>Ga0182027_10008791_pt1 | contig 14637 bp, 16 predicted proteins | sample 712E1DmetaG_FD_121300 | JGI IMG/M metagenome (GOLD analysis project Ga0182027, IMG submission 121300) | Permafrost microbial communities from Stordalen Mire, Sweden - 712E1D metaG (Illumina Assembly) | ecosystem: Environmental > Terrestrial > Soil > Wetlands > Permafrost | place: Sweden... | reverse complement strand
TGATCTTTCCTCATCATGAGAATGAGATTGCCCAAAGCGAAGCGGCAAACGGTAAACCATTTGTTAATTACTGGATTCATTTTGGCTTCCTGAATATTAATAATGAGAAGATGTCGAAATCATTAGGGAACTTTTCCACTGCCCGTGATATCCTGAAACAATTTCCAGCAGAATCAATAAGGTTACTATTCGCACAGACTCATTATGCAGGTCCTTTGAATTTTACTGACGAACTGCTTGGTTCAGCGCAGAAGGGGCTTGAGAAAATAATCAATCTAAAGGATACTATTGAAGAAAACCTGAAAAATAAAGACAAGGGTGTTCCGGTAGAATTTGATTTTACTTCTTTTCAAAAGAGATTTGAAGATGCGATGGATGATGATTTTAATTCACCTCAGGCTGTCGCTGTAATGTTTGATTTTGTAAGAGAAGTAAATAAATCTATAACTGAAAATCCTGATGCCGGAGCGGATTTCTTTACAAATGTAAAAAACTTCCTTGCCAGGACGGCACAGGATGTTCTCGGGATTATTAATTTATCCGATATAACTGCAACGGATGACGGGAAGTTAGAGAAAGAACTTATAGAGTTTTTATTAAAAATGCGGCTTGAAGCAAAGCAGGAGAAAAATTACAAACTTGCTGATAAAATAAGGATCGGGCTTAGTGAAATGGGGATAGAATTGAAGGATGCGAAGGAGGAGACTATTTATAAAGTAAAAAGTAGAAAGTAAAAAAGAAAAAGCAGAAAATGTAATCAAATAGAATTTGGAGATAGATGAGGGAATTTATTGTCAATGGATCTGTTAAGAAGAAGGAAAAATATTTTCTTTCCACCCTTTTCTAAGGGGAAATTGAATAGCTGATGGAAGCAATATTTGTTCAGTAAAAAGAAAGCTAAGGAGCCGGTGGAGGGGAGAATTTTATTGCAAAATAAAATTGTGGATTATACATTAAAGTATAGCCTCAAATCAAGATACTTGAGACTTCAGATTAATGCAGATAGGGGGCTTCAGGTAATTGTTCCCAGGGGAATTGAGAAGCGGGAGGCAGAGGATTTTATAATTCGGAAAGAAGCTTGGATATTAAAACATTTAAATGCTAAAAGGGAAAGGGGGGGAATAAGATATTTGGGCAATGATATAAAGATAGTCCAGCTTTTTGATCTGTTTATACCCAAGCACAAGTTATCATTTAAAGAGGGAGTACTTCATATAAAGAGTCCTGAATCTTCCGGAGATGAAATCAAAACAATTTATGAGGCATGGTTAAAGCATTTGGGGAAGATATATATTCCGGCAAGGACAAGTCAGCTTACTCAAAAATACGGATTTAATTTCAGTAAAGTAATAATTAAAGGACAGAAGACGCGCTGGGGGAGCTGCTCAATCAGGAAAAACCTTTCATTTAATTACAAACTTATGCAATACAGGGAAGAAGTCATTGATTACGTTATTATTCACGAGTTATGTCATTTAAGGGAGATGAATCATTCCAGAAGGTTCTGGTTATTAGTTGCGGAAATATGTCCTGATTACAAATCTCTTAAAAAGGAATTAAAAAAACTTTAGTTTTTTCAGATGAAGTTATTTAAAATAGCAGCATTGTTTTAAATAATTAGGAAAGTTAAGTGGCGGAAAAGACAAGACTATTATTTATTGATTTGCTGAGGGGTTGGGCAATTTTGGTAATGATTGAAGTTCATGTATTTAATGCGTTCATTATTCCTGCACTTAAGGACACCCGATGGTTTGGGGTACTTAATTTTATAAACGGACTTGTTGCACCGTCATTTCTTTTTATCTCCGGATTTGCTTTTATAATATCCACTCAGAGTCAGCATGATGAACTGCATAAGTTTGGTTCACTATTCAGAAAGAAAATAATGAGGATAGGACTAATATTTCTGGTAGGATACTCACTACATGTCCCGTTTTTTTCTTTATCCAAGATATTAAGAGAGGCGACACCGCTGCTTTGGTTATCATTTTATAATATAGATGTCCTGCAAAACATAGGAGTTGGTTTATTATATATATTATTAGCACGAGTTTTTATAAAATCAAACAAAGGTTTTTATTATTTCCTTTTTGTTTCTTGTTTAGTTTTTGTTTTTGTAGCTCCATTTATCTGGGATCATGATTTCGCAAGATATTTCCCTGTACCAATAGCGTCATATTTCAATCCGGTTTACGGATCATTTTTTCCGTTATTCCCATGGATAGGGTTTTTGCTTGCAGGTGCCGTATGCTGTATACATTATTTAAAAGCAAGGGAATTCGGAAACGAAAAAGATTTTATGATTCAGGTGGCATTGCTCGGGTTGATCTTAATAGCTATTGGGCATTTTTATCTGTCGCCAATATTTCCGAAGACATATACTTCGATAAAGCCACATCCGGTCTTTTTTCTTGAACGGCTGGGCTATGTGTTTGTGCTTTTAAGTTTATGCTGGTATTATATCAGCAAAGTTGAAACGAAGGGAGGTTTGGTGATAGAGACGGGGCGTGAATCATTGCTGATATACTGGCTCCATCTTCAAATAATCTACAGGATGTTGTGGCACGGCGAAAGTTTTGATTCTATGATTAAACAATCTTATAACCCGTGGCAGTGTTTATTGTTTACAATAGGACTTATAGCATTAATGATCGCAGTGGCCAAAATATGGGGGAGATTTAAACAAAAAAACAGGAAAGGGGCTAGGATAGTAACCGCAGTTGTTTTGTGCGGGGCGATGCTGGTGTTTGTTGTATTAAAGAATTACTGAAAGTCTCTTTGTGCTTTTCTTTGAAGAAAAGCACGAAAAGAACTTAGGCTTTAAATTATTTGCTATAAATTCAGCGCTTCGTGTGGCATTTCTATTAAATCAAGTGTGGGAAATGAACTTGCTCTCCCGTAGAACGGGAGAGCTTCGAACGCATTTCCCCATTCTCCCTCATTAGAATATTCGACATACTACCTATGCTGAATTTATTTAACGCAAATAATTTAGGCCGGGAATAAGGAAGAATGGAGGGCTGGAGCATATTTTCCCATCTCCTTCATAAAATTACTCAAGAATTAAACTATGCTGAATTTTATTAACGCAATAATTTGAGGCCGTGTAAATAAGGAAATTTAATCGGTTTACTCGCCAAATTTCCGATGCTTAATTTTTTTGACGCCCATAATTTAATGCCGGAAATAAGGAATATTGGAGAGGTGGAGTAATGGATTGATAGAAGGATGAAAAATAACAATTCAAGAGTGGAAAATAAACTCGCCCCGACTCGTCGGGGCTCAAACAGAATCTCCATCTCTCACAAAATTTATCATGGGACTAGTTTTATTGAATTTTTGTAACGAAAACAGTTTAAGATTAGAAATACTGCAATAGAAAGTTTCTATTTAGAATTTTCGGCAGAATTAGAGTTTTCTTTCTCATTACAATCCATCCATAAGTCAGAAGGGCATCTTTTCTTCCATTCCTCACGGAACCGGGAACGCTCTTCATCAGACATATGATTCCAGCGATGATGCATGTGTCCCCATCGTCCAAAGTGAGAACGATGCCCATGAAACCCACCAAAGAGAATCTTAGCGAGAAGAAGAATTCCCACAGCCTGCCAGAATGAAATCTGACCTATATGAAAGAGATCCGGAATTATTGCATTCCACAAAAGCATAACGGCCGAGCCTAATATAAACACAACAACGGCTACAATAACCGGGATAAAGAGGGCTCTTTTTGCCCAAAATCTTTTCATCATTTACTCCTTAATTTTTATCTAATATTTCTTCATAAAGTGCGCGCAGCCGTTCCCTAAGATAGATTACGGCATATCGTTTCCGGGAGATCAGTGTTTTAATATTCTCTCCGGATTCATCAGCAATTTCCTGGAATGTTTTATCCTCGAGTTCATTCATAACAAAGATTTTCCTTTGTGGCTCCGGGAGGTCGGAAAGAGCAGACAACAATTCTTCCCAGAACAGTTTTTTCATGTACACTGTTTCAGAGTCATCGCTGTCATCACTAAGTAGAATCTCTTTGAAACTAATGCTTCCTTCCTCATCTTCAAAAGTGAAATCCTCAAGGGCTTCAGGTTTCTGCTTACGATAGCGATCGATAATTTTATTTTGTGCAACACGGTACAGCCATGCACCAAGCTGCTCGACCGGTCCATTATCAAGAAGGGTCAGCTGATACCAAACATCCTGCAGAATATCTTCAGCATCTTCGTTTGTGTTAACGCGGTTACGAATAAAACCGAATAATCGTTTACCGTATTCTTTAACCGTTTCAATTATATTCTGGCTGCTTTGAGGCAGTGCCGGTACATTCATTATATCACTCATTAATATATAAGACGGACGAGTTGGAAAAATACTTTAATTTTAAGAAACATGGGGGATTGGAATTATGGATTATTGGAATAATGGAGGAGCGTGGAAAAACAAATAAGGATGACAATTAATTAAAGATCATCGGGGATTATTGAATAGAGGTAGGCATCGTCTATTCTGCCCTGAACTGCGATACGTTTTCGCATTGTACCTTCATACCGGGCACCAATATTTTCAGCAACTTTCCTGCTGGCTTCATTTAATGTGCTCATAAATATTTCGAGCCGGTTCAGTTTTAATTCTTCAAAAGCAATTTTGACCGCTATTTTACTTCCCCTAACCGCAAAGCCGTTTCCTTTTTCTGAAGTTCTGATCCAATACATAAGGTTGGCAAAATTATTCTTGAAATTTATGTTATTAATTCTCACTTCCCCCAACATTTTAGGCGAGTTGCGATGTTTCAGCATAAAACAATATTCAAATCCATTAAACCAGTTAAGTTCGTTATCAAGTAACCATAGTTCGTTAAATTGTTCCAGATTATCAGTTTTGAATGTTGCAAACCAATGCGTTAATTCGTCAAAAGATTCTTTCATGGCAGAGAGTCTTTCTTCTTTATCGGACAACTCATACTTTCGCAGGAGAAGCCCGTTTTCCTCATATCCGGTATTGGTTAATAAATTCATATAGCTAAAAATTTGGGCTGTCAGGATTTAGCGCCAAACAGCCCAAGAAAATTATTGCTTATAACCTATGGTTTGGGCAAGGATAATTTTCTGACCTTGTTTCAGATTCAGTTTAGTAGCAAGTGGTGTCTTGTCAATCGATGCTCTAATTACAGCGCCTAAATTTTGGGAAGCACAATACAAATACACATTTTGAGCAATAAAACCGGCATCCGCTCCGGAAGTTATGTCTTTGTCTTCTGTATTAGCTTTTCCCATTTTGGATTGATCTGATACATAAACAAGATTGAGAGGGGCGGATTTGACATATTCCTGAGTGCCGGTCATACCGCGCAAATCTTCTGAGAGGACGGGATCAAGATTGTTTTCTTTTGCATTATACAGGAACACTCCCTCAGGGATGAAAACATAAATAACAATATCCTGAATATTTCGGGAAGAAGGAGCAGTTCTTTTGCCATCCTCCCGGTTGATTCCGAATGCCGCCCATAGAAGATTAGATAGTTCCTGAGCTGGAAGAGGTTTCGTATCAAATGACCTTACAGATTGTCTAAAATTCAAAACCTGCATCAGAGGTTTTCCTATTTCCTTCTGTGGTGCAGGGAGTTTTATTTCTTTTTGCTGAGCGTTTATGATAAAACATACAGTTGTTATAAATAGAATTACGAATGTTTTGAAATATTTCATACTAATTCCCTCATGTAAAATAAATTAACAGTATAAACTTAAGAAAAATCCCAGAGATTCTTCACTCCACTTCCCGACAAAGTCGGGCAAGCTGTTCCGTTCAGAATGACATGCAAGTAGACACCTCGTTCAGAATGGCAATATCATTTCTGAAATGACATTTATGCTAAAGTTGAATAATATAAATATTTATATATATTTTCCATTAATGAAATATTTTGTATTAAATAAGCCATATGGGGTACTTTCCCAATTTACAAGTGAAAACGACAAAAAGACTTTAGCTGACCTATATAATTTCCCGCCCGATGTTTATCCTGTAGGACGTCTTGATTTTGATAGTGAAGGACTTCTGTTGCTTACAAATGATAAATCATTGATCGACTATCTGCTAAACCCGCGTAACAAACACGAAAGAGAATATTATGTTCAGGTTGAGGGATGTCCATCAGCGGATAATCTTGCCGGGCTTGAAAGCGGAATTATTATTGAAGGGAAGAAAACACTCCCTGCAAAAGCAAGGATTTTGGATAATTTTAACATTGAGCCACGCAATCCACCCATACGATACAGGAAAAATATTCCAGACAGCTGGATCAGTCTGGTTTTAATTGAGGGGCGTAACCGGCAGGTTAGAAAGATGACGGCAGCTATAGGTTATCCGACACTTCGTTTAATAAGGGTCAGAATAAAAAACATATTATTAGGAGATTTGGAGTCGGGTGAAGTCAGGAGATTAACTAAAGCCGAAATAAACTTGCTAACCTCCTGAACTGTCGTTATTAATTATTTATTTAAATCAGCTGTACAGCTTGGGCATTTAATAGCATTTACCGGAATTTTTGTTGTGCAAAACGGGCAATCTTTGGTTGGAGGCGGTGCAGGTAATACTGCTTCGGCACCTCTAAATTTATTTACTAATTTAACCAGGAGAAAAACAGCAAATGACACAATCATGAATGTGACAATATTATTTATAAACCTTCCGTAATTTATTGTAACCGCACCTAACTGCTGTGCCACATCGACTGTAGAATAGGGGCCGGGCTGGTTTCCACTTTTAATAACGATAAACAAGTTCTTAAAATCAATATTCCCCAGAATTAAACCTATTGGCGGCATTATTACATCGTTTACTACTGAGCTGACAATTGTGCCGAATGCAGCACCGATAATTATACCTACTGCCATATCAAGAACATTTCCCCTGATTGCGAATTTCTTGAATTCTTGCCACATGATGTCTCTCCTCAATAATGATTATTTAAAGCGTAAATATAAAATATTTATTTAATATGAATAATGCCCAAACATTTTTTCTTAAAATTGTGTTTTAATGCAGGTTTATTAATTTTGATTTAATCGTACTTAATCTTTACTTTATAACATAGCATTTTTGTCAAAATAACCTTTTCTTTTTTATTAACTATTAACATGATTAAAGATTATGTCAGCCACAAAACGCCCCACATGGGATGAATATTTTCTTAAACTTGCAATGCTTTTCTCCGAGAGATCAACCTGTCCCAGAATGCACTGTGGATGTATACTTGTGAAAGATCGTTATGTTCTGGCCTCCGGATATAACGGTTCAATTCCAGGTCAGCCCCATTGCGATGATGTCGGCTGTCTTATTGTGGATAACCATTGCCAGCGGACTAATCATGCTGAAATAAACGCTCTTGTCCAGGCTGCCCGGCACGGCATAAACGTTACGGGATGTACTGCGTATATTACAAACATGTCTTGCACAACATGCGCAAAGGCGCTTATCGCTTCAGGAATTGTACGCGTAGTAGTCTTTACTGATTTTCATGATACAATGGCTGTAGAATTTTATACAAAGTCAGGAGTGGAAATTATTAAGCTGGACATCCCGGAAAAAACTATTCATTATAATGAAAACGATTATTCTTCAGTGCAAAAGACAGACAAGTCAGGATAGAGGATGCAAATATCTCGCAAACATAAAGAAGTAAAATCGATAAGTTCACTTTAAAAAGGACCTTATCACAAAAAATATTATTAGGAAACCTATAAAAACAAATGGATTCCCGTCTTCCCAGACAAGTCGGGACACGCGCTCGGAATGACATTCAAGATTTCCACCTTTTTAGATTGGACTCATCAATTATTAGAATATAAAGGAGTTATTATATAGAAAGTCAGAAACTTGAGCGGGGACTCGGACTAAAAGAAGCAACCGCGCTTAATATGATAGACATGGTCGGGATAGGACCCTTTATAGTTATCCCGCTAGTAATTCAGGAGATGAATGGTCCGCAGTGCATGATTGCCTGGGTTGCCGGAGCAATTCTTGCATTAATAGATGGATGCATTTGGGCTGAACTGGGAGCCGCAATGCCGGAAGCGGGAGGAAGTTTCGTTTTTCTGAAAGAGATTTATGGAAAAGAAACCTGGGGGAAATTGCTATCGTTTCTTTTTATTTGGCAGATAATAATTCAGGCGCCGCTTGTAATTGCTTCAGGTTCAATTGGTTTTTCACAATATCTTACTTTTTTAATTCCTTTGAGCCCGGTTGCACAGAAGGGGGTATCGGGCGGACTGGTATTATTGTTAATCTTTCTTTTATACAGGAAAATAACAACGATAGGTAAAATTTCTCTTTTTCTTTGGATAGGTGTAATAGGAACAATCGGCTGGCTTATAATAGGCGGGGCTACACATTTTAATCCGGCGCGGGCTTTCGATTTTCCCCCAAACGCATTTAATCTATCGTGGGTTTTCTTTGCGGGACTAGGAGCGGCATCTGTAAAAACTGTTTATTCGTATCTTGGTTATTATAATGTCTGTCATCTTGGCGCGGAAATTAAGGAACCGCAGAAAAATATTCCCCGGAGTATTTTTATTTCTATTATTGGGATAGCTGTTCTTTACCTGCTGATGCAGTTGAGTATTTTGGGTGTGGTTGACTGGAGAGCAGCACGCAGTTCACATTTTATAGTAAGTACTTTTGTGGAGATAATATACGGGCATAATGCCGCAACGCTTGTAACAATCCTGATCCTTTGGATTGCATTATCGTCCTTGTTTGCGGCACTGCTGGGATATTCAAGAATTCCATACGCGGCAGCTATTGACGGAACCTTCTTCAGGGTATTCGGTAAAGTTCATCCGCAAAAACATTTTCCGCATGTATCTCTGCTGAGTCTCGGGCTTACAGCTTTTGTGTTTAGTCTTTTGTTCAGACTGAGTGAAGTGATAAGTGCTATCATTGCCATGCGGATAATTGTACAATTCATAGGGCAGGCAGCGGGAATTATTTATCTGCATAAAAGAAAACCGAAAGAATACTTTCCATTTAAGATGTGGCTTTATCCGCTTCCGGCTTTTGCAGCAATTATTATATGGATAGCTTTATTCTTTTCAACAGGATTTTATTTCGTGCTGGGAGGATCGGGATTTATATTACTTGGAATAATAATATTCCTTATACGTGCAAAAATAAAAAAAGAGTGGCCATGCATATGAAAAAACTTTATTTCTATTTCTTCGCAATATTGCTGGCAGTATCTGCCGGTGCGGATATTTCCTGTTCAGGAAAAAGAGAATTCAAATTAGAAGATTATTATTTCAAACAGCAGTATTATATAGCCATGCGTGATAGTGTGAAGCTGTTTACTATAGTTTATTCGCCTATCGACAGAAGCGTTAAATATCCTATTATGCTGTTACGAACTCCTTATAGTATAGCTCCATACGGAGTAAATTCATTTCCTAAAATGATAGGTCCTTCAGAACTGATGGAAAAGGAAAAATATATCTTTGTATATCAGGATGTGCGGGGTAGATTTATGTCTGAAGGAAAGTACGATAATATGAGGGCATATATTCCCGATAAAAAAAACAATAATGACATCGATGAAAGTTCCGATACTTTTGACACAATTGACTGGCTGGTAAAAAACCTGGATGACAACAATGGTAAGGTCGGAATGTGGGGGATTTCATATCCGGGATTTTATGCGGCTATGTCTTTGATTGATTCGCACCCTGCACTAAAGGCAGTATCTCCACAGGCGCCGATATCTGATTGGTTTATCGGAGATGATTTTCACCATAACGGTGCTTTCTTCCTTTCCGACTACTTTCATTTCTTTTCCGCATTTGGAATAAAAAGGAATTCACTTATAAAAGACTGGCCGAAATCCATCTGCCCCGAAATCACTGATAGTTACAAATTCTATCTTGATATGGGACCGGTTAAGAATATTGATGAAAAATATTATAAAACCAGGATAGCATACTGGGAGGAATTTTCAAAACATCCGGATTATGATAAATACTGGAAATCGCGAAGCACACTCCAGTTTATTAAAAATGTTAAACCTGCCGTTATGGTTACAGGCGGATGGTTTGATGCTGAAGATCTTTATGGCACAATTAATACCTATAGAGCCGCAGCACAAAATTCTCCGGATAATAATAACATATATTATGTAATGGGTCCCTGGTATCATGGTGGATGGGCCCGTTCTTCAGGACAAAAACTAGGAGACATTGATTTTGGCAGCGCAACAAGCACATATTACCAGGAAAATTTTGAGCTCCCATTCTTTAATTATTACCTTAAGGGAAAAGGTGAATTCAATATTTCAAAAGTGAATGTGTTTGAGACGGGGAGCAATTCATGGCAGTTCTATAATCAATGGCCTCCTCAGAATATTCAGGAAAAGGAAATATATTTTTCTGGTAATAAGAAACTTGAGTTCAACCAGTCTGCATGTAATCCGGAATTTGATGAATATTTAAGCGATCCATTAAATCCGGTCCCTTATACCCTCAAAGTTGAAGCTAAATCTTCGCATGAGTTTATGGATGCAGACCAGCGTTTTGCTTCTCACAGAAATGATGTGCTTACGTATCAGTCAAATTTACTTGAAAATAATATTAGTATCTCAGGTCCCTTGACTGCTGATCTTTATATTTCAACTACTGGTACAGATGGTGACATGATAATTAAAATAATTGATGCATTGCCGGAGAATACTGTTGACCGGGATTCGGTAAAAATGGGCGGATATCAAATGCTGGTTCGTTGGGAAATTATGCGCGGGAAATACAGGAACAGTTATGTGAAACCTGAACCCTTTATACCAGGCAAGGTGACTAAAGTAAAGTATACACTGCCGGATATAAACCATACTTTCCTTAAAGGACATAAAATAATGGTGCAGGTACAGAGCAGTTTTTTCCCTATGGCTGACCGCAATCCGCAGAGATTTACAAATATTTACACATGTGATTCCACAGCATTTCAGAAAGCGAATATTAAACTGTATCATTCAAAGCAATACCCATCAGGGATTAAGTTTAATTTGCTTAAGGATGAATAATCCCACGGATCTGTAGATGGGAATGAATGAAGTATCATGTTATTATTAGTTTTCCTAATTTTATAATCGGATTATATTGCATTACATGAATTATGGAGGATGATATGTCATTCAGAGATCAACAAAAATATCTGGATGTGCTGAAAAAATATGAAAGGAGTTTCAGCTATGAAGATAAAAAAACATACGACATGTTTATCAAAAGACAAAAAGATGATGAGGATTTTGATACAGTGTCAATGAAAAAGTTGATGGAACTTCATGACAGATATTATAAGCCGGCAGACAAATCAAAGTATGATGATCTTTTTAAGAAAAAAGAGAACTAGAAAATATTGATAAATACAAAACCTAACAAAATGAAAATACTTATATTGGCCTTATCCGGAATAGGCGATGCCCTGATGTTTACTCCTGCAATTGAGCTGATGCGGAAGGCATTACCCGATGCGGAAATTGAAGCATTGGTAATGTTTAAAGGCGTCAAGGACATTTATGAAAGAAATAACTGCCTAAATAAGGTAATGTTTTTTAATTTTATGAAAGAAGGGGCTACAAAGTCTGTAAGGTTCTTATGGACGCTAAGAAAAAAGTATGATATTACAATAAATGTTTATCCTTCCAACAGAGCAGAATATAATATTATTAATTTCCTCATAGGCGCACAATCCAGAGCAGGTGTAAAATATCTGAGAAAAGATGCCGTGAATCTGGGGATACTGAATAATGTCAGAGTGACCGAAGATGATTCTGTCCATAATGTTATTACCAATATCCGGTTAGTTGAGAAGTTACTTAACAAAAAGTTTAATTCTGAACCGAGTTTAGCTTTTAGACTTCTAGGTGAAGATATATCCTTTGCTCAGAACTATTTTAATAACATAAATATTAAAGCGGAGGATTTGGTAATCGGATTCCATCCCGGTTCGGCAACCCTGAAAAATCATATCTACAGAAGATGGGAACCGGAGAAATTTGCCTCTCTAGGCAGCAGATTGATTAAGGAAAAGGGAGCCCGGATATTGCTTTTCGGCGGACCGGAGGAGAGTGAGTTAAAACAGAATATCCATAAGTTAATTGATTCAACCAACTGTTTTCTTGTTGAAACGGAAAATCTGGCTCAAAGCGCGGCAATAATGAAACGATGCAATGTGTTTGTATCCAATGATTCCAGTTTAATGCATGTTGCTTCTGCAATGCAGTTAAAAGTTGCGTCAATTATTGGTCCAACGAACCAGGATTATATACATCCGTGGAAAACAGAGCATAGAATAGTAAGTTTAAATCTGAATTGCGCACCATGTTTCTTTTATTCCCCCAGACCTTTGATTTGTACCAGGACAGATGTTAAGTTTAAATGCATAAAAGAACTTACCGTGAAAATGGTTAATAAGGCGGTAGAAGAATTGCTGTAAATCCCCCCTGATTATTAACAAATTAAATTAGATGTTAGATCTCTATAAACAAAACCTCTAAGAAACCGATAAATATCAGTTACCTTAGAGGTTTTTAATGGGGAAGCAATAGATTATTTAAAATGGGGGATTTCAACAATTACAGGAACAACTGTCCTTCCCTTAGCCCTTGCTTTGAAAGTGATTCTGTATGAAGAATTATACTCAATATTATCTTTACTTACTATTTTATCCTTAAGTACAGAAAAAACTCTTTCGGGTATTGTGCCTTTAGATTTTTCCACAGCAGACATTATACCGTCTATATCAAGTTTTTCTTTACTATAGAGGAAACAATAATAAGAAGTCCCGGCAGTTTCATCGAGCATATTATAGCTGTCCTCGTCCGGGATTGCTACATTGTTCTGACTGTATGGGAGATAGGCAACCATTCTGTTAGTGAATGGAAATATTTTATATGTTTTATAAGTAAGGTCAGAGCTGAATGCGTAAACATAAGCCGGTTCATTGTTGGAAATCCTTAACTCAAATAGTGTTCCTGCAGGATAGGGCTTAAGCATTTTGAATACTCCATTATAAAAGAAAGTATTCATATCCGACCCGGTATTTTCTTTAAAAGTCATGGTTCCGGAAAGATCATATTTGTTGGGATCAGGGACTGATTTGTCGACAAGTTCAAAAGCATACTGACTGAAGAAATTCAGGTCGGAGTATTTCACCCACACATATCCATTATTTCCCCATGTAGTTCCCCAGCTATTGATAAGTTCGAAAGCACCGCCGAATTTTTTATCATCATAACCGATTATACAGATGCCATGACCTCTTCCCCAATATTTATATTCGCTGCTGTCAACAATAAGAACTTCTTTTGCGCGCTGAAATGAAGGGGGGCAGTCCAGAGCAATAATAACAGGACGTTTTTCAGCAAGACTTTTCTTAATTACCAATACCTTGTTGTCTTTCTGTCCGTAAGTGATATCCCGGTACTCAATTATCCTATAAGCAGAAGCGTTGGTTTTATCGTTTTGAGTTACCTCACGTGAGCATTCAAAACTGAAATCATGAAGTTTTAAACCACCCTGGTCTTTAAGCACATCCAGAGCATCAACCAGCGAAGATCCTCCATTACAATTTTTATTGCTCCTTATTTGATTATAGACAAAAGAAGGGGAGAATGCATTGTTGTCAGTTTCGGATTTAGACCAGCCGTTTTTCATTGCCTCAAGGATAGTTCTTCCGGCATAAGCAGTTGACCATCCGGCACAAGTGCTTGTTTGTCCCTGATTGCCAGGAGTTGGCGTAAATTCTTTGAGTGAAGCAGATGAAGGGAGATTGCTATAATCACCCCGCATTAAAGGAGCCGCTGTGGGTGAATTCGCATACAATGTTGAATCAAGCAATACACCCAGACCATAATCCTGTGCCGCTGTTTTAATGATGATGAGAAGAACAAAAAGTAAAATATTCTTTTTCATAATCCTATTTTTTTATAGTTGATAATATTGTCTCTACTTTTTTGTTAAGGCTCTGTTTTGTCAGAAACAGTAAATAATTGTCTAAATAATTCTCAACATGAGGGCAGGAGTTTAGCAGCGACTCATATCCTTTTAGGGCATCGTAGTTGAGCTCCTTTGATTCAAAATACTTAACCAGTAAGAATTGCCCGATACCGGAATTAACATCAAGGTTTTGCCTGATTACTTTCAAAGAGTCGGTAATTATTTTAATGCTGCTCTCAGACAGAATTCTGAATGATGCAGTGTCGGAATTAATTTTTGGGTCCTGAGTATTAATAACGCACCAGGAATAGCTTTGCCCGGTAAGTAAGCCACATTGTTTAAGGTCAATACTTAAAGATGTATCCTTAGTTTCTGTAATAAAAACTGACCTCCCGGATGAGTTAAATATTTTGAATGTATAATTAGTTCCCGGGCCAACAGAATACCAGGCGGGTTCTAGTTTTAGGGTTAACAAATCAGTATTATCAGGAAAACTGCTTTCAATTAGTCCCGCTCTTGCCCTTACCACGGCACCGAGATTCTTCATGTTTTCTGTTTTCTTTTTATTGGCAACAGATTCATTCATCACAAAATCTGCAAACTTCTGAAGGTTTGTACTCCCTTTGGGCATCGTTTTATTTAATTCATCTACGTTATATGTGCC
>Ga0182027_10008790_pt1 | contig 14638 bp, 11 predicted proteins | sample 712E1DmetaG_FD_121300 | JGI IMG/M metagenome (GOLD analysis project Ga0182027, IMG submission 121300) | Permafrost microbial communities from Stordalen Mire, Sweden - 712E1D metaG (Illumina Assembly) | ecosystem: Environmental > Terrestrial > Soil > Wetlands > Permafrost | place: Sweden... | reverse complement strand
GCACATGATCAGCGGTGGGCCTAGCCTGACCTTGCGCTTGCCCCTTGGAGAACTGGGGGCAGCAGCGGCTGCCAGCGGTCAGGGCGGCTACCCTGGTGCAGCGGCGCTTTTGTCCTATTCGTATGTTGGGCGCCGGCTCAACTTTCAAATCGGCGCTCGCTATCAAAGCAAGGAGTACTCCAACCTGAACTTAGAGCCATCGAGCCTTCCGCCTGCGAATGCCAAGCCCGTCGGGGTTCCTTCGTCGAGCGACCGGCAGCGCAAGGACTTACTGGCATCGATCTCTCGCAATCTCGGCAAAGTGGCCAGCGTGTCCTTGCAGTACGAGGCCACCGAGTGGCGCGACGCGGGCTGGAGTAACCGAATCACCTTGGCGGCCAATCGGTCGATCACGCGCTGGATGTACGCGTTCGCGACGGTGAGCAACATCTACACCCGCGCTTGGCCGGTCGAGTACGACATGTTCGTAGGACTGAGCTTCGTGCCGGCGGAGAGAGTCACGGCGGGTGCGACCCGAAGCGACCACTGGGGAGGGCAGGCGGGACACGGTGGCACGACGCAGGCCACGCTTCAGCAATCCTTGCCTTTGGGTCAAGGGGTCGGATACCGCCTGGTAGCCGCGCAAGGTGAGAACGCCATCAACGAGGCCAATGCCCAGTACCAGGGCGCATACGGGCGAATCGAAGCCGATTATCAGCACCAGGGATACGACACCGAGAACCGAGGCACCGCCACGCTGACGGCTACCGGGGGACTGGTTCTCATCGGCGGCCGCGGCTACCTGACCCGATCCGTGCAAGACAGCTATGCTCTCATACGAGTTCCGGGCGTCTCCGGTGTCCACGGCCTGGTCAGTAATCAGGTGGTGGGAACGACCGACAGCCAAGGGGATCTTTTGATCCCCACCATGCTTCACTACTACGGCAACCGCATTGGAATCGACGACAAGGACATCCCTCTCGATCACGACATCGGGGCCACGGAAAGAATCATCGCGCCTCCGACGCGTGGTGGAACCATCGTGACCTTCCCAGTGCGGCGTGTGCAGAGCGTTTCGGGGACGGTCGTCATCGACGATCAGGGGACGACCAAGCTGCCCGCGTACGGACAAATCATCGTTCTCGTCGACAAGAAGAAGACGCTGTCGCCCCTCGACGAGGCTGGCAACTTCTATCTAGAAAACGTGCCTCCTGGAACGTACTCGGCCGAAGTGCAATACGAGGCCGGGGTATGTACACTCCAGCTTGAGGTATCGGCAACCTCCATGGCGCTGGTCAACATTGGAACGATCACGTGTATCGTTCCCGGGAAGGAAACGAAATGAGACGCGTACGCTGGTTGGCATCGCTCTTCGTGCTAGGCGCAACGCTGGTCCTGGGTGGTCGCTCGGCGTCGGCGCAAACTTGCAGCATCTCAACCACGCCGGTGTCCTTCGGTATCTACGACGTGTTCAGCGCCACGCCGCTGAACTCGACCGGCAGCCTGAACTACCAGTGCACGTGGATCGTACACCAGAGAACCATTTACCTGAGCAAGGGGTCGGCGCCGAACAACAACCCTCGACAAATGGTGAGCGGCGCCAACCGGCTGAACTACAACCTCTACCTGGACGCCGCACGCACGCAGATCTGGGGTGACCCAAATCCGTACGCCTTCAGCGACACTGGCTGGGACTTCTTCCCGAACGTTACCTTGACCATCTACGGCTCGATCCCCGCCGGCCAGGACGTCCCCACGGGAGCCTACACGGACGCTATCGTCGCAACGGTCAATTTCTGAGACAACCGGAAAGTGGCTAACGTCGGCGATCCGACGGCCTGACGGTTCGCAAGTGTCGCAATTCCGACATACATATCAATAGTAATCTATCAAACCAAATAAATACTTATAGTTAGTTGCGGTGCGAGCCAGGGCACGGATTCTGCTCTTCCTTGGTTCGTGTCCACTCGATGCTTTCACGCGAATCAGGTTGGTAGCAGGTCCAGGCAAGGACGGCTGCTGGCTGCTTTTGTCGTGGCCGTCGCTGCCGTCGGCCTCCTTGCCACGCCCGCGAGCGCCGGAAGCCGCAGCTCCCTCGTGTTCGTCTCCGTTCAAGTCGTCGCGAGCTGCCGGGTCGAAAACACCACCAGCCAAACCAGTGACTCCATGGATCTCAAGATGCGTTGCAGTTCGACGGCACGGCCCAGCTTGGGGCTGGCGAGCGCTTCGCAGGTCGTGGCCCCCGTCGGCACGGTCACCCTGCCCCATTCGCAGATTGCCACCACCGAGAACGGGAAGACGCTGAATATCGAGTTCTAGCTCGGACGGTGGCGACCCGGCCCTATCGTCCCCGCGGTATCATCCCCGCCAACTAGCGGCGCCCATCACGACGCGATACACTGGATGTCCAAGGGCGTTGGGATATTCGGAATGAGCCGTCAGATACGAGTGATCCTGTTGGTCGAGGACAGCGAAGACGATGCTGACCTCACCTCGCGCGCGTTTCGCAAGAGTGGCGTGAACTGCAGGCTGGTGCGCGTGCGCGACGGGCGGCAGGCCCTGGACTACGTCTTCGGGCTCGGAGAGTGGGCGGGGCGCGATCCGAATCTGATGCCAGTGCTGATTCTGCTCGACCTGAAATTGCCTTGCGTGAGCGGCCTCGATGTCTTGCGCCAGTTGCGCCAGAACCCGAAGGGCCAGCACATCCCCGTCGTGGTCATGAGCTGCAGCACCGAGGAGGCGGACATCGTGGCCAGCTACGACTTGGGGGCCAACAGCTACATCCGCAAGCCCGTGGATTTCGTGGAGTTCGCGGGCGCCGTCGAACTCATTGGCAATTACTGGCTGGCCTTGAATCAATTGCCCGCCGCCGAGGGCGGACTGCCGTGAGCCGCCATCTTGGCGTCCTGTTTCTCGAGGACTCCGAGGACGATGTCCTGCTCGTCACCCGGCATCTTGTGCGCGCCGGCTTCGCCGTCGACTCCCGACGAGTGGACACACCCGACGACTTTCGCGCGGCCCTCAAATCAGGCCAGTGGGACGTGGTGGTGAGTGACTACTCTCTTCCTGGTCTCAATGCCCTGGCCGCCATCCACATCTTCAAGGAAACCGGGCCCGACATTCCCTTCCTGGTGGTTTCCGGGGCCGTGGGCGAAGAAACCGCGGTCGAGGTGCTGAAGTCAGGCGCGCACGACGTTCTGATCAAGAACAACCTGGCGCGTCTGGTGCCGGCGGTCGAACGCGAACTGCGCGAAGCCGCCGAACGCCGCGCGCGCCGCAAGGCCGAGGAAAGCCTGGCCGCGAGCGAGATCAAATTCCGGCGCATCGTCGAGACCGCCCACGAGGGCATCTGGATGCTCGACCGCGACGGTGGCACCACCTATATGAATCGCCGCATGGCCGACATGCTCGGCCTGGATCCGTCCGACACCGGTCGCGCGGAGTTGCTGCATTTCCTGGCCGAGACCAAGATTGTCGACGCCATCACAGGGTACCTGCACGGCAAGACCGACAGCACAACCACCTTCCGCGCCCAATGCCGGCTGCGCCGCGACGACGGCACCGCCTTGTGGGGCATGCTGGCGTTCCACTCCATGGTGGACGAGAACGGCAGTTGCTTCGGCCACCTGGCCACCATCTTCGACGTCACCGAACATCGGCGGCTACAAGAGCAGCTCATGGTTTCCGACCGCATGGCCTCGGTGGGCATCCTGGCCGCAGGCGTGGCACACGAGATCAACAACCCGCTCGCCGCGGTTCTGACCAACCTGCACATGGCCGTGGAATGCGTCCCCACGCTCAAGCTCGATCCGAGCAGCGAGAAAGATCGGGTGGAACTCGATGAAGAACTGCGCGACGCCCTGGAAGCATCGGAGCGCCTGCGCGACATCGTTCGCGACCTCAAGATCTTCTCGCGCACGCCTGAGACCTCGATGGGCCCGGTCGACATGCAGCGCATTCTCGAATCCTCGCTGCGCATGGCCTGGAACGAGCTCAAGCACCGCGCGCGCATCGTGCGCAAATTCCAGCCCGTGCCCATGGTCCACGGGGACGAATCGCGCCTCGGCCAGGTGTTCCTGAACCTGATCGTCAACGCGGTTCAAGCCATGGAAGAAGGCCGCGCCGATAGGAATACCATCACGCTTTCCACGAGCGTCGATTCGCGCGGACGGATCGAGGTCGAGGTGCGGGACACCGGATCCGGCATGTCGCAAGAGGTGCTAAGTCACCTCTTCACGCCGTTTTACACCACGAAACCCGTTGGGGTCGGCACCGGCCTTGGGCTGTCCATCTGCAACCGCATCGTGCAAGCCCTGGGCGGCGAGGTCACCGTGGAAAGCGAGGTCGGCAAGGGCAGCAGCTTTCACGTGTTCCTGCCCGCATCCGAGATCACCAGCACCGTCCGCAAGACCAGCCGCATCCGCCGCCCCATCGCGGCGCTGGCGGCGCGCATTCTGGCCATCGACGACGAGCCCATCGTGGGAACGGCCCTCAAGCGCGTCTTGGGCAAGGAAAACGAAGTCATCACGGAAACCAGCGCGCGCAGGGCGCTCGATCGAATCCGTGCCGGCGAGCACTTCGACCTGATCCTGTGCGATCTGATGATGCCCGATGTGACCGGGGTGGATTTCTACAACGAGCTAAAAGAATTCGCGCCCGAGCGCGCGGCCGACATCGTGTTCATGACCGGCGGTGCGTTCACGCCCAAGGCGCGCACTTTCCTCGAAACCGTGACCAACGAGCGGCTGGAGAAACCCTTCGACATGGCCACGCTGAAAACCCTCGTCCAGGATCACCTGCTCACGCACCCAGGCGGGTCCGGAAAAAAGTAGCCGCGTGAGGAGCCGGCCGGCTTGGCCGGCCGCGTATCATCGCGGGAAGGCATGGAAACCCTTTCAGGGTTTCCATTTCAACGACGCGTGAGGAGCCGGCCGGCTTGGCCGGCCGCGTATCATCGCGGGAAGGCATGGAAACCCTTTCAGGGTTTCCATTTCAACGATCCTCTACATGCCAAGCTTGTGAAGCTTGTCAATAAGCGTGGTTCTGCCGATCCCGAGCATGGTGGCGGCCTTGGACTTGTTGTTGTTCGACCGGCGCATGGCTGTGCCGATGAGCGCGCGCTCGAAACGAGAAACCGCGGTGGGAAGGTCGACGCCGTTTTCGGACAGATCCCACAGTGTGCGCGCCACCGCCTCGCCGGTTTCGCCACCGAGAGCCGGGGGAATATCGTCGGTGTCGATGACGCCGTCGCGGTCCAGGATGGCCATGCGCTCGATCAGGTTCTCGAGTTCGCGAACATTGCCGGGCCAGCCGTACTGTTGCAGCACCGCCGTGGCCTTGTCCGAGATCGTGATCGCGCGATCCAACCGGCGCGCGGCCTTTTCCAGAAAATGCGCGGCCAGCGTGGGCACGTCGTCCAAGCGATCTCGCAGCGGTGGAACGTGGATGGGCACGACGTTGAGCCTGAAGAACAGATCCTGGCGGAAGCGCCCCGTGTTCGCCATGGCCTCCAAATCCCGGTTGCTGGCCGCCAAAAAGCGAACGCTGATCTGGTACGATCGCTCGGAACCCACCGGGGTCACCGACTGATCTTGCAACACGCGCAACAGCCGGGCTTGCATGGGCATCGCCAGTTCCCCGATCTCGTCAAGCAGGACGGTTCCGCCGTCCGCTTCGCGCAAGCGTCCTTGACGATTTTCGTGGGCGTTCGTGAACGCGCCCTTAACGTGTCCGAAAAGCTCGCTCTCGATCAAGGTTTCGGGGATGGCCGCACAATTCACCGCCACCAGACGCTGACCCGATCGCGGCGAAGAAGCGTGCAAAAGGCGCGCGATGACTTCCTTGCCGCTGCCGGTTTCTCCAGTGATGAGAACCGTGGCATCGGTCGGACCGACCTGCTGCACGAGCGCCAGCAGTTCCTGCAGAACCGCCGACTTGCCGAGCAAGATGGCGCCGCTGCCGGCAAGAGTCGGGGTTCCGTTCACTTGGGTCAACCTGGGCTTCAGCCCAGCGCCTCCGGCCTGAGCCAGCGCGGCGCGGACCACCTCGGTCAAGGCGGTCGGGTGGAACGGCTTGGTCAGAAAATCAAAGGCACCCTCACGCATGGCGCGCACCGAATCGGGTACTCCCCCCGCGCCGGTCAGGATGATGACCGGTGTGTGCGGTTGCTTCTTGCGCACGGATTCGAGCACCGCGAAACCGTCGGCCTCGGGCATGGACAAGTCGGAGATGACGATGTCAAAGGGGTGCTCGTCGACCTTACGGATGGCTTCGCCCCCGTCCGCGGCGTCCAGGACGGTCATGTCCAGATGGCGCAGGAGTCGCGCCAGGGTCGAGCGCACCACATCGTCGTCATCAGCGACGAGCGCTGACTTGCCCGGAAATGAGCCTTCTTTCATTGCCTCTTCCCATTTGGGATCGGCAGAGTCGACCCATATCTTGAATCCGTTGAATTACCCGCTCAGGACTTCCCGCAATTTTTTCAGCAAATCCGTAGGCGAGAACGGCTTGACCATGATGGTTTGTCCTGGATCCAATATTCCTCGGCGGAAGAACTCGTCGTCCGTATAGCCCGTCATGAACAGAACCTTCAGATCTGGAAATCGCTCGGACATGCGCACCGCCAGTTCTCTGCCGCCCACACCCGGCATGACGACATCGGTGAGCAGCACATCGATGGGTGTTGGCATGTGCTCGCACAAGCCCAGAGCCTCGGCCCCGTCGCCAGCCACCAACACGCGGTAGCCCGCCCGCTCGAGAATCCGCGCCACCACCTTGCGCACGAGCTCTTCGTCCTCGACCAGAAGCACGGTCTCGTGGCCCGAAGCGACCGCCGAAACCGACTCCAGCGCAGCGGGTGCCACCACACGCTCCAAATAGATCTCCACACGCGTGCCCTTGCCAAGTTCACTGTGGACCCGTATCTGTCCCCCACTTTGTTTGACGATGCCGTACACGACGGGAAGGCCGAGGCCGCTGCCGCGGGCCAAGTCCTTGGTAGTAAAGAAGGGCTCGAAGGCGTGGGCAAGGATCTCGGGCGACATTCCGCATCCCGAATCGAAGATGCGCAAGACCGCATAGTCCCCCGCGGCGATGGTGTCGAACTCGCCGGACTGCTCGACCTCCAGATGCAAGACATCGGTCTCGATGGTCAGTTGGCCGCCCTCGGGCATGGCATCGCGAGCATTGAGCGCCAGATTGATGATGACCTGCTCGATTTGCGCGGGATCGGACTTGACCCAGCCAGCGTCGGGCGCCAGTCGCAGCGACAGCACGATATCTTCGCCGACCAGGCGGCGCAGCATGTTCTCGACGCTGGTGACGATGGCGTTCACCTCGATGACCTGCGGCTGCAAGACTTGCCTGCGCGAAAACGCGAGCAGGCGTCTGGTGATTCCCGCCGCGCGATCCGCGGCCAGGCGAATCTCGCCAATATCCTGGCGCAAGGCCTCGTTCTCACCCGCCCCCTGCAAAGCCAGATCGGCAAACGCGATGATGGCATTGAGCGCGTTGTTCATGTCGTGGGCAACCCCACCTGCCAGGCGCCCAACCGCCTCTAGTTTCTGCGTCTCGCGGAGCTGCTCCTCGCTGGAACGCAACGCTGCCTCCATTCCCTTGCGGCTGGTGATGTCGCTGATGGCGGCGATGGCGCCGATGATGAGTCCATCTGGATTGCGATAGGGGGCGAGCGTCGCGATGATCCAGAAGGGATTCGTTGCCCCCGGTTTGCACAGGTTCATGTCGGGCGAGAGCACCGTCTCCCCGCCCAAAACACGTGCCAGCGTGTGTTCGAAACCGCCCGAGCCCATGTCGGGAAAGAATTCGGCCAGCCGGCGGCCTTGCATGTCCAGGCCGTGGATGCCGAGAATTCGCTCGACGAAGGGATTGCATTGCACCACGCGTCCGTCGCGGTCGATGACGATGATCCCAGACCCCACATTGTCGAGCACTTCGCGATGAAGTTGGAGTGCCTCGCGCAGGTTCTCGGCGGCGCGCTTGCGCTCTTTGAGATTCGACAACCACTTCACCAGGGTCGCCTCCGAACGCCAACCACCGGAAACCTCGGCCTGCGGTGTGTGGTAGAAATTGTGAACGGCCTCGGTGCCCAGCACGGCCACGGGATAGGCCAGCAAGACATCGAGAAGCGCCTCGGGCGGGAACTTGCCCCGATCGAACTGGCTCATGCCAAGCGCGGCGCTGTCGCGAAAAAATCCGCCCATTCTGCCTTCCTGTGCAAGCAGTCGCTCGGGCCCTTGGGTTTGGCGCAAAAGCCACGTCATCTCGCTGGTAACGCGCAGAGCGCTCCAGCCATCGGCCAAAGCCATGGCGGTCGTCGCGTGCATCTGATCGAGCACCCGTGCAAAGGAATAGCCGGCACCGCGTGCATACATCTGCTTCGCGGACAGAAAGACGATCTGTTCACGGAATTCGGCGTGATCGACATCCACCCCCGCATCCCGCAACATCGCGCGCACAGTCTCGGGCGAGCGCATGTCGTGGATGTAGAGCACGCGTTGCCGTTGTTCGAGACCCGCGCGTACGAAAGGGGCCAAGACCGACTGGTACTCTTGTTCGCTGGTATAGATGAAGCACGCATGGTCGCGTATGCGCAAATCGTCCACGGTACGCAGTCGGCGCGTGCTCGCCCCGTCTGTGCCTACCTCCATCCATCGATATGCTGTGCCTGTCATCGGGTTTCGTCAGGGCTATCAGCAAGAGCTGGGCCGGTGTGATCCCCAGGAAATCCGTCGCTTCGAGCACGCACCGTCGCATTGGCAACGGCTCCTCCTGACGTGATCGACAATCCGCTGACGTACAAGAAAGGGCACAGAGAAGACAGAGAACACAGAGACGGAATCTGGGTACGGCCGTCGGTTCTCCGACAGTGCGTCAACCCATGGCGACGGAAACGCGACAAGAAACTGCCAACCCTCGCCGGACACCGTGCTCGGCCGGCGAAATCACAGGCTCTTTCCCCTAGCGCCGGCCGCTGGCCCAACTGGGCACGGCGTTTGCGTTGCTTGAAACCATGCACCCCAATGCTGTTCCTTCGTATGGCATCACAGATACGCCAGCTCCCGAGGTGCGTGCCGCGCCGGCCGGTTCCAGGGTTCTGGTCGCCGAGGACGACCAGCTTCAGCTGCGCGCCTATTCCCGTGCGCTGCGCGCGGTAGGTTTTGAGGTCGATTGCGCGGACAATGGCGAGACAGCGGTCAACATGCTGCTTTCTGGAACCTACGATGCAGTGGTTTCCGACATCACTCTCCCGTGCGTCGACGGCGTCGGGGTATTGCAAGCCGCTCACCGGCGCGATGCCGACATGCCTGTGGTGCTCATCACCGGCACGCCCAGGCTCGATACCGCCGTCGCGGCCGTCGAGCACGCCGCCTTCCGCTATCTGCTCAAGCCGCTGACTCCGGCGCAGTTGCAGGACACGGTCATCTATTGTGCGCAGATGCACCGGCTGGCTGTTCTGCGCCGCATGGCCATCTCATCAGCAGGCGAGGCGTGGAGCCCAGCCGAGGATCGCGCCGGTCTCACCCAGATTTTCGAGCGCGCCCTGGAATCGGTCTGGATGGCCTTCCAGCCCGTCGTGTCCTGGAAGCGGCGGCGCATCCTTGCCTATGAGGCGCTTCTGCGTAGTAGCGAGCCCAAACTTTCCAACCCCTGTGCTCTTCTGTTCGCGGCCGAGCGCCTAGACCGGGTCGCCGAAGTTGGTCGTATCGTGCGCAATCGCGTCGCCGAAGACGTTCCCAGTGCCCCGAGCCAGTTCGTGTTCGTCAATCTGCACAGCCACGACCTGCTCGACGACCATCTCTACGACCCAGAATCACCACTCTCGAAGGTCGCCCAGCGCGTGGTTCTCGAAGTGACAGAGCGGGTTTCGCTGGCCTCTGTGACCGACATCGAGACGCGAATTGACAAATTGCGCCACCTGGGATTCCGGATCGCGCTCGACGATCTTGGCGCCGGCTATTCTGGGCTCGCGAGTTTCGCGCCCCTGCAACCCGAGGTGGTCAAGTACGACATGTCCCTGGTCCGTGGCGTGGACAGCTCGCCCACGCGGCGCAAGGTCATCCAGGCCATGACCGCGCTTTTCGCCGAAATGGAAATGCAAGTGGTGGCCGAGGGCGTGGAGACGATCGCCGAACGCGATACCCTGATCGAACTTGGCGTCGACCTCCTGCAAGGGTACCTATTCGCGAAGCCGTGCAAGGGATTCGTCAAGGTCGATCTGTGAATCGAACCGCCTAGCCCATCACGGCTGCCGTCACCGTCGGCCCCCCGTTTTGCCGCTGGGTCTCCGATCAGGTGTGGGAAGGCTACCAATGTGCGCGATCCGGATATAGACTGCGTCTGATGGAGGACGCGAAAGATCTAGAGGCGCTCGTCGTCGATCTCATCAAGCACGACAACGTCAACATTCCACCCTATCCCGTGGTGGCGATGCGACTGCAGCGATTGGTCGGCGAGGAAGACTACGGCATGGGCGACCTCCAGCGCGTGATCGGCGGCGATCCAGTTCTGGCGGCGACAATCCTGCGCTACGCCAACTCGGCGGCCTTTCGCGGGGTCACCCCCACCTCGACCCTGGAAGCCGCCATCACGCGCATCGGCGCCAACGAAGTGTGCAAAATCGCCATCGCCACCAGCGTGGGCGCGCACGCCATCGTGACTGGCTGTCTCTCGTCGCTGCGCCGGCGCTACTGGCGGGTTGCCATGACCTGCGCCATGCTGTGCCGGGCGCTCGCCTACTGGCGAAAGTGCAACCCCGAGGAGGCCTTCATCTGCGGGCTATTGCACGACTTCGGCCAGGTTGTCGCGACGGCGTGTTTCGAGGAAGTCATCGCGCGCACGCGCGACGCCCGCGTCCTGCCCGAAGCCACGTGGGCCGATTGTGTGGATCGATTTCACGTCGAGCTCGGACTCGTCACCGCGGCCCGTTGGAATCTGCCACCCCTGCTTATGAGCGTGATCGGATCCCATCACAATCCCGAATCGGACCGCGACCATCGCGCCATGATCGACATCGTCAACGCGTGTGACGCAATCGCCAACCTGCTAGACATCGAACCCGCCCCGACGAGCGAAAGCCTTGTGGGCCTTCGCGTATTGCTTCCAGGCGAACCCGACTACGTCATGTCGGTTCTGCCCAAGATCGCAACCGCGGTTGCCTCGCTGGACGAAACCACGCCAGGCAAGGACACGGGGATCTTCCGGGTCGGAAGCCGCGTGCTGACCCCCCACTCGATGCTAAGTGAGCCTGCCAAGCAGGCGAGCTACAAACTGCAGGTCCTGCGCTCCACCGGCAACGCAGACTACGAGACTCTGTACTTCGCCAAGGACGGTGTCGGCTTTGCCGGCGCCAGCAAGCTACGTGAGAACAGCATGGTCCGTCTGCGCGTGGATACGCCCAAGGGCCCCATCGAGATCCTCGCCGTCATCGTCCACTGCGCCACCGAGGGAAGCGTGCATCGCATGGAGGCGAAGCTGTTTGCCGCCGAACAGAATGTCCTTCGGACCTGGCTCGGTTTCTACGCGTCCTTGGTCTAGCCGCTGGTCGGGGGGCCCGTTCTTGGCGGCCAGACTCAAGACGGCGCTTGTCACCGCCCCATGGTACCGTAAAGGAACAGGATGCCTTACACGTCAGCCAAAGCCGCGGGTTGAAGTCGTTGTGGGATAGTCGAGAAGCAAGGTGTTTTCCTACCTAGAGCAATACGCCGAACAGTACCGAGAAATCGGGGCGGAGTCGTTCAAGCGCCTCTACCCGTGGCCCTATCTGGCGGCCCTTGGCATGGCCGGCGATATTGAAGACAGCCGTGGGTCAGGCACAAGCATCATCAATTTGGCCGACGGCGTTCTGGAACGAGGTCGGATCTCGGGCCGGGTTTTCCCCCTGGTCAAGGCGCGCTACTCGCCCAAGGGCCCCATCACAATTGGGCGAACCTCGGAGAACGATGTGGTCATTCCCGAGTATTCGGTTTCGCGCAAACACTGCTTCATCGCCGTGGTCGCGGGCAGCTATCGCATCACCGATTGGGGCTCGGCCAACGGCACGCTGGTGAACGAGGTCGACATCGGCAAGCTGACGCCGTGCACGCTTCAGGGGGGCGAGATCATCACCCTGGGACGGCTGATGTTGCTGTTCCTTCCGCCAAAGCAATTCGTCGAGCACGTGCGCGGCATCGCCCCGCCGCCCGAATTCGGGAAGTGAGAGAGCACGGAGAAGACAGAGGGCACAGAGAGCCGAACCCTTTCTGCCTCTGGGATCTCTTCGCTTGCTGTGCTCTCCTAAGAAAGAACTCTGTGAGGGTTCTTTCAAACTCCCGCGGTGAGTACCGCCGGGCAAAGCCCGCCGGCACTTGCGCGACTCTCCTAAGTAAGAACCCTCAAAGGGTTCTTACCAACTCCCGCGAGGAGTACCGTCGGGCAAAGCCCGCCGGCACTCACGCGACTCTGTACTTCGGATCACGAGGTCGGTGCTGCGGCAGCCGCGGCGTCGTGCTTGGCGATCATCTTGGCGACGCGTGGGATGGCGGCCTCCGTGTGCTTCTTGGCCATGGGGCGCAGCCTCTCGTAGGCGGACTTGACCACGTGGTTCTTTGCCCGCTGCGCGCGCTGATCAGTGATGCCCAGGAGTGCCTCGGCAGCCTCGCCAGCGCGGGCGTTGAAATACGCCGTGACCGGCTCGTTCTTGGCCTTGGCGGCCTGGTACAGCGGATCGAGCCGGTCGGCGAAATCGTCGAGCAATCCGTCGATCACCTCGGGGATGAAACCGGGCTTGATGGCCTTGACCACGGCGTGCGCGGCCTTAATAGGAATACCGGTCAATCCCTTCGAGGAAACCTCCTCGTCGATGATCTGCTCGCAATCGCGAACCACCTGGGGACGTGCGCCGGGACGGGACAAGATTTCTTTTAGTGTGCTCATGGCGCCCACTTTACCCTGACTGCCGGTTTCGTGGTACCCATGGCAAGCGTGTCTTCGCTCCCCAAAGATCCCCGGCCCGGCGCCACGCTTGGTGTCCTCACGGGCATCAATGCCCTGAACTACCTTGACCGCTTTCTGCTAGCGCCCCTGCTGCCGCTCATCATCACCGGGCTCAGCCTGAGCGATCGGCAAGCGGGGTCGCTGCAGTCGGCCTTCATCCTCGTGTACGCCCTGGTTTGCCCGGTGGCGGGCTGGCTGGGCGACCGTATGTCTCGCCTTCGCATCGCGGCCCTGGGTGTCGCCCTGTGGAGCATGGCCACCTTTGCCTCTGGCCTTGCGTCCACTTTTTCCTGGTTGCTCCTGGCACGCGCCATGGTCGGTATCGGCGAAGCCACCTATACCGTAGTCACACCGTCCCTTCTGTCCGATCACTACCCGCCCTCGCGCCGTGCCCGGGCCCTTTCGATCTTCTACGCGGCGATGCCCTTCGGCATCTTCCTCGCCTACCTACTGGGAGGACAGATTGGCGCGCGCTACGGTTGGCGGCCATCGTTCTTTATCGCGGGCGGGCCAGGCCTTCTGTGCGCGCTCGCCCTGCTCTTCCTGCGCGACCCGCCGCGCGGACGCTTCGACGGCCACGCCGATTCCACGCGAAAGCTTCCCTTGGCCGAGTTCCTGCGTACCCTGCGCCAACGTCCGAGCTACTTCTTCAACGTGGCCGCGCAGACCCTCTACACCTTCACCATGGGGGGCCTCGGCGTGTGGATGCCGACCTACTTCGTGCGCGAACGACATCTTGGCGTGGCTCAAGCCGGCACCCTGTTCGGCGCTCTCCTACTCGGCACGGGATTCGTGGGAACCCTGCTGGGCGGACCGGTCGGTGACCGCCTTGCGCGAAAGTACCGCGGCGCCCACTTCACCTTCTCCGGGCTCACCCTCTTCGCCTCGATTCCATTCACTGCCATGGCCGTGCTTTCGCCAAACCCCGCCATTTTCTGGCCAGCCATGGGCGCGAGCCTGTTCTGCCTCTTTCTCAACTACGGCCCGCTCAACGCAGCCATGGTCAATGTCCTTCCGGGCAACGCGCGGGCGCGTGGCGTGGGCCTGCACACGACCACGATTCACCTCTTCGGCGATGCCTGTTCGCCTTTTCTCATCGGGTTGGCGTCGGACGCCATCGGCCTGCGCATCCCGGTCCTGTGCACCGGCCTCCTGGCCGGTCTGTCCGGGATTCTCCTGATCCTCGGACGGCACGCGCTGGTCCGGGATCTTGCCGCCGCGCGCACGACCGAACCATAGGCAGAGGTCGAATTCGACTTGCCAGGGTCTTCCGTTTCACCCTGCAGGACAGAAACCGATTCTTAAACAGCGCATCCTATGCAGAAGCGCGCAACTGTCAGCCTAGGACAGCGGAATGCGGAGTCGGAGCCCTGCCCCGATGGGATATCCCTGAGTCCGCGCGCCTTCACTCTCGACGCTAATTCATCGTGCAAAAACCGCAGTTCCGTCATTGATGTAACCAGCAGGCATAAATCGGAGGAATTTGGTCTTCTTTTCTGATCTTCCCTGAGCCTTGTCAGCAAGGCAGTCCACTAACCAATTAGAAACTGCTCGCAGAACCGCTGCGATTCGCGGCGAACACACACCGAGGAAATCATGCGCACACAAAATGCTTTGGAACGAAAGACATCAAGCAAGACCTCGTCGCTTGCGGCGATTCTGGGTTTGG
>Ga0182027_10008789_pt1 | contig 14639 bp, 13 predicted proteins | sample 712E1DmetaG_FD_121300 | JGI IMG/M metagenome (GOLD analysis project Ga0182027, IMG submission 121300) | Permafrost microbial communities from Stordalen Mire, Sweden - 712E1D metaG (Illumina Assembly) | ecosystem: Environmental > Terrestrial > Soil > Wetlands > Permafrost | place: Sweden... | reverse complement strand
TTCCCACGCACGCCATGCGCGCGTTCGTCGACCAAACCAACGTCCTGGCCTGCAAGGGCCTGTTCCTCATCATGGTCGCGTACGTCGCCATCGGATTTTTGGCCTGGGCGCCCGCGCACAAGCCGCCGCAAGCGCGTTCCGTCCGTCGCCGGCGCATGCGCCTCGCGGGCCTGGTTGCATTCTTGGGTGCGCTGACGGCGTATCTGGCGCTGCCGCATCACCTGCAAGAGCTGGAGCTGATGACGTTTTTTCCCCGCTTCTCCGTGCTGGTGCTGCTGACGTTTCTCTTGCTGGTGCCCGCGGGGCTACTGCGCTTTCGCGGGCTGCTGGCGGTACTGCTGCCGCTGCCCGCGCTGGTCTTTGGCGCCCTCTACGGCCGGCAGCTTTACCTTCACTACCGGATGTACGCCGCCGAGGTGGCGGGATTCGTCGCGGTGGCAGAAAAGACGCCACCCGGTGGCAAGGCGCTGGGACTGGTTTTCGACCGCACCTCGCGGGTGATGCAAATCGAATCCGCCTTGATTGGCGTGCCGGGATTTTACCCGGCCTTGCGTCCCGCCCCGGGCAGCATGGTTCCCCCCAACTATTGCGGCGAGCGGCACATGCCCTGCCGTTTGAAGGTCGCGCCGGACTTCATGACATCCCCGTGGGTTCCCGCGAGCTTTGTGCCCGCCAAGGTGCTGCCCAATTTCGACTACTTCTTCGTACGCAGCCAGCCGCCCGGCTTCGATCTGTTCGCAGGCTACCACGGCATGATTGAGCTGCTTGCCCAGTCCGGCACATGGGCGGCGTACCGCAAGAAGCCCGGACCCGTGGTTCCCGATCCCAAACCACCCACGCCGCGCCCCGTGCTCGTACCACCCGCGCCGCCGACCGTGGTCAACATCAGCCCACACCCCGCCACGGCGGCGGTGAAGGCATCATCATCGACAGCACCTGCGCGAAAGACGGTCCACTAGACTGGTACTACTGGGAAACCGCACGGCGTGGGCAATTGAGAGGCTTTCTTTAGAGAACGCAGCCATGCGGCGCGGCTTCGACATCTGGCGGCGGCTCTGTCAGGCTTGCGGGCATGCCATTCTCATCGACAGCCTCGCTGGACATCCGGGCGCCGCTTTCGAGCGTCTGGGATGCCATTACCAAACCCGAGATTGTGAAGCAATATTTCTTCGGCACGAACCTCGTGACCGATTGGAAGATCGGCTCGGCTATCTTCTTTCGCGGCGAATGGGAGGGAAAGTCCTACGAAGATCGCGGCACCGTGCTTTCCTTCGCGCCGACGAAAGGTCTTTCCTTCAGCTACTGGAGCAGTTTCAGCGGTCTCGAAGACAAGCCGGAGTTGCGCCACATCATCCGCTACGACCTGGAAACCACCCACGACGGAACAAGGATCACGGTCCACCAAGCCAACGTCGACACCCAAGAACGTGCCGACCATTCGGCGAGCAATTGGCGCTCCGTGCTCGAAGCCCTCAAGCAGTTGCTCGAAGGCCGACCCGCAGCCTAGAAAATCGCCAACCAGCTCAGGCCCGGGGCGGGTGTCCGCCGACCTCCACGTCGCGTTTACCGAGGATGCCCGCGGCGATGCGGTCGTCGAAGTCAGCGGGAATGGCGCCGCTGTTCTTCAGGCTCTGAACGCAGGGTAGGGTCAGGGTCAGCACGTCGACGGGCTGCGCGCGAATGAAGCGGGCCATCTCGCGGTCGGCTTCGCGAATATGGTACACGAGCCAGTCCTCGAGCATCAGCGACACCTCGGCCCGGACCGCGCGGGAAACGCCGGCCTGCCTGACCGTGTACGCCAGCTCCGCCACCTTCCGCTGCAGGCGCCCGTGCAGATCGAAATGCAGGTTGCGCTGGGGGTAGCCGAGCTCGGTCATGAAGGCCTCCTCGGCGGCGAAATGGTAGACGATGTAGCCCTGCAGGAACGTGACCGCCAGGGTGAACACGTCGGGATCGACGTCTTCCTCGGGGGCATACACGACCTCGTTGACCAGGGCGAGCAGGTCACGGTGTTGGGCATCAAGCGCAGGGATCCCGGTGATGAGATCCGCGGTTAGTTCGAGGAGCCGCATGGCTGTGCGAATGATCGTCGGAAGCAAGTTCCGCCTTGAGTCGGAACGCGATCGCGCGCGACGGCGGGCTTCTCAGGTGCCATGCGCTAGAGTTGGCGCGGGGGCAACCATGTCTAGTCCGAGGCCTGTCAAACTGAGCGAATCCAAGATTGCTGTCGCGTTGGCGGAGCTGCCGACCTGGAAGGTCGAGAGCGGCAAGCTCCATCGCGAGTACAAGTTCGCCGACTTCGTCGCCGCCTTCACCTTCATGTCGGGCGCGGCGTTGATAGCCCAGGCGATGGACCATCATCCCGAATGGTTCAATGTCTGGAATACCGTGCGCATCGACCTTGCGACCCACGACGCCGGCGGCATTACGGCCCTCGACGTGAAGCTGGCGCATGCGATGGAAGAGCTCGCGGGCAGACAGCTCGGGAAATGAAAGCGATCGAGCTGTTGTTCGAGCGCGACGGCCTGCCGCGTTTTGGCCTGCCCGCAGCCTTGGCAACGAGCTACGGTGGCGACTTCGGCCTGGCTCGGCCGGCGCTCTACGCGAACTTCGTCTCGTCGGTGGATGGCGTGGTGGCTCTTCCCGGCGTGGGCGAGTCGGGCGGCGTGGTGAGCGGAAACAACGAACCCGATCGTTTCGTGATGGGGCTTCTGCGCGCGGCCGCGGACGCCGTGCTGATCGGCGCCGGCACCTTTCGCGCGGCGCCGGGTGATGTGTGGCACCCGGAGACCGCCTTCCCTGCGGCGCGCGACGATTTCGCCCGCTTGCGCAGGCAGCTTGGCCTCAAGCCCCAGCCGCTCTTGGTTGTTGTCAGCGCCTCGGGACACATCAATCCAGCGCAACCGGCTTTGCGCGATTGCCTGATCCTGACCACGGCGGACGGTGAAGCGCGCCTGCGCGGCAAGCTGCCGAGCGGCGCCCGCATCGTCGCGCTCGACGCCGAGCATTTCGAATGGTGCTCATGGCTCGACCTTCTGCGCGCCGAGGGATTGCAGGTCATTCTCAGCGAGGGCGGCCCATCGCTGGTAGGACAGCTTCTTGAAGCAGGTCTACTCGATGAGCTGTTCTTGACCGCGTCGCCGCGACTTTTCGGCAGGCAGTCAGCGGACGGGCGCAAGTCACTCGTCGAGGGAATCGATCTTGCCGGCCGTGCGCTGAACCTGCTCAGCGTGCGGCGCCACGAATCCCACTTGTTTCTGCGCTACGCGCTCTGAGACGGGAAGATCGAGGTGGGAAGATCGATGGTGAAAAGGTGACTTGGATCTCCTACGCTCCGGCGACGACCGCGCCTGAAGGAGATCCCAGCATGCCCGAACAAGCCCGACTCTTTCTCAAGTCCATGTCTCCCGTTGCCAGCCATGCCATCTTCCCGCTCGCGTTGGCGACTTTGTCCATCGGGTGTGCGGTGAGCGGGCCCGCGGATCGTGGCGCGCCCGGCGTGGGACTTGCCCCGTCGCCGATGGCCGCGCAGGAAGGATCGGAGTGCGCATCACCCTCGGACCGACAGGTGGAAGGCTGGCTTGCTGCCATGACTGCCGACGAGAAGATCGCGCTCGTCGCGGGCACCGGCTTCGATACGGTTGGCGTCCCACGGCTCCACATCCCCGCGTTGCGCATGACCGACGGTCCGGTCGGCGTTCGCGTCGGCCAGGCCACCGCGTTTCCCGCTGCCGCCCTGCTCGCCGCGACCTTCGATCCAGCGCTCGTCGAACGCGTGGGCGCGGCCATCGCGCGCGAGACCAAGGGCCACGGCAAGAACGTGCTTTTGGGTCCCGGCGTGAACATCGCGCGCACGGCGCTTGGCGGGCGCAACTTCGAGTATTTCGGCGAAGATCCCGAGCTCGCGGCGCACATGGCGGTCGCCTATCTCCGCGGCGTGCAGAGCCAGGGCGTACTGGCCACGGTCAAGCACTTCGCCGCGAACAACCAGGAAACGGATCGCAAGACCATCAGCGCCGAGATCGATGCGCGCACGTTGCACGAAATCTACTTGCCCGTTTTCGAAGCCGCGGTGAAGGACGGCGGGGTATGGGCCGTGATGTGCGCCTACAACCGGGTGAACGGCGTCTATGCCTGTGAGCACCCGGGCTTGCTCGACAAAATCCTCCGGCGTGATTGGGGCTTTCGCGGCCTGGTCATGTCCGACTGGGGCGCGGCTCATAGCGTGGCGCCGGCCATCCGCGCGGGCCTCGACCTCGAGATGCCGAATGGAGAGCAATTCTCGCCGACGGCGATTCGTGGCGCGCTGGCGAAGAAGGAGATTGAGCCCGCCCAGCTCGACGAGATGGTGCGGCGACAGCTGCGCGCCATCGTCGCCCTGCACTTGGACGAGGACGCGAGCGTGCGCCCGGAAGCGACCGACACGCTCGATCATCGCGCCCTTAACCGCGAGGCCGCGCGTTCCGGATTCGTGCTGCTCAAGAACGACCGCGACATCCTGCCGCTCGACCGCAGCAAGCTGAAACGGATCGCGGTCGTCGGGCCACGCGGTGGCCTCGTGGATGGCGGCGGCGGCAGCGCCCACGTCACGGCCATCCGAAAAGTTTCGCTCGTCGATGGGCTTCGCGAAGCTCTGGGCAGCAAGGTGCGCATCGACTTCGCTCCCGGCGAGATCACCCCGGACGGGCTCGAACCGATCCCTGCGTCCGCCCTCACGCCGCCGCCCGGTCACTCAGGTCACGGCCTGCTCGGCGAATACTTCGTCGGCACCGAGCGCTCAGGAACGCCCAAGCTCGTGCGCGTGGATGCCACGGTGAATTTCCATTGGGAGCTCGCTTCGCCCGCGCCCGGCCTTCCTGAAGACGGATTCTCGGTGCGCTGGACTGGCAAGCTTACGCCGCAAAAGTCAGGCCTCTACGCGCTCGCGCTTCGCTCGGACGATGGTTCGAGGCTCTACATCAATGGCAAACTCGTCATCGACGATTGGGGCGACCATCCCCCGACCCTGAAGACCACCTCGATGGAGCTTGTCGCCGGCAAAGCCTACGACGTGCGCCTGGAATACTTCGAGGGCATCATCGGTGCCTCGGTCGAGCTGTTATGGCAGAGGGCGGAAAAAGACCCGCTTGGCCGCGTGGCCGAAGTCGCGCGCGGCGCTGACCTCGTGATTGCCGCTGTCGGCGACGGGATGGGCGAAGAGACTGAGGGCGCCGACCGCAGCTCGTTGTTGCTGCCCGGGCGACAGGACGAGATCGTGCGCTTGGCTGCCGCCGCCAATCCGAACATCGTGGTCATCACCACCAGCGGCGCGGCGATTGCCATGCCCTGGCTCGCCAAGGTGCGGGCGGTGCTTCACGGCTGGTTTCCCGGACAGGAAGCGGGAACGGCTTTCGCCGACGTGCTGTTCGGCGACGTCAGCCCATCGGGCAAGCTGCCGGTGAGCTTCCCCAAGCGCCGCGAAGACGAACCCGGATTCGGCAATTTTCCCGGCGCGGCCGGCAAGGTTGTCTACCAGGAAGGCATCCTGGTCGGCTACCGCTGGTACGACACGCGCAAGATCGAGCCGCTCTTTCCGTTTGGGTTCGGCCTTTCTTACACCACGTTCGTCTACCGCGACCTGACTGTCTCCAGCTGGGATCCCGAACGAGGTGTCGGCATCCGCCTCCAGGTCAAGAACACCGGCGCGCGGCGAGGCGCCGAGGTCGTGCAGGTCTACGTCCACGCCGCTGGCGCAGGCGTCGCGCGTCCGGAACAGGATCTGCGTGCTTTCGCCAAGATTGACCTCGCCCCGGACGAGGAACGCGAGGTCACCCTGCAGCTTCCGCTACGAGCCTTCGCCTTCTTCGATGCGCAGAAAGACAGCTGGCGCATCGACCCCGGCGCGTTCGAGATCCGCGCCGGCGGCTCGTCGCGCGACATTCGCCTGCGCGCGACCGTGAACGTGCCGGCGAGGTGAGGGAATCAAGACGCGGGAAGATTGCGGGTCGTGGTGAAGGTCCGGGACTGCATGCGATCGATGTAGAGCGTCCCATCCAAATGGTCGATTTCGTGCTGCAGGATGCGCGCGTACCAGCCGCGAGCTTCGATCTTCACGGGTTCACCACGGTGATCGAGGGCGTCGACGTTTACTGCGTGCACGCGCGGCACCACCGCCTGGAAGCCCTCGATGCTGAGACACCCTTCGTAGTGCTCGACCACGCCCGGTCCCAACGTCAGCTGCGGGTTGATGAGCACATGAAACGGGACCGGCTGGCGCTCCTTCTCCGGCACGTCCCCGATGTCTTCAATCACCGCGAGACGCAGCGGCACGCCGACCTGCGGCGCCGCCAAACCGACGCCGGGCGCTTCGCGCATCGTTTCGCGCATGAGCTCGATGAGCTGTTGGATCTCCGCGCTTTTCACCTCGTCGCGGCTGAGGAGGCGCGTGCCGTTGCGAAGCACCGGAGCGCCGGCTTGAACGATCTTGAGCACCATCCGCGCAATATGGCACGGCCCGGGATTTCGGCCACGGGACCGAAGCGCACGCACGCAGTTAGTCAGCGTTTTCGAGGAGCACCTCGCATGCGTCGGGCATTCCCGGTGCGCCTTCGCCGGGCGGACCGCGCTTGGCCGCGGCGGCGCGCGCGTCCTCGGAGAACCACCAGCCAAGCGAGGCATCACAGCCGTTGCCCGCGGGTAGCGGCTGCGGCGTCTTGCAATCCGGGCTATCGCTTGGGCAGCGCAAACGCACGTGAAAATGGTCGTGATGTCCCCACCAGGGCCGCACGCGCTGTAGCCAGGGGCCAACTCGGCTCGTGTCTTGGCAAAGTGCGCGCTTGATCGCGGGATGGACGAAGATTCGGTCCACGTTGTCGTCCGCCGCCGCCGCTTCGATCAGACGCTCCACGCGGCTATTCCAGGCGGGCAACAGTTTCGCCGTGCGCAGGTCCACCATCGCCGGCGGAACAAGAGCGGGACCTGGGGAAATTGGCTTGGCGGGCGGCCCGTACCAGACGTCCGCGTCGAGTCCGATCTGATGGCTGCGGTGGCCGCTCGGCATGGGACCACCGAGCGGCTGGCCCAGATCGCCCACACCGAGAGGGCCCCAATGATTGTGGCGGGCCCGCTCCGCCAGCCCGCGCAAGTAGGTCACCAACAGGGGAAGGCCGAACTCGCGGTGTCGTTCAGGATGCACCACCAGCCACCCCGGGCCGTGCAAGGGCAAAGGCACGGCGCCCTGAACGCAGCCCGAGCCTGGTTGGCCAACCGCACGCGGAGGACCTGGCGCGGGTTTCACGACGCGGCTCCAGCGCGAATCGATGGCGTGCACTGGCGGCGCGACCACGCCAGCATCCGGCGTCCCCCCGTCGGCCGTGGTCGAAGCCGCGGACAAAAAGACAAGCACGAGCTGGCGATGCACAGGTCGACGGGTTCCTCGTCGTCGCGACAGTAGTAGGGCTGCCGTCAATCGAATGTGGTGTTGGTGATGGTGACGCCCGCGTTGCCGGCCTGTGCTTCCACGTAGATACTGGCATGGGATTGGACGCTTCCATTGTTGCTATTGCCGTGAAAGGTCGATTGGTCGATCACCAGATTGCCGTTGAGATTGTTCACCACCTGGAAAATCGCACCCGAGCCGAGCTCGTTGGCGGTGTTGCTGGAAAAGTCAGTACCACAGATGGACAAGGTGTAGTCGTTGCCGTCATTGTAGATCGCACCGCCCAAGCCGCCGCCAGTCGTACCGGCCGCTGCCGGATTCATCCCGTGCCCGGTGGCTGAATTGCCGGTGAAGACGCTGTTGATGATGACGAACGAAATGAACAGTCCTCCAATGGCCCCGCCGTTCGTGCCGGAGTTGCCCTGGAACGTGCTGTTCACGACATAGGCCGGCGCGGTCAGCTCGAACGCATAAATCGCCCCGCCCGCCAGATCCTGGGCAAGCTGTCCGGCGGGGCTGGTTTCTGAGCTGTCCACGACGGCAATGTTGTAGGCCTTGAATGTCCCACCACCGACGTAGATGGCACCGCCGCCGTTGATTCCATTGCTATCGACTTCCGACGCTGCGCCGAGCGCGTTCGCGAAGGTGATGTTTTGAACCGTTAATTGCGGAAAGCTTTGTTTATCGCAAGATGCTGTGGCCCAAATCAGCGACTGGTCGCAGGTATTCTGGTAGAGAATGCGATGGGCGCGGCCGCCATCCAGCGTGATCTTGCTTCCGCCGTCGATGACAACCTTCTGATTGTTGACGCCGTTGACCTGGTTGAAGACCTTTGCCGTATCGGTCATCTGAATGGTCACCGGGCCAGGGCCACACGCGAAGGTGATGACGCCGCCCTGTGCGACGGCGGCGATGAAGGCCGCGGAAGTGCAGCTGGCTGCGCTGCCCGTTCCCACGACGTGCGCGGGCTTCGACGTGTCCTCCAACTGGGCTGCGGCCGGAATAGCGCAGTGGCCATTCGGGTTGCCAGCACCTTCAGCGCCGCCCGACGAGCTTGCGTCACCGCCAGCGGGCGAGCCACCTGTGGCGGCGGATCCTCCCACGGTAGAGCCTCCGCTCGCCGCGGATCCACCAGAAGATTGTGCGTCGGCGCCGCCGGCAGCTCGCAATCCGCCCATGCCGGAACTTCCCCCCGCGCCCACGGAGCCGCCGGAAATCGCTGCGCCCCCCGTGCCTTTGCCGGGTGAAGCGCTGCCGCTGCAGGCAACCAGGTTGAAGATACATACAAGTAGCACGCTGGCGAATATAAGTGGGCAACGTCGCATACCAAGCACCTCGCAGGAGCTTAGAATACCTTAGAAACATCGCTCTTGGATCTCGTCGTCGAAGACAGTTGAAGGCCGTCGCCGCAGGCGGCATGATTCGCCCGAGCTCAACCATGGCGAACTTCGAGATTTCTGCTTCCATCCTGTCGGCCGACTTCACCCGCCTCGCGGCGCACGTGAAGGAGGCCGAGGCCGCGGGCGTCGAAAGATTTCACGTGGACGTGATGGACGGCCGTTTCGTTCCCAACATCACCTTCGGACCGCTCATGGTCGACGCGGTTCGCAGAATCACCAAGGCGACCATCGAGGCGCATCTGATGATCGTCGAGCCCGAGCGCTACATTCCCGAGTTCGCGAAAGCCGGCGCCGACAACATTCAAGTTCATCAGGAAACCTGTCCGCATCTGCACCGCACGGTTCAGCAGATCCGCCAGCTCGGCAAGAAGGCCACCGTGGTCCTCAATCCAGCCACGCCGGTGGCGACCCTCGAGGACATCCTGGCCGATGTGGATCAGATTCTGATCATGACGGTGAACCCTGGATTCGGCGGCCAGAAGTTCATCGAGAACGTCCTGCCCAAGATCGCACGCCTGCGCCAGATGATCGACGAGCGCGGGCTCGCCTGTGCCATCGAGGTCGACGGCGGCGTGGGGCCGGTGACCGCTTTCAAAGTGGTCAAGGCCGGCGCGCGCGTGCTTGTCGCCGGTGCGGCGGTGTTCGGCGCCGCCGAAGGAGTCGCCGAAGCGGTGCGCCGGCTGCGTGCCGGCGGAGAGGCCAACTAGCCATGGTCCGCCACATCGTGCTCTGGCGTCTCAAGGAATCCGCGAACGGCCGCGGCAAGGCCGAAAACGCGGCGGAAATCAAACGCCGCCTAGAAGATCTGAACGGCAAGATTCCGGGTCTGCTCAAGCTGGAGGTCGGCTTCGATTTTAGCCGCACGCCCGAGTCGTCAGACATCGTGCTCTATTCTGAATTCGAGAACCGCGCCGCCCTCGATGCCTACCAGGTGCATCCCCTGCACGAGGCGGTCAAGCCCATCGTGATGGCCGCGCGCGAAGAGCGACGTTTGGTGGACTACACCGTCTGAGCTTTCCCTCGCGGCCGGTTAGCCGGCAGGCGGACCCAGGCGAAGTTTCGCCAGGTCGCGCAGGCGCATGCCGGCGCGGCGCAGGCGGCGGATTTCGTCGCACAGGCTGGTGCCGAAGATGGTGAAGTCGTCGGTGCCGAGCGCAACCTCGACGCCCGCAGCGAGCAGGGTGTGGATGGGATGGCTTTCGTAGGATCCGGCGATGCCGAGCGCGATGTTGCTGGCGAGCCCGATGTTTAGCTGGGTTTCTCGTCGGGCCAGTTCTTCCAGGAGGTGAGGATCTTCGACCGCCGATACCCCGTGTTGAAGGGCGTCGACGTCCAGCAGGTCCAGGGTCTCGCGCACGCGCTCCGGTCCGCAGGTTTCCCCGGCGTGCGCCTTGAGCCCAAGTCCGTGCTCGCGCGCAAAGCGGAAGAAGCGCTGAAATTCGCGCAGATCTCCGGCGCGCTCGTCGTCGTAGAGATCGATGCCGCGAAAGACGCCGGATTCGACATGGGCCACAAACATCGGCCACAGACGCTCGGGCGGCATGCGCCGGTTGATGCCGATTTCCGGCGCGAAGATCAAACGCCCGGCGATCCGGTCGCGCTCCTCCGCGACGATTTGAATGACGGCTTGCGGGGTCGTGTCGATGTGCGACGACAGGAGCAAGTCCAGACTGGCCTCGGCGTAGACCACGCCTTCGTCGGCCATGCGGTCGAGACCGGCGCGCAACAGGCTGCGAACGCCATCCAGGCTGGCAATGGCGGGAAAGAGATTGCCGCCGAGGTAGCCAGCGAATTCGCCGAAGTCGTGAAAGCGTGGCGGCGGGAGCGGCAACTTGTAGCCCAGAACCTTTTCGTACGCCGCGAGCGGGCCGTTGAGGAGGGCGTGACAATGGACGTCCGCCTTGGGAAGCTGGCGCAACAGCGAGGTGCTGCTATCGCTTTTTTCAGCCAGGGCCGCGGCCAGTAGACTCTCGGGAACCTGGGATAGACGGGAGCCTCGCATGCGACGCTAGACCGTTCCCTTGCCGGGATTCATGATGCCTTTGGGATCGAAGGCCTGCTTGATCCGGCTCAGCAGATCCAGCTCGACGGCGCTCTTGTAGTGGCGTGCCTCCTCGCGCTTGAGCACGCCGATGCCGTGCTCGGCGCTGATCGAGCCGCTGTGGACCATGACAATGTCGTGCACCACGCGGTTCAGCTCTTCCCACCTCGCCAAATAGGCCTGCTTGTCCATGCCGGTGGGCTGGGTGAAGTTGAAGTGCAGGTTGCCGTCGCCCACGTGACCGAAGGGCACGGGGCGGATGCCAGGAATCAGTTTTTCCGCAGCGGCCAGCGCCTCGCGCGTGAAGGCCGGAATACGCGACACCGGCACGGAAATGTCGTGCTTGATGCTGCCGCCCTCGTGTTTTTGCGCCTCTGAGATTGATTCGCGCAGCTTCCACAGCGCCTTGGCTTGCGCCGCGCTTCCCGCCAGCACCGCATCGCTGACCAAGCCCCGAGCAAACGCTTCTGCCAAAAAGGTCTCGGCCGTGGCGCGCGGAACGGTCAAGTCCGTGAGCACGTACCATGGCGAGGGCGCCGCCAATGGATCCGAGGTCCCCGGAACGTAGCGCGTGACCAATTCCAGGGCGAAGCGCGAGAACATCTCGAATGCCAAGACGGCGTCGCCGGTCAAATCGCGCGCGAGCGCCAGCAACGCGAGGACCGCATGGGGATCCGCGGTGCTGGCAAGAATCGTCTCGACCTCGCGCGGGCGCGGAAAGAGCTTGAGGACCGCGGCGGTGATGATCCCCAGCGTGCCCTCGGCGCCGATGAAAAGCTGCTTCAAATCGTAGCCGGTGTTGTCCTTGCGCAAGGCCCGCAGGCCGTCCCAGATCGCACCGTCGGGCGTGACGACTTCCAGGCCGAGAACAGCGTCGCGCGCGTTGCCGTAGCGAAGGACATGGATGCCGCCCGCGTTGGTCGACAGGTTGCCGCCCACCTGGCTGGTTCCTTCCGCGGCCAGGCTGAGCGGCAGCAAGCGATCCACATCGGCCGCCGCGGCTTGAGCGACGGCGAGCGTGCAGCCAGCCTCGACGACCATGGTGTTGTTGGCGGCATCGACGCCGCGGATCTTGTTCATGCGGCTCATGCTCAAGAGCAGGTCGCAACCCTCGGGCCGCGGAATTTGTCCGCCCACGAGGCCGGTGTTGCCGCCCTGGGGAACGAGACCCACTTCGGCGTCGGCGCAAACGCGCACGATGGCGGCGACCTCCGCGGTATTCGCCGGTTTGAGCAGGAGCGGTGTCTTGCCCACGAAACGATTGCGCCACTCGGTGAGATGAGGCAAGAGCTCGTCGGGGTCGATGGAAAACCCCGTCGGACCGACGATTTCCTTCAGGCGTTCGAGTGTGGCAGGCTGAGCGGGCCTAGGCATGCGCAAAACCTAGCACGCTACTGGTTTCCGACCTGATCCGCGGCCTCGGCGGCGCCGCAGAAGCTTACTTTCTTCACCATGGGCGGCGGGTTGGCGCGCTCGCGCTTGACCGTGGCACGTCGTTTGGTGAGGGCGTGGTCGTAGTGCTCGCCCGCCTTCTGCATGGTGGCCAGCACAGCCTTCCAAGCGACCAGCGAAGCACCTTCCCCCGGATCGGGTACCATGGCGAGCAGCCCGATCAATTCCTCGACCAACACCGCATCGGGCTTGGGCTGCGCCAGGGCTTGGGCGAGGCTCGGCACGAGCACGTGGTCGCGAAACAAGTCGAGGTCGTCCTTGTCGACCTGGCACCACAGCAGTCGACCGTGAAGCTTGGCCAGCGCCGGTCCCGACTCGGCTCGCGGCAAGAGCAGCAGGCGGCGTATGGTCTCGTCGTAGTCGCCATCCGATTCGCCGTACACGCTCACCATCACGTCGAGCAGCTTGCCCCGGCATTCCGGATCGCAGCTTCGGCCGAGCAGGAAATCGTCCAGCCATTTACGGCGCTCGGCATGGAATTTTTCCAGGTCCTCCGATTCGCCGTTGCCCACCAGCTCTCCCGTGCGCGCGGTCGCAAGCACAATGGCCGCCACCAATCGGGCACCCGGCGACGCCGATTCAAAGTGCGCGATCTCCTTCCACTGACGCTTTTCGTAGAGATCTTGCAGGTACGGTTCGAACAGCCACGCCATCTTGGCCACCGAGGCTTGCACCTCGCGGTCGTTGCGGAGCAGCGCCAAAGGCCCGAGCGTTGCGGGTTTGCCGTCGCCGAGCGCATCGAGCGCATCCATTTCGTCGTGAATCAGGTCGGCGATGGCCTGCGATCGTTCGGCCAGTTTGTCGTCCTTGCAGATCTCGGCCTCGCGTTTGACGCCATAGCGTTGCAAGCAGGTCAGCGCGAACGCCTGCGACAGTTGTTGGTAGTTCTTGCGCTCGGTCGCGGCCAACACGTCGTGCATGTAGCTTGCGTTGTCCTTGCCTAGCTCCAGCGCGTAGGAAACCGCCAGCTCGGGATCGAGAATCGCCCCGCGCGTGAGCGACAGCAGCACGCCGAAGCGCTGATCGGCCGAGCTCGGCCCCTGCGTGGACAGCACGCTGAGATTCTTGGCCAAGATTTCCGCGCGGGCGATCCGCCACTCGTTGTCGGCCTTGGTGGCGGCGATCTTTTGTTCTGACTCGGCCTGTTTGACTGCGGTCTGCGATTGCCGGTACTGCCAGATCGACGTGGCCACCAGTCCCGCCATGCCAATGACGAAACTGGAAAGAAAACCCGAATAGGTCTGGATGAACTTCCCCATGCGCGAGGAATGCACATCGTCGTGCTTGCCAGCTTCGTCTGCGTTGCTCACCTGTGCAGCATAGCGCTGTTTGGTCGGCCAGCGAAGCTGCGCTACCGTCCTTCGCCGCGCTTCAGTAACCGTTCGCCTTCCGCTTGCATCAAACAGCAGCATTTTTCTTGCGCCCTCGACCGTGGTGGAGGCGCACAGGAGCAAGTGAACCATGTTCAAGGTGCTGATTGCGAAGGAACGGGCCACGGGGGAAGCGCGCGTGGCCGCGACCCCGGAAACCGTCAAGCGCTTGGTCAAGGAAGGGCTGGAGGTCGCGGTCGAATCCGGCGCGGGCGAAGCGTCCTTTCTGCTCGACGAGCGCTATGAAGCCGCCGGCGGGCGCATGGTCACGGATCTGGCGGCTGAATGGGCGAACGCGGATGCCGTCTTCAAGGTGGCGCCGCTCGCAGCCAACGAACGATTGGGTCAGGACGAGGCGGCGGCGCTCAAGCCTGGTGCCCTGGTCATTTCGTTTTTGCAGCCCTATCGCAACCTGCCCATGGTGAAGAAGCTGGCGGCGGGAAAGGTCACGGCCTTGGCCATGGAGCTAGTCCCGCGCATCACGCGCGCGCAGTCGATGGACGCGCTGTCGTCGCAGGCGAGCATCGCGGGCTACAAGGCGGTGCTGCTGGCGGCGAGTCGCTTGGGCAAGTATTTCCCCATGCTGATGACGGCGGCCGGCACCATTCCGTCCGCCAAGGTCGTCATCATGGGCGCGGGTGTCGCGGGCCTGCAAGCGGTTGCCACGGCCAAGCGCCTGGGCGCCGTGGTGTGGGTTTCCGACGTGCGGCCGGCGGTGAAAGAGCAGGTTGAATCGTTGGGCGGCAAGTTCATCGACTTGCCCACGCAAGAGTCCCAAGAATCGGGTGAAGGCCAGGGCGGCTACGCCAAGGAGATGAGCAAGGACTTCCTCGCCCGCCAGCAGGCCATCATCAAAGAGCACATCACCACCGCCGACGTCGTGATCACCACCGCGCTCATTCCAGGTAAGCCCGCCCCGCGCCTGGTGACAGCCGACATGGTGCAAGCCATGCGTCCAG
>Ga0182027_10008788_pt1 | contig 14640 bp, 10 predicted proteins | sample 712E1DmetaG_FD_121300 | JGI IMG/M metagenome (GOLD analysis project Ga0182027, IMG submission 121300) | Permafrost microbial communities from Stordalen Mire, Sweden - 712E1D metaG (Illumina Assembly) | ecosystem: Environmental > Terrestrial > Soil > Wetlands > Permafrost | place: Sweden... | reverse complement strand
TGGGATTCACGAACCACGAGTAGGGCCATGCGGCCTGCTCGGCCTGGGCCTGGGCAATGGCGTCCGCGAACATAACGGTGCCGGCATTGGCAGTCCCCGCCGGAACACTGTTGTTGTAGTAGAAGAACGGACCGTAGACCTTGCTCAGCTCCGTTCCCGACGCGATCGTCTCGGCGTTCTCGTCGCCCTCGTAGTGGCTGCCCCCGAGCATGTTCAGCAGGTCCGGACCGTTCAGCATGCTGCCCATGAGCTCCCGATGCTTGGGTCCACCGTTGTAGTATTCCTTGCTGCCAAGGGCGAGATACATTCCGACGTTCTTCGTGGTCGAGCTCCATCCCCAGGCATCCGTGTCGCCCCAGTCGGCCGTCCAGCTGTACTTGCAAACGTAGACTCCTCCGTTGGGCGCTTGCTCCACTTCCTTGGGTGCGCCGGTGACGGCGCTGCCGTTTGCCCAGTCGGCCTCGCTGGTGTCGAGCCAACCTGTGGGACCGCCGACGCTGTTGCCTCCGTCACGCAGGGCATCCAGGCTGTTCCAATCGAAGATGGACCCGTTATAGACGTTGGAGCGCCACTCGCCGCCGTTGACAGCGCCGTAGCTAGCAGGGTGCGTGAGAACGGCGGCGGCGTAGAAACCAGAGCTTCCCTGAAGAAGCGCGTAGTCGATGTCCACATCCAGGTTGTTGGTGCTGCCCGTCGTGTGAATACGGATCTCCGCTTGTTTTCCGCCGTTGGTCGCGGGATCGGAGGTCAGAGTGCACGTGCCGTTGCCTGCTTCAAGCTCCCAGTAGACTTGCCCGCCGGAGTCTCCTCCCGCGAGTAGGTCCGTTCCGTTATACGTCCAGGTCTTGATGGTCCCGGACGCACAGGTGATGACGATGTGTTCGATTCCGTTGTCCAATGTGTAGCTGCCGGTGCCCTTGGTCGCCGTGACAGCGGCTCCGCCCGGCGTGATCGCCCCCGCAACGTGCGCGGTCTTGGGCGGGCAGGCCGTCAGGTACATCCCGGGGTAATCCGTACCTTGGGCGACGAGAGAGCAGGGAGCGGTGCTGGCCGGCATACAGCCGCCTGGGCTCCCGGCGGCGCCGGAGCTGCCGCCAGATGCGGTCGCGCCGCCGGATGTGGTTACGCCTCCAGATGCGGTCGCGCCGCCGGATGTGGTCACGCCGCCGGATATGGTCGCGCCGCCGGACGCGGTCGCGCCACCTGATGTGACTACGCCGCCGCTCCCAGTGGCGCCACCACTGCTAGTCATTCCACCTGTCACGACCGAGCCTCCACTCCCAGTTGCGCCGCCACTGCTGGTCGCGCCACCTGTCACGACCGAACCGCCGCTCGGAGCAGCACCGCCACTGCTGGTCGCGCCACCTGTCACGACCGAACCGCCGCTCGGAGCAGCACCGCCACTGCTGGTCACGCCACCTGCCACGACCGAACCGCCGCTCGCAGTAGCGCCGGCTGCGGTCGCAGAACCGCCGACCAGTTCGCTGCCGCCAGCAGCGGTCGAGCCGCCTCCGTTCGAGCTACCGCCGGTCGCAGCAGTTGAGCCACCGTTATTTGTCCCGCCCGTGCCGCCTGAACCTGACGCGCCGGCACTTGAGCTCGAACCTCCACCGGACGAACTGCAGCCTTGGAGGAGGTTGATGGTGCCCACGAGAAGCAGAGCCAGCCCACCTCGCACCAGAGCTTGTGTCACATTCCCTGTTCCGATTTTCATAATTACCTCCGCGGTGCAGTTGTTGCGCGTTCTTGCTAAAGCCATGCTGACTCCTTGGTTTCCGTATTTGGCAGTGGAACAGCGAAGGCGAAAGGTTCACATAAGCGTAGGCGATGCGTCGTAAGCCCTCGTCGGTCTCCAATCGGCTGCATTCGCATTCTTGGCCACCTGCCTTTGGGATGCCGCAAGAAGGAACAGGGTTGCGTTCCTGCTGAAGAAAAGCACATTCTTGCGCCCACGAGTGGTAGACCACGTCCGAAAAGGCCTCATGTGCAAGCGTCGGGTTCTCGCCTGGATCATCCTCGCACCGCTGGCCAGCGCCTGCATGGATCTCGACGGACTCCAGCGCACGGGCACATGCAGGCCCGAGGAGCGATGCTGCGACAACCACACTTCGCTCGGTGGCGCCGCAAGCAATTGCGCACCGACGTCGCCCACCGATGCCAAAAGCCTTTATGATGCTGTCGCCCAGAGCGACGCTACCCGACCCGACGCTGGCGCGGACCTTGTTTCGGCCGAGGTTCCCACTCTGCCGGATGCCAGTGGGACCGATGCGAAAAATTCGTCCGACGGGGCAGCTGACTCCGGCCTGGCCGAGACTGCACCGCCCAACCCCACCGTGGTTGTCCTTCCGGATACGCAGTTCTATGCGGCGGCCTATCCCGAGATATTTGCTGCCCAGACCAAATGGATCGCCGACCATCGCAACTCGGCCAATCTGGTCGCGGTGCTGCACGAGGGAGACGTGGTCGATAACACCACCAGCTCGGACCAGTGGCAGGTCGCCTCGGATTCTTTCGCTGCGCTCGACGGCGTGATTCCCTATTTGGTTCCGGCGGGCAATCACGACGCGAGCAGTGATCGGCAGGGGTTGATGGACCAGTTCTTTCCTGCCTCGCGCTCGAACCAATTTCCCTGGTTCGGCGGCACCTTCGAGCCTAACAAGACCGAGAACAGCTTCGCCGTCGTCTTCATTGGCGACACACCCTGGCTATTGCTCGCGTTGGAATTCGGTCCGCGCAATGCGGTGGTGAGCTGGGCCAACCAGGTGCTGAGGAACAACGCCGAAAAGCCCGCCATTTTGGTCACCCATGCCTATCTGTACAACGACGGCACTCGCTACGACTACAACAAGACACAGCCACAATCTTTCGACCCCCACGGATACAACTACACGCCTCTGGCCGGGGTGAACGACGGCGAGCAGCTCTGGCAGAATCTGATCGGGACCAACGAAAACGTCAGGCTGGTGCTGTCGGGACATTGTCTGGGCGATCCAGCGGTGGCCAGGCTAACCAGCGTCCGCCCCAGCGGCTCGATGGTGCACCAGATTCTGGCGAACTACCAAACCTGTGCCGACCTGTCCTGTCCCCAGATGCCCCAGATCAAGGGAGGCAACGGGTACCTGCGTCTGCTGGAGTTCGACAAGGCCAACCAGGTTCTGCGCGTGCACACCTACTCGCCCTATCTCAACCAGTCCATCGAGCAGGACGATGCCGAGGACTTCGTGCTGCCCTTGCCACAATAGATGACGGGGCACCGCCCCGTGCGTTCTCGCGTTCCCCGACCACACCCCCGGGCTTTGCGGGTTGCACCAAGGTTGCCGCCACAGGCTCGGCGCAGGAAATGGGCGTGTGGGGTGCTCGCCTGCTAGTTTAGGGACCGTTCGAATGACCTAGTCCTAGTATCAGGAGATGTGATTCCATGTCCGCGCATCATCGCCATTTCGCTGGCATCTTCATCATGTCGATGTTGCCTGCTCTCAGCAGTGGGTGTGGCCGCAAAGCCGGCGCCTCGTCCGACGGCGATTTGCCGCAGCCAGTGCAAGACCTGCCGCAAGGGTTGGTCATCCCCGATGGCTCTCCCATGCGCACGCGGGTCAAGGTCGAGGCGATCGCGTCCAGGCCGGTGCACCACGAACTGAACGTGCCAGCCACTGCCGAGGCCGATCCCGCCAAGATGGCCAAAATCTCACCGCCTTTGCCCGGTCGCGTAGTCAAGCTGCTGGTGCGCCTGGGCGAGGCGGTGAAGCAAGGTGCGCCGCTTTTTACGCTCGATTCGCCGGATCTGGTGGCGGCGCAGACCGACTATCTCAAGGCGCGCTCGGCCGAGGCGCAAGCCAACCGCGCGGTCGCGCGCCAGAAGGATCTGGTTGAGCACGGCATCGGAGCCAAGCGGGAGCTTGAACAGGCGGAAACCGAACGCGACTTGGCGCACAGCGAGTTGGAGCGCGCGGGTACTCGGCTGCGCCTGCTAGGAATGGATCTCGGCCAGGTCGGCAGGCCGCTGCAGGTCAGGGCTCCGGTTTCGGGCCGCATCATCGACCTGGCCACCACCTCGGGCGAATACCAGAACGACCCAGCTGCGGTGCTGATGACGGTGGCCGATTTGTCGACCATTTGGGTCACGGCCAATGTTCCCGAGAAGGACATCCAGCGCGTCTCCATCGGAGATGAAGCGCTGATCGACTTCTCCGCCTATCCAGGAGAGCGATTGCACGGCCAAGTGCAGTTCATCGGCGAGGTGCTGGCCCCGGAAACTCGCAGCGTGAAGGTGCGCATCGAACTGGAGAATCCGCGTGGCCGCCTCAAGCCGGGCATGTTTGCGCGCGTGACCCTGCGGGGTAAGGAATCACCCGAGTTGTTGGTGCCGCCTGCGGCGCTCGTGGTCCGCGCGGACAAGAGTTACCTTTTCGTCGAGAAGGCGCCCTGGACGTTCGAGCGTCGGGCTGTTGAGGTTGGCGACGCTCTGCCCGAGGGAACCTGCATCGTGCGCGGTTTGGCAGCCGGTGAGCGCATCGTGACCGCCAACACCATCGTGTTTCCATGATCGAACGATTCGTGGCCGCTTGCCTGCGCAAGCGCTGGCTGGCAGTGGCCGTCTTCATTCTGTTCTGCATCTTCGGGTACTACTCGTTCCCCACCTTGGCCATCGAGGCCTACCCCGACATCACCGACACCACGGCGCAGGTGATCGCCCAGCATCCAGGCCATGCCGCCGAGGAGGTGGAGGAGCAAATCACGGTTCCGCTGGAGCGCGAGCTGAACGGCATTCCCGGTTTGCAAGTCATGCGCTCGCGCAGCACCTTTGGTCTCTCGCTCATCACCCTGGTGTTTCGCGATGGCGTGGACGACTACTTCGCCCGCACTCGCATCCGCGAACGCATCGCGAGCGCGACCCTGCCCGATGGTGTCAGCCCCACACTGGACCCGCTGACCTCCGCGGTAGGTGAGATCTACCGCTACACCCTCGAGTCCGGCACTCGCACCGTGCGTGAGCTGACGGAGATGCAACAGTGGGTGGTCATCCCCGCGCTCAAGCAGGTGCCGGGTCTCGCGGATGTCAGCACTTTCGGCGGCGAGACCACCGAGTTCCAGCTCGCCCTCGATCCCTCGAAGCTGGCGCAATACAACCTGTCGCTCCAGCAGGTCATCGGAACCATCAAGGCGAACAACGCCAATGCGGGCGGCAGCTTGCTCGTCCGCGGCGAGCAGGCGGCAGTCATCCGCGGCATCGGCTTGATTCGCTCGCCCGAGGATCTGGGCAATATCGTGGTCACCTCGGTGCGAGGCACGCCGGTGTTTCTCAAGGATCTGGGCCGGCCGCAGTTCGGCGTGCTGACCCGAAAAGGGATAGCCGGCAAGGATCAGCTGCCCGACGTGGTGACCGGCATTGTCCTGCTCTTGCGCGGGAATAATCCGTCGCAGGTGCTCGAGGGCGTGCACGCCAAGGTGGAGGCGCTCAATCACGGCGTCTTGCCTCCCGACGTGAAGATTGTCCCCTACCTCGACCGAACCGATCTGGTGCGCACCACGGTTCACACCGTCTCGCGCACCTTGCTCGAGGGCATGGGACTGGTCATCTTGATCCTGTTGGCCTTCCTGGGCAGTGCGCGCAGCGCCCTCATCGTTGCACTCACCGTGCCGGTTTCGCTGCTCTTCGCGTTCGTTCTGATGGCCACGACCAACATTCCGGCCAATCTGTTGTCTTTGGGCGCCATCGATTTCGGAATCCTGGTCAATGGGGCCATCGTGGTGCTCGAGAAAGTCCTGCAGCGCCGCGAGGAGCGCCCCGAGGCATATCTGACCGAATCCGACGTGCGCGAGGCGGCCGTACAAGTGGCGCGCCCCATGTTCTTCGCCACAGCCATCATCATCACGGCGTACTTGCCGCTGTTCGCGTTCCAGCGCGTGGAACGCAAGTTGTTCACCCCCATGGCCTACACCATCGGCTACGCGCTGACCGGCGCGGTGCTGGTGGCGCTCGCTCTGATTCCAGGGCTTGCGCTGTTTTCCTTCGCCAAGCCACGCAAGACCTTCCACAATCCTTGGCTCACCTGGCTGAGCCGCCACTACGAACGCGGCCTGGGCTGGCTGATCGTCCGACCCCGCCAGGCCCTGATCTCTGGTGGCGTCGCCGTGGCGCTGGCCTTCGTGCTGGCGGTTTTCGCCGGCCGTGAGTTCCTTCCGCAACTCGATGAAGGTTCGCTCTGGTTGCAGGTGATCCTGCCGCCGGGCATCTCTCTGCAAAAGGCGAGCGAGATGGCCAATGAGTTGCGCCAGGCCACCCGCGAGTTTCCCCAAGTGAGCTGCATCGTCACGCAGCTCGGCCGAACCGACGACGGCATGGACCCGTGGACATCTTCGCACATCGAGTCCTACGTGGGCCTGCGTCCCTATGACGAATGGCCTTCGGGAATGCGCAAACGCGACCTGATTGCGCAACTGGAACGCCGCTACCAGGCCATTCCCGGGGTCAAGGTCAGCTTCGCACAGCCAATCATCGATATGGTCAATGACAAGATTGCGGGCGCGCACAGTGAGCTGGTGGTCAAGATCTTCGGCCGCAACTTCGGCGAAATGCGCACAGCAGCGGGTCAAATTTCCGCTGCCCTGGAACGGGTGCCGGGAGCCACCGACGTCACTGTCGACCAGGAGCCTCCCCTGCCCCAACTCCAGATCGAGGTGGATCGCGCGGCCGCTGCCCGCTTCGGCATCAACGTATCGGATATCGCCGACCTCATCGAAATCGGCGTGGGCGGCGAGTCCATCGGCAACGTCTTCCAAGGTGAACGCCGCTATGAGGTGACCGCGCGCTTTCTGCCCGAAGCGCGCAGCAGCCCGGAGAGTATCGGCAACCTCATGCTGACCGCGCCCAATGGCGAGCGCATCCCCCTGTCGCAGGTGGCACACATCGCGCTTCGCGACGGGGAGAGCACCATCACCCGCGAGATGAACCGGCGGCACATGACGGTGCGCCTGGATCTGCGCGGCCGCGATCTGTCCAACTTCCTCAGTGAGGCGCAACCCAAGGTTGCTCAAATCATGCGCTCATCGGCGCCTGACCTTCAGGTTGCCTGGGGCGGGCAGTTCGAGAACCAGCAGCGCGCCCAGGCCCGACTGGCCGTGATCCTGCCTATGGTGCTGGCGCTGATCTTCTTACTGCTCTACGGTGCCTTCGGCACCCTCCGGCATGCGGCGCTGATCTTGATCAGCGTTCCCCTGGCGCTGCTCGGCGGAATGGTGGCGCTGCACCTGCGCGGGATGACCATCAACGTCTCCAGCGCGGTCGGCTTCATCGCCTTGTTCGGGGTGGCCGTGCAGAACGGCGTGATCATGGTTTCGGCGCTCAATCGCGCGCGCGACTCGGGCTTGCCCTTGCCCCAGGCTGTCGTGCGCGCGGCCAGCGAACGACTGCGCTCCGTGCTCATGACCGCCGGCGTGGCCACCGTGGGCTTGCTGCCAGCGGCCTTGGCCCGCGGCATCGGCTCGGACGTGCAGCGCCCGCTGGCCACGGTCGTGGTGGGCGGGCTGGTCAGCGCCACGCTGCTGACCCTGGCGATCTTGCCCGTGCTGTATCTCACGGTCGAGCGCCACTTTCAGCCATGCAAGGAGGGAAAGCAATGATGGCCCGAGCCCGAACGGGATTTGTCGCCCTGTTGTTGCTTGTCGGCCCAGGGGCAGCCGCAGACGAAGCCAAGGGGGCGGCACCTGGTTTGGAATTCGGCGAGTATCTGCGCCAGGTGTTGGCGGCCAACCCCGATCTCCGGGCTGCGCGTGCGAGCATCGACATTGCAAAGGCCCAGATCGACGTGGCCAAGGTTTTCCCCGACCCGGATCTCACCATCGGGGTGAACCAATATGACGTCACTCGCCGGGGCAATCCTTCGATGGCGGGCGCGCAGTTGAGCGTACCCATCGAACTCGGCGGCAAGCGCCATTCACGTGTGGCGGTAGCGCAATCCGGCCTGGGCGCCGCTGGCTGCGACTACGAGGATGCCACGCGCACGTTGCGTGGCCTGGCGGCCGACGCCTTCGTCGATGCGCTCTACGCCCGCTTGGTGGTGGCGCAGAAGCAAACCGCGCTTTCGCACCTGCAGCGTTTGGTCACGGTCAATGAGCGCCGCTTGGCAGCCGGGGACATTGCGCAGGTCGATTTCTTGCAGTCGCGCGTGGAGGCGCAGCAGTTTCAAGCTGATGTCATGGCCGCGCAGGGCGAGCTGCGCGCGGCCGAGGTGGCCATGGCCGAGCTCCTTGGGCCCGAGGTGGAACCGGCCTTCGATGTGGTCGGCGATCTCAAATCCGCACCGCCCGCGCTGAATGTGCCACAGTTGTTGGCCGCGATCGACAAGCGCTCCGACGTTCGTGCCGCGGCCACGCGCGTGCAAGGAGCCGAATGGCAGATCAAATCAGAGGAGGCCAAGCGCGTGGTGGACATCTCGCTCGGCGCGGGCTGGCAGCACAGCTTTGCGGCGAGCATGGATGAGGGAGTGCCAGCCGCCGACTTGCTGTCCGCCTCGGTGAGCGTGCCTCTGCCATTCTCACGCATCTACAAAGGAGAGCTAGAGGCGGCACGCCACACGCATCAGCAAACGCAAAGCCAATTGCAAGCCGTCCGCGCTCGCGCCCAGGCAGAGTTGCGCAAAGCCATCGCCCATTTCCAAGCAGCGTCGGGGCGGGTGGCCCTGTATGATCGAGGGACCCTGTCCGATTCGTTGTCGGTGCTGGAAAAGATCCTCTACAGCTACGAGCACGGGGACGCCACGTTGGTGGAGGTCCTGATTGCCCAGAGGACCGCATCGGATGTCCACCTCGCATACCTGGACGCACTGGCTGATCGAGCCCACGCCCTCATTGCCGTGGGGCAGGCCGCTGGATTGACCGAGGATCTGCTCAAGCTTTGATCAAGTCACTCCGACCACGGCCACGACCACGTCTACGACCTTCTGAGGCTATCGCACGATTTCCCGTGCTATTGCGCGACCCAACCGTCGGACAGGGTTCCGAGGAATGCCACGATCGCGTCTTCCTCGTCGGAAGTCAGTTGAAGATTGCCAAGCTCCGTGTGATTGACGGTCTCGGCCACTTCCGGTGCGGGCCAACAGCCGCTGGCCAAGGCTTCGGTTTCCGTGACCGAGTCAGCGCAGGGTGGCAGCGTATCGCGGGTATTGTAGAAGTGAACGATTCCTTTGAGGCTCTTGAAGAAACCATTGTGGCCGTAGGCTTTGACGAAGTCCGCGGTGGGGCGCAGGTCCACGTTACGCAGAGTCGGTACCCGGTGCTTGCCTTGGTTGTCCTGAACCAGCGAGGTGATTGTGGCATCAGGCATGTCGTGCAGGGCCGCCGTGACGTGAGGCAACGCCCTCCACGCGGAATCCTGGACCAGCGTTGCCAGGAAACCACCCAGCCCCGGATCCACCCAATTGGATCCGAGAGGGTTGACGGCTTGCCCATCGACCAAGATTTTGTCCATGCCGTAGAATGGATTCTCAGGATTCGGAGGAATTCCCAAGTTGTCGAAAGTGAAGTCGGTGAAGGCCGAGGCGGCGGCGGCATCGTCGACGTGGCAACCGGCGCACTTGCCGCGGTCGTTGAACAGCGCAAGGCCCTGTTGCTCCAGCGGCTCGAGGGTCGCCTTTCCCGCCAGAGACAAGTCGTATTTCGAGCTGAAGGGGTTCATCTCCTTCGAGCCCTCGAACGCGGCGATGGAGAGGGCCAGCGCAGCGTAACCCTGCTCCGCGTTCTGGCACGCGCTCGCTCCGTGCACTTGGCGGAACAGGTCACCATAGTCAGAACCACAGACCCGCGACACGAGCTCGGTGCTATCGGGCACAGCCTGCTCGACGGGGTTGAGGAACGGACCCTGTGCCTGCTCGGCGGCCGGGCTGCCGAGGTTCCAGCCGGTAGCCCGCCCATCCCAGAAATTCCCGCCGAAAAACACCCCCAGATCGGCGGAGTAGTCGAAGCATGGCGACAAGGTAGCGTAGCTGGATGAGGGGGGCTTCCGGTTGCCGAAACGACCCGAGACTGATCCTTGATACACAGCTCCGTGCAGATTCAGGTCGGAATTGGGACCGGTGCCGCCCACGGCGCGACTGTGGCAGGTTGCGCACGACAGATCGCGATTGGCGGATAGGTTCTGGTCATTGAAGATCCGTTGACCGAGATCCTCGTCCTCGGTTGCCGGGGACTCGGTCTTCTTTTCGGTGCAGCCGGCGGACACGATCACCGTCCAGGCCAGCATCAGGCTCGCTCGCTTGAGGTTCTTCATGGTTCCACTCTCCCCGCTTCGAACACCTCTGATGCTTCACGTTGGTCGGAAGTGCCCTACTTTGCTCCTGGCAACTCTTTCATGGCAATGCCCAGTGCCTTGGCCACGCCCTCGCCGTAGACTGGGTCGGCTTTCAGGCAGTTGCCGATGTGGCGGAGTTTGATCTCTTTCGGGGCGTCGCCCATGGCACGGGCGGTATTCTCGAAGAGCACCTTCTGCTGTGCCGGGCTCATGACCCGGAACAACGCGCGAGGCTGCGAGTAGTAGTCATCATCATCCTCGCGATGGCTCCAGTGGTCAGCCGCGCCGTCGAGGCCAAGCGGCGGCTCGCGCTGGTCGGGCTGCTCCTGCCACTCGCCGTAGCTGTTGGGTTCGTAGCCCAGCGTGCTGCCGTGGTTGCCGTCGACCCGCATGGCGCCGTCGCGATGGAAGCTGTGCACGGGGCAGCGGGGTGCATTGACGGGGATGTGCTGGTGGTTCACGCCTAGGCGGTAGCGCTGGGCATCGCCGTACGAGAACAGTCGCCCCTGCAGCATCTTGTCCGGCGAGAAGCCGATCCCGGGCACGATGTTGGCGGGGTTGAAGGCAGCTTGCTCAACCTCGGCGAAGTAGTTCTCCGGGTTGCGGTTGAGTTCCATGACGCCCACCTCGATGAGCGGGTGGTGCTTGTGCGGCCACACCTTGGTCAGGTCGAAGGGATTGAACGGGAACTTGGCGGTGTCCTTCTCTGGCACCACCTGGATGAACATCTTCCAACGCGGAAAGTCGCCCTTCTCGATGCTGCCGTACAGATCGCGCTGATGCTTTCGCGGTCCTTGGCCACGATCGCCTCGGCCTCGGCGTCGGTCAGGGTCTTGATGCCCTGCTGGCAGACCAGGTGGAACTTCACCCAGAAGCGCTCGTTCTTGGCATTGAACAGGCTGAAGGTGTGACTGCCGAAACCGTGCATGTGGCGGTACGAGGCGGGGATTCCACGCTCGCTCATGGTGATGGTGATCTGGTGCAGCGCCTCGGGCAGCGAGGTCCAGAAGTCCCAGTTATTCTTCGCGCTGCGCAGATTGGTGCGTGGGTCGCGCTTCACGGCGTGATTGAGATCCGGGAACTTGAGCGGGTCGCTCAGGAAAAAAACCGGCGTGTTGTTGCCCACCAGATCCCAGTTGCCTTCCTCGGTGTAGAACTTCATGGCGAAGCCGCGGAGGTCGCGCTCGGCGTCCGCCGCGCCACGCTCGCCGGCGACCGTCGAGAAGCGCACGAATACATCGGTCTTCTTGCCGACGGCCGAAAAGATCTTGGCCTTGCTGTACTTGGTAATGTCGTGGGTGACCGTGAACGTGCCGTAGGCACCCGAGCCCTTGGCGTGCATGCGCCGCTCGGGGATCACCTCGCGATCGAAGTGGGCCAGCTTCTCCAGGAACCACACGTCCTGCAACAGCGCCGGCCCGCGAGGTCCGGCTGTCACGATGTTCTGGTTATCGACAACAGGCGCACCCGCATTGGTGGTCAGCTTCTTCTGATCGCTCATGTCCGGCTCCTTTCGCTTCGGTCGTGTTGGTTTTTTCTAGCTGGCGTCCGCGCAGTCTTCGCCTTGGCGCAAGTCGCACAGAGACCTCGGACCTCGACTTGCATGACGACCACGCTGCCGAGATCCCGCACGGCGGTGGGAATCCGAATGGCATCAAGCAGCGGGCTCTCGATATCACGCGTGAGGCCACACCGCATGCATACGTAGTGGTGGTGCTGGGCCAGGTTGGCGTCAAAGCGCACGCTTTCGCGGCGGGGACCCAGGGGCGTGACAATCCCCAGGTCGCTGAGCAGCCACAAGGTTCGGTACACGGTGTCGAGCGAGACCGTCGGCATCCTGGCCTGGACCGAACGGAAGACCATCTCCGCATCGGGGTGATCGAGGCTGGCCGCCACTTCACGGAAAATCTCCAGACGTTGGTGCGTGAGCTTCACGCCTGCCTGCCTGCAGGCTGCCTTGAATCCGTCGAGTCGCCTCGACATCTCCACCTTGGCCACGTTCATGCCTGTTTCCCAACTGCCCTGTCGTTTGGAGATAGGAATCTAGTGACAATTAGATTCGATTGCAAGCCACAAATGCTTCGGCTGCCCTGGCTCGATCCGAGCAATCTGGCATAGACTGGTCCCATGTGCAGACCGGCCTTGTGCGTTGCCACGGTTTCGCTTGCGACCCTGGTCGTGGCTCTGCCTCGGCCTGCAGGTGCGGTCGATCCCTTCGAGATCCAGGTCTACGATGGCACAGCGAACCAGCCCGGCGTGCCCGGCATCGAGCTGCACGCGAACACAGTGCCAAGCGGCCGGCGTGAATCGAACGGGCCGGAGCTGCCACCGAATCACCAAAGCCACTTCACGCTCGAGCCATCGCTCGGGCTTCTATCCTGGTGGGAAATCGGCGGCTACTTTCAGACCGCGTTGCGCGGAGATGGCACCTTTGACTACGCGGGCACCAAGCTGCGCTCGAAATTCGTGACCCCGCCGTGGTTCAGCGATCGCGTGCGTTTCGGCGCAAACTTCGAACTGTCGCTGCTGCCGCAACACTACGACCGCAATCGCTGGGGCATGGAGGTGCGGCCAATCGCGGCGTACGAGGACAAGCACTGGCTCTTTGCGTTCAACCCCATCGTCGATCTCGCGCTCGCGGGTCCCGACTACCACCGGGGGCCATGGTTTCAGCCCGCTGCCATGGCGGTCTTCAAGCTGTTCCAGTTGGCTTCGGTCGGCGTCGAGTACTACGGGGATCTCGGTCCGTTCTCTTGTTTCGCGTCTGGGCGCGAACAAGAGCACTACGTCTTTGAGGTTTTCAATCTGCTCGCGGTGTCGCACGTCGAGATCAATGCTGGAATCGGCGAAGGACTCACGGCGGGAAGCAACCCGCTCACTGTGAAGATGATCGTCGGGTACTCATGGGAGAGATCTGAATCGCGCGCGCCAAGCGCCAGTCCGGCAACCACGCCGCATTAGTGAGATTGTTGGGTTTTCCGCTTTCTTCATCGGCGTGAACTCCCCCAGGGACGCGATGGGGTAGACTGTGCCCAGTGGTTGCAAGCTACTCCCTGGCTGACGAGGTTCCCATGAGGACTCCATTCCGCTGTCGTTCGAGCTTCATGTCGGTCGCTGCCCTGGTCACTTTCGCGTTGCTTGCGCCGAGTTGCCAATCGCAGGGCGGTGGAGCCAGCGGCACCACCATCTCTGGCGGAAAGGCCGGAAGCGGCGGCGGCACTAGCGCAAGTACAAGGGACGCCACTGGCGGCCGAGGATCTGACGCAACGGCAACAACCGCCCCCGCTGGCGGAGGTGGCGGAATGGGCGGCGGCAATGCGACTGGCGGCGTGACCGGCACCGGTGGTGTTGCCGTTTCAGGAGGAACGAGCGGAATTGCCTTTTCGGGCGGTGCTGGGGACACTCTTCCGAGCACCGGCGGTGTTTCCACTTCAGAAGAAACGGGCGGAACTACCACTTCGGGCAGTGCTGGGGGCACTCTTCCGAGCAGCGACGGCGCGATTTTGACTGGCGGGACCACAAGCCCGGGAGGCAGCAAGGCCACCGGCGGTGCTACAGCCAGCGGAGGCATCACGGGTAGCACCGTCGGGACCACGAGCGCGGGAGGTAGCAAAGCCACGGGCGGGACGACGGCTAGCGGAGGGATCCTGGATGCGGGTGGCACCAGCACGGGCGGCGGGAATGCGAGCGGGGGAGCCGGAGGCAAGACCGAGACCGGCGGAAGTAAGGGCGGAAGCGTGGGCTCAGGCGGCTCGGGTGGAAGTCTCGGCTGGGCGGTGCGAATGGCAAATTCGGTTATGGCACGCAACCCCAATCCCGACACCATCGCTTCCTCAAGCTTTTCTTGGGAGGTTGGATACACGATGTGGTCGCTCGAAAAGGTCTGGCGGGCAACCCAAGATCCCAAGTACCTCACCTACATCAAGAAGTATGTCGACCAACATGTCAACGCGGCCGGAAATGTTTCGGGATTCAGCGGAGGGAATTTGGACAATTTCCTACCTGGCTACGCCATCCTGTTTCTCTACGAGCAAACCCAGGCCCAGCAGTACCGCACAGCCGCCGATACCATGCGCAAAGCCTTTACTACTTACCCGCGCAACAGCGATGGGGGTTTTTGGCACAGTACCGACAAGCCGAATCAAATGTGGGTCGACGGCGTGTTCATGGGCGAGATGTTCCTTGCTCGCTACGGACATGCGACGGGTGATAGCACCGCCTTCGACGAAGTCGTCACGCAGATGACCGATATCGTCAACCATTGCATGAAGACCGATGGGCTCTTGTTGCATGCCTATGACGAAAGCAAGAAGGCCTCGTGGGCCAATCCCACCACGGGTCTATCGCCCGAAGTG
>Ga0182027_10008786_pt1 | contig 14640 bp, 20 predicted proteins | sample 712E1DmetaG_FD_121300 | JGI IMG/M metagenome (GOLD analysis project Ga0182027, IMG submission 121300) | Permafrost microbial communities from Stordalen Mire, Sweden - 712E1D metaG (Illumina Assembly) | ecosystem: Environmental > Terrestrial > Soil > Wetlands > Permafrost | place: Sweden... | reverse complement strand
CGCGCCCGTTTCGTGTCTGACCCGACGTGTCTGCAGCGCGAACTTCCAGGGTCCGGAACTGAGAAGGCATTCCGGAGTGGGTCTTGGGCCTATCGCCAACGGAGACTCGGTGTTGTGAGTCTAGGTCTGGTAAACTTGGGCTCTCACATGGGATGTTCTCCTGGGAAAGCCCTCCGCGCTAGCGGAGGGTCGTTTACCTCGGTGTTCATCGGCATCCTCACGGGGTGTGTCGGTTAACCCACTCGGTCGGCGTCACCAGGGTCCGCCAGAGGCGGTCCAGCGCCCGCCATTTCCCCTCCGAGATGATCTGCCGACGCCCGGAGAGTGCTGAGAAACGAGCACTCCTAGTCGGTGAGTGCCCGGGTCTTGGTGTCGAGCAGCCATTGGGCGGCTGACTCCCGGTCCCGCCGAGGACAGCTGCTCATTCCATCCTGTCCTGCCCTGATTTCTCCGGGTTGGTCCGGCCAGGGGCCGCCTACACACACGAGCCGCCGGGTGCGCCGTCGGGAGGCCGCCCGCCTCGGGGCACCGGGTCATGCGACCCGCTGTCGATTCGACCATCGACTGGCAGGATCCGAGGGCACGCACGGCAGGCCAGTCGTCCTTGGTGGCCCGGACGGCTATGGAGGACCAGCGGGCCTCCACACGTAGGGCAGCACTGGTGGGTGAGGATGATCACGGTCATGGGGCCCCTCTATGGTCCAGCAACTCACCCAAGGCGCAGCCGGTATTCCATCCTGGACCCACGGCAGACGAAAAGCCAGCAGGGGAGGTGGCCCGCTGGCTCTCGTCGGTCGACCGAGGGTGGGAGGATCAGGCGGCGCGCTCCGCCACGGCCATGATTTGCACGTCCTGCCAGGCCGACCCGGTGGCGTAGGTCTGGAGGAGTAGGCCCGCCCAGCGGAAGTGGTCCTCGTCCATGGAGACATTGTGCATCTGCTGCTTGCGGACGGCCTTGATAGCGAACCCACTGCGGCCGTTATTGACCCACTTCTCGACGAAGATGGTCGTGGTGGTCTCGTCTTCGCCGGTCCCGAAGGTGTGCGGGCCGATCTTGAACTCGACCTTCTCCTTGCTCAGGAGGGACTTGCGCACGGCGTCGGCCATCTTGGCCGCTTCCCAGGGCTCCAGGATGAAGGCGATCTGGGTCTCCTTCGGCAGATTGCTGGCGAAGAAGCGGAGCCGGACCCGGCCTTCCCGAACGGCGTGGGTCCCTGGGTTGGTGTTGGTGATGTTCTTGTAGGACTCGCCGATCTCCACGCCGATCGCCACGTCCGAATCCTTCTTTTTGCAGTAGATCGTATCCATCCGCCGCCGATCGATGTTCTGCGCCATGGCCTGATCTCTCCTTGTGCCCGCTGACGCGGGTGATGGAACCGTTGGCCCGCGCACCCTGGTGGTGTAGGGCAGCTGAGAATGTTCAGCGAGCCGAGGGACATCTCGAGTCGCTGCTCCGTCCGGATGATCTATCGCGTGAGGGAGGTCTCACCCTGCTCCTCGAACGATCGCTGTGGTGGTGCGATGTGTGCGTTGGGCGCATGTGGCATCCCATCACGGAAGCCGGGTCGGGTCGATCCGGCGCGCCGCTCGGGTGCTGAACTGCACCTCCCGCAGGTCGGCGAACTGGTGCCGGATCACCTCCGCCGCGGTATGGAGGAGGCGGCCGGACGCTGTTGCGCTGGGCCACACCGGGTAGGGAAGGGTGAAGGTGACCGGGACCCACTCTTTCTTCCGACCCGGGATTCCGTCTGTTCCGTGGCTCCGGGTTTGACAGAACAGTCCTCGGCGGCGGTTCACGGCCACCGAGAAGCGGTCCAGCACGCCTCGGATGCTTGGTGAGGTCATGATCGCCCCCTGTCGGTGTGTCGCCCCCACGCTCAGGCCTGACAGCCCACGCTGTGGAGTGGGGCTGGCTGGTGTTCTCTTTCCATGTGGCGATGCGGAGGCCGCGTTTCGCCGCCGCTCGATCTGCTCCGGGTTCCGCCAGGGCAGCCCACCGCTGGCAGATGGACACCCGTTCGGCGGGGCTGGCTTGGACCAGGGCCTCCACCGGAAAGCCTGGGGCCAGCGAGAGCCAAGCCCCATCGCGGAAGTCGATCAGGCCGGCGTAGATCGCGTCGCCGTGTGTCGCGTAGCAGCGGATCCCGGGACACGCGGTAGGGAGACTCCCCTCCAGGTTGCCGCAGACCGCGCAGAGGAAGAGGCCGCCGTCGCACAATGAGCACCCGCTGTGATTGCAGTGGCACTCGACCGGGACGTGCTTCGCCATGGCGGCTCCTCTCTTGGATTCGCCCGCGCTGTCTGGGGCTTCGTGGGTCGTGACACCCGGAGCAGCCCGTATCCAGTCCTGCCGGGCGGCCAACTCTCAGGCAGCCACCGTGCGGAGGGGTGTCGCGGTGTAGACCGTCCGGCCCGTCGCCTGGTCGGCGATCCGGATCGCCGTGGGATACCGGTGGAACACCTTGCTGAGGAGGGCTGCGGTCACGCTCTTGCGCTCACCGTCAGGCAGCCACACCCAGTACCGTCGTTCGTCCATCGTGAAGGCCTCCTGGCCCGTCGGGGTCCGGGCGCGATGCCTGCATGGAACGAGCGCCAGGGACTCGGGCTCCCTGACGCTCGTCGATCGGCTGCTTAGAAGGGCACCTCGTCTTCCGCGGGCGAGGACATGGCCGCCTCGGGGGCCTCGGCGCCGCCGCCGTTGGTCCCCCCGGTCTTGGGGCCGATGAACTGCACGCGCTCGGCCACGACCTCGTGCTTGGAGCGCTTCTGGCCCTCGGGGGTCTCCCACGACCGCTGCTGGATGTGGCCGTCGACCAGGGCCGCGCGACCCTTCTTAAGGAACTCGTTGCACTGCTCGGCCTGCTTGCCCCAGACGACAACCGTCATGTAGCAGACCTCGTCCCGCTTCTCGCCGGCCTGGGTCGTGTAGTTCCGGTTCATCGCCAGGTCGAAGTTGCACACCGGCTGTCCGCTCGGGGTGTGCCGCAGCTCCGGGTCCCGCACCAGGTTGCCCATCAGGATCGCTTTGTTGTAGGACGCCATGTTCGAGCTCCTTTCGCGCTCTCTCAGTGGAGAGCAATGAGTGAAGAGAGAAGAGAGGTGTTGGGTGATTGCAAGATGTTGCAGCGGGCATCACACCGCCGCAGGCGGATCTGGGTTCTTCGTCGAGGTCGTACTGTCCGGGTACGGCCGCCGATCACGCGGCGAGCGCGATCCTCCCGATTGCCCGCTTGGGTGCCGTCGCGCCCATCTGAGTGAGGATCCGGTCCCGCTCTTCGGTGATCTTGACACTGACGTTGTCACGCAGGATCCGCGTGGTCGTCTGTACGCCAGCGTCGAAGCCCGACCTCCGGATCGCTGTCTCGGCTTCGGTCATGTCTGGGCCCTCCTTTGGGGGCTCGTGTTGAACGGGGTTCACTGGGTGAGGAAACTCTTTGCGTTTGGCGCTGGCTGCACCATTTCCCAGAGGTGAAACCGGTCACAGATCTCCTGGATGCCTTCGAACGCACCCAGGCCCCGGCGGATGTTCTGTTCCACGCTGGGCTGCTGTCGGAGGCTCTCGTCGGGGACGCAGCGGTCCATGGCACCCCAATTGGCCATGAAGGCGGCGAGGAACAGCCGCGCCTCCTCCGCATCCTGGGCCTGCTTGAGAAGGAGGAGGCAATTGCGTCCGGCCGCCAGGAACTGTGTGGCCGGGTCCGCCGTGCAGGGCCCCGCTTCCTCCACGTGCGCTGGCATGAACTGGATGAACATCATCGGAATTCCTCCTGCCTGCTTCACCCTAGCAGCCTCTCAGAACCCGAGGGAGAGCAGGAAATTGTCCGATCCTTCCGGGTCTGTGTCCCTCCGGTCCGGGGGGCCGGCTGGGACCTGAGAGTTTGGCCGCTCCTCAGATCAACCGCTGGGATGGTGGCTACACACAGGGGAAAGACTGCCTCCCATTTCTCGGCAACTGGTTGGGATGTTTGGTCTTGATCCCGGCGTCTACCATCAGCCCAATGCGGAAGTCGGCGGCCGCGGCGGCGAACGAGGGCTCCACCCACTCTCCAGCCCCAACAACCCGATCCCACAGTGCGTCGAGGGACCGAGAATCCTTGGGGGTGAGGAGCCGGTGGGGTGAGCCGCCGAGCCCCGCCAGGGTGTTCTGGTCCGCGAGGGACATTCGGTCGAGGTGAGTGGTCGCCAGATACTCATACGCAGCCCAGAAGGAGAGCGAGGACGGTCTCGGCATGGCCGGATCCTTTCCGGTGTTCCCTGTTACCTTGGGCCATCCAATCGGTGGCTGATGGGACGGCTGTGCGTCTTCTGGAGGTGCCGGACGTGAGGATTAACGTGCTCCAACCATCTGCGCCTCAAGGAACTCACACGCCGGGGTGGGCTGTTGTGCCTCGATTCGGGCATTATCTTGCCCGGCGAGCCAAGCCTGTGCTGCCTGAGAGCCGGCGGTGCAGTCCGGGGGGATGGGGGCCTCCGGGTGGAGGAATCCCGCCCAGTACCGGTCGCCCAGATAGTCGGTCAGGGGTGGCGGGGTCCGGCGCAGGAAGCGGTAGACTGCTCCGAACCGGGTGAAGTTGTCGATCGCCTCGCGAGCGGCTGGGCTCATGATCTCCTCCTTGATGGGTCAATAGCCCTCGTTGCCCTGTGAGAGTTGGTGCACCTGGGGGATCAAGGAATTCGAATCGTCCGGCCTCTCGGATAATGGCCACGAGGGCCGGACACTGGCTTGAACCTACTGGACTCGCTGCTGCCCGAAGAGCCGCTTGATCCTGGTCCACAACCCACCATTGGGGTTGGGTTTGTCAATGGGCCGAAAGACCGGGACCGTGGCTCGCCGACCGTCGGTCATCAGGGGCGCAGGCGCCGTGGTGGGCACCGGGGTGGGTGCCATGGCGATTGCCAGGCTGGCGGCCTGGGCGGCCAGCGCGGCCCGCTCGAGAGGAACGATGAACCGCGAGGGGGCGCCATGGCAGCAGAACCAGAGCAGGAGCTTCGCTCGAGTGACTGCCACGTAGAGGACCCGGAGCTCCTCTTGCTGCTGCTTCGGGGTCCGAGCGAGTTTGTAGGGCATCATCCCTTCCTGGACGCCGGCAATGAAGACGATGTCAAACTCGTTTCCCTTCGACTGGTGCATGGTCATGACCTGAATCGAGGTTGTGGGCGCGGTATCCGGGCCCTCCGCCTCTCCCTCGATCTTGTCCCGGGTTGGTGGCGTGTAGACCGGGATCTTCCACCGGGCCGCCTCGGCTTGGAGTACCGGGATCTGGGCCCGGATGCGCACCAGGATCGCGATCTGGTTCGGCGCCATGCCAAGCGCGATCAGCGTCCGCACCTCCTCGATGATCCGGGCGGCCTCCGCCTCGGGTGACTCCTCCCGGATCCAGCGGATCGTCGGATGGGTGTCCGTCCGGACCGCGGTCAAGGTGTGGCAGGGCGACTGGGGATCGGCCGACGGGGACAGGAGTGCCCGGGCGGCTGCCACGATCGCCGGTGCTGACCGGTGGTTTGTTGCTAGGGTGACGGTCTCCACCTGATGCGGAAAGATCAGCTCAGGATGGAGGAGATACTCGGCTGAGGCGTGGCGGAACCCGAAGATGGACTGGTCGGGGTCACCCACGAGCAGCACTTCAGCCTTGGTCATCTCGACCAGGAGTTGCAACATCTCGACCTGGCTCCCGTCGAGGTCCTGGGCCTCGTCGACCGCGATATACTGGACTTTGAGCAGCCAAGGAACCTCGGCACCGGCCCGCAGTTGGACGATGGCATCCGGGATCAGGGTGGCCACGTTCACCGGCTTCTTGAGGGCACCCAACGTGTTCAGAATCCGGTACGCCAGGGCGTGGATGGTCCCCATCCAGGGGACCCGGCCGCTGGTGCCGATCCGTTCCCGCATCTCCTTCGCCGCGCGAGTGGTGAAGGTCAGGGCCAGAATGGTCTCGGGGGCGATGCCGGTTTTGACCCGGTCGCGGATCTCTTCGATCAATTGCCGGGTCTTGCCAGACCCGGGACCGGCGCAGACACGCCGCAGTTTCGGCTGCTCGGCGGCACTGGGATTTGCGCTCATGAGATACCTCGCTTGGCGGTGAGTTTGAGTATGGTAAGGACCGCCAGGGATTGCATTCGCGTCCTGGCCTGCGCCCTTCCAGGCGGCAGCGCGATTTCACAGCCGGCGCGTCCTTTCCTCGAACGGACACGGGCGGGCCGCACAAGGTTAGCCGACCGGTATCCGGTCGGCTCCTTGGGGTGCTCGGGCAAGGTGTCTGAATCAGCCGCGGCTCGGCGGGGGGAAGGGGCCGGTCTTGATCAGGCAGGGGCGCCTGGCCGCCGGAGTGAATGATACTTGGGCGACCTTGCGACGGCGGGGACTCTTGTAGGACCCGGCGGTTACCTGGAACCCATAGATCATGACTCTGCCTTGGTTGCTCAGGGTCAGCCTCCTGAAGGATGGGACCACCAGTGGCCCGTCGGTGTGGCAGGGGCGATAGGGCATTCCATCCCGGCCTCTCCGGTCTTGTTGTGAGTCCGTGGAGGCTGCTTTTGCCTCTTTGCACCCGACCGGGATGGTTTCGTGGTTGGCAGTGTGGACGGGAGTTGGGGCGGGGACAGTCCGGCCTCGGTAGAGACCGGGCTGTCTGATTGGGGGAGAGTTAGTGAGGGAGGAGGTTGTCGATGAGGGCGACGCCTTGGTAGCGAATGCCGTTGAGTTGACCGACGACCTGGACGGCCTGTTCGCCTGCACTCTTGAGGGTGGTCAGGTGCGTCGCAAGACCGCGTGGGGAGTCCGCATAGTTATAGAGTTTCCCGTCAGCACGAAAGATTGCGACGCACTTCCTAAGGGACAGGGACGCTGCCATGGAGCCCTCCTTCCAACGTGTGGGGTTGGTGTTATGATGGTGCCTCAGGCGGCCAACGCCTCCTGAAATGAACAGACCCCGTCCGCCTGGAGCTGGAATGCTGCGACCAGGTCTTCGAGCCGCTGTTGGACGAGTTGTTGGATGGACTCGGGATCCTCGATCCCGCACGCCAACAGCAGGGATGTCTTGATCTGGTTGCGCCCGAGCAGGATCGGGGCGGTCAGGCTCAGGAAACCTGGGCAACCGCCGAGGGCGCCGCTCATTCTGGCTGCGGTCTGGGCGGCGCCCGCGGCAATCTCTCCCGGGTGCTCCGCCAGCGCTTGTGTGTGGTAATAGGCCAAGGTGAGCAATGGGCGAAGTTCCTCGTCTGTTCCGGTCACGATGCTTGTGTCGTAGGTGTCGAAGACGCGCGTCTGAAGGACCACCCGCGTTGCGCTGACCTCGGTAATTTGTCCGCCGAATGCAAGCTCGGCCTTGACGACGTGCAGCACAGCCTCGAGAGGGTTTGTGAATGTGAGTGTGTCCTGGTCGAAGCGTTCCCGACCCCGTTCCCGGTACTGGACGATGCTGATCACGGGACCCTCCTTGTGTGTAGTCTCTGGTTGCACCCTGAATAGCGGCCAATTAGATCCTATGGAGCAATGCTTACGGCCTCGAGGTACAGCTGCCCTCCAGGGGAATCAGCCGCCTGGTATTTCCGGTAACTGGAATCGGCATGCCACCGGAGTTGGATCACGCGGAACCGGGTAAAATCCGCGTTCCAAATGAAGTCGTGGTTGATCGAGTTGAACCCGTCCGCCTCGCTGGCGTCGTGCCACAGAACACCGGTATCGTCCATGGGTGGCCTCCTATCCTCAACCTCATTGAAGGGGATATACCCAGGACAGAGGGTGTTTTATGGGTTGTCTCTAGTCTAGGGGAGGGAAGGGGCCGACCGGGCTTGGGGACCCGGTCGGCTCGTCGGGGGAAAGTCAAGCAGCAATGAGTGCGGCGGCGGTGAGGAGAGGGGGTGGGAAGGGTTGTGCCCAGTCGATGTTCTCGATCCGACGATACAGGGCTGCGCGCATCGGTCCGGCGTTCTTCTGATCGTTGAGAAGGGTGAGTAAGCACATCCCGTACTGTCGGAGAGGCTCGGTCTCTGGTACGGTGTCGGTCAATGTTTGGCCGGCGGCGGCGAGTTCGGCGACGACTTGTTCCGCCTCGTACACAATCTCGCCAGGCGAGGCATTGAGGAGAAAATCGATCTCTGCTGGTGCGAGGGTCTCGACCATCTGGAGCGGGTTCCGTCCGTCCATGGGCATCCTCCTACGTAGGCCGCGTTTGTTGTGAGTCCGTGTGGCACGATGGGCGCCGATCTCGGGAGTGGGGCGCAGGGTGGGTGACCGCACCGCCGGGATCGGGCGTTGGGTGTTCGTCTGTTTGGATGCCTAAAACGGCAGATCCTCGGCAGCGCCGACCTCGGCGGGCACCTCGATCTCGGGGGCGCCGGCTCCGTTCTTCCGGGGACCCAGGAACTGTACGCGCTCGGCCACGACCTCGTGCTTGGACCGTTTCTGGCCCTCCGGGGTCTCCCATGTCCGCTGCTGGAGGTGGCCGTCGACCAGGACCTGGCGACCCTTGCACAGATGCTCACCGCACTGCTCGGCCTGCTTGCCCCAGACCACCACCGTGATGTACGTCGTATCCTTGCGGCTCTCGCCGCCCGGGGTGGTATAACTGCGGTCCATGGCCAGATCGAAGTTGCAGACCGGCGCGCCGCTCGGGGTATACCGGAGCTCTGGATCGCGGGTGAGATTCCCCATCAGGATGACTTTGTTGAACGAGGACATGGCGGTTCTCCTTCGGTGTGACCCTCTCTCTAGGAGGGCCGCGGTGTTAGTAGACGATCTTTGACGCTTTCAATTGGAGCGTCGAGAGATCCCATCTGTGCCGGATGGTGTCGTGTGGTTGTGTTGGGAGAGGCGCAGTTATTGGAGTTGGGAACTACGGATCCCGAGAGTCGTTGTTTCACGCGGCGATTACCATGTTTGACTCAACCGCTCTGCGCCGGATTACCGCTTTGTGGTCGCTTCTCTCGTTGTGACTAGGCTTGCGGTTGGGGTGGGATTACGCCTGAGACACCGGGGCATCTCATCCTGGTCTGGCCTGTTATAGCCACCCGCTCGGTCCAACGATGGCCTCTTGAAGGCGGGTGTGTTCCTCGAACGAGAGGAGGCCGAGTCGTTTGCTTTCCCTAAGGAGTTGGCCTAAGAAGGCGTACTTGTCGGGGTGCGGAAGGGGCGCGACCAATTCCTCGAGCGTGTCGAGGTGGTCGCAGACCCAAGGGGAGACGGCGGGGAGCCAGTCGGGTTTGCAGGTCGCTCTCTAGGTGGTGAATATGATCGAGGCCTCCGCGTGGGATCGGTTCTGGGATGAGGCGGCGCACACACGAAAAGCGCCAGGGGATTCCTGGCGCTTCCGTGGTCGGCGGGCGTGGGTTGGGATGTATGAGTCGCCGGGTGTTGTGGTCCGGCGACTGTTTATTTGCTCGGCGTTAATACGTCATGGCCAACTCCTGTAGCCACCAAGGGTGGTGGAGTGGGGTTGTGGCGCGCGAACACTCCTTCGGCCTGCGCCGTGTCTCTGGGGCCGGGGAGCCTGGGCGCTACTTCATGCTGATCTCCTCCTGTGTGGTTGGCTAGGGCCTTGCGATCTTCTGCTAGCAGCCGCCTCTCTAGAGAAAGAGGCGCATCACGCCGGCGATGATCGCTAGACCGATGAGGAACGCAAACAGGTTCCGAGATGTGCACGTGTGCATGGAGACCTCCCTTGTTATAGACATGTGGATGTTCATATGTCGCTATCCGGGGTTAGGCTGCTCGCTCGTTTCGGATGAACCGGCCACCACGCATATCGAGCATTGGAGCGCGATGGATCCTCGGCGTCCGGGGGGTTCCGCGGTCGGCCGACCGGAACTTGATTCCGGTAATCCCGAGGTTCCGGATGGTCTCGGTGGCCTCCTTCAAGGTCATACCGATCGACTGTCCAAGGAGGACGACTCTGCTCTCGGCTGGTTGCTTCTTGGTTGTCTTCATGGTCGCTTTCTCCCTCACCTCCATCTGGAGGCGTTATGATGATCTGTGGGGTGGGGTGGTTCGTGCCGAGAGCACCGGTAAATCCATTGGGGTGCGCCCAACGAGAAGACTGCGTTGGGAACATCGGGGATACTTCGGTCTCTCGATCTGCCTTTAGCGGCCGAACGGGCTGCTGAAGGAGGAGAAGGCGCTCGAGCACGGGTTGGAGAACCCGCCCCAAGAAGACGAGTTGAACTGGGCTGCGTTATAGTCGGTCACCTGTGGAACCAGGCTGGGCTGGAGGGCAGGCTGCAGCACGGAGGTTTCGGAGAGGTTCTTGAACCAGGACATGGGACGCTCCTTTAAGTATGGCGGTGATCGTGGATAGACTGCTGTGGGCCGACGATCTTCTGTGGGCCTGAACACGCCGAGAGAGCGGGTAACCCATTCCGGGTTCCGGGGTCGAGCGACCGGCCAACGAAGGGGGATGTGTGGTTGTGGGCACAAGAAACGCCTGGGGTAATAAGGCGTCCTTTAGAGGGATGATTGTTCGTGTATCGGGTTACGGGTGGTGGTTAGGGTGCAGGGGTGGTTACGGCTGGCAGGGTAACCTTATTCATCGTAAAGAGAGTGGCGGTGGCCTCCATTTCTTCGATGGGACAGTCGGGGATCAGTGTCTGGATCGCGCCTAGGAGGGCGTCACGCAGGACTCTCTGGAGACTTGTATCAATGTCTCCAGCTTCCCTGACCTTTTGGATGTAGAGGTCGGTCGTGGCAAAGTCAACGACGCACACGAGAGTGTGAAGGGTATCCGTCTTTCGGGTTGGATCGGTAGTCGGTGGCTGGTATGGGGCCTCGACGATATACGGGGTCACCGAGACGAGCCAGTCGGTGTACCCGTCCTCGGTTGTGGGTCCGGTTTCCTCGGGATCGTTCGCTAGTTGCTTGCGGAGCTCGTCGGCGAACAGGGGAGAAGTCGTCCGTGTGGGGTGTGGGTCGCCTGGGTGATGTCCTATGGTTGGCGTGGAACAATCGTCTGTACTAGGGCAAGGAAGCGCCTGGAGTTCTGGGAATTGGTTGGTGTGCTCGCGGACGGTATTGGGGTCACGGTCTCCCTCCTGTTGTGAGCCGCTCTTGGTTGTTCGTATAGGATAGTTAGAGTTATCCGACGCGTCCAGTTCATGCCGGGAGAGTATTGGGGACGGAGCGGGTACGGGCATGCGGGTCAGGATCCAGACTTCTTCTGGCCTCCGGCTCATAGGCCGGACCGACGACGTGGGTCGTCGCCCTGAACGCGTGACCGGCTCTGATGAGTGTAGGGTACACCCGCTCCGGTGGTGCGTGACGATCTGGTTGGGATAGTGGGGAACCCATTCAGTATTTGTTGCTCGGGTGTGGTGACCTGAAGGCAACTCGACCGTTGAAGAAACGGGTAGGTGCCCATCGATCAGGGCGCCAAGGATTCGGTGGTCAGGTCGGGTGCGCCCCCCCGCCTCCCGCCGGCAGAACCAGATCGGGGACATCGTCGCCCCCCCAGCCCCCCTAGCCCCCCCCATCCTGTCATCTATCAGACCGGTGGTAATCCTGCCTCAGGGTATCCGCCCTGTTGCTGTAAGCCGACACTGCGTTTTCTACAAACGGCGTTCTTGCCTGAGTTGGGCCGGGGTGTTACCCCATCATCTTTATTGGCGGTTTTGTCTCTGTCTCTTCTCTTTGGCTCTCTGGCTTGGTTTGGTCCTCTTTATCTTGTTGATGGTTCGCCCTTTGGGTCTTAGGTCCTGGGGTGATGGGTGCCTGGGTAGTCCGGGGTTGGGGGCGGAGGGGTTGAGGAAGCTTAGGGAGTTGGGGTCGTCGGGACGGGGTGTGTTTGGAGGGTGTCGTTGCTCGGGGCCTTCGGAGGTTTGGGAGGTTCGGAGGGTTGGGGGGTTTGGGGGTGGTGTACTTCTGGGTGTCTTGGTGTCTCGGGAACAAGAAGGATAGTAAGGGAAGTAATTGGTTTGCAACCTAAAGAGGTGTGTGTCCTGTGTCCGGGGAGGTGGTTTCCGGGGATTCTCCTTCTCGCAAGAACCTGCTCTTGGGTTCCAGGGAAGAGTCTTTAGTATGTGCCTGGGTGCAACTCTGGTTATTTGTTAGGCTAGGTCCGCGATACGAAGGAGGCTTGTATGTTGGAAGAGGTATCGGCAAAAGCAGAGGGAGAAGAAGATCCAAGAGTGTTGGCAGTCCAGGGGGTACACCGCATCGAGTTGGTGTTACGACTCTTGGATGGTGGGCTACAACTCCAGCGGAAGTTTGGACGACGGCTGCGGTTCTACTTCCACAAACGAGATCACCGGTACCAGTGGAAATACCTCGTCAAGCCTGGCAGCGGGAAGGAGTCGGCCAGTGAAAAACTATTGCTGGTGGAGACTATGCCGACGTATCCGGAGTGGAAAACACTGGGTGGATCGGTGCCGGCAGACATGGTTGGACGTCTGCACAGCCGGACACGAGACAAGGTCCTGGGGATCGAACGTATGTTGAACATCCGGCAGGACGGACGAGCGATTATCCATCTCGTGGGGTGGTTGATGGAACACGGGATGAAGGGGGAATCGCGGGTTATTGGGTTGACATGGGAGGGACCGGAGCAGGTGGGTCGGGTGACCTGGAGTGTGCAGTTTGATGGACGCTATATGTGCCAGGGGAACTGGCAGGCGAAGGCGGGAATCGGTTCGCAGTACTCGGCGCAGGACCTCCGGATCAGGGACCAGATCCGATCCAACGCGCCGCTCGGGAGTTACGCGGGAACGATCCAGCGGGAGTGGGTGGACCGGTTGGCGGACATCGATCAGCAGTTGCGGCGAGTGGCGGATCTGTTACTGGAACAGCACTCGGGAATCCGTCTGTACCCAACTCCGAAGAAGGACACTTGGCGATTCCGACGCCTAGATTTCTTTGGGCATGGCTTCCATCTTCCGACGAAACAGGTGGCAGAAGCGGCCGAAGTTCTGACGTCACAGATGCGGGCGAACGTGCATGATGGACTCGCATTGATCCGAGAGCGAATGCAGGTGAAGCGGGTTCTGCGGGTTGTTGCTATCCTCGGGGAAGTCGGGTGGGAATGGCGAGGTGGACGGTGGATTGTGAAGGGGTACGACGGTGGGGTAGACGGATTGAAGTGGATGGCGACGGCTGGCAGGAGTGGGGTCGTCGGACAGGTGTACAGAGAGGGAATAGGGGAACACGCGAACGAGAATACCGTGGGAGAACAGGGTGATTCTGGAAGCGGAGAACTGGGTGCTACCGGCGAACTGTATTACTAGGTGGGGAATCGGTTCCAAACACACCTCTGCAATTTCAACATGTTAGAGAGCCAATCTGCTAAGGGCAATTCCGGCCGGACAACTCCACAGCAAAACAGAGACATAAAGAATCAATAAGATACGCGGAAAACTCGCCGTAGTGGGGAATCGGTTCATAATTGCCATCCGCTGGGAAATCGGCGTGGATCGCCATGGAAACACCCATGGCGGATTCGCTAGTCCTGGGAGGATTCTCAGGCTTTCTCAGGCGCCGGACGATCTGGCGATGGGCCAGTCATAACGTCTGGATCGCTTCCTGGTGGGCGGCTGACAGCCGGGACCAAACAGAGGCACCACCGAAGATTTTGTGGTTTCCATCAAGAAAATAGTGTTGGCCGTGCTCCAGACTGTCGATACTGACGGACGGTACGGGGTCGGGGTCAGCGGAACAGCTCCCGGAAGGGAGGGTGAGATGCGAATCGGGATCGATCTCGGTCGGTCGGAGGTGCGGGCCTGCACGGCGAACGAACGGCTCCGCCTCCTCCCGGCAGTCGCAGAACTCAAGGTCAGCGTGCGGCTCCGCGCCCACGTTCCCGGAGACTGCTTGGTGCGGAAGGACGGCCCACTTGAGGTCTCATCCTGGCACGTCACGTCAGGGGGGACCGAGCACCTGGTGGGTCGCGAGGCGATGGCCGACGGGCTCCCGGGACGGGCGGGATTTGCCTGGAACAAGACCACCGGCGATGCCGGTCTCCTGGTGCTCGCGGCGGTCAGCGCCCTCTGTCCGGTCAATGCCGCTGAGGTCTGTGTGACCCTGCCGTACCCACGGTTCCGGTGGGAGGTCACCCGGTTCCAGGGGTATCTCCAGGGCGAACATAAGCTCAAGTCTGCGGCTGGGAATCGACGGTCGATCACCCTGCAGTGCCAGTTCATCCAGGACCTGGTGGGTCTCTGGACGTCCTTTGTCGTTCCAGATTCCCGGATCGGACCGGACCCGATTCGTCTGCGCGGCCGGTGCCTCGTCATGGACTTTGGCGACCATATGGTGCAGGTCGGTACGGTCGCCAACCTGCGCTTCGAGGACACCCCACGTGGCATCCTGCGCGGGGCGCGGGGAATGTGGAGTAGAGCACTCCGGTCTTTCAATTGCCCCCGTACCGAGGTGCCGGAGTGGCAAAAGAATCGGTCCCTGCTTGCCCGTCGTATCCTCGACGACGGGCAGGTAACGGTGGGCGACACCGTGATTCGCCGGGAGGATGTAGAGCCCCTCGTGGCCTGCGAAGCCGAACGGTCGTGGCCGGAAATTTCGGCAAGTCTGGACGCGATTCTTGGATCAACCACTCATGACTGGGTGGTGGTCGGCGGGGGTGCAGCGGCCCTGTTTCGTGAGCAATTGCGCGAGCGATTCGGGGATCGGCTGACCCTGTTGGAGGACCGGTTCGCGGCGGCCGAGGG
>Ga0182027_10008783_pt1 | contig 14641 bp, 8 predicted proteins | sample 712E1DmetaG_FD_121300 | JGI IMG/M metagenome (GOLD analysis project Ga0182027, IMG submission 121300) | Permafrost microbial communities from Stordalen Mire, Sweden - 712E1D metaG (Illumina Assembly) | ecosystem: Environmental > Terrestrial > Soil > Wetlands > Permafrost | place: Sweden... | reverse complement strand
GAGTCGGAGTAGGGATCATGATTACTCACAACCCCCTCCACAGATCCGGACGAGCGGATTTCCCGCATCCGGCTCCTACCTCAGGTAATGACGCCCATGCGGCGCAGAGGAAAAGGATGATACACGCATACAGGAGGAAGCCAGTGATCGATCAGGCGCCGCATCCGATTCCAAGGTACTCGGCCGTTTTGGCTCCGGCGCGACAGCGCCCGGTGCCAGAGCCAGCCTATCCTGAATCGGAACTTCTTCAGCGCGTGTCTGTTCATGGGCACTCCATAGTAGCGGAAGTGTCCACTTACCACCGACCGCAGCCACTTGCCTGTGTCTTGGATGGGAGCATGCATTCGCTGTCGCAACTCGGCCTTCACCGAGTTCAACTTCGCTTGCATCCTTTTACGAATCGTCTGCCGCAAAACCGTGAAGCGTCCGTTGCTCCTCTTCTTCCCGCAGATATGCGTGAAGCCGAGGAAATCGAACGTCTCCGGCTTCCCTTCTCCGCGCCGCTTCCGGTTACGGGCCGCGAATGGTCCGAACTCCAGAAGCCGCGTTTTGTCGGGATGCAGTTCCAGACTGAACTTCCGAAACCGCTCGGCAAGTTCGGCCAAGAACCGTTTGGCATCCGCTTCACTCTGGAAGCCAACCACGATGTCGTCCGCGTATCGCACGACGATCACATCGCCATGCGCCTGCTTTCGACGCCCTGCCTGAGCCCACAGATCGAAGACGTAATGCAGATAGATATTCGCCAACAGCGGCGACGCACTGCCGCCCTGGGGAGTCCCTTCCTCCATGCGTACTCGTTTTCCATCCTCCAGCACGCCTGCGTTCAGCCATTTCTGGATGAGCCGCACGACGCGCCGGTCCGCGATGCGATGCTCGATGAACTTGACAAGCCACTCGTGCGAAATCGCATCGAAGAAGCCGCGTATGTCCAGATCGAGCACCCAGTTCACCTTCTTCGTCAGAAGTCCCGTATAGAGCGCATCCAGCGCATTATGCTGGCTTCGCTTGGGGCGGAACCCATACGAAAACCCGAGGAAGTCCGTTTCGTAGATAGCGTTCATCACCTCGACCGCCGCGCGCTGAACGATCTTATCCTCCAGCGCGGTGACTCCGAGCGGTCGCAACCGCCCGTCGGCCTTGGGGATGTATACCCTACGCACCGGCTTGGCCCGGTACGCTCCCTGCTTCAGCCTATGGGAAAGGTCCTGGAGGTTATCCTCAAGCGCCTCGCCGTAGTGCCGCCACGTCTCGCCGTCCACGCCGGACGCAGCTTCTCTCTTCAAACAGAGATAGGCCGTGCGCAACGCTTCCGGGGCGTAGATGTGGTGAAAGAGCGCAGTGAACCGCATCTCCTTATCCTTGCTTGCTGCTTGACGTATCCGCTCCAGCGCACTGGGCGCGTTGCTCCGGCTCTGAGTCCGGGACGCGTTTTGCTGTTGCGGATTTCCCTTGGTCAAACCTCTTCCCTCCATCCCCTCCGCCGCCGGTTGACCGACCTTGTTCGAGGACTTCACTGGTACTACAGGTCTGTCCGACTTCCCGCGTTCGTTCATCATCGGCGTGTGTCCTTAGACTTCCCGATGCGTCCCAGGGCGTGTTCTGCACTGGGTGAACGCGGGACCTCCCGGTTCCCATGCGAGATGTTTCGATACGTGCTCGGGGTCTGTGACCGCGCGGGACTCGAATGCACCTCGCGTTTGCGGTGCATTCGATGGTGCCTTCCGCCCGTCCTTACAGCGTCGGCGTCCCGAAGGAGGTTTGTTTCGCGGCTGAATACCCGGCCCGCACCTTCCCCTGTCAACGCTTCGCAGACGCCCTCACGAGCGCCTCCGCATGACTCGGAGCCAGTGTGGTTCGCTATTCCTTCACTGTATGAAACTTTCATTCACTACGCCTCGCCGGTTTTACCGGCGCACAAGGACAAACCCCATGCAAGTACTCGCTACCCTTCCCTCGTCGTTTCCGCCCGCTGCTTCCCGCACTGCCGAGGGCCGCACCCCTCCCCCCTTATTCCCGTGAAACTGTGACATTCGTAATAATCAACAGAAACTAAGCCACTTACGCCCGCAAGTCCCGTTACCATCTAGCCACTAGCCGCCGTCCAGAATCAACACCTAACAGGCACAAACAAAAAGACTTGCAAGCAAATAATGCCTCCACGCCATCTGCGAATTTTTCGAAGATTTATGCAAGAAAAATGGGCCTCATCGCCACCAAACCGCCCTGAAGAACAAGCAAATGCAAACACGTTCCAGGCGCCCACATCCCGCGGCCAAAGCTAAGCTTGCTTATAAGCCTCAGCATGAACATCCATCACTGCCCGTCCAGAAGGGTCAACCATCTTTTCGAACGCGGCATCCCACTTGAGCGCCGTTTCCGTACTACAGGCGACACTGCGCTCCCAAGGCACGCAATTGATCGCCGTGGCGCTCGGGAAGTGACGCTCGAAAATCTCGCGGTAGAAATAAGCTTCTTTCGTCGCCGGAGTCTTGACTGGAAAGCGTTCGGCGGCGCCAGACATCATTGCATCCGTAACCTCGTTCTCGGCCGTGGCCTTCAGCATGTTGATCCAGTTGTACCCAACACCGTCGGAAAACTGCTCTTTCTGCCGCCACAAAACATCTTCGGGGATATATCCCTCAAAGGCCTTGCGCAGCGGCCATTTCTCGATCGGGCGCTCGCGGGCAGCGTTTTTCGGTAGCTTGACCTCAGGATCCAGCATCATGGCCACGTCCAGAAACTCGCGATCCAGAAAAGGCACGCGTGCCTCCACGCCCCATGCAGCGGAAGCCTTGTTGGCGCGAGCGCAATCATAAAGATGCAGCTTCTGCAGTTTGCGAACGGTTTCCTCGTGCAACTCTCGTCCGTTAGGCGCTTTGTGGAAGTAGAGATAGCCGCCGAAGATTTCGTCCGCGCCCTCGCCGGAGAGAATCATTTTGATACCCATGGCGCGGATCTTTCGCATCAGAAGGTACATTGGCGTCGAGGCGCGGATACTGGTTACATCGAACGATTCCAGGTGATAGATCACGTCCGGCAACGCATCCAGTCCCTCTTGCACTGTAAAGTGAATCTCGTGATGAACCGACCCGATATGATTGGCCACGCCGCGTGCTGCTATCAGATCCGGCGCGCCCTCCAATCCAATCGCAAATGAATGCAAACGCGGCCACCACGCCGGCGCGCGATCATCTTCATCCACGCGCCTGGCGCTGAACTTGGCTGCGATCGCCGCCACGATGGAAGAATCCACACCGCCGGAAATCAGTACACCGTAAGGAACGTCGCACATTAGCTGGCGGTGAACTGCGGCCTCCAAAGCCGACCGCAACCGCGATGGATCATACGGCTCCGATGGATAGTAGTCAGGCTCTGCCCACACCGGCTCATAATATTTTTGAAATCCCTTCTCTGCTTCGTGCCCAAGAAAATAGTGCCCGGGAGGAAATTCGCGAATGCGCTCGCACACGCCCACAAGCGCTTTCATCTCCGAGGCTACGTAGAAATTCTCCTGATGATCCCAACCCACATAAAGAGGATTTACCCCAATTGGGTCTCGTGCAATCAGAAAGGTTTTCCGCTTGGGATCGTAGAGTACAAACGCAAAAATGCCGTTCAATCGATTAAGAAATTCCCGCGGATCGCTTTCATCGTAAAGGTAGAGCAGCACTTCGCAATCCGACGAGGTCTGGAACTTGTGCGGCCGTTTAAGTTGACGGCGTAATTCCTTATGGTTATAGATCTCACCGTTCACAGCCAGAACATTGCCGTTATGCCTATCGATCAAAGGCTGCGCGCCGTGTTCCACGTCTACGATGCTAAGACGCTCGTGCGCAATAATGACATGCTCGTCGCTGTAAATGCCGCTCCAGTCGGGGCCACGGTGCCGGATATTCTTGGCCTGTGCCAGGACTTGGTTACGCAGGTCCGCGTAATTGCTGTGGACCAAATCAATCTTGAGGATTGCGACAATTCCGCACATTCAGGAAAACTCCAGTATCCGCGCATCCATGGAAGCGATGGATCGTCTCATTTGTGGAACCAAATTACGCCGAGTGAGCGGCGCAACGAAGTCTCGATGATCTCGGAAGGTAAACTCGCAGCCAGACTGCTCGTGAGCCGCGATCCTTCCTGCAATAGCAGACTGCTCAAAACGTCATTCCTGATTGTAGCCCGGCAACTCGATGCCCAAACGGTGCCTTTAATAGAAGCCATTCTGTCTGGGCTTCATAAGATGCACTGAATCGTGGGAACAGCTTCGCAATATGCTGTCAATAAATCATCAGCATTATTGGAGTAATCTTGAAATACCACGAAACTCCCTGCAAAGGTGCCGCAGTGTTATAGCCTCTACCACTTTAGTGAGAAACAGGGAATGAGATCGATTGCCTCTTGCCCTCTCGGCCAGATCGGAATTCATCCTGAATCCCGATCTGTTGCGCTCCTCGATCTCCTCCAGACTGGCAGCTGAATTACCTAGTCGCTCTGAACATCCGGCAATACGTCGTTCTCGCGAGCCATCCAGACATAAAGTGTCGGCATCAAAAAGACGCCAATCACAAGGTTGGCGATCAGGCCGCCGACGATAACAATGGCAAACGGCCTCTGCGAATCCGAACCGATAGCATGTGAAAGCGCCGCCGGCAACAATCCCAGCGTGGCGACAAGCATCGTCATCATAATGGGACGCAAACGCTGGACTGAACCCTCGACGGCAGCCTCGACCACATTTTCCTCGCTGAACTCCTCCGATCCTTTGCGGCGAGCGCGCAACTGGTTGATGAATTCGATCATGATGACGCCAGTTTCAACCGAGACACCGAAGAGGGCTAGAAATCCAACCGCTGACGAAACCGAGAAGTTGGTGCCAGTCAGAAACAGTGCCAGTGGACCACCGATTGAGGCCATGATGACAGACACCAGCACCAGTACAGACCACTTGTAAGACCGAAACATCGTGTAGAGGATCAGGAAGATCACCAGTACAGTCACAGGAATGACCAATGCCATTCGCTTGTCGGCGCGCTTCTGGCTTGCGTATTCGCCGGCCCACTCGATGTGATAGCCAGAAGGCAGGTTTACATTGTGTCCGACCTTGTTGATGGCTTCTTCCACGGTCGAACCCAGGTCGCGTCCGCGGACGGAGTACTTGATCGCAATGTACCGCTGCCCTCCCTCGCGGTTGATCTGCTCTGCCCCGTCGTCAGTTGACTCCTTCGTTAGCTGCGCCAGTGAAACACGTTCGCCCGATGGCGCCAGCAGGCGTACGTCTTCAATTGCCTGACGCGTGTTGCGATATTCCTTCTCATAGCGAAGCGTCACATCGTAACGCGCCTCGCCTTGTTGCACCTGTGTCAGAGCGTTCGAACCAATCGCGGTTTGAAGCGCATCCTGAATGTCCGCGACATTGATTCCCCACCGCGCCGCCGCATCGCGGTCCACCTTGAAGTTGAGATTAGGCTGTCCAACGATGCGGAAGATACCCAGGTCCTCAATGCCAGGCACCGTGGCCATTTGTCCCTGGATAATCTCAGCCGTATGCTCCAGCGTGCGCAGATCGCCGCCGTAAAGCTTGACCGCCAATTCGCCCTTGACGCCCGACACGGCCTCCTCCATGTTGTCGGAGATGGGCTGGGAGTAGTTCCAGATAACGCCAGGAAACTTCTCCAATTGCTGGTCGATAGCAGCAATCAGCGCCTCCTTGTTCTGGTGGAAAACGGGACGCCACTCCTCTTTTCTTTTCAGATCGACGAAGTATTCAGTGTTGAAGAATCCGGCAGTGTCCGTGCCGTCGTCGGGGCGGCCGGTCTGGCTAACAACCTGTGTAACCTCTGGAAAAGAAGCCATCACAAGCCGCGCCTTGTTGGTAAAGTCGATGCTGGCCGTGGGGCCTTCGCTTGGAGGTAGCGTTCCGCGAACCCAGATGGAGCCTTCATCGAGATGGGGCAGGAACTCCGAACCGATAGGACCGCCAAAGGAAAGGTATATGGCCATCAGAAACAGAACAGTGGCAATTCCCAGCGTAATCTTGCGGTGCACTATAGCTGCGCGAACCGCAGTGCGATAATGCTCCGTGAGCCATTCCATGATGGGGTTCTTCCACTCTTTTGCTCCTTTTTGGAAGGCGATACCTCCCATGACTGGAGCCACTAGCATGGCAAACACAAGCGCGCCGATCAAAGCAAATGTGACTGTCCAGGCCATCGGCTTGAAGAGCCGGCCCTCGACAGCCTCCAGAGTGAAGATGGGCAGGTAAGAAGCGATGATAATGCCGCGCGCAAAGAAGACCGGCCGCTGCACCTCATGAGCGGCTTCGCGAATCTTCTCCGCAGGCGTCCGCATGTCATCCTCTATGGATAGTCTGCGAACTATGTTCTCGATCATCACCACGGAACCATCAACAACCATTCCAAAGTCCAGCGCCCCAAGCGAAAGCAGATTCGCGGGAATGTGAATCAAATCAAGGCAAATCGCAGCGAACAGCAGTGCAAAGGGGATGGTGAGCGCAACGATAATGGCGCCGCGCACATTGCCCAGAAATAGAAACAGAATAATAGAGACGAGAACGATTCCCGCTGTCAGGTTGTGCTCAACAGTCTCAACGGTAAATTTGACCAGATCGGAGCGATCGAGGAACGGAACAATCTTGACGCCCTTCGGCAGAATTCCGTTGTTGAGTTGACTTACCTCATCGTGGATGCCTTGCAGTACAGGATCGGAATTGTCGCCCTTTTGCAGCAGCACAATCCCTTCCACGGTGTCGGGGTTATCGACAATTGTCCCATCAGAGCGATGAGTCGCGCGGCCGATCTGTCCCAACCGAATCCTAGGACCCTGTGCAACTGTTGCAATGTCCCTGATCTTGATGGCATTACCGTTTGCAGTTTTGACGACAGTGTTCTCGATGTCGTGCACGCTGCCGTAAAGCCCTAGTGACTGTACGTTGATTTGTTGCGTGCCTTCTTCGATGAAGCTGCCGCCGCCATTCGTGTTGTTGGCAGCGACTTGCTGCTCCACTTGGCTAATTGAAAGCCCGTATGCGACCAGCTTCTCCGGGTCGAGCTTGATCTGGTATTCCTTGGTCGGCCCGCCAAAGCTGGACACGTCCACTACGCCATTGACGCCCTTGAACGACTTTTCCAGTGTCCAGTCTTCGAGCGACTTCTTCTCCATTACGTCGTAGGCGGGGTTGGTGCTCTCCAACGTGTACCAGTAGATCTGGCCTACAGGGCTCCAGTCGGTGCCCATCTGCGGAACCAGCCCCGCTGGAAGGCTCACCTGGTTAAGCCGCTCCAGAACGTGTTCACGATTCATGTCACTGGTGGAGTCGTCGTCGAAAATCAGCATCAGGCTGGAGAGCCCAGCCAATGTGGTTGAGCGCAGATGAGCAAGGTGCGGTATGCCAGCCATCTGTATCTCTACCGGTACGGTCACCTGGCGTTCGATCTCTTCGGCGCTGCGGCCCGGCCACTGCGTGATGATCTGCACGTAGTTGTTGGCGACGTCAGGGTAGGCCTCGATCGGCAGGTTACGAAAAGAGACAATTCCCCAGGCAGTCAACACCACCACGCCGCCGAGAACAAGCCATCGGTTTCTTAATGCGAAATCAACGAGTGCACGAAGCATCTACTGGTTCCCCGCAGTCTCAAGCAGCAGTGCGTTGGTCACAACCTGCTGGCCTGGTTCAAGACCGGACAGAATCTCCTGCCGGCTGCCGCTCAGCGTCTTGCCGGCACGAATCTCCGTACGCTTGAACTGGCTGCCGCCCGCCGGCACAAAAACCCAATCTCGATCATGCAGATGAAGAACTGCGTTCGACGGAACAACAGCATGCGTCTCCCGCGCACGGCTGGTGAAGGTAGCTGTCGCAAACATTCCCAGTTTCAGGAAGCCCGGATTAGCAACCTCAATGCGTACCTTGGCCGTCCGCAGCGAAGGATCGAGGATTGGACCGATGTCGCTTACGCGGCCAGCGAGCGGACGATCAGGATAAGCACTAATCGTGATCTTTGCCTCCTGCCCGAGTTGCAGCTTGGGAATATCGTTCTCGTATACATCGCACACCACCCAGACCCTGGAGAGATCGGCGATCGTCAAGGCAGTGGCCGAGCCGGAAAGAGCCACGCCCGCAGCCGCCGCATTGGTCACGTTCTGCGCAACAATAACTCCGCTTATTGGCGCATAAACATTGAGAATGCTGCTTGGGTGATTTTTGTCTACGCCCAGAATCTTCAACTGCTCCTCGGCGGCCGTTACATCGGCCTTCGCGTTCTTCTCGGTATCCTCCGCCTGCTCCACCATGGCCTGTGAGACCGCGCCATGCTTGTAAAGATCCTCTGAGCGGAGATAAGCCTTGTTGGCTAGCTGTTCGTCATTGGCAGCTTTCAGGTATGTATCGAAAGCATTGGTGATGTCCGGACTTTGCACCTTCAGCAGCAACTGCCCTTTCCTCACGTTATCGTCGAGCCGTGCCCTGATATCGACAACACGGCCGTTCGCCAGCGAAATGACTGGGACTTCGCGAGAAACATCAGGAAAGATTGCGCCAGTGGCATTCAGTTCGCCAGCCAACTCAATTCTCTCGGCGGGGGCAAGCTGAAATTTTCCCATGTCATTGCTGTCGATCGTGATCAGGTTCATGTCGGCAACCTGGATAACGTGAGCTGGCGGCGGTGCGCCATCCCCTCCTGATTTGCCTTTGCAGCCGGAGAAAACCAACAGCAGCGATGCCATCAAAGCACAGGCTGATGTGGTAACACAATATTTCGTGATTGAGTCTTTCAAAATCATTGAATCACCTCGCGTCCGACTGCAAGATTGAGTTGCCCGGCGGCCGTCAGATAGGCTCCGACCAGCTGGACATAGGCCAGCTGCACCGTGCGATAGTCGCTTTGCGCGTTTAAAAAGTCCATCAGCGACGAGCCGCCATGCTCGTAGGAATATGTAACCGTGTCGCGCACCCGCGTAGCTTGATCCTTGTATTGCGTCTTGTAAGGCTTGAGCAGCGCTATACTGCTCTCCACCTGCGCATACGCCGAGTCAACGTCGCTGAAAACCTGCGCCCGTGCGGCTTCGCTGAGTTCCTGGTTACGATCGATATCGATTTGCGTGCGCTGCTTCTCACCCTGGTTGCGATCGAAGACGCGCAACGGTACATTCACGCTCGCGCCCAGCGTATAACGTCCAAAGGCATTATTGAATGCGGGGTTATACGAGTACCAGGTGCTGAAAGTAGGATCTGCAGAGCCGTTGGCAATGGCCAGCTTGTGATTAGTCTGAGCCTGCTGTGCAGCTTCAAGCGCAGCACGCAGATCCGGTCGCTGGTCAAGTGCAATCTGACGAAAATCTTCAAGCGGCTTCAGCTCTTCGGAAAAATCAAAGGGACCTGTCACATCGAACTGCTCCACCGGCGTGCGGTCGTTAAGCAGTTGCTCAAGCTGAATCTTTGAGGTGCGCAGCTCGACCGTGGCCGCCTGCAGTTCCACCTCGTACTGCACGCGCAGTAGTTCGATGCGGTCCAAATCAATTTGTGCTATGTCGCCGGCTTTGAGGCGGCTGCGACTGATCTCGATAATCTTGTCGTAGTAGGCAAGGTCGGCGGTTGCAAGGTTGACGACTGCCTTGGCCTGCAAAGTCTGAACAAACGACGAACGCAGATCAAATAAAAGATTGCGTTCGAGATCCTCGTGCTGCGAATTCGCAATTTGCGTGCCCTCTTTGGCACTCTGCAACCGCAGTTCGCGCTTGTGTTCCCGTTCGTGCAGGTAGCTGATGCTTGGGACAAGTTGTGTGCCGGTCAACGGTAGCCAGTGCGTACCCAAACCAGGCGTCGTATGTGGAGCAATCTGCAATCCATCGCTCGACAGACCGACCTGCGGGTTGGGGCGAAGGAAAGCCGTAATTTCGGCGGCCTTCATCTCGTTCACGTTGTCGGCATCGGCCTTGAGCGCGGGATTGTTGGCCTCAAACCTGCCCTTCACCTGGTCCCAGGTGAGGCTTTGCTGCGCCGGGCAAAGTGCAGCCGCAAGAAATAGCAGCGCAGTTGCCGCACCGGCAGGCCCGGAGGGGAATATCAGCTTCATACGCATCCTTTACGCCGTATTTCGAACGGCGATCAGAGAGGAAAAGATGGATTGTTTATGTCGAAGGAGGAGAAGCGATCAGGCGGAGGGAGGAGGGCGGTTCTGTATGGGATCAAGCGCGGGGTTTTCCACGACCGTCAGTGGGAGACTGAGCGGCGCGGCAATCCAACGAGAACTGAAGGTCAGCTCGGTAGGCGCAAGCTCCGGCAGTGCGGCAATTGCGGGAAAGATGGAGTGCGGGCTCGAATCCAGATGATTGCGGCGCTGGCAGGTGTCCGTCTCAGCCGGATTTTGCAGAGACCACAAGTCATCGCTGACCGAAATCACTGGAAAGAGGATGACAATGAGCATGACCAAAGCAACAAACGGCAAGCGCCGCTCACCTTTGGTTCGACCGTCAAGGCGAAGCCAAAGACACACGATCACGATCGACATTACCGCCCATGCGGAATTGAGAAATAATTCCATGCTCATCTCAGATTCTATATCAGTGGCTATAAGGCCGGAGGAGGCAGGCCACTTATTAGGATGCACTGACGGCCCACTGGGCCTACTACCATTTGACGCGAGAATTCATAAGTGGTTGCTGTTTCCTTGCTGGCACGCTCTGGACCGGGCCGGGTCGTTCTCCTGCTCCGTCAAATCTAGAAAGCGGTGGCAGATCCCCTTCCCCTTTGCCCGATTTACGACTTTCAATTCGTGCCGCAAAGGCAAAAGACGGAACAGGCTTAAAGCCCGTCCCGTCTTTGTGCTTCCTACTCTCTATTGAATGCGTCGCACTAAGCGTAAATTCCACGCTGCTTGATCGTGAACGACACCCGATCGATGGCCAGCATGTAGGCGGCGATCCTGTTGTTGACGTTGTGCGCCTCGGCATAGCGAACCACATCCTCGAAGCTGTCGCGGAGAATGGTCTCCAACTGCTCGTTGATTATGGCTTCCTTCCAGAAGTACCCCTGCCTGTCCTGCACCCACTCAAAATAGCTTGCCGTCACGCCGCCGGCGTTGGCCAGAATGTCAGGAACAATGAAGATGTGCTTATCGGCAAGAATCTCATCGGCTACTGCTGTAGTGGGCCCGTTGGCGCCTTCAACCACAATGCGCGCCTTGATCTGTCCAGCGTTGCGGCTCGTGATCACGTTCTCCGTAGCCGCCGGAATCAGAATTTCGCATTCACTCACCAGCAACTCTTCGCTGGGCATGGCCTCGGCGCCGCGGAATCCCAGTGTGGTTCCATTGCGGTACTTGTACTCAGCCAACTGGTGAATATCGATGCCGGCCGCGTTGTACAGCCCACCATCCTTCTCGGCGATACCGATAATCTTGTAGCCCTGTTCCATCATCAGCCGCGCCGCATTGGAACCAACGTTCCCGAAGCCCTGAATAATGACCCGGCAGCCTTCAACCGGCATATTCAGATAGCGCAGACTTTCGCCGCAAACCACATGTACGCCGCGCCCGGTGGCCTCTATCCGCCCCTGCGATCCCCCTATGCTCAGCGGTTTGCCGGTCACCACGCTGGTCACCGTCTTCCCCATGTGCATCGAGTAGGTATCCATGATCCACGCCATGGTCTGCTCGTTGGTGTTCACATCCGGCGCCGGCACATCTTTTTCCGGCCCGATGAAGTCGATGATCTCCGAAGTATACCGGCGCGTCATCCGCTCCAGCTCGCCCTGGCTCATCGATTTCGGGTCGCAGATTACGCCTCCCTTGGCGCCGCCAAAGGGAATATTCACCACCGCGCATTTCCACGTCATCCAGCTGGCAAGAGCGCGAACCTCGTCCAGCGTCACATCGGGAGCGTAGCGGATGCCGCCCTTGCACGGGCCGCGCGCTATGTTGTGCTGCACCCTGAAGCCGGTGAACATTTCAATTCGACCGTCATCCATGGATACAGGAAAGTGAACAATGAGCTCACGCGCCGGTGTTCTCAGAAGCTTCCACAAGCCGTCATCCAAATTAAGCTTGCGTGCCGCAAAGTCGAACCGCGCGCTTTGTGCCTCCCAGGGATTGATCTCCTGGTCTAAAGTCAGTGCGGAATTACCTGTTGACATAAAGTTCTCCAATTCCGAGAGCCGGTCGCCGTGTAATGAGTCCCTTGAGAAACATCATCGCAAGTCATAGACAGAACGAATGTTGTCGTCGTAACCAGGCATCAATAAGCCTGCGGCTTTTCGTTTTCAGTCTGCCAGCTCGCTGGCTGGGCAGCTTTTAACGAGCTGACCCAAACCCCGATGAGTTTAGGCTACCCCCAGCGGTGAGTCAAGCCCGCCTGAACCAGTCCTGACAATCCTTCCCGGTCTGGGTGCCAAGCGCTTCTCTATCCTGCATCTGGAAGCCCATGCTGCCCCAGCGGTATGCTGCGCTGGTCACATCCCAACAGTTACACTGGACCCTGTGAAAGCTTCCAGCCATCCCGTCAAGCCTGCCCGCAAAGAATTTCTGGCGCTCGCCAAAGAACACACTCTGGTGCCTGTCTGCCGCACCCTCACCGCCGACCTCGAAACCCCTGTATCGGCCTTCCTCCGCGCCGCTTGGAAGCAGCGCGAGTGCTTTCTCCTCGAGTCCGTCGAAGGCGGCGAACAAGTAGGCCGCTACACCTTCATCGGCCTCGCCCCATTCAAGCGCATCGTTGCGCGCGGACGCCAGGTCACCATCACGGAAGGCAAAAAAATCGTCCGGCTTGAAGACGACATATTTGCCGTTCTCCGCCGTGCGCTTTCCGGCCACAAGCCCGCGCGCCTGCCGGGCCTGCCTCCCTTTACTGCCGGCGCCGTGGGCTTTTTTGCCTACGATGCCGTCCGCCAAATCGAAAAGCTCCCCGTGCTTGCCAAAGACGAGTTAGGCGTCCCCGACGCCTGCCTGCTCTTCTTCGATGAAGTGCTGGCCTTCGACCATGTGCGCAAACAAATCTGGCTCGTGGTCACTGCCGATGTAACCCACGGCAAGCCTTCCGATGCCTACGAAAAGGCCATTCGACGGCTCGACAAGCTCGAGAAGCGTCTCGACCAGCCCTTGCCCAAATTGCCGGTCCACAAGCAATCGAGCCCCGGCAAAAAGAATCACCTCAAAGTAAAGTACCGTACCAGCAAGAAGGCCTACATGGCCGCCGTCGACCGCACCAAGGAGTACATCGCCGCCGGCGACATCTTCCAGGCCGTCCTCTCGCAGCGCTTCGACGTAGAGCCCGAAACCGACACCTTCCAGATCTATCGAGCCCTACGCACCGTCAACCCAAGCCCTTATATGTTTTTCCTTCGTTTTGATCCCGAAGGCCCGCTGGGCGGATCACCTGAGAAGTTGAAACATTCCTCCAAAAAGTCAAAGGCGCCAACGGAACTGCCTATTGAACTGGCCGGCTCATCCCCTGAGTTACTCGTGCGCGTCCACAATGGCAAGGTCGAGTACCGCCCCATCGCCGGAACCCGTCCCCGCGGCGCCACAGAAAAGGAAGACCAGGCCCTCGCCGACGAAATGATGCACGACGAGAAGGAGCGTGCCGAGCACGTCATGCTGGTCGACCTGGGCCGCAACGACGTCGGCCGCGTCAGCCAGTTCGGCTCCGTCAAGGTTGACCGGCTCATGTTCGTCGAGCGCTACTCGCACGTCATGCACATTGTCAGTTCCATCGAAGGCAGCCTTCGCCCCGAACTGACCGCCGTCGACGCCCTCCGCGCCTGCTTCCCTGCCGGCACCCTCAGCGGCGCTCCCAAGGTCCGCGCCATGGAGATCCTCGAAGAACTGGAGCCTGCCCGCCGAGGAACCTATGGCGGCGCAGTCCTCTACGCCGACTTCTCCGGCAACCTCGACTCCTGCATCGCTATCCGCTCCATGCTCTCCGTCGGCGGCAAGGGCTACATCCAGGCCGGTGCCGGCATCGTCGCCGATTCGGTCCCCGAGCTCGAACACAAGGAGTCCATCAACAAGGCCCAAGCCGTTATCCGCGCCATCGAGCGCGCCCGCGAACTCTAGCCAGTGCCCTGAGTCTGAAGCTCATCTCAAATGTCCTAAGTCTGAAGTTCGCCTCAAAATGAAGCTGTAATCTTGAGCGCAGTTAAGGAACCTCTGCATAAGTGGATGCTTTGAAAGGGCACGGCTTCAGCCGTGCCGTAATTGCTGCAAAATGAATGTGGGCTTTAGCCCTTGAGGGAATGTTCTATGTGGAATAGAGCTTAATCAGAGCTTCCTTAAGCTGTAATCTTGATAAATAGTTAATTTTATAAGTTGTCATCTTGAGCGCAGTTTGGCCTGTTTTTTTAGTCTCCCACCAGCGTTACCGACCCTCGGGGGATGAAACCTCGCCGTCAAGCATCACCAGCTAACTTGCTGACTTGCTTGTCTCCGCGTAGCGGAGGCTAACTTGCTGTCTTTGTCCGATCCGTCTGACTCAGATTGTCCAAGGCACCGCCCAGCTGGAACTCTGTTTCTTATCAGCCCCCACCGGTGTTTCCGACCCGCTGCGCATGAAACTCCGGGTGCCCCATCCATCGGACGTCTTTGTTTTTGTACGATGGGTGGGAGTCCGTAGAACTTCATGACGACATCGCGTTTTG
>Ga0182027_10008781_pt1 | contig 14642 bp, 10 predicted proteins | sample 712E1DmetaG_FD_121300 | JGI IMG/M metagenome (GOLD analysis project Ga0182027, IMG submission 121300) | Permafrost microbial communities from Stordalen Mire, Sweden - 712E1D metaG (Illumina Assembly) | ecosystem: Environmental > Terrestrial > Soil > Wetlands > Permafrost | place: Sweden... | reverse complement strand
TCAAATCAGCCGGTAGAAACTGGCATAGATACTTCCAATCGTTCCCGATTAAGTTTTTGTCCATGCCAGAAGCATACATAAGTCGCAACAAATGTCAATTCCTTATTCTAGCGCCTATGGGGTTCACCCCTCAGGCTGGGCGGGCTGCTTTGCGAGCCGCGCTCAGAATCCCACGCAGAATCCTGCCCACAATCACGTCTTCGCCGGGCCGCACGTTCATGGAAACAATCTGCAACTGGTCGCTGAATTCGGGCTCTTTGGGATTCGGGCTGCCCTCACTCACGGCGGGGACCAGGCTGGGATTACTCTTCGTCAACACTTCGATGCGAGGATCACCTTCGCTCAGCTTTCGAGCGCAGTCCGCCACGGTGAATCCCCAAGCCTGTTGGTCCCAAGTCACGGTCAAGGTCGGATAACGATTGCCCCCTTTGGGGATTTGAATGTCGGTTTTCACCCCCGGGACGGTCTCGACGAGTTTCGCGATTCGTTGGACGCGTCCGTTCCATTCGCGTGTGAGGGCGTTGAGGTCCATCTTCAGCCAGGTTTCCACCGCAGTCAGGCAGCCGATAATCTCTTCCTTGCCGACCTTCATCGGACGGCAAACCGCCCCTTCCCAAGGACTGGAGTTGGCCCGCGCAGCGTCGATCAGGTCCTTGCGTCCCAGCAATAGGCCGCTGCATTGCGGCCCCATGAGTCCTTTGCCGCCGCTGAAGGTGTAGAGGTCCGCGCCCATCTTTGCGTAGAGCTTGATATTATCGATGGGAGGGATGCCGGCTGCGTCGTCGAGCAGCAGAGGAACTCTTGCGCCCTTGGCGATTGCGATCTCTTTGGCCAACTGCTCGCCGAGTTCGGTAGTGTAAATCATTGCGGTCTTCTCGTTGAGCGCGTTCTGGAGTTCTTCCGGCGAATGGACGAGGACCAGTTGCCCGCCGGCCAGGCGGATCGCGCTATCAAAAGCGCTTCGTCCGCCGACCATCACCACCTCGTGTTTAAGCCCGGTAGTATCCGGAAGTTGCCAGATTTTCGCCGGATCATTACCCGCAATGCAGGCCGCCGTGGCGGAGGCCATCGCCCCAGCCGCACCGGAAGTCACCATCCCCGATTCGGCGCCGGTCAGCTCTGCCAAGCGCTTCCCGACCCCTGCTTGCAGCTCCATCATATCCACATAGTGCTTCCCCGCTTCGAGCTGGGCGGCGCGCACCTCGGGCAGTTCCAAGGAGCCGCTCAGATAGGTCCAACTTCCGCGGCAGTTGATAAGCGTCCTGACGCCCAAGCGACGATAAACGTTCTCAGCCGGGCCCTTCCCGATGGCCCCCTGCACGTTCCCGAAGAGATCTTGGGCGGCGATTTGGCCTAACAAAGGCAGCGCCGCTGCCCATTTAATAAAGCTACGACGATCAAAGGAAGGGAAAAGGGTGGCCATGGTTTCCTCCATTCATTGCTTGCCCGAAGGCTTGATAAGAAAGCTGCCGCGGCTGGCGCTCATGAAACCGAATCCGGCAGCGAGGTCGTGCGCCGCGGCCAGGATTCTACCGTGGCCGTCCAAGACAGGCAAGATAAATCTCCTCCCCTGTCTCCCCGGATAAATCTCCCCGGAGTGCTGGTGCCATTTGGAATAGAATCCGCTTCGAAACACTGGTCATTCCCGTCCCGCAATGGCGGGAGGAATCCACACCGTCGGCGGCGCATTTCCAATGGCTTGCGGAGTAGATTCCTCCCGCAGGGCGGGACGGGAATGACTGCACCTGGGAGCGCCCGTGTCTTGCAAATGACACCAGTACCCTCCTCGGCCTGAATCCGGAAAGCACTGTCGCGGCAAGGCAGAGCGCCATGGCGCATTCCAGGACAACGCGATTGATCTCGCTGTGTGGTGGCCCACTTAACTTTTTACGGGCTACGCGCTCTCACCACCACTGGCCCCCTTTTCCGAGAGGAGGGAAGTTGGTACGGTGGGCCGCTTGCTCCTGATCAAGTCGGAGATTATTTCTGATTTGACTGCATTACGCGGACTGAATTCTTCTCCCTGGATATACTCGATCAAACGGTCCAGTAAATAAGCGGCTGCCGGGTCTGAAAGGTCAACATTCATGCTCGAGACTACCAGCCCCCCCTTTCCCACTTTCCACTCAAAGAGGTTTGCCTGCTTAATAATCAGCTTGAAGGAACTCACCACTTCAATAATGGGATCAAAGGGTACATTGAGGTCGTCGAAATTGACAGTGCTTCCGTGCTCGAGCATCGAAAAGAACTGCCAGTCACAGTAACCCTCGTGGGGAAAGCGGCGGGTCACCGGATGATCTTCGATGACGGTGGCGAGATTCCCTCGGACCCGGCCCGTAGTTGACATCTGAAAGCTCGTCGGCAAGGAAGGAAACGGTTCTTGGCCAAGCAACAAGACTCTTCCTCCCTGCTCCAGAAAAGCAAGAGCGTCCTCGCCAAGCGATGAAACAATCCACAATCCCGCTTGTGGGCTGGCATTTAGGGGACGAAGGTCCGGATACCGGCTACCAATTTTGCCTCGAATGTTCGAATCTGCCGCAGCGCGTGTCTGGGAATGAGCCGCCTTTGGGAAAACCCAGAAATCAAAGTTGTTAACGACTTCGTATTCGCCCCCGGAGAGTTCCATGAAAAGCGTGACTTTGGCAGGCTCACCTGGCTCTGGTACGACGCAGTCCAGTGTCCCGAGTTTCTCAATCACACCGTTGCGTATCCCGTGCAGTGGCCATGCGCCGCGCCGGAGGGCCCTTCCATCCTGATCTGCCAAGTACCAGCTCAGCCTTCCCGCAGCGAGTGGTGCTTCGCCGAAGAGCGAAGCAAGCACGTCGAATTGCATCCTATCACCGGCAAGAAAGTTGCGATGGTTAGAGCAATCCAGCAAGAGGACGCTTTCCCCGTTGTATTTGAGGACATCTCCGGCCCCTTCGCCAGGTTTCAGTTCAAGAAATTCGTTCATGATGCCGCAAGGGTACCCGGTTCTGTGCCAGTTTTGATCGAACGCGCCAAGCAGGTCGTAGCCCGCCACATATTTCACTTTGCGCGCCATTTCCACCATTTGTTTCCTTAAAGCTTTCATCCAGGCGCAGGAATTCTTGTAGTAAAGCTCCGCCCTATGCAACAAGCCGGCCCTGGCAAGATTTTGGCGGACGGCAGCATATAAGTCCGGGCCTATCCGAGTTCCGTTATAGCGATGCTCCAAATCAAGGTTCAGGTAGTTTCCGTGAATTCCGAGCTCGTGCGAAAGGAGAGGGCGCTCATAAATTCGCATCCTCTCATCGAGCTCGCGCCATTCACCCTGCACAGAAGTGTAACTGAGCATGCCCCAGGCAAAAGAACCAAAGGCATCGCTGCAATTCCTGAGTAGATCCAATCTCCGAGGGTTATGGCGGAACGGCTTGTCGACAACCCCCGGACCCGGTTTAGCTCCATCGAATGCATCGTACTCGACTCCCCGGAGAGCGCTATGGGCATTGAAAAGGGCGTCGGGCGCCTCGCGATGAACATCGGCGGCCAGTTTGCACAAAAATGTGATCTTGTCCTCGTCCAAGTATTCCTCATTGCCGGCACAGTAGAGCACCACCGAGGGGTGGGTTCGACATTTCCTGATTATGTCGATCCATTCTGGTTCCCTGAAGCCGACTGGGGGCTCAACCTGGATCATCATGCCCAACTCATCCGCCACCTGCATGTATTCCTCAGAAGGCGCCCAGGTGTGAAAGCGAATCCAATTGAATCCCAACTCTTTCAGCTTGCGGACCCGGTCACGGTAAGTTTCGAGATCCCCCGGCGCCATGGTGGTGTCCGGAAAATAATAGATATCAGTCTCGCCTCGAAGCATGATGGGCCGCCCGTTCAGGCGAAGTTGAATTCCGTTGCGTTCGAGAAGGCGCAAGCCGAAACTCTGGTGATGCCTGTCGAGTACAACTCCAGCTTTTGTGAGACTGATTTCAACCTCGTAGAGGGCAGGCTGATGATCCGACCAAGGTCGCATGCCCAATGAATCGGTTTCCCAAGTTAGAATGTTTCCTGTTTCGCTTCGGGTGCCCTCGCCCAAAGTAATGCCGGTTTCAGGATCCGAAATTCTCCAATGCAGAGAAAGTTCTGGTCCGAGATCCCTCCCGTCGAGTTCCACGGTCCACAAGACCTTTCGCAGCTCATGGTGTGAACGCAGATAGCAACTCTTAATCCGGGCGCCCCCGGTAATCTTGAGTGAGACGGGGCGGTAGAGACCTGCTGTTCGCCCCTGATATCCACGCAAGGAACATCCCTCGCGACCCTCGCTCGTGTTGTCCAGGGCAATAATCAGAATGTTCGCCGCGCCTGGTTGCAGCCACTTGTCCAGCGCTATTTCAAAGGGTACGGAGTGTCCGACATGGCGCCCAGCCAGATTGCCGTTTAACCACACTCAGGCTTCCACTCGGGCGCCTCCCACGCGCAAGCTCACGAGACCCGAACTCCAATCCTGAGCAGCACTAAAGACCTTCCGATACCAACCCACCCCCATAAGATACGGCAACGCGGCGTCCGGCGGGTTCTCGCCCAGAGGGAACTCCAGCTTGCGATATGAGGGATTAAAGCGCGCCAATGACCAAAAGGGAGCTGTGCGCAGAAGATCAAGATGGTCATCCCAATAGCCCGGTACAGCCATCTTCGCCACGAAACTCTTTTCATCCGGCAGAGGTGGCATAGGTTCTCCACTTGCATCCTTCTTGGGTGGAAGAGGATCGTAGGTGAAGTCCCACAAGCCACTCAGGTCGACGACCTGTGGAAAAGGGGCGCCGAGGGTTGGCATATCGTGTTGTGGCGGGATAGCAGGCGAAAGAGCTGGCTTACCCATGCCCTTTGTATCTAGCGCATAAAGAAGAGCAGCACTGAGCCTCAGGATCTTTCGTCGGCTGATTGCGTCTGACATATTCAGTATTCCTTCCCTGAGAGATTATGCAGACATTGATCCGGAATTTCCGATTTCAACCTTATCAATCCGCGAAAACCATACCCATGCCGCCCTTGCGCGTCAAGTTCAGAATTATTGATCGAGGTATTTATTTTTAAGGGGTTAGGGAGAAGGGCCGGCGAAATTCGCTGCTCAGGCGCCCGATTCTGAGATAGCCTGGTTGACTTTAGCTTTCGGCAATCTGATAATTCGGAAGCGACCGGAACACGATCTACTCTGCGGTTAGAAGGACGAGAGGGAGCGAAAAGAGGCTCCCTGCCAAGGAAGCACGGCGGGATCACAGGCAATTTCACTGTGGCCGTCACGGCCTTCCTGCGAGGTTATATTGTCCACTGCAACCAACCATGTTGTGAAAGCTGCGAAGCTTGCGAAGGAATTGCTCCTCGGCGCCTACCGGATGGTTTACCTGTCGCGGCGAGTGGACGACAAGGAGATTCAGCTCAAACGCCAGAACCGGGCCTTCTTCCAGGTCAGTGGCGTCGGCCACGAGACCATTAATGTTGCGACGGCGCTTCACCTGAAACCCGGCTACGACTGGTTTTATCCTTACTACCGCGATCGCGCGCTATGCCTCCAATTGGGAGTGACACCGTACGAGATGTTCTTGGGTTCAGTCGGCGCCAGGGATGACCCATCCTCGGGCGGCCGCCAGATGCCTTCGCATTGGAGTTCCAGAAAACTCCACATTGTCTCCCTGTCCAGCGCAACGGGCACGCGAATCCTCCAAGGCGTGGGCGCCGCTGAAGCCAGCCAGTATTTCACCCTGGTGAAAGAAGCCGCAGAACTTGCCACGAGCTTTCATTGCGATGAAGTCGTATTTGCCTCGCTGGGCGAGGGCGCCTCGAGCGAGGGGGAATTCTGGGAATCGCTCAACTCGGCTTGTGGCCGCAAGTTGCCGGTCCTTTATATGGTGGAAGACAACGGGTACGCGATTTCTGTGCCGGTGGACGTGCAAACCGCCGGCGGCAGCATATCGCGTTTGGTGAAGAGCTTTCCTCACCTACTGGTGCTCGAATGTGATGGCACGGATTTTCCTGAGAGCTACGAAGTGGCCGGGAAAGCGGTGGAGTATGTCCGCCAGGGGAAAGGGCCTGCCCTGGTTCACGCCCACGTGGTGAGGCCTTACTCCCACTCGCTATCCGACGACGAACGGCTTTACAAGTCAGTAGAGGTGCGTCAACAGGAAGCGCGGCGCGATCCGCTGCTTCGGCTTGGCAACTTGCTGCGGCAGGAGCGGCTCGCCAGCGAGAAAGAGTTGAAAGAAATCGAGGCCGAAATGGACGGGGAAATCCGGGAAGCGGTAGACCAGGCGCTGGCCGCTGAGCCCGCTTCACCCGACACGATCTTGAGCTACCTTTACTCGCCCACCGTCGACCCTACTTCCGCGGACTTCGACCAGCCGCCGAAATTCCATGGCGAGCCCAAGACCATGGTCGATCTTATCAATGCCGCCCTGCGCGACGAGATGGCCCGTGACCCGCGCGTCGTTGTCTTCGGCGAAGACGTGGCGGATTGCAGCCACGAAGACGAACTCCCCAAGGTGAAGGGCAAAGGCGGCGTTTTCAAAGTCACCCACGGATTGCAGCGGCAATTCGGCAGCGCGCGCTGTTACAATTCTCCTCTGGCTGAGGCGAGCATTGTAGGCCGGGCCACGGGCATGGCCACGCGGGGCTTGAAACCGGTGGTCGAAATCCAGTTCTTCGACTATATCTGGCCGGCCATGATGCAGATTCGCGACGAACTCACCACCCTACGCTGGCGTTCCAACAACGGCTTCTCCTGCCCCATCGTCATACGCGTTCCTATCGGAGGATACCTGGCCGGAGGCGCGATTTATCACAGCCAGTCCGGAGAATCAATCTTTACTCACTTGCCGGGTCTGCGAGTAGTGATGCCCGCGACCGCGCTGGACGCCAACGGATTGCTCCGCACCGCGATCCGCTGTGACGATCCTGTGCTGTTTCTTGAGCCGAAGCATCTCTACCGCCAGACCCACAACCGCGCTCCTTATCCCGGACGCGATTACATGATTCCCTTTGGCAAGGCCAAGCTGGTCCAGGAGGGGACAACGCTGACGATTGTGACCTATGGCTCGCTCGTTCACCGTGCCGTGCAGGCGCTGAAGGCCCTGGAGCAGGAAGGGATTCAGCCTGAAATACTCGACCTGCGCTCTCTCAATCCTTACGACTGGGAAATGATTGCTGCCTCCGTGAAGAAGACCAACCGCGTTCTGGTCCTGCACGAAGACAATGTCTCCTGGGGGTATGGAGCGGAGATCGCCGCCCGCATCGCGGATGAGCTTTTCGAGTTTCTTGACGCTCCGGTGCGGCGATTGGCGGGAAAGGACGTTTTCATTCCTTATCACCCCATCCTCGAGGACGCCGTGCTCCCGCAGCCTGCGGATATCGTGCGTGCGGCAAGAGCGCTTGCAGCCTATTGATAAAGTGCCTTCGGCCAGTAACGTGCCTGCCACGGCGGCGGAGACGGAAAATCAATCCCGCTGGCTAACCGATCCCCAATTCATCCACTTTCTCAAGCGGCGTTCCGCATTTTCGGCAAATGACCGCGCCGCAATCGCCGCATACCAGCGGTTCCGCAACGTCCTCGCCACAAGTGGGGCAATAGAGCGGTTCGCTTTCCCGGCCTTGGTCTTCGTCCATCTGTTCGCCTGTTTCTCCGAGGAAGAATTTACATGAGGACGGACTCGCAGCCAAGCCTATTCTGCGGCGGGCAGGATCAGCTCCGGCCTCAGGAATTCACGAATAGCGCGCTGAACTTCCTCAAGCTTTCCCGTGAAAAAATGATCCGCATTCTGGACCCAATGGATTTGCTTGGGCTCAGCCAATGAAGCATAAAACGATTCCACCTGGGCGGCTGGCCCAAATTGGTCACGCGTTCCTTGAATGATGAGCTTGGGTTTCCGCACGCCACGGAGGAAATCCATGTTCGCCGACAAAACGGGAACGCCCAGCCCTACGAGAGCGACCACGCGTGGATCATCCGCTCCGACGCGGAGTCCAACGATCGCCCCGAAAGAAAATCCCATGAGACAAACAGGAAGGACAGGGAAGCGAGTGCCAAGATAATCCAGGGCCGCCGTGACGTCCTCGCGTTCGCCGAGGCCATGGCCGAAGCTTCCGGCGCTTTTCCCAACTCCCCGAAAATTGAAGCGCAGCGTCGGGAGACTTGCCTGGCTGGCGGCTTTCGCGGCTCGGAAAACCACCTTGTTGTGCATCGTCCCGCCGTGGAGCGGGTGAGGATGGCACGCCACCGCCGCTAAGCATGGCTTCACCCGCGGGTCCCATTCAAGCAGGGCTTCGAGTCCCCCTTGGGGGCTGGGGATCAAAAGATGTTCGAGCTTCATATTCCACCTCCCTGTGCGAGCATTTGAGTTCGAGATGCTGTTCCTGGCGCCTTGGTGTCTTGGTGGTTCATGGCGTTCCGATCTCACCACCAAGGCACAAAGACACCAAGCGAACAGCACCCTCCGCGCGGTCACTCTCCCCCGGCAGCAGATATAGTGTAGAATAAGCGAAAGATTTCGAGTACTTCTTGAATTTCGGGCCTGCGGTTGAGACGCGGTCCGGAAAGGCTGGCGACAGTGGCACAGCCACTCTTGGCTGTGCAGGCAAGAGATGAAGACACAGGCAAGCACAGGCAAGGGCGCCTGCGCCACCACATCCTGATTTTAGGGAGAGTCCGTATCCGATTCAAGCTTCTCGCCTTCCTTTTGCTGATTGCCGTCGGGATCTTTGCATACCATTATTATGCTTCCCGGCGTAAGCCAGGTTCCACCACTGAGGTGGCGTACGTGCTGCCCAGCTCGCTGGAGGTGGTGGATGCCACTGCGGCGATTCGCCTCGCGATCGAATCCGTGAAGGGCGGTGACCAGGTGCAAGTGCTTTTACGCGCGGGCAACTGGGCAAAGGTCAAGCTTGCGGACGGCCGCACCGGTTGGGTGGAATGCAAGGATCTACTGGACTCGCAGACCTACGAAGCCTCTCAAAAGATGCTGAAGGACCTGGAGAGCCTTCCCGCGCAGGCTGAGGGGCACACCCCCCAATCGATCAATCTGAGGTTCGAACCCTCCCGCGACTCAACACCCTTGGCTCAACTTCCCAATAACCAGAAACTGGAGGTGTTCGGGCGGAAGATTGTGGAAAGGCCCTCACGACCTGATCAGCCTTCCTCTCCCCTGGTCAAGGAAGCCTGGTACCTCGTCAGGGCTGACCGGCGTGCGGGCTGGGTTCTGGGCCGATTTGTTTCACTCGATGTACCTCAGCCTCTTGGCGCTTATGCCCAAAGTTCCAATATAGTGGCTTGGCTGGTGCTCAACACCGTGCCGGATGAGGGCCGCCAAGTTCCTCAGTACCTTGCGGCCGACCGTACGGGCAACCAGGATGTGGATTTCACCCACATTCGCGTTTTCACATGGTGGGTGAAAAATCACCACTACGTCACGGCCTACGCCGAAAGCGGCCTTCGAGGGTACTTTCCCATTCGCGTGGTGCCTATCGGTAATGTCCCGTATTTCCGCCTGAACCTGGTTGATGAAGATGGGAACAAGATTCAGAAGGTATACGGTTTGCTCAATACCATCACGCGCCCGCTGGGGTTCGTCGCGGGATGGGAGAGCAATGCGATGCCGACTCGGCCTCCCTCACCACTTGGGCGGCGACACCGCTAATGGACCAGAAGGTTGCTGAAAAAATGGTATGGGTATGTCATTAGACACTCCTCCTCCAATTCCGGCGTCAACCAATCCTGTGCTTTACAGGTTCTGGCGAGGAGTAATCCGGCTATGGTTTGCCCTCACCTTTCGTAAAATCCGCGTCTTCCACGAGGAACGGTTAAAGGGGCCAGATCCAGCCATCCTGCTGGTTAGCCACCCGGAAAGCTTCCTTGACGCCCTCATTCTGGTGGCGGGGTTCGAGCGTCTTGTGCGATGCCTCGTCCCCGCAGGATTAATCCAAGGTTTGCTCCAACCTCTCCTGGCGCGAGGGTTGGGCATGATTAGCTTCCTCCCCGAAGACCGGCAGTTGGCCCTTGAAAGGTGCTGTGCCGTCCTGGCAGGAAAGGCCGCCCTGGTGACCTTCGTCGAGCCCGGCCGAGCCAACCCCGCTGCGGCGAGCGCGCTCGCCTCCACTGCCGCCTCCATAGCCGTGGAAGCAGAGCGCCGGCATGCGGGAAGCCTGCAACTCATGCTGTTCCCCGTTCATCTGTTCCTGCCGGTAGGACACACACACACGAGAGAGTTACTGATCGACATCGACCAACCGGTGATTGTACAAGATTACATTTCTCGCGCCGGCGGCAGTGCGCACCTTCAGGTACAAGAACTTGCCAAGCCTCTGGAAAAACAATGTCAGGAGAATTCTTTCCGGCTCCAGCCCTCAGATGTGGACGATTTCCTGGGCGACTTCGAAGGGGCATTGCGCGATGCCTTCCAGGAAGAACACAGGTCGCATCCGGCGGAAAAACAGACGCTGGATGGGTTTGAACTGAGCCGATTCGTGGTCGAATGGGCGGAGCAGATGAATTACCTGCATCCGGGCCTCCTGATTTCGTTGCGTGAGTCACTCGAGGCATGGCGCGAGGCCCGCCGGCTTGGCGCGCTCCATCGCCTCGAAGTGGAAGGGGCTGGCGCTTGGTTAAACTCGCCGGTGGGCCGTGCTGTAGTCTGGTTCGAAAGCGTGGCGGGGTTTGGCTTGGCCTTTTACGGCCTGATCAATCACCTTGTGGCCATCGCGCTCCTATGTTTGACGGGATTACTCAAGAAGGAAAGCGATCGGGACAAAATCACGGAATGGCTGTGGCGCGGCCTGGTGGTGTTGGGTTGTTATGCAGTAGAGGTTTTCCTGGTCTCCCGCTCCTGGGGTCGGCGCGCGGCGGGCTACTACGCCCCCACCCTTCCTCTTTCGGCTCTATACCTGTGGCGCTACGCTTGGCTACTGTCCCATCAAACTCGCATCGCGTTTCTTTCCTTGAATCTCTCTGCGGAGGACGCGAAGACCAAACGCCTGCGCAAGGATTTTCTGTTTGAAATAAACCAAGCGCTGAACCGCCACGCAGAAATGCTCGCCCTCCCGCACTGAATGTCAGGGTTCGGCCGGACTGCTTCCACTCGCGGGGCGGGCGGTGACGATTCACTCCGTGGCTCTTTTTGTTTAGCATTCAGGGTCGGCGAGAGGACACGCCTATAGCACTATTTCTTTCTGAAGATGATGTCCGTGAATTATTACCCATGGAGCGCGCCCTGGAATGTGTTGAAGCCAGCTTTTTTGCGCAGGGTACGGGCCAGGCAATCAATCGTCCCCGAAAGCGAATTCTTCTGCCCCACTCCTCTTTGCACTACATGGCTGCCGCGCTACCTGCCCAGAATTGGCTTGGGATGAAGATTTACACCGTCACCCCCTCGGACTTGCGCTTTGGGGTTTTGCTGTTTGATGCTGAACGCGGCGAACTCAAGGCGGTGATCCAGGCGGACCACTTGGGGCGCATCCGGACGGGGGCAGCGAGTGGGGTCGCCACAAAGTATCTTGCCCGTGCGAATGCTTCCCGGGTGGGTCTGATTGGCACTGGTCGCCAGGCACGCACCCAGCTCGAAGCCGTCACCAAGGTCATTCAGGTATCGTGCGCCAAGGTGTTTGGCCGAGACGAGAAAAGACGGCAAGAGTTCTGCCGGGAGATGCAGTTGCGCCTGGGGGTCCAGGTGGAGCCTGCCACGCATGCCGAGGAGGCGGTGCGCTTTGGCGAGGTGATCATTACGGCGACGACCGCCCGTGAGCCCGTGGTCCTTGGGGAATGGCTCCAGCCTGGAACTCACGTCAATGCCATCGGCGCCAATATGCTCAATCGCCGCGAGCTGGATGAATCGGCGCTTGCACGAGCTTCCTTGATCGCGGTGGATTCACTCGAACAGGCTCAGGAAGAATCTGCGGATCTGATTCAGGGATTGGCGAAGCTGGCGCGGGGATGGGAGGGCGTGGTGGAACTGTCCTCCGTTATGAGTGGCTCGGGCCCGCGGCGCCGCTCCCAGGAAGAAATTACCATCTTCAAGTCAGGAGGGATCGCCTTGTGGGACGTCGCGGTCGCCGCCTATGTTTACCAGCAAGCCCGGCAAAAGGAAAAAGGCAGAGAATTAGATTTGTTCTGACCAGGAAGAACAGGATGCAGGAGTCAGGAGTCAGAATCTAGATTGGAGTTTGGAATCTGGAATTTGGCATTCGGGATTCACGACTGGATGCCAATTCCCGCGTTGCTGAAAAGGATTCAAGCTTCCTGTAAGAAGCCATGCGTTTGCCTGAATCCCGAATCCTTCACTTCTTAGGTGGTGTCTTCAGCAGTTCAATCTTTTGTGCAACAATCTCACCGCTTTCGGTAAGATCACCCTCCACCCTGATCACTAAACCTACACTCAAGTCTTTGCTGCTGGCGGGGCTGCCGTCATCACTCTTGAATTCAGTCTTGTCATCGTAGCGCACGTGGAGAATGACGTTTTCTTCAGTGTTCAGGGTGAGCTTATTCTGGTCGAGGGTATTGATCTTGCCTTCCACGGTAAAGTTCGTCGCCTGGCAGGCGCGCAATGGCTTGGCAACCCGCGCCTCGGAGGCGGGACACCAAGCACAGCTTGCCAGGTATATTACTAGAGGTACGTAGAAGAACGGAGCACGCAATCGAAACATGGATTCATCCTCCTACATCGGATTATTCCTCAATACGGAGGGGCATCAGGCTCTCCCACATTGATTTGACCCTTTCACATCGCAAAAGTGCGTTGCTGATGCGCTTGCTGCCCGCGGTGCAATGGGCTATCCCTTGGGCAGTCTGACTGAAGTTGCGTCCTGAGTCAGGAGCGCCGCAGTCATTTTCCGACCACTTAGCGGAGGTACTATGGTGGCCGAAAATTCAAAAAGGCAATCGTAAAATTGAACTGCTTGCCCGCTGATCCTAAGGGACGTTCTGACAACTGGGCCGGACTCCGTCATGAACGTTGTTCCAGCCGAGTCGGGAACATAGAAGATCAATCCTATCGGACCGCCGTTGTACGTCACTAAACAGTGCTTAAAAACCACGCGGACGAGTTGGGTAAGAAGCACCGTATTGATCCTCTTGGCGTCGTCTGGTGAATCTAAGGTCACTCGACAGTTTTCCCAGGCCGGCTGGGAAACCTCGAGGTGTTGTTGGTCGATGACTTTGGTAATCTTCTGAGGCGGTAAGGGTATATCCCTACAATTCGGCAGACGGGTGCTGGCCAACTCTCTTGTTCCCGCAGATGAAACATTGAATGACCTATAGCTGATGAACTCTGAGACAGCAGGCCAGAACGCGGCAGCGCTCTGACTGGCCTCTGCAAATCTGCGCTGTAGATTCAACATCACCTGCGAGGGTAACTTGACTCCCTCTTGCCTTGCAATCTCAACCGATGACTTTAGTTCCGGAAGTGTGGCTTGGAATTCTTCCTTGCTAAGTGAAGCGTTATGCCGAAGGTTCATGACAGCGAGCATCCCTCGAATCTCGCCGACCCGAACCTTAAGATCACCGATCTCCTTTAGCGGATCCTTAAGCTTCGCGTCGATTTGCCCATTTATCTGATTAGACAAGTCTGTCTGACGATGACTACTCCACTGCGGCTGTATCCATGCGCCGATGGCAACTAACAAGACGATCCCGGAAATCGCTGGAGAAAGCCGCGTAAGTAGACCCGGCCGCTCTACAGGCCGAGTCTTAAGCCGGTTGGCAATACCATCAATTTTCAGGTGGACCTTTTGGAGGTCCTCTTTGTATCCCACGTCCACCGAGTATACACGTTCGACCGGCTCCGGTAAATCCTTCCCTTGGAAATAGGTAATCACTCTAAATCCTCTGATTGCGTTGAAGTGCCTAGCCAAGCGGCGGTGGTTAGGACGCTACCCGTCTCCGCTCTGCTTGATCGTACGCACGCTCGTGGATTGCCTCCTCTTTCCAGTTCGGGTCCGCCATGCGGATGTGGTGGAACGACGCCAACCTCAGATTCCGACGCACACATAAGTAAAAGTTATCGTGCCCGATGTGTGCACGTTGACGGTAAAGCCGGAGGTCGTGCTCGTCGCCCAGTACGCCCCGACACTAGCGCAGATAATCGGCTTCTTCATAATCGTGCCGCTCTTAAGTCCGCGATCTCTTTCTTCAGAGTCTCGATCTCGGCCTGCTGTTCCTGAATCGCCTTTGTCAGCAGCGCGACTATATGATCGTATTGGACGCCTTGCAGTTTCCCGTCCTTGTCGAAGGTGGACAAGCGAGGGTCAACCTTGTTCACGTCCTCTGCGATGAAACCTACCTCGCGGTGACCGTTGGTGAGTGACTTATAGGAGACAGGCTTCAACCGACCAAGCTCACGAATGGCAGATGGAAGCGGCCTGATATCAGTCTTGAACTTCCGAAGTGAAGTGCAGGCTGCGATAGTGTTAAACCCTGAATAAGTCGAGGTATCGTTGCACAGAGCCGCACTTGTGGATGCGCCCAGGGCCGCAAATGCTCCCTTGCCGGGAGCCTCAAAAGCAGCCGGCCAGAGGATGTAGGACCCGGTATTAACCGGAATTTCCATTTTCAATTTTGGGACAGCCCATAGCATATGCCTGAGCGCCTCTGAATGCAAGCGCCCGGTCGGGTTTTTACCGTTGAGCGACTCGGCCAGCGCGTGAGCCACCTG
>Ga0182027_10008780_pt1 | contig 14643 bp, 11 predicted proteins | sample 712E1DmetaG_FD_121300 | JGI IMG/M metagenome (GOLD analysis project Ga0182027, IMG submission 121300) | Permafrost microbial communities from Stordalen Mire, Sweden - 712E1D metaG (Illumina Assembly) | ecosystem: Environmental > Terrestrial > Soil > Wetlands > Permafrost | place: Sweden... | reverse complement strand
GAGAAAGCGTACGAGCGGCGCGAGACCCCGCTCTACCACATCGGCGTCGGGTGGGACTGGGATGCGCTGCGCCCCGACCCGCGCTTCCAGTCACTGCTCCGCCACATGAACCTCCCGTTGAAGTGACCGGGGCCGATCGCCTGTCGCTCTGCCCCCGCTACCGTCTGAGTGTCAGAAAGACCTCTTGACCATGGGTACAAGACAGCAGCGCTATAATCAAACTCAAGAAGGGCCAGCTCAATGAAGCCGGGCGTTCGCCTGGGTCCGTACGAGATTCTCTCCCTTGTCGGCACTGGGGGGATGGGCGAGGTCTACAAGGCCCGTGACACGCGCCTCCAGCGTGACGTCGCGGTCAAGGTTCTGCCCAGGGAGCTTACAACCGACCCCGACCGGCTTTGGCGTTTTGAGGTGGAAGCGCAGGCGGCAGGCGCTCTCAACCACCCGAACGTTCTGGCGATCTACGACGTCGGGTCGCACGAGGGCTCGCCGTTCCTCGTCTCCGAGTTGCTTGAAGGCGAGACGCTGCGCGAGCTTCTCATGGGCGGCAGCCTGACGCCCCGGAAGACCGTCGAGATCGGCATCCAGATCGCCCAGGGCCTGGCCGCGGCGCACGAAAAGGGGATCGTGCACCGCGACCTCAAACCGGGGAACGTGTTCATCACGAGCGCCGGTGTCGTCAAGATCCTGGACTTCGGTCTCGCGAAGCTGCGACCGGCGCTGCAGAAGACCGAGACCGAGCCGCCGCCGACGGTGGCGGACGGAACGAGCCCGGGGATGGTTGTGGGCACGGTGGGCTACATGGCCCCCGAGCAGGTAAGGGGGCACTCGGCCGACAACCGCGCCGACATCTTCGCGCTCGGCTGCGTCCTGTACGAGATGCTCACCGGGCGCCGGGCCTTCGCCGGAACGACGCCGGCGGACACCATGAGCGCGATCCTGCACGAGGACCCTCCGGCCCTCGAGAACGGGGCCGCGCATCTCCCGGGCCCGCTCTGCCAGGTCGTTCGCCGTTGCCTCGAAAAGCGCCCGCAGGACAGGTTCTCCTCCGCCCACGACCTCGCCTTCGCGCTCGAAGCCGCGGCCACCGACACCTCGAGCGGCAGGGCGATTCCCGAAGCACCGCCGCGCGGCTTCCGACGCCGGGGTTGGCTTGCAACGGGTGCGGTGCTGGTCGCCGTTTTTGCGGTCTGGGGTTTCTGGCTCGCCCGGGCCGGTGGCCCCGCGCCGCTCCCGAAGTTCCATCCCCGGAGGGTCGCGGCCCAGTTCACGGGCGTCTCCGAAGCAACCCTGTCTCCCGATGGCAACGAGATTGCGTACGTCGCCGAGGAGGGTGGGGCGAGCGATATCTGGGTCACCGACGTCCGAGGCGGCAAGCCGATCCGGCTGACCGACGGTTCGAGCCAAGCGTTCGGCCCGGCCTGGTTCCCCGACGGAGGCGCCATCGCCTTCTCGGAGACCCGTGGCACCGAAACCTCGCTTTGGAAGGTGCCTCGCTTCGGCGGCCCCTCCATGCTGCTGATGCCCAACGCTCAGGATGCCGCGATCTCGCCGAACGGCGAGCAGATCGCCTTTGCGCGCCCTCAACAGGACGGCCGGCCGCGGATCTGGGTTGCTCCGCTAAGTGCGCCGGAGCAGGCAAGGCGTTTGACCACCGATGGGGCGGGGCTCTGGGATCATCGCCGCCCGGTGTGGTCTCCGGACGGCCGGACGATCTGCTACGGCGCCTGGCGCGATCTCTGGATGGTGCCGTTCGCAGGCGGCGCTGCCCGGCGGTTTACGCATGAGGACGCGAAGGACGAGTATCCAGTGTGGTCGCCGAACGGCGCTTTCATCTACTTCGTCTCCGACCGGGCCGGCACGCGGTCGCTGTGGCGGAAATCCGTTGCCGGCGGAGCGCCGATACGGGTGACACGCGGCGCTGGCGCCGAGAATGTCCCGACGATGTCCCGGGACGGGCGCCGCCTCGCCTTCCTTTCCGGTCTGGAAACCTCGTGGGTCGCGCTCGTGAACATGCAGACCGGTCAGGTCAGCCGGCTGGAGCAGGGCACACGCACGGCCACCCTGACGATTGCCGCGGACGGCAGCTCCATCGTGTTTGACTCGGATCTTGCTGGTTCGTCCGATCTGTGGTCGGTTTCGCTCCGCAGCAACGCCCCCTCCGGTGATCTGAAGCGGCTCACCGAGCAACCCGGCGGTTGCGCAGTGCCAAGGCTGTCGCCGGATGGCCGTTGGATCGCGTACCAGCGCGACATCGACGGCCAGCGCGATGTGTGGGTCATCCCGGCACAGGGTGGGACGCCGCTCAACTTCACGGACCAGGGCGGCGTCAACGTCGAGCCGGCGTGGCGCTCGAACGGTCGCGAGCTCGCATTCATCTCAAACCGGAGAGGATGGCACCAGGTCTGGGCCGCGCCGTTCGCGGATGGAAAGCGGGCGGGCGAGGCAAGGCGCCTCAGCCGGGAGGAGGGTGACGCCGGAAGTCCGTGCTGGGCGCCGGACGGGAACTCTGTTGCCTACGTCCTCTCGACCGACACCGGGAGCGATGTCCGAATCGCACCCGCCGAAGGCAGCGGCACGACGCACGTTCTCACCACCGAAGCGAGGGCTTCGCAAGTGCGCTGGTGCTGGGCGCGAAACGCATGGGTCGTTTCCGGGTTCTGGGGGGAGCGCCGCCCCAGCCTCCGGTTGGTGCCGCCGGCCGGCGGCACGACACGGGAGCTGCCGATCCCTTCCCAGATCGCGCTCGATATGAAGCTGCCCTACTTCGAGATCTCCCATGACGGAACGTTGCTCGCGGCGCTCCAGCGTAACCGCCAGGAGGAGATCTGGATCTTGGAGGTGGACGAAGGTTCATTCTGAAGGCACAGGTCAGCCAGATGCGACGGAGTGAATGCGCAGGGCGGGAAAGGAGAGGGCGATGGCAAAGCCACTGGACTACGGAACGCTGGAGCAATTGCTCGATGTGTTGTTCAAGAACAACGAGAGGATTCACAGCGATTTGCGCCCCTGGCTCAAGAGGGTCGGTGAGCATATCAGCAACCCGAAAGCAGTGGTGGTGGATTGGCCGCCGATCGAAGATGCCATCAGGAAGCTCCTAACAGAAATGCGGGATGTTATTGACAGGCACATGGATATTGAAAAGAGGTGCGAGAGCTTATAGGAGAAACGTCACAAACGAGCGGCGGTCCGGGCCTCGATAGAGAAGCGCGGCGAAACGCAGCCAGCCGCGCGGCGGCAAATGTCTGTCTGAACGGCCTCTCAAGAAGCGTGAGTCTGTTCCTCGGTGGGCGGTGCAATCTGTCCTGCGAATACTGCTACCAGCGCAGCCACCGGCGGGCGGGCTCGATGAACTGGCGGACGGCGAGGAACGCCCTTGAGTGGCTGCTGTCCTCCGGCTCAAGCTTAATCTCTGTGGAGTTCAACGGCGGCGAGCCGTTGCTCGAGATGGCGACGCTGCGCCGGGCGGTGGAGTTCGTCGAAGCGAACCGGCCGCCGGGCACTCGGGTCGCGTACTCGGTCACGACCAACGGCACTCTGCTGACGCCGGAGATCCTCGCGTTCCTGTTCGAGCACGGATTCACCATCAGCATCAGCTTCGATGGGGTGGAGGCCGCGCAACGGAAGCGTGGCGAAGGCACTTTTGAGGTTCTGGACCGGCTCATCGAGCAGCTCCGGGAGGAGCACGCTCCGCAGCTTGCGCCGCACGTGAAGATCCTCCTGACGCTGGTAGCGTCCACGATTCCCTATTTTGCCGAGAGCGTTCGATATCTCCTCGGGAAGGGTGTCCAGGCGATCGACATCGCACCCCGCTTGACCCCTGATCCCGACTGGCACCCATCGTGCCGCGAGGATCTGGAGCGGACAATGGACGAAATCGTTCGGCTGTCGCTGGACCACTGGCGCCGAACGGGAACTGTGCCGGTGAGCTTTCTCGCGGGTGCGCGTCCGCCCGACGCCAGCGCTTCCGCGGGAGAGTTCCTCTGCAGCGTGTCCGCCGCAACATCCCTCAGCGTGGACCCGGATGGTCGAGGCTGGGCGTGCCCGGTATTTGCTTCGTCGCTGCAGGAGCTGGCGCCGCTGGCGCGCGAGGCCTCTCGTGCGCTCGACCTCGGCGAGATCTCCGCGCCTTCCTTCTCGGGGCGCGTCGCAGGGCTTCCAATGAGGGTGCGGAAGCTGCGTCTCTTCACAAACAGACTGGCGAAGCGTTCGTCGTACGGCGCGTGCGCTGACTGCTCCTTCGTCAAGGAATGCCACATCTGCCCGGGTTCGATCTCCCACAACCCGACCAACCGCGATCCCGACCTCGTGCCTGAGTTCATCTGCGCGTTCAACTTCGTGGCCCGCACGGCAAGAAAGCGGTTCGACGAGATGACGGACGGCGAGATCAGCGCGGCGTGGCAGCGTCGGGTGGACAAGGCCATTTGCGCCCTCAAGGAAGCGGTCGAGGTGTCCGTCAGAAAGGGAGCAGCGAACGCCGCGCAGAAACGATGACCCGAGGTTGCGCGGGGTCCGCATCGGCTGGCTCTCCGTGTTCCCTGAGCCGGTGCAACCCGGAACGCGTGAGGGTCGACCTCAGGTGACTTAGCAAGCCACCCGTGGTGTCCTCCCGAAGGAGCCGGTCCTTTGGCGCAAATGAGCCTCGGCTGGGGAATCAGCCCGATGGCATCAGTCAATTCGAGCCATCCGCGCCCAACAAGGACCCATGGTGGCTTGGCTTGAGGGGAGCACTACGCGTGGTTGTTCGGGCCCAGGAGTCCGCGACGGAGGCGACAAGGTCGACGGAGGGACGCGACTGAGCTGCCAGCCCACCCGCTGACCACCTTCCAAGTGGTCCGGCCAGCTGAGCGGCGGCCATTCGCCGCGGCGCCTGGCGTCGGAGCAGCGCTGGCCATTCATGCGTACCACGACGCGTTGACCCGTGTACCGGCCCGGGGACCTGTCGGGGGCAACAAGGGCGAACTTTTCGGGGCCTCGGCTCGTTTGATGGAGTGTGCACGACGAAGGAGGAAGCCCGATGCGACGCTCCGCTTGGTTGATTGCTTTGTTCTCGTTGACAATCAGTACATTGGCGCTCGGGGAAGCGACGCGGACGCTACGCGCCACGCTCTCGGGGGAGGCCAAGGCCGCGTTCGCGGTGGAGAACCTCGCCGGCCGAATGACGGTGGTCGCCGGGGACGGCGACGCGGTGGTCGCCGTCGCGACGGTCCGCGCGGAGAGCGAGGCGCTGGCCTCCGCGATGCGCTTCGAGCAGGTCCGCGACAAGGACGGCCTGCCGACGTTGCGGGTGATCTACCCGCTCGACCGGGAGCGGCGCATCCGCTACCCGGAGGCCGGGGACGACGGTGCCGACAGCGACCACCGCGGCCACCACGAGTCGCACTGGTTCTTCGGCTTCCTCTTCTCGAACTCCGAGATCAAGTACGACGACCGCCGGGTGCGGGTGGGGTCGAGCAGCGGCACATTGCTGTACGCCGACGTCGAGGTGACCGTTCCCCGGCGGGCGGTCGAGGCGACGTTCCGCAACTTCGTCGGAGCGTTGCGGGCGGAGGGGCTCGAGGGCCGCATCGTGCTCGACACGAGCCATGGCGCCATCACCGCGCGCCGCATGAAGGGCGACATCAAGGCGGACACCGGCTCGAGCGACGTGCTGGCCGAGGCCATCACGGGCTCGTTCGTGTGCGACACCGGCAGCGGCTCCTGCGTCGTCAACGGCTTCGAGGGCAAGGAGCTGTACTGCGACACCGGCTCCGGCGACGTGAAGGTGAGGGACGTCAAGGCCGAGCGGCTGCACGCCGACACGGGCTCCGGCCACGTCCGGGCCGAGCGCGCCGACGTGGAGGAGTTCACCGGCGACACCGGCTCGGGCGGGATCGAGGCGGAGCTCCTGGGCACCCGCCTGAGGCGGGTCAAGGCCGACACCGGCAGCGGCGACGTGACGCTGTGGCTTCCGGCCGACGCGTCGTTCGACGCCGCCGCGGACCAGGGCAGCGGCGAGCTTACGTGCGCGTTCGCGGACGCCCAGGCCGTCAAGAGCGATCGCAAGACGGTCGGCTACCGGCGCGGCGACGGGCGGGCCAGGATCTCAATCGACACCGGCAGCGGCGACGCCAGGATCAAGCTCCTGAAGTAGTGAGTGAGCTGCGAGCCGCCACGTACGCGCTACTCGTGGCGGAGCGCCTCGATGGGGTCGAGGCGCGAGGCTCGCAACGCGGGGTAGAAGCCGAAGCCAACGCCGACCGCGACGGCGGAGATGACCGCCACGGCGAGCGCGGACGGCGGAATCGCGATCGGCCAGCCGAGCGTGCGCTCGAAACCCACCGAGCCGGCGACGCTGAGCCCGACCCCGAAAACGCCGCCGATCAGGGAAAGAACGACCGCCTCGCCGAGGAACTGGACGCGGATCGCCGATTCGCGCGCCCCGACCGCCAGGCGCAGGCCGATCTCGCGTGTTCGCTGGGCCACCGACGCCAGCATCACGTTCATGATCCCGATGCCGCCGACGAGCAGCGAGATGGCGGCCACCGACAGCAGGAGGTTTGCGAGCGTGTCGCTCGCCGCGACCTGCGCCTTGAGCAGCTCGTCCGGGCGGCGAATGTTGAAGTCGTCGTCTTCCCCGAGCTGAATGTGGTGTCGCTGGCGGAGCAACGCCTGAACCTGCCCGATCGCCGGCTCCACCGCCTGCGGCGAGACGGCCGAGCACAAGATGTCGTCCAGCCAGGTCACGAAACGGGACTGGAAGCGCTTCTGCGCGGTGGTGTAGGGGAGGAAGATCCAGTCGTCCTGGTCGCGCCCGTCGGCCGACTGCCCCTTGGCCGCCAAAACGCCAACCACCTCGAAAAGCTGGTTGGAGATGCGGACGACCTCGCCCACCGGGTTGGCCGTCCCGAAGATCTGCTGGCGGACGGTTTCGCCGAGAAGGACCTTGGCGGCTGAGTGCTCGACGTCGTCCTGGGAGAAAGCGAAGCCCAGGCCGACGCGCAGACGGCGGATGGCCAGGTACTCGGGCGATTCGGCGCGGTAGTGCGTCGCCCAGTTTCGATTGCCCCAGATGACCTGGACGTTGCCGTCAACCTGCGGTGAGACGCGGTTGATGAGCGGTACCTCGCGACGGATCGCCTCGGCGTCCTCGACCGTGAGCGTGTTCGTGCCGTGGGTCCCCGTACGGACTCCGTTGACGTTGCGGCCGCCGGCCTCGATCCACACGAGGTTGTCCCCCAGGCTCTGCAGCGCGTCCTGGGCGCGGTCCGAGCCGGCCTTGCCGATCGCGACGACCAGAACGACGGCCGCGATGCCGATGGTCACCCCGAGCGTCGTGAGCGCGCTGCGCATCTTGTGGCGGGCGAGCGCCCGCACCGCCTCGCGGAAGAAGAGGCTCCCGAGGACGGCGACGTTCGAGGCCGACGGCCGGTGGGTGAAGGCCTCGAGCGAGCGGTTCGGGGCAGGACAGTCCATCGGTCCTGAGTCTAGCGCGCGGACGGTCAACGGGAGCGAGCGCCTCTTCGGACGTCGGTGCCCTTCCCACGGCAATGTTGCGGGTTGTCGTAGCTCGACGTATCGTCTTGCTTTGAAGCATCGGTTGAAAGCGCCCGTCGTTGCGAGGAGCCGCGCGGCGGCGACGTGGCGATCTCATTGATTTCATCGGGATTGCCATAGTTCCCTCATTGCACTCGGGAACCTCGCACCTCCCCCGAAATAGCACAACAGCACACCAATCAGTATCAGTGCCGCAGGCTCTTGGTCGCGCCTTGTCCGATGTCCCTCCCCCGTATCGTGAGGCAACGCCAGTCGATCCGGTCACAAAGAACGCAGCAGGCCAGGCACACATTCGACCCGACGGGCAGGAAGCACGAAACGTCAAATCACCCCACGCGTCCCAGTGGATGGACTCTTGGATGAGCCAAATTCCCCGGATAGCTGTACAATCACGGCTTGACCGAACGGCACGGCTTTCGAGTGTGGGTCCGGATCAGAAAGGGAGACTGACCATTCCAGCCAAGGTTTTCGTAGGGAACATGAGCTTCCGCACGACGAAGGAAGAGCTCACCGCGCTCGCCGGAGCGGCGGGAACGGTTGTCGACGTCTACATGCCGGCCGACCGCGCGACCGGAAAGCCTCGCGGGTTCGCGTTCGTCGAATTCGCGAGCCAGGCCGAGGCCGAGGAAGCTGTCCGCCAGCTCAACGGCCGCGAGGTCGGCGGCCGGGCGCTGAAGGTCAACGTTGCCGAGGATCGGCCGCAGCGACGGCCGGGCGGGCCGCGGTCGTTCGGGGGGCCGCCGGAGGCCATCGCGGGGCCGAGCTTCTTCGCGGTTGAGGGACGCTTCTCCAAGCCCAAGGGGAGCCGCCGAGGCACCCGCGGCCGCAAGAGGTCTCTCTAGCTCTGGCGCAGCCGGCGTCGGACCATCTATCCCGGCGGGGGGTCCCGCGTCCGCTCCGCCCGCACACCCGGACGCTCTTGACCCCCCGTGGCCCCCGCGCGCCGCGGCAGAGCCGCGTCTCGCCGGTGCGTTGCGCTCGCCGGTTCGCATCCTCATCGCGCCTCTGCCGGAACTCCGGTGCGACCGGCTCGCGCGCCTTGCGATAGGCCCAACGGCGGCAGCGCGGCTACACGCAACGCCGCAACGCCCTGCTTTCGTTGATCAAGTCTTGTCGTTCTCGCGGATCGCTGACCACTGACCACGTCGTGCGACAAAGCGAAGGGCGGAGCACTCGGCCCCGCCCGTCTTTCTGGTTGTTTCCTTTCCGGACCCGGGTCCCGGTCCCCGGCCTCTACGCGTGCTTCTTCGCGAACGCCTCCATGAAGGCGACCAGGGTCTTGACGTTGTCGACGGTGACCGCGTTGTACATCGAGACGCGAACGCCCCCGAGGTCGCGGTACCCCTTGAGCCCGACCATCCCGTTGGCCTTAGCCTCCTTGACGAAGGCGTCCGTGACCTCGTCGTTCGGCAGGAAGAAATCCACGTTCATCAGCGAGCGGTCTTCCTTGACCGTCACGTGGCCCTTGTAGAACTGCGGGTACCCGTCAATGCAGCCGTAGAGCAGCTCGCCCTTGGCGAGGTTGTTCTTCTCGATCGCCGCAAGGCCGCCGATCGACTTGTTGTACGCCAGCACGTTGCGCAGGATGTAGATCGAGAAGCACGGTGGGGTGTTGTAGAGCGAGTTCTTGTCGGCGTGGATCTTGTACTGGAGCATGCTGGGGAGCTTGTCGGAGCAGGCCGCCAGGAAATCGTCGCGGATGATGGCGACGACCAGGCCCGACGGCCCCAGGTTCTTCTGGGCGCCGGCGTAGATCAGCCCGAACGGCTTGACGTCGAAAGGCCGCCACATGAAATCGGACGACATGTCGCAGGCGAGCGGAATGCCTGCTGTCTGGGGGAACGTCTTCCACTGCGTGCCAAAGATCGTGTTGTTCGAGCAGAAGTGGACATACGCGGCGTCGGCGTTGACCTTGATCTCGTCGGGGCGCGGCAACCTGCAGAACTTCTCGCTCTCCGTCGTCGCGATCACCCGCGCGGCGTCGCCGGCGACGATCTTGGCCTCCTTGTACGCCTTCTTGGCCCACTGGCCGGTAATGATGTAATCCGCCTTGCGCCCGGAGTGCAGGATGTTCATCGGCAGCATGGCGAACTGCAGGTTGCCGCCGCCCTGAAGGAGGAGGATCTTGAAGTTGTCCGGGACGGCCAGGAGCTCCTTGACGAGCGCGATGGCCTCGTTGTGCACCGCGTCGTACTCCTTTGCGCGGTGGGAGATCTCCATGACCGACATGCCGGTTTTCTCGAAGTCGAGCAGCTCCGCCTGGGCGCGCTCGAGGGCCGGCAACGGCAGCGCGGCGGGACCGGCGTAGAAGTTGATGACCCTGTGACTCATCGAAGCCTCCCTAGTGAAGTCGACAGTTGACAGTCGACAGTCGAAAGTTCCCCCGCCCACCCGAGGGCATCGGGTGCGGCGGATGGACACTGCTGGTCAGGCGATGCGGATCGCCCTGCTCGTGCCGGGGGTCTTAACGGACCACTTACCACGGACCACGGACCGCGGACCAAGGTCATTTGCCCCACTTCTCGAGAACGTCCACGACCTCGTTGCCGATCCTAAGGAGGTTCTCCTTTGAGCTGGCGCCGATGTGCGGGGTCATGATCACGTTGGGCGCGACGAGCAGTGGGGAGGACGGATCCGGCGGATCTGAGAACCACACGTCGGTCGCGTACGCCGCCACCTTGCCCGACTTGAGCGCCTCGGCGAGGTCGTCTTCGACGATGCACTTGCCGCGGCCCGTGTTCACGATCACGACGCCGTCCTTCATCTCGGCGATGGTGGCCTTGTTGATCATCCCCCTGGTGTCGTCGTTGAGCGGGACGTGCATGGAGATGTAGTCGGCCTTGGAGAAGAGTTCCTTGAGCGTTGGCACCAGGATCGCGACGTCGGAATGCTTGACGAACGGGTCGTACGCGAGCACCCGCATGCCAAACGCGGCGGCGCGCTTGGCGACCTCGGCCGCGATCCGGCCGATGCCGACGAGCCCGAGCGTTTTCTGGAAGAGCTCCGTGCGCTTGAGCTCCTTCTTGAGGAACTTCCCCTCGAGCTTCATGGCGTTGTGCGCTTCAATGAGCCTGTTGGGCACGGCGAGCATGAGGCCGAACGCGAGCTCCGCCACCGCGACGGAGGACGCCGCCGGCGTGTTTCGCACTTCGATGCCGCGCTCCTTGGCGGCCTTGGTGTCCACGTTGTCGAGGCCCACGCCGCCGCGGATGATGAGCTTGAGCCTGGGGGCGCCGGCGATCCACTCCGCGGTGCACTTGGTCTTGGAGCGGACGAGCGCGACCTCGGCCTCCGGCAGCCGAGCGATGTCTTCGGTAACCTCACCGAACTTCTTGAGCCTGTCCGGGAGCGATTTGTCGAAGGCGTCACAGATCAGGACCAGCATTGCGACCTCCCTTTCCCTGGGGCCATGGGCCCCGCCTACCAGGTGTCCAACGTACGGACGAGCAGGCCCGAGCGCAGCTTCGGCTCGAACCACGTCGACTTGGGCGGCATCACGAGACCTGCGTCGGCCACCGACATGAGCTGTTCGAGCGAGGTTGGGTACAGAGCGAAGGCCACGCCCCATCCTTCCTTGACGCGCTTTTCGAGCTCGGCCAGGCCGCGGATCCCACCGACGAAATCGATGCGCTTGTCGGTGCGCGGGTCGGCGATGCCGAGGATCGGGGAGAGCAGGTTCTCCTGCAGGATCGCGACGTCGAGAGAGCGCACGGGATCGCCGGCTGGGAAGGTGCCGGCTTTCGCCTCGAGGCGGTACCACGTCCCGCCGAGGTACATCCCGAAGCGGTGCGCCGCGTCGGGGCGCGGCTCGCTCGCCTTCGTCACGGCGAACTTCTCCCCGATCTTCGCGAGGAACTGGTCCGGGCCGAGGCCGTTGAGGTCCTTCACGACCCGGTTGTAGTCCATGATGCGCAGCTGGTCGTGCGGGAAGAGCACCGCGAGGAAGTAGTTGTACGGCTCGTCGCCGCGATGGTGCCGGTTGGCCGCTTTGCGCTCGAGGCCAACGCGGGCGGCCGACGCGGCCCGGTGGTGTCCGTCGGCGACGTAGAGCGCCCGAACCGCAGCGAGAGCCTTCTGAAGCGTTGCCGTCTGCTGCGGCGGGACTGTCCAGACCGTGTGGCCGATTCCGTCGGGCGCGACGAAATCGTAAAGCGGCTTGCCCGCGCGGATCGCGTTGACAACCGAGTCGATCTCGGCGCACTTGCGGTAGGTGAGGAACACCGGCCCGGCGTTCGCGTTCAGTTCGTGCGTGTGCCGGGTGCGGTCGTCCTCCTTGTCCTTGCGCGTGAACTCGTGCCGCTTGATCAACCCGTCGGCGTACTCCTGGCAACTTGCCGCGCCGACGATCCCCGCCTGGACGTGGTCGCCCATGCGCTGCTGGTAGACGTAGAACCGCGGGTCGGCCTCGCGCACGAAGACGCCTTCGGCCATGAAGGCGCGGAGGTTCTTCACGCCCATCGCGTAGACCCTGTCGTCGTAGAGACTGACGTCGGGAGGGAGATCAATCTCGGGCTTGTTGACGTGGAGGAACGAGATCTCGTTCCCCTTGGCCATCTCGCGGGCCTCGTCGGAGTTGATCACGTCGTAGGGGGGCGCGGCGACGCGCGCTGCGAGATCGGGGCGGGGCCGCAGGGCCCGGAACGGGCGGACGTCGGACATCAGCCAACCTCCGGCGCCGGCATACCGGCGGATAGGTGGAAGTTAGCACGAAGTCGCCGGCGCCGCCACAGGGCCCACCAGCCCCGGGGACAGTTCACAGTTGACAGTCGAGAGTCGAAAGTCGAAAGTCCAAAGTCAAAAACCAAGACATCCGACCTGCGCAGGCCGAAGGCGCTCAACTGCTTCTAGCTTTCGCCTTTCAGCTTTCGACTTTCGACCAGGTAGGTAGGAGGAAGCGAACTGTGAACTGTCGACTGTCTTCGTGTGGTACAAGACTGTCATGACCCTGACCGCCCGGATCCGGGCGATCGCGCGAATGGTCGCGTTCGCCGTCGGCTCGTGGCTCGTAGTGGCGCGCGGGATCGGTGCAGTGTTCTCGCGGTTTCCTCAACGCTGGAATCGCAACGCCCCGCACAACGCCCGCTGGGGGCGGGTCGGGCAGCGGTGTCTGGGAATCCGGGTCCAAACGGTCGGTGCGCTTCCGCCGGCAGGATCACTCGTCGTTGCGAACCACTACGGGTACGCCGACGTGCTCACCATAGGCGGCTTGTTCCCCGTTGTCTTCGCGGCGCGCCACGACATGCGGCGTTGGCCGCTGTTCGGGGCGTTGGCAGCCTGCGGCGCGACGATCTTCATCGACCGTAAGCGCGCCCGGGCAGGGGTGCGTGGTATCGCGAAGGTGACGGCTGCGCTCGCGTCCGGCGCCACGGTGCTCGGTTTTCCGGAGGGGACCTCCGCCGGCGCGGGCGAGCTGCTGCCGTTTCGCAGCGGGCTGTTCCAAGCGGCCGTGGACGCCGGTGTGCCGGTTGTGCCCGCGGCGGTGCGGTATCTGGAAATCGACGGTGAGCCGGTGACGGGGGCCAATCTCGACGTGATCGGCTGGTTCTACGGCGAGAACTTCGTCACCCACGCGCTGCGTCTCGCGTCGCACCGCTGCGTGCTCGCCGAGGTGCGCTTCGGCGAGCCGATCGCCCCGCCGCACGCCGACAGGCGTACCCTGGCGGCGGCGGCGCAGGTGCAGGTGCGCGAGCTGCGCGACGGCCCGCCGCGAGGGGCTGAGACGGGGGATCGGCAATGACGACTTGGCTTGTCGTGGTGGCGGTGTTGGCAGGTGTGTTGGTAGTCCTTGCCTTTCTGCAGCTCGCACGCTCTCAGCGGCAGGAGCTGGCGCTTCGCGAGGAGTTGGGCCGCGTGTCGCTCGCGCTCGCCCAGTCGCAGCGGGACACGCTTGCTCAGGTGGGCGGCCAGCTGACGTCGGTGGTGGCCGACTTCAACCGGCGCCTGGGCGAGTTCGGCCAGCAGGTGCAGGGCGGCCAGACCACCACCGGCGAAGCGCTGCGCACGGGCCTCGAGGAGGCGCGTCGGAGCCTCGCCGAGCAGCTCCAGGGGCTCGTCGGAACCGTCAACACCCAGCTCGCGCAGTCGCAGCAGAACCTCGGCGCGCAGTTCGAGGGCGCCACCAAGGTGTTCGGCGAGCTCAAGGGACAGCTCGGCCAGGTCGCCGAAATGGCGACTCGCATGGAATCGCTCGGGCGCGAGATCGAGGAGCTGCAGGGGATCCTCAAAGCACCCAAGCTGCGCGGCAACATGGGGGAGGCGTCGCTCGAGGAGTTCCTGCGCCAGGTGCTGCCGCCCGGCGCCTTCGAGATTCAGCACCGTTTCGCTGGGGGCCAGGCGGTAGACGCCGTGATCCGGCTGCGCGACCACCTCGTGCCCGTGGACGCGAAGTTCCCGCTCGAGTCGTTCCAGAGGATGGTCGGGGCCGAGGACGATGCTGCACGAAAGACCGCCCGCAAGGAGTTCGAGAAATCGGTCAAGGGGCGAATCGACGAGATCGCCGACAAGTACATCCGACCGGGTGAAGGGACGTTCGAGTTCGCGCTCATGTACATCCCCGCCGAGAACGTCTACTACGAGGTGATCATCAAGGACGAGAATCTCGGCGACCAGGGCTCGCTCCTCGCCTACGCGACGTCGCGGCGGGTCGTCCCGGTCTCGCCGAACTCGTTTTTCGCCTACCTCTCGACGATCGCCACCGGCCTGAAGGGGATGCAGGTGGAGGAGCGCGCGAGAGAGATCCTCATCGAGCTCGGCAAGCTGCAGCGGGAGTTCTCGAGGTTCGGCGAGGCGTTCCGGCTCGTCGGAAAGCACCTCCAGTCCGCATCCGGGAAGTACGAAGAGGCGGAGAAGCTCGCGAACAGGGTCGGTGACCGGCTGCAGTCGGTGACCGGCCATGAGGCGACGCCTGAGGTGGTCGCCGGCGAAGCGCCGGTTCTGCCACCGGAAACCTAGCACCGGCAGCGCTCAGCGGAAAATACCGAGGGGAGCAGAGGAGCAGGCAACCGTTCGAAGGTCCACACCTTCGAACGTTCGAAAGTTCAGAGACAAAGACGAAGGACGGTGGGAATGGGGTGGCGAGGCAGGGGTTGCTTTGCCCCAGATGAACCTTCG
>Ga0182027_10008779_pt1 | contig 14643 bp, 20 predicted proteins | sample 712E1DmetaG_FD_121300 | JGI IMG/M metagenome (GOLD analysis project Ga0182027, IMG submission 121300) | Permafrost microbial communities from Stordalen Mire, Sweden - 712E1D metaG (Illumina Assembly) | ecosystem: Environmental > Terrestrial > Soil > Wetlands > Permafrost | place: Sweden... | reverse complement strand
CGGCTTGCGTATTTGGAAAACAAAACAATTATGGACTTGTCCGATTACGCAAAAAAATTCAAGCTTTCCCACGCGAATTTAATAAACAAAGCCAAGCGCCAGACAATAGAGGCGTTTATGGAAAGAGGCATTTGGAAAATAGGCGTGCCAAAAAATAAACAATAAATATTTCCGCAAAAACCCAAACAAAAAAAACGCAATAATTGCGGCGTCCGCATAGGCCGCTGGTCAGGCAAAGAGCTTGCCAAAGGCGAAATTTAAAAAGCGCTATGGCGGGAAATAAGCTTAAAACCTTCTTTAAACCCCGGATTTCCGGGGTTTTGTTATAGCCAAAAAGTGAAAAAAGGAGTAAAATAAGCTAAAGAAAGGGTTATTTTTATGTTTGAACAATTGCTAAAAAATATAGACGATATCTTGCGCCAGGATTCCGGCGTTGCGACCGAGCTTGATTATATTGAGCAGACCTCGTGGATTCTTTTTTTGAAGTATTTGGACGATTTGGAGCAGGATAAAAAGACTTCCGCAGCTTTGGCCGGTAAAAAATACGAATTTATTATTGAGGCTCCGTATCGCTGGGAGGCCTGGGCCATGCCAAAGACCGCTGACGGAAAAATTGACCACAATAAGGCGCTTTCAGGTGAAGACCTAAAAGAGTTTATAAACGGTAAACTTTTCCCTTATCTTAAAAAGTTTAAAAATTCAGCTGAAAGCCCGGACACCATTGAATATAAAATCGGAGAGATTTTTAGCGAGCTGAAGAATAAAATTGAAAGCGGCCATAGGCTTCGTGAAATTTTAACCATTGTGGATGGTATGCGTTTTCGGACCGATGCGGAAAAGCACGAACTTTCTCACCTCTACGAAAGCAAAATTAAAAAAATGGGCAATGCCGGCCGCAACGGCGGAGAATACTATACTCCACGCCCACTAATAAGAACAATTGTAAAAGTTGTCGCGCCTAAAATTGGCGAAACAATTTATGACGGAGCCTGCGGCTCTGCCGGGTTTTTAGTTGAATCTTTTGATTATCTCAAATCCCAAAATACTAAACGTTCCACCAAGCAGGATGAAATTCTGCAAAAGAAAACATTTTACGGCAAAGAAATAAAATCCCTGGCCTATATAATTGGCGTAATGAATATGATCCTCCACGGCATAGAAGCACCAAACATCCGCCACACCAACACCCTGGCCGAAAATATTATGGACTTTCAGGAAAAAGACCGGTTTGATATTGTCCTGGCCAATCCTCCATTTGGCGCGGGCATCGGCCGCGAAATCCAGCAAAACTTTCCCATTAAAACCGGTGAAACCGCCTTTTTGTTCCTCCAGCACTTTATAAAAATTCTCAAAGCCGGCGGCCGTGCAGGCATAGTCATCAAGAACACCTTTTTATCTAATACCGACAACGCCTCTGTCAGCCTCCGCAAACTATTACTAGAAACCTGTAACCTCCACACTGTCCTTGATATGCCAGGCGGCACATTTATTGGTGCCGGAGTAAAAACCGTTATCCTCTTTTTTGAAAAAGGCTCCCCAACTAAAAAAACCTGGTTCTACCAACTCAACCTAGACCGCAACCTCGGCAAAACCAATTCCCTCAACGAAAAAGACTTGGAAGAATTTATAACCTTACAAAAAACCAAAGCCAATTCTGCAAACTCTTGGATCCTAGATATTTCCAAAATTGACCAAAACACTTTTGATTTATCAGCCAAGAATCCAAATAAAGGTGGCGAAGTAGCTTTGCGAGAGCCGGTTGGTATTTTAGAAGAAATGAAAAAGATGGATGAGCTGAGCCAAGATTTAATAAAAAATATACGACAGAATTTAAAAATATGACAGGAAGACAGAAAATTTTAAAGGTATTAAAGCATGTAAAAAAGGAAAGCGAAATAAATCCAAATCCAAAATGGGTTGAATTTAAATTTAATACCAATGTAATGGGTGCTGGAATTTTAACCGATGACCAAGAAAAAAGAATTTTGATGAAATTAGAAAATGAAGGGGTTATTAAAATCCATCTTCCTGATGCAAAAGATGATATGGATGAATCCTACCTTAGTACGTTTACACCGACAGAATATATGATGGAAAGTAACTCTATTTGGATCGAAATTTTACCGGCCTTTCGAAATAAGTATTTCCTTTATAATTTAATTGCATTTGATAGCAATGCTTGGAATTTTATAAATCCATTTTGGTTAATTTGGAAATTTTGTGAAGTTATTATTTTTTTACTGAAGTGGCTATGGCAAAAAAGTAAAGCTCTTTTTATTTTTTTCGGAGGCTTGGGCAGTTTTCTTGCCGTAGATTATTCTTTGGCCTGGAAAAATGTAAAAATTTTATCGCACCTTTTTAAAATATTATGACTAACATTGAATCAATAATTGTAGTTGCCATCCTAGGTATAATAGGAAATATTACATATTTTGAATACCGTTTTAAGAAAGAAAGTAAAAAAGAAATTGTAAAAGAGCAATTAACCAAACTGTTGCTTCCTCTTTATATAATTTTGAAAACTGATGAACTAGAATTGCTTGAATGGCAAAAACATGATGTCTCAGACCTCATTGAGTATGAATCAGACAAACCTAAAAGATTGTTTAAACCAATAAAAAATATTTTAGATGATAATTTATTTTTAGCAGACGAAGAATTGCAAATGCATTCTTTGCTATTTATAGAATGGGCATACCGAGAAGACAGTAACGAGAGATTTCAAAGACTCCACTACAAGGCTTTAGAGCAAGACAAAATATTCAGCGATTTTCGAGAACTTGTATATAAAAAATATAATGAGCAACGGAAAAAATATCTAAACTGACCTATGACTTGGCAAACAAAAAAACTTGGTGAAGTTTGTGAAATTGTAAAAGACACTCCATCCAAATTTGAGGGGGAGAAGGATTATTTTTCAACAGGAGCAATAAGTAATGGCGGTTTTTTTGTTTCAGAAAAAGTTAACTATAAAAATAGGCCTAGCCGGGCCAACAGTTACCCTAAAATGGGCGATGTCGGTTTTGCAAAAATGAAGTTCACAAATAAAACATTACTGGTTGATTCTACTTTGCAAGGTTCGATTTTCTCAACTGGTTTTTGCTTTTTAAGACCAAGTAAGTTACTAGACAACAAATATCTTTTCCATTTTATTATCTCCGACGAATTCCAAAAGATAAAAGATCTTTATGCTGGCGATGGCATTATGGGAGGCGTTAAGAACTCTGACGTTAAAGAAATTGAAATAACCCTCCCGGAACTATCAGAACAACAACGCATTGTAAAAATTTTAGATGAAATTTTTGAGAAAGTTGAGAAGGCGAAGGAGATTGCAGAAAAGAATTTGCAGAATTCGCGGGAGCTTTTTGAGTCTTATTTGCAAAGTATTTTTGCTAACCCTAATGATGAGTGGGAAGAAAAAAAATTAGGCGATAAAAACTTACTTAAAATCATTGACGGAGATCGAGGAAAAAATTATCCAAAAAAATCTGATTTTTTGCAAGAAGGGTATTGCGTATTTTTGAATACAAAAAATGTTAGGGTGGACGGGTTTGAGTTTAAAACCGTTATGTTTATTACAAAGGATAAAGACAATACACTCGGCAACGGAAAATTGCAAAGAAATGATGTATTACTTACAACTCGTGGGACAATCGGTAATATTGCGGTATATGATGAAAGCGTGCCTTTTGAGAATATAAGAATAAATTCAGGGATGTTAATTTTTCGTCCAAATACCAAATTGATAATCCCCGAGTACCTTTTTGCAATTTTTCAATCTGGGATAATGAAATCGCAGACAAAAAAATTTGTATCTGGTACGGCGCAACCGCAATTGCCAATAAAAACATTGATAAATTTTTCCATTCCTGTTCCTAAATCTACCACAGAGCAAAAAACTATTGTTAAAAAGTTGGATGAGCTTTCGGGGCAGACTAAAAAGTTAGAAGAAATTTATAGACGGAAGCTGGAGCTTTTGGAGGAGTTAAAGAAGTCGGTTTTGGCCAAGGCTTTTAGGGGAGAGTTGTAGGTAAAAAATAGTATACATCTTGCTTGACAATGTATACGGTTTGGCATAAACTGTATACATTGGTAAGATGAATGTATACAGTTTTGTATGATCGGCAAAAATATATTACAGCCCAACGGATTTAAGGCCTTTATTCCGGAGACTTTCCCAAATAAGGGGCTTTTTAGCTATACTCCCCAAATTATCAAGAAAGACACCCAAGCGTCCCGACTTTTAGGCAAGCTTGATGGCATTACGCAGTTACTGCCGGACGTAGATTTTTTTATTTATATGTACGTTCGGAAAGACGCTACCGCATCCAGTCAAATAGAAGGAACCAAAGCAAGCATGATTGATTCTCTGGAGGCCGAAGTTAAAATTGAAAACAATATTCCGCCGGATGTTGATGACATTTTACATTACATTCAGGCTCTGAATTACGGCCTAAAACGGCTGGAAAAATTTCCTTTGTCATTAAGATTTATTCGCGAGATCCATCAGGAATTAATGCAAGACGCCCGGGCAACGCATTTTTCCGATCCCGGCAACTTCCGTAAAAGCCAAAATTGGATTAGCGGGAAAGGCCCGAGCGACGCGGAATTTGTCCCGCCGCCGGTGGACGCGATGCTTACGGCACTTAATGACTTTGAAAAATTTTTGCACAACGTGGATGCAATGCCTCCGCTGGTTAAAACCGCATTTATCCATGCCCAATTTGAAACAATCCATCCGTTCCTGGACGGAAATGGCAGAACTGGTCGTATGCTCATAGCCTTTTATTTGTGGAAGGAAGGATTATTGGAAAAACCGGTGCTTTATCTTTCTTCTTACTTCAAAAAGTACAAGAAAGTTTATTACCAGCGTTTGACCGACTATCGCGATGAAAAAGAGGAAAAATGGGTAGAATTTTTTTTGGACGGTATAATTGAAACAGCTGAATCGGCCATTGAAACAGTCAAAAAAATTACTATTTTGAGGGAGTTGGATATCGCAAAAATTGCTAAAATGAATAAAACATCCTCTGAAAGCGCGATGAATATTTTGCCCAGACTTTTTGCGCAGCCCATCGTTACTGTCGCCACTATTCAAAAATGGGCAGCCTTTAGCACCCGCGCTGGCGCGCAAAGACTTATCGATCGCTTTGTCTCTGTTGGCATTCTAGAAATTAAAGATGAGTCGGTAAAATATGGCCGGACTTACATATACCAAACATACCTCGATATATTTGAGAAAAGCTTAACATAATATTTTATGATAAAAGAAAACCCTACAGAATCAAGTTACGAAAAAGGGTGGCAAAATGCGGCCGGTAGCGATAGCGAAAAAGATTTGGGGAAGATGTCCTTAGAAGAATTCAAATATTACGAAAGCCTATGAACGAAGCGGAAACTAGGGCTGAATATGTAGACCCTAAACTAAAAGCCAGCGGCTGGGGCGAGACCGAAGGAAGTAAAGTCCTGCGGGAATTTCGTATTACCGAAGGCCGGATTCAAGTCGGCGGGGATCGCGCCAAGCCGGAAATAGCCGACTATATTTTGGTTTACAAAAATCAAAAGCTTGCGGTTGTTGAGGCAAAAAAAGAAGACCTCTCTCCAACGGAAGGCGTAGCCCAGGCCAAAACTTATGCCCAAAAAATGCAAATTGAATATACCTATTCCACCAACGGCAAAGAGATTTACGAGATTTCAATGAAAAGCGGTAAGGAAGGCCTTATTGATAAATTTCCAACGCCGGAAGAATTATTTGCCAGGGTCAACGCCAAGTCCAATGAATGGCGTGAAAAATTTTCTGCCGTGCCGTTTGAAGACGTTAGCGGCACAAAATCCACAAGGTATTATCAAGAAAACGCTATCAATAATACGCTTGATGCCATTGCGGATGGAAAACAGCGAATACTTTTAACAATGGCAACGGGAACGGGAAAAACTTTTATCGCTTTTCAAATTGCCTGGAAATTATTTCAGATCCGCTGGAATTTAAAACGCGATGGCTCAAGGCGGCCAAGGATTTTATTTTTGGCTGATAGAAATATTTTAGCCAACCAAGCAAAACTAGATTTCTTATCATTTCCTGAAGATGAGCTAAAGCGTATTGATCCGCTTGATATTCGCAAAAAGGGCGCTGTGCCGATGAATGCCAGCATCTTTTTTACCATCTTTCAGACTTTTATGAGCGGCCCGAACAATACGCCGTATTACGGCGAATATGAGCCGGACTTTTTTGATTTTATTGTAATTGACGAGTGCCATCGCGGCGGCGCTAACGACGAAGGCAACTGGCGAGGAATTTTAGAATACTTCGCTCCTGCCGTTCAGCTCGGTTTAACCGCAACGCCAAAAAGAAAAGACAACATTGATACCTACAAATATTTTGGCGAGCCTGTTTATATCTACTCCCTTAAAGAAGGCGTTAATGACGGTTTTCTGACGCCTTTTAAAGTAAAGCGTATAAAAACCACGCTTGATGATTATGTCTACACCTCGGACGACCAAATAATAGAAGGCGAAGTGGAGGAAGGTAAAATATACGAAGAGGCGGATTTTAATAAAATTATTGTTATTAAGGAACGCGAGGCCAAAAGGGTTCGGGTTGTACTGGGTGAAATAAACCAAAATGAGAAAACGATTATTTTTTGCGCTACCCAAGATCACGCCTTGGCGGTTCGGAATTTGGTGAATCAAATGAAAAAAAGCTCGGATCCAAATTATTGCGTCCGCGTAACGGCTAATGATGGCGCGCGCGGCGACCAATACTTACGGGAATTTCAGGATAACGAGAAAACTATTCCGACTATCCTTACGACTTCCCAAAAGCTTTCTACCGGAGTTGACGCCCGAAACATCCGTAACATTGTTTTAATGCGGCCTGTCAATTCAATGATTGAATTTAAGCAGATTATCGGCCGCGGTACCCGCCTTTTTGACGGCAAGGAGTATTTCACCATTTTGGACTTCGTAGACGCCTATAAGCACTTTTCCGACCCGGAGTGGGACGGTGAACCAATAGACGAAACTACGGAAACTCCAAAAGAACCAACGCAAGTTAAGGAGCCGCAAGCGGAGTATAAAACCAAACTGGAGTCGGTAGAAGACTTTGAGCCTAAGAAAAAGTTAAAGATAAAGCTTCGCGACGGCAAAGAGCGGGAAATTCAGCATATGATTTCCACTTCTTTTTGGAGCGCGGACGGCAAGCCTATTTCAACGGAGGAATTTTTAAACAATATGTTTGGCGCATTGCCGGAATTTTTTAGGAACGAAGAAGAATTACGAAAAATTTGGTCTAACCCGACAACGCGGAAAGCCTTCTTGGAAGAAATTGCCGAGGCCGGATATGGCAAAGATGTTTTGGAATCACTGCAAAAAATTATAGACGCGGAAAACAGCGATATTTTTGATGTATTGGCTTATGTGGCTTTTGCAATCCAGCCGATCACAAGAGAAAAAAGAGTTGTTAATACCAAACAAAATATTTTAGATGGGCTGGGCGAAAAACAAAAAGAATTCCTGGAATTTGTTCTGGAAAAATATGTTGACAACGGGGTTGAGGAGCTTGATGAGGATAAACTGCCCTGGCTGTTGAATTTAAAATATCGCGCTATTGCGGACGCCGTAGATAAACTTGGCAATGTTGATTCTATTCGTTCTACATTTTTTAATTTTCAAAAGAATCTATATTTAAAAACTGAAAAGGTTATAAGTAATTAAGCACTGATTTTATCTGGCTCTAATTCGTGCGAATAAGCGAATAGTTAAATTGCATATTTAATTTCGTAATTCTAAAAATTTATGAAACATCATATTGCCAAAAAATTCAATAGCCGGGATGCCAAGAGGATTGGGGGCAGGCTTGGAATATTGTGGGATAAGTTCAACATTAATCAATTTAGAATGGGCCTTATGGTGGAGCTGGAGCACGGCACGGTAGATCCGCATACCAATGTGACTAACGACAATAATATCCTTACCGGTAAAATCGCGCTCGCGCATTTAAACGAATTTCCCGATTATTACACCCGGCTCGCGGCCATGGAAAAAAAGGCAAAAAGTTTTTGGAAAAAAAAATAATCCCCCCAAGTCCAATCCCCATCGTTCTCTAATTCGCTCGAATGGTAGAATAGTTAAATTATTGCTGGAATTTTTTAAAATATGGTATAATTTAGTTATAAAGCAAACGTAAAGAGATATCGAGACAAAAATATAGCGGCTATGGACTAATTATGGGTTTTTTGCTAATATTTTAAGTCCAAGGAGCATCGGAATATGGCCAAAGTTATGAAGGTTATAAAAGACTATATTGTGAAAGGGGTTTGGGATAATGAAGATTTGCGCCCAAAAGGTCTTTTTGAATTAAGTGAATATATGCGTCATTTTGGCCCTATTAGTTTTCAATATAACAATAATGAAGACGGCACAATTACGGCGGTGTCTTCCAATTTCCGCCAGGGCTCAATTGTTACCACGGCTAAAAACCTACAGGAATTGGACAAAAATATTAAAGATGCCATTTTAACATCATTTGAGGTTCCTTCTTCTTACGCTAAAGAGGCCAGTATAGTAAAGGTTGGGATTGAGCAGAAAGAGTATGCCCTCGCTTAGTTTACTTCCCGGAGAAATTAAGAGAAAAAAACTAACCAAGGCTTTAGCGCGCCTTGGTTTTGTTATAAATGAAAAGGGTGGCGACGGCAGCCACTACAAAGCCTTATGGCCTCAAACACAAAAATCCGTTACTATCCCCCAGGTCATTAGTAAATATACTTTATATTATTTACTTAAAGAAATAGAAGTTGCCAGCGGTTTAACTTGGGATGATATAAAAAACGAACTCTAAACTAAAATAGCCAATTTACGTAATTTTTACAAATGGGAGGGGTTACATATCAAACTCGCACGAGTATCCAACCAAAAAAGCAGGGGAAGAGGGTTTAACTTTCCCATCTAGTAACATCATCCTTAAAAACTGGAGTTTGTAAGGATGATAAAAATTTATTTTTGACAATTCGTAAATTTAAAAATGAAGGAAACATTTTACAAAATTTTAGCTTTTGTATTGCAGCCGTTTGTTAAGGCCATAAGGTATGGCGCTTTAAAGTTAATGAAGGCCATGAATAACTCCAGGGACAGGCGGCCGGCTATTGCCACAGCAGGGCATATCCTGGAAGAGATTGTTTTGCCTTCGGTGTTTAAAACTTTCCGTGAGGAAGAATTTCGCGACTTGGCGCATTTTAAAAAACTGCCGGTTTCCGAGCATGACCGGATTTTTAACGAACTCCAAGTAGCCGGGATATCCGTAGCCGAATACGCTTTAGGCGAGGCCAAGCAGTACGTTAAAGACGGCGATTTCCATTTTTGGAGCGCCGTGGAAGAGGAGTTGCCGAGGCAATACCAAAAAATCTTAATCGGTTTTGGGGTAGACGGCTCAAACGCCAAGCTCATGCGCGAACTGGTTAAAATGAGGCAAAAGGAATACGACAACCTTGCCGATCAAATTTGGGATGCCGACGCACTGCTTACTTCGGAAGTTAAAAAGCAAATTGAAAAGAAATTTAACAGTTCGGCGCCGGAAATAAAACGCCTGCTTTCCGCGGTCCACGCCATGGCTTTTGGCACGGTAGACCATATTAGGCGCGGAAAAATGGCAGAAAAAGACAAATTGGTTAACTATCTAATGGTATGGCTTTTGCAACTTCGAAATAAAACCGCAAAATTTGTAAAAAGATTGTAACACAAACTCATCCTTAAAAACTGGAGTTTATAAGGATGTGGTGTATAATATAAATATGAAAAAAATAAAGACAGCAAAACAAATGGAGCGGCACTTAAAGGGGATGGCCAACCATTACCGCATCCAAATACTTCTTACTATTGCGGGGAGCAAGGGAATAACCCTGGAAAACATTGTTAAAGCACTCCATGCCAACGAAAAAACCATCGGCGAACACACCAGAAGGCTGTACGTGGCCGGGCTGATAGACAAAAAATACCGCGGCAAATTTGTGGAGCACGCCCTTTCGCCCTACGGAAAAATATTTGTCGATTTCTTAAAATCCTTCCAATCCACATAACATCATCCTTACATACTTGAGAATGTAAGGATGAGTATAACCTGGTAAAATAAAGCATATGGCAAAAAAGATAAATAAATTTATATATTGGACGCCAAGAATTTTATCAATAATATTTATTCTTTTCTTGATGGTCTTTTCGCTGGATGTCTTTCAACCTGGGTTAAGCGCTTGGCAAATCGCAATTGGATTATTCGTGCATAACATCCCGGCTTTGATCCTGCTGGCTGTTTTGGTGGTTTCCTGGAGGCATGAAATAGTTGGAGGGATTGTTTTTATTCTCGCCGGCATCGCATATATTGCATCTATGATAGCGGCCGGCCGGCTTAAAGGGGGGATGTGGATATCATTTGCGATTATTGCCGGACCCGCGTTTCTTATAGGAATTTTGTTTATTGTTAATTGGCTTAAAAAAAGAAGTAACCATACCGTTCTCTAATTCGCGCCCGCCTAGACTCGACCCGCTTCGACTTGCGAAGCGAGGCGAGCGTCTAGTCGAGGCTGGCGAATAAGCGAATAGTTTAAAAATTAAGCAACATCAGTTTTATGAAAAAAATTATATTTTTTGCGGCGTGCATTCCTTTGCTTGCGGCCGGATGTCAAAAAGTTAGTGTTAAGCCTAATCCAACGCCAGCACCTGTAGCTTGTACCATGGAGGCCAAGCTTTGCCCGGATGGCAGTGCTGTGGGCAGAACAGGGCCGAATTGCGAGTTTGCGCCTTGCCCGCAAGCATCCGCCAAGCCAACATCAACTTTGCCTACTCCTGAACCTGTGCCGCTCTACCAAGGCAGCCGTATTAGCGGCTACATCCACATGGGGCCAACGTGCCCGGTCCAAAAGAACCCGCCCGATCCCAATTGCGCCGACAAACCATACGCCAACGCGGCAATTGTAGCCACAAACTCTGCCGGCAAGCAGTACAGCGGCCAGAGCGGCGCCGACGGTAAGTTTAACCTGGCTCTTCCGGCCGGCACATATACTATTAAAATAATTCCCGCAAATAAGTTTCCGCGCTGTGAGGAAAAGCAGGCAACCGCAACGGCAAACAATATGGTCAGCCTGGATATTTCCTGCGACACCGGAATCCGCTAAAATATAAAAATTAAACAAAAATCCATGAGTAACAATTATATTTGGTACCAACAACTTAAAAAGCCCTCCTGGGCGCCGCCGAGCCGGCTGTTCGGGCCGGTGTGGAGCGGGCTCTATATTTTAATCGCCGTTTCTTTTGGCAAAGTGTTTTTAATGGCCTGGCGACAAGGGATTGCTTTTTTTGTGGCGTTGCCGTTTATATTAAACTTGATTTTTAATTTTGTATTTACCCCTATCCAGTTTGGCCTAAAAAATAACTTTTTGGCGGCAATAGATGTTTTACTGGTTTTGGCAACCCTTATTTGGGCCGTCATCGCCATCTTCCCATATGTAAGCTGGGTTGCCTATATCCAAATCCCATATTTGCTGTGGGTAAGTTTTGCCACAATTTTACAATTAACAATAACCAATCTAAACAAAAAACCATGACCAAACAATTTCTAAAAGACTCTTTTGGCTGGGGGTTTATACTTTGGCTTATTGGCTACGCGTTGGGCATAATCCTTTTTGCCTTTGTGCCGCCTTCTATACTTGGCTGGGTGATTATGCCAATCGGCATAATAATTACCCTTTGGGTCTTGTTTAAAAAGATAAAAGGGGATTCCGTTTGGTATTATTTGCAGGTGGCAATTATTTGGACCATAATTGCCGTGGCGTTTGATTATATTTTTTTGGTTAAGGTATTTAAACCCGCAGGCGGCTACTACAAATTAGATGTTTATTTATATTATATTTTTACTTTTATACTTCCGGTTGCGGCCGGCCTATTGCGTAAAGTAAAAAATAGCATCATGACAAAAACAAAGTATCAAATTATTTTAATTGCCGTACTCGTTTTCCTGGTTCTTGCGGCCGCCAGGTTAATTTCGCCCGAAGACACCTGGCTGTGCCAGAACGGGCAATGGGTTAAGCACGGCAACCCAAGCGCGCAAAAACCAACAACCGGCTGTGGCCAGCCGATGCCGGTTACGCAACAGACAAAATAATCACGCAATTTATGAATAATAGTTTGGTAATCTTAGGCGCAATACTTGTTTTTGTTAACCTTTTTTCCTTTGTTTTGGTCGGGGTGGACAAAAGAAAAAGCCTCAACGGAGCCGAACGGATACCGGAAGCTTGGCTTTTTTTTATCGCGGTTTTTTTTGCTTCCGCCGGCGTGTTTTTAGGCATGCTGGCGTTCCGGCATAAAATCCGGAAAGCATATTTTCCCATAGGCATAGGACTGATGCTGCTTGAGCAGGCCGCGCTGGTTTTTATGTTATTAAACAAAATTTCCTTGTTGAACTAACACAAGGTTTGATGCTATAGTTAATGTTATGGAAGAATTTTTAGATTCCGAGCTAATTAAGCAATATTTTCAAGGAGACGAACAGGCGCTAGACATTTTGGTTCAGCGCTATTTTAAGCAGGTGTTCTTTTTTGCCAAGACTTACGTAAAAAACGATGCCGAAGCCGAAGACATTACCCAGGAAGTTTTTGTCAAAGCCTGGAAAAATTTAAACCGGTTTGAGCCGGACAAAAAATTTAAAACCTGGCTGTTCCAGATTACCAAAAATACCTGCATAGATTTTTTGCGCAAGCACAAAAATTTTGTAGCCCCGGAATCTTTGGACGAACAGCAAATGGCGGAAAATTTAGAGCGGATAATAGATAAAGCCCCTTTGCCGGAAGAGCTTTTCCAGGCGGCGGAGTTTTCCCAAAAGCTGGACGAGATTTTAGGCAGTTTGCCGAAAATTTACGAAACCGTGGTTGTCCTGCACCTGCAGCACGATTTGACTTTCCAGGAAATTTCCGAGGTTTTGGACGAATCCATCAATACCATTAAAAGCCGCTACAGGCGCGCTTTACTTATAATTAAGGGAGATTTTGCCAAACACTAAAGGCTGCCCTGCACCAAAAATCTAAAAATATCGTATAATTAACAACCAACAACTTTCATGACCACCCAAGCAAGCCAAATACAACCCAACCAGACCGCCTTGGAACAAGCTATAAAAAGGCATTTTGAGCATAACCAAATGCCCGATTTTGGCAATTACCTTTTGGACAAAGTTTTAGACCGCCTAAACTACGAACGGGAGTTGAAAATTTTAAAGCCCAAACTTTGGACGGCAACCGGTGTCTTTTTAGCCGGTCTTGGGCTCTTGGCCTTAGCCGTAGATTTTTCCTGGCGTGCTTTTGGCCAGACCCCGATTTCGCATTATCTGTCTTTGCTGTTTACCGATTTTAATTTAATAATTGCCAACTGGCAGGATTACTCTTTGGGAGTTTTGGAAAGTTTACCTTTGGGATCCCTGGCAGTGCTCCTTTCCAGCCTGCTTGGGAGTATCTTGCTGGTAAATTTTTCCGGGCACCGTTTATTGAATTTCCGCAAAGCATTAAACGCAACCCATTACGTGCACCGTTAAAAATTAGACATTCATTCTCAAGTATTAACTATAAAAATATATGGAAACCCCAGATGCAGTAACCAACAATCTCCCCAAAGACAAACCCATAGGAGCTATTTCAACCAAAACCCCACACTGCAGGACATTTAAATTTACAATTGCGCTTTTGGCGGAACTTATCCTTTTAGTAGGAGCTTTCTCCTTGGGTGTAAATATAGGTCTAAAAAAGGCCGGTTTTACTTATTCCTGGAGCCAAAATTATCCAAATAATTTTGGCGGACGTGGCGCCCTTATCCCGCCGCCGCCCGGCGGCCAGTTTTTCAATGCCCACGGCTTGGACGGCACTATTTTAACGCTGGATAAAAATTCCATTGTCATAAAAGACGAAGACAGCACCGAAAAAACTTTGCTAATTACTCCCCAAACCACCATCCGTTTAAACTTTCAAAATTTGGCGCCCGCCGATTTAAAAACCGGCGAGGAAATTGTCGTTATTGGCGAGCCCAACCCACAAGGCCAAATTGAAGCAAAATTAATCAGAGTTTTAAATTAACAAAAAATATGACAAGCGACACCCCTCCCAAAGGCGGAAAAAAAGTTTTTAAATTTTTATTTTCCGGCAAAACAAAATATGTTGTTTTGATTATTTTGCTAACTGCCGGTTATTTTATTTATAAGCACTATAATACTTCCGCTGCGCCTACCACCTACTTAACCGCGCAGGCCCAAAATCAAACCGTTATAGCCTCGGTTACGGGAACCGGGCAGGTTTCCGACAACCACAGCGTCAATATTACCCCGCAATCTACCGGAAAACTCACCGCAGTCAATTTTAGCCAAAACGACCCTGTAAAAGCCGGGAATATTATTGCCATTGTTGATGAAACCAACAACACCATCGCCTTAAACCAGGCCAAGGCCGGACTGGCCAACGCCCAGGCAAGCTATGACCAAGTTATGGCCGGCTCCACGGCATCGGACATCCAGCTGGCGCAATTGGCGGCAACGGCGGACCAACAATCTTTAAACAACGCCACCACCAGTTTGGTAACCGTTACCCAGCAGCAAAACCAGGCCGTGGCAAATGCTTT
>Ga0182027_10008778_pt1 | contig 14643 bp, 14 predicted proteins | sample 712E1DmetaG_FD_121300 | JGI IMG/M metagenome (GOLD analysis project Ga0182027, IMG submission 121300) | Permafrost microbial communities from Stordalen Mire, Sweden - 712E1D metaG (Illumina Assembly) | ecosystem: Environmental > Terrestrial > Soil > Wetlands > Permafrost | place: Sweden... | reverse complement strand
TTAGACGCTTTGAATTGAAAAAAGTTTTAATTTTTTCTAATAATTAGTACAGTTAATTTAACAGAATTTTAGAGTTATTTTATCTGTGTTGTAAAGGAATTTTATACAGGATTATTTTAACTTTTTTAAGTAAGAACAAATGAATCTCCTTGCCACAGAGCAGCGAGAAATAGACCTTAAAACCGCCTTCGGCGGATTAAATGAGGATTAAACTGCGGTTTTATAACGTTAAGGCCACATAGGTGTTTAAAGATTAAGATCTGACTTAAAACTAAAATTCTTAAATCTGATATAAAGATTTGGAAAGTATTCAGAGCCCTACATTATTAATATATGGTACTGAATAATAAAAGAATGGTATGATCTAGTGAATATGTTGATTCTACTTTGATTTGAAGTTTACAATTAATTTCTTTTTCCAAAACAATATTTGTTTTTGTACCTCTGCCGGTGAAGTGCTTCCTTTTGTTCTCTTATTTTGAACACTTGATCTGGAAGTCAGAAGTTTAAACAAATCGATCTCAAATTTGGGTGATATTATTTTATATTCGGCAAGACCTAGTTCATTTAATTTTATATTCTTTTCGATACACACTGCTACAACATGTCCGACTATATGATGAGCTTGTCTAAAAGGTACATTTTTTAGAACAAGATAATCAACCAATTCAGTAGATAAAGAAAAATCGCCATTAAGTTCTTTTTCAAAGCCTTCTTTTTTAAACTCTGTATTCTTCAGCATCTCAGAAGCAACGATCAAACAATCTTTTGTAGTATCAAGCGCTTCAAAAAGATGAATTTTGTCTTCCTGCATATCACGGTTATAAGCAAGAGGTAACGCTTTCATTATAGTAAGCAGCCCAAACAATGAACCATAGACACGTCCGACTTTGCCTCTAATCAACTCAGCAAAGTCGGGATTTTTTTTCTGAGGCATTAAACTGCTGCCGGTAGCAAATGAATCATCAAAACGTGCGAAGGAAAATTCCTGAGTACTCCATAATATAAGTTCTTCGCTTAATCTGCTTAAATGCATCATGATAATAGCACAGCCATTTATAAGTTCAATCATCACATCGCGATCACTCACCGCATCAAGTGAATTTTCAATAATGCCATCCATCCCAAGAAGTTTTGCAGTATATTCGCGGTCAACCGGTAGAGTCGATCCGGCAAGCGCAGCAGCACCAAGAGGTGATTTGTTTACTCTTTTAAGACAGTCGTTCAGCCGTTTTGTATCACGGTCCAGCATTGATACATATGCAAGCAGATGATGCGCAAATAATATCGGTTGAGCTCTTTGTAAATGTGTATATCCACAAATAATCGTATCCTGATATTTCTCTGCTTTCTTCAATATTGTTTTCTGAAGTGTTTTGGTTAGTGTAACAAGAAGCTTTATTTCCTTGCGCATATATAATCGTTCGTCAAGAGCGACTTGATCATTTCTGCTTCTTGCAGTATGAAGTTTTTTTCCGCTCTCTCCTATTTTATCTACGAGCCGCTCTTCGATAAGAGAATGGATATCTTCTTTTTTCCAATTAAATTTTAATTTCCCGGATTCTATTTCACTTCGTATTTCTTCAAGCGCTTTGATAATTACTTTGCCGTCGGAAGCTGAAACTATTTTTTGTTTCACAAGCATCTGTACATGAGCTTTGCTGCCGTCGATATCCTCATTGAACATTTTTCCGTCTACATCAATCGAAGATGAAAACATTAAAGCCAATTCATCCAATTCTTTTTTAAATCTACTATTCCAAAGCGCCATGAATAATCCTATTTTTTACTTTCTGTTTCAACTCTTTGCATAACACGGTTAATTGTTTTATAAGGTAAACCATAAATCTTAATAAATCCTTCGCTTGCAGAGTGATCGTATTGATCTTCAATAGTATATGTTGCCAGACCGGGATCATATAATGAATATGGAGAAGTTCTTCCTGAAATTCGGATTGTTCCTTTATAAAGTTTTACTTTGACAAGTCCGGTCACTTTTTCCTGAGTTTTATCAATGAAAGCCTGAAGAGCTTCACGGAGAGGAGTAAACCACAAACCATTGTAAATCAGAGTTGAATATTCTTTTGATATTAAAGATTTGTAATGCGCTAAGGATTTTTCGAGTGTAATTCTTTCCAATTCCTGATGTGCAAAATGTAAAATCATTCCAGCCGGCGCTTCGTATACTTCACGAGATTTAATTCCAACAAGCCGGTTTTCAACCATATCAATTCTTCCTACTCCGTGTTTGCCGCCAATTGTATTTAAAAGTTTTACAAGTGAAACGCTATCCATTTTCTGTCCATTTACCGCTACAGGAACTCCCTGTTCGAAATCTATTGAAACATCCTCAGCTTTATCCGGTGCTAATTCAGGTGAAGTTGTAATTTGGTATGCGTCTGCCGGCGGTTCGACCATTGGATCTTCGAGTACGCCGCATTCAACTGCAATTCCCCAGATATTTTCATCGATTGAGTATGGATTAGTCTTTGTCGCCGAGACAGGAATATTATGAAGTTTTGCATAATCAATTTCTTCTTCACGGGATTTAAATTCCCAGGTTCTTAATGGGGCTATATTTATCAAATCGGGAGCGAGAGCTCCAACCGCAACTTCAAAACGGACTTGATCATTTCCTTTTCCGGTACATCCGTGAGCAACCATATTTGCACCTTCTTTACGCGCAATTTCAACTAAAGTTTTTGCAAGTAATGGTCTTCCGAGTGAACAAGCCATGGGATACGCATCTTCATACATTGCTCCTGCTTTCAGGGCGGGGAAAGCATATTCTTCGAGAAAAATTTTTGTTAGATCTAAAATATATACTTTCGAGGCACCGGAGTTTAATGCTTTTGATTCAAGTCCGATAAGTTCTTTTGTTTGTCCCAGATTACCGGTCATAGTGATTATATCTGCATCGTAATGTTCCTTTAGCCATTTTACCATAACTGAGGTATCCAACCCGCCGGAGTATGCAACTACTATTTTGTTTTTGCTCATTTCTATATTCCTATTGTTGTTTTTAATTTTTGTATTGTGTCATTAATTTTTTTAATAGAATGGGGAACAATAATAATTGTATTATCTCCAGCAAGAGTGCCAATAATATCACGATCAGCCAGTCTATCAATATATTCAGCGACACCCTGAGCTCTTCCAGGATATGTGGTTACAACTATTATACACTCATTATTCTTAATTGAGATTATTTCATCGGCAATTCTACTGTTGAAAGTCTGTTCCGGTCCGCTGCTATTAAGTTTGTAGATGTATCCATGCGAAGTTGGTACTCTGGCGATTCCAAGTTCAGCTAAATCACGCGAGAGAGTTGCCTGTGTAACTTTAATTTTCTGCTGCTTTAATACTTTTTGTAATTGAGTCTGATTGGAAATTTCTTGAGATAGTATCAGATTTTTAATTTGAGAATGCCGTTTCTGAATCTCTTCCAATTTTTTACTCATATATTTCACTTTTATAATTTTACATTTTTATAATCAGCATTTATCATTCAGGAACAATTTCAGTTCCTATTCCTTCTTTTGTGAATATTTCCAATAATAATGCATGCGGAACTCTTCCGTCAATGATATGGATTTTTTGAACACCCGATTCAAGAGCAGCAAGTGCAGATTCCACTTTTGGTATCATTCCGCCGACAATAACTTTGTCTCTGATATAATTTTCAGCGTCAATTCCGGTTAAGTGAGAAACTAATTTGTTATTTGCTTTGACTCCTTCAATATCAGTCATATAAACCAGCTTAGTGGCATTGAGCGAAGCAGCAATTGGTCCGGCTGCAATATCTGCATTAACATTATATACAGTTCCATTTTCATCAACTCCTATCGGGGCAATAACAGGTAAATATCCGTCATTTAATAAATTTCTAATAAAAGATCCGTTAACATCTGTTACTTCCCCAACTAGTCCCAGAAGATCATTTGACTTTTTTACAATAATAAGATTTGCATCTATTCCGCTTACACCAACGGCACGTCCACCATGAATATTTATTCGTCTGACAATATCTTTATTAATTGAACCGGCAAGCACCATTTGTACAACATCGCGCATATTTTCATCGGTATAGCGTTGCCCGTTTACAAATTTTGTTTCAATTGAAAGTCTTTCTGCCATTGAAGTAATTTCTTTACCGCCGCCGTGTACAACAACAACTTCAATCCCGATTTTACGAAGAAGAGTAACATCTTGGGCAACAGATGCTTTTAATTCTTCATCCCGCATTACTGCGCCGCCGTATTTAATCACAAAGGTCGTTTTTTCAAATTGTTGTATATACGGCAACGCTTCTATCAATACATCTTCTTTTCTAAAAATCGGATTAGTCACGATCTATAACTCCCGTTAATTTTTACATATTCTGCAGATAAGTCACATGTCCAGCAAGTTGCTTTGCCTGTTCCCATATTTAACTTGAGAAGAAGATTTATTTCTTTTGGTTTTAATGTTTGATTTGCATCCTGAATTGAAAGGGCAATTTCATAATTTTGATTTAATATCTGATGCCCATTAATATAAATTTCAAATTTATCAGGATTGAATTCAATTCCCGAATAACCAACCGCAGCTATAATTCTTCCCCAATTAGCGTCTTCGCCATGGATTGCAGTCTTTACTAAAGGTGATAAAGCAACGGTTCTTGCGGCTTTATCCGCATCAATATTATTTAATGCGCCTTCAACATTTATTTCAACAAGTTTTGTAGCCCCTTCACCATCTTTTACAATATCAATTGCAAGTTTTTTTAATATTTGATATAGCTGTTCTTCAAAAATGTCGTAGGATTCTTTTTGCTGTTCAATTTTAATTTCAGATTGACCATTGGCAAGGGCTATAACCATATCGTTTGTACTTGTATCCCCGTCAACGATAATTTTATTAAATGTTCTATCGGTTACATTCTTAAGAAGTATTTGAAAAACATCATGTTCAATTGCAGCATCCGTTGTAACAAATGCAAGCATAGTGGCCATATTAGGATGAATCATTCCGGAACCTTTGGATATTCCTCCGATGCTTACATTTTTACCATCAATTAAAAATGTGGCAGAAACTGATTTCATAAAAGTATCGGTAGTCATTATTGCTTTAGCTGCGTTTTCAAATTCACCGGTACCAAGATGTTTAACGGCTTTTTTGATACCGATTAGAATTTTCTCTATAGGAAGTTGTTCACCAATAACACCGGTTGATGATACAAAAACTTCTTCGGGTATAATATTCAATTCTTTTGCGGTTTCATTTGCCATTATTACGGCATCATCATAACCGCGTTGGCCCGTGCAAGCATTCGCATTACCGCTATTTATTACTATTGCTTTGAAGGTTTTACCTTTGCTCAAATGTTCTTTACAAATTAACACAGGAGCTGCCTGGACTTTGTTAAGAGTAAAAACTCCCGCAGCGGTTGCCGGTGTAGTAGAAACAATGAGAGCTAAATCTCTCTTTACTTTTTTAATACCGCAGTGAATTCCTGCTGAAAGAAATCCTTTTGGTTCAGTAATACCGCCTTTTAAAATTTCTGAATTTAGTCTTTCTTTCTGCATCTCAATAACCCCTCTGTTTGTTCTAAACCAAACATTATATTCATGTTTTGAATTGCTTGTCCCGCAGCCCCTTTAACAAGATTATCAATTGTTGAAAATACCGTCAGTATTTTATTTTCTAATAAATTGTAACCAATATCACAGAAATTTGTATAGAGTACATCTTTCATTTCCGGAATTCTCGGCGCAAATATCCTGATGAAAGGTGAGGATAAGTAAGCCGAATTGAACGCATTATTTATATCTTTTTCATTCATATCTTCTTTTACAAGAGTCTGGATTGTAGTATAAATTCCTCTTGTAACCGGAAGTAAATGAGGTATAAATGAAAATGAAGATTCGCTTCCGCCGAATTGTTCAAGGTATTGTTTAATTTCCGGTATATGCTGATGATTGCCGACTTTATAAGCTCTTACACTTTCATTAACCTCAGAGAAAATCATATTCGCAGATGCAGCTTTACCTGCTCCCGAAGTTCCGCTGTAAGAAACAATACTAATAAAACTCTGATCTATTATTTTATATTTAATTAACGGAAGTAAAGCCAGTAAAACAGATGTTGGATAACATCCCGGATTAGCGATTAATTTTGCTGTTTTTATTGCATTTTCATTCCATTCGCTTAAACCATAAACAGATCCGTTAAGAAGATGAGCTGCTGTATGTTCATGTTTGTAGTACTTTGAATAAACATTTGGATCTTTCAATCTGAAATCACCGCCTAGATCTATTACTTTCACACCCGCATTTCCAGCTTCGGCAATAACAGTCATCGCCTGACCTGAAGGCATAGCCACAAAAAGTAAATCCAAGTTATCCAATGCTTTCATTTCATATTTTTCAACTTCAAGAGATATCATATTTCGAAGAGAGGGATGCGCATCTCCGATTGAACTGCCAACAGTGGAATGTCCAAAAAGTTTTTTAATTTCTGCCTGAGGATGATTTAATAGCAATTTGATTAATTCTATGCCGGAGTAACCTGTTGCCCCGACCATTCCTATTTTTATCATATTACAAATCTCTGAATATCTTCTTCATAATTATACATAATAATGTATAATTATCCAAAATTATTATGCAGAATATTTTAGCCAAGAGAGAATGAAATAAAGAATATAACCGGTTCAATTTATTAAGAAAGATTTGGTTAGAATAAAATCGCGATAATTTGTGAAGTGCCGGAATTCGATCAGTAGTTGGTAATTTATCTTTTGAGTCGTAAGATAATTTTCGGATCGGTTAATTCTCTGATTGCGTTTTTTGCAATCCATCTTGCGGATTTTGAATCAAGTGTGCTTATTTCTTGGGCAAGTATAAGAGCTTCTTTATTCAAATATTTACTTCGTTTTCCGATTTGTCGTAAAGACCAGTTAACTGCTTTTTTAACAAAATTCCTTTCATCCAAAGAATGTTTTCTAATTAGAGGGAAAAATTGAAGAAAATCTTTATCATCTCTTTTTTTATCATGAACTGATATATAGCAAATTAAAGAAAATCCTGCTCGTCGGATAAACTCTTCTTTTCTTTCACACCATTCAAATATCTTTTCTACAGCATATGGCGTTTTCCTAAACAAATAACAGCAAGCTCCGTCACAAATATCCCACGAATGAAAATCGCGGACCCATTTGTTCATTAGGGATTTTGTTACACGGTCTGGATCTGCAATCATTACTGCTATTTGTCTTGCTTCATGAAAACCCGATTCCCATAATTCCAAAGCTAATTCATGATTTGTCCCAATTCCTTTTGCAAATGTTTTTATGAACGGCGCATTAATTCCAAATGCTTTATCAACATTTATCCCGTAACGCTTCATACCTGCTAAGTTAATAGGATTGTAATGATTTTTTAACTCTTTAATTATTTCTTTGACGGTCATTGTTTCTTAAGAAATTAAATGGAAAATGCAGGCCATATAAATAAAACGTTTAAAAACGTATCATTGCGGGCGTTCAATCTCAATTGCATGAAGTATATTTCTAATATCTTCTTTAGAGAAAGGTTTGGCAATATAATAATCACAACCGGCGGCAAGAAATTCTTCTTTATCTCCTCTCATAGCAAAAGCTGTTTCAGCTATAATCGGGATATTTTCATAGCCTTCTATATTACGTATATCCTTTGTAATTTCAATTCCGCTTTTACCTTTTCCCAAATTTATATCCATTAGAATTGCATTGTATTTGTTAGCTTGAACAAACTCCATCGCCGTTTCAGCATTGTGAGCAATATCTACAATGTAAAGATCTTTAAGAAAAAATCTTATAACATCTTGAGTTATGAGATCGTCCTCAACTAAAAGAATTTTCTTTATGGGTTTATTCTGATCATTTACTTCTTTATGAGAAAGATTAAAATTTATTGAGCGGTTTTTACTTTCTATATCGTTCACTTCTATTCTCCTGCAATAACATGTGATTGGCCGAAAATTGATTCATTCAAACACTACTGTTAAAATAAACAATAGCATCGGTCTTAATCAAGCAAGTTATCATTGTAATAATAGAATATTCTCTCATAGAATAGTATCTGATTTTAACATCATCCAATTTCTAAAATAACTAAATGAATTACCTCGCCGCAGAGCAACGAGGTATCTGAAACCTGCCTCGTGTTGCCGCCCCGCTTCGCCTCTCGGCTTTAGCGAGGCGAGAAGTCAAGGCGGGAGTAATTTTAATTTATTCGCCGGAAGTAGCGAGGAATTGACCTTAAAACCGCCTTCGGCGGATTAATAAGCCTTTAATCTGACAATCAGGATGGTTTTAACAAATTGTATTTTTTCTACGGCGTTATAAAGGTATCCGGACAGTGTCTAAGCGCATATGAGAAATCAATAAAATGGTGAAGGACATTGTGTCATAAAATGCAATTTTGTCATCCTGGAGTGGCCGATGTGATTTATTTTTCTTATTTGCAAATATTTGACAACAAAGTATTTATTAATTAATTAATGTAAAAATATCTGCACAAAATAAAATGAAATTAAGTGGCAGCAGCCATAACTGCGCTAGTTGAGGAATCCATATGCAATATAATAATTAGATACCAACCTAAAAGAATAATAACAGATAGTTCCGACAAATTCTTTGCCTGTTCTGTTATTTCAACACGGGCTTGAGTTTTAAACCAATCTTTCAATTTTGGATCATCGACTCCGGCACGGAATGTCACAAGTAAATTCCCTGCGCTATCTTTGAATTCAAATCTAGTTGCCCAAAAATTTGCCGCTTCCCATGTAAATGATGTACCGTTAGCAAATTCAAGCAAACCTGACGATGCCATTAAATTTGGTTTAAATACGGCCAGATCATTTTCATTGCCTAATTCACGTATGGTTATTTTTGTATAAAAAATTCCTATACGTTTAAACGACCATTTCCCGTCGAAAGATTCAACTTCCGCCAAAGAACCTGTTGATTTCGGAAAATTTAATGTTCCGTATAAATCATCATTTAGCCTTAATTCAAAAAATTGATGAATAGTTTTCGGCTGCGCCCAGAGCAAGTGTTCATTTGAAATATCTTTAATAGATTTCATATTATTTTATTGCCGTAATGTTTATACTTCTTCAAGTGAATGCATTTTAAATATTTGATTCAAATGATGTTTCATATGCACATAATAATCCTTAATAAAATATTCAAGTGAAGCAACCATACCTTTTTGTAAAGTATGTCCGGAAATGTCTTCGAAATTATGTTCGGAATACATTTTACTTAAAACATCAACAGGAATATATTCAACAATCCTGATTATCTGCAAATTATTCAACTTCCAAAGATCAATTAAAAAATTCCAGTCGGCGGTTTGATAATTTTGAGCCTGCACCCATTCATTCTGTTGATATCCTGAAAATATCAGATTACCCTGAAATTGACCCTTGACGAAACGAACTGTATTATTTATGGAGGAATCAATTAAGTGTCCTAAAATTTCTTTTGCAGACCATTTATCGGGCGTCGGTTTAAAACCACTCTGTTTATCATTAATAGTTCTGAGTTTATTTTCATAGCTTATTATAACATTTTTAAATTCACCAATAAATTCCTGCATATTAACTCCGATCATTTGTAAATTATTTCATTAAGAGCAGTGGAAAAGGAAGTGGGTAAATCAGCAGTAACCGAGATATTTTTCCCGGAAGGCAGTTGAAATTCAATTTTACCCGCATGAAGCATTAACCGCGGGTATTTTTGTTGAATAGTCTTATCCCCATACCTTAAATCACCAACTATCGGGAACCCAATAAAATAAAGATGAACGCGCAACTGATGACGCCTCCCCGATGACGGATTCAATTCTAAACTTGTATAATTGTTATACCGTTCAAGAATCCGGTATTTTGTTTCACTTGGTTTTCCTTTTCTTTCATCGACTCCCATTCTTCCGGAGCCGAATTCGCGGATAGGTTTATTTATTATCCCCGAATCGTTAGGCACTTGTCCGTGAACGAGAGTAACATAGAATTTTTTAATGAGCCTCTTTTCAAACTGATCATTAAGTATTTTATGAGCACTTCCGTTTTTAGCAAAGATAATTACACCGCTTACTTCCTTATCGAGGCGGTGAACGGGAAATATTTTAATAGCTAATTTTTTTTCAAGAATTGAATGGAGGGACTCAATTTTATGATCGTTTTCTGAGATTGATGCGAGTCCTTCAGGTTTACTAAGTACAATCACATCCGTATCTTCAAAAAGAATTTCAGTACTATTTGATTTTTGATTTATCATTATATAAGTATTCATTAATTTTTCATTTCAGATAAAGACAATATACTGTTTTTTGATTTAAAGTAATTTTTTCAAATCCCATTTTCTCCAGGTACCGTAAATGCATTTTATTTTCAGAAGAGCTGTAAATTTTTTTAATGTTCCTTTCCTTCAGAATTTTATTGTATACAAAATTACCCGTTTTGAAATCCCGATAACCCGGAATTACATAATCCAGTTTTACAAAAACTGAATTATCTTTCCTGTTATCAAAACACACAAGCCCGGCAGGTATGGTATTCCTGAGGACAAAGAACACATTACATTTATCGACCTGATCCAAAGTAAAAGTAGTAATATACTTTGTTATATCTTCAAGATGATAGTTTAGAAACATCTTTAGATAATCAGAATCCGGCTTCACTTCTAAAATACTGAAATATTCTTTTGCAGTAAAAATTTCAAATAGGTAATAAATATTAATAAATGCAACAAATCCATTGACACAAGCGACTGGATAAGCGCCTATTATTATTCCATAAATCATAAAAAATATTGAACCAAACAGATTAATAATTCTTAATTTAACAATTGCTTTCATCATTAATGAAACTGCGACTAGGGCAGAAGCCAGATATCCTAATATTTCAACTAGTTGAAAATGTCCGGGCATTCGCTCACCATTTATTTATTATTGTGTATAGCCTTCTTATAAAGATAGTAATAGTTTTGTTTTTAACAGTTTGTTCTATGTTAAAAATCATATTTTTGTGATAACAAAATCAAATTAATATTATGAGCCCGTTGATTAATAATCCGGTAATCAGCAATAATGAAGTAATAAGACCGACGCGCGTGGAAGTCGATTTAAGAATTCTTTCAGCTAATTTTGCAAATATAAAACAGCATGTTCAGCACACCATGGTGATGCCCATACTCAAAGCGAATGCATATGGTCACGGATTGGTGCGGATTGCCAAATTAATGCAGAATTTAAAAGCTGATTATATTGGCGTTGCCGTTCTCGAAGAAGGTATTTTGCTCAGAGAGTCGGAAATTGATATTCCTATTCTTGTACTAGGAGGAATATGGGGAAATCAGATACCGCATTTTATAAAAAATAATCTTACTATCACCGCATCTTCAATTGCAAAATTAAATCAGATAGAAGAAATTGCCGGGCAATTTAAATCAAAAGCAAAAGTGCATTTAAAAATTGATACAGGCATGGAACGTATCGGTGTTCATTATTATTCAGCGGAAAAATTTCTTGAAACAGCGGTTAGTTGTAAAAACATTCAAATAGATGGAATTTTTTCACATTTGGCCAATTCCGAATTAAAAGATTTAGCCAACACCCGATTACAATTAGAAAGGTTTTTAGATGTAAATAGATTTTTTGAAAAACATTCATTAAAAACTCCGATAAGACATATAGCTAATTCAGGCGCAATTATTCAAATGCCGGAAACTTTTCTTGATATGGTTCGACCCGGCATAATCCTTTATGGGGTTTATCCTTCAATTGATATTAAAAAAACTATTCAGGTTAATCCCGCATTATCATGGAAATCACTTGTAGTATATTTTAAAGTGATCAAAGCGGGAAATCCTGTAGGATACGGATCAACATGGAAACCGGAACATGATATTCGTGCAGTAACGATACCGGTTGGTTACGGTGACGGGTATTTAAGAAGCATGAGTCATAAAGCTGAAGTATTGATACGCGGACAACGTTATTCCGAAGTCGGTACAATTTCTATGGATCAAATTGTTATTAATATTGAGAACGGCAGTGCATATAACGGTGATGAAGTAATTTTAATTGGAAGCAAAGACGGAAATTCAATTACCTGTGAAGAACTTGCAGAATGGGCCGGAACTATTCCCTATGAAATTCTTACAAATATAAATACACGCGTACCAAGAGTCTATATCGAATAATTGAGAAAATATTAATTCGAAATATTATGCCGGTTGCAATGAATGAATCAATATTCGTTGTTCCAGAAAATCAAGGCTTTCCAGGATTTTTGATCTTACTAATTCCGTTTCTTCCATAATCTCAGGAATAATTTTTCTATAGTAATTAAGCCCATCGAGCAGATTATTATAATATGTATTAACATATGCTTCAGTTTGCGCAGAAATTGAATTCAAACTATCTTCAATTTTTTTCTCAATAAAATCCAAATTAAGACTCAATTCTTTGATAAACATGTTTGGTCTATGGGGATCTGTAATTAAATTAATACGTCCATAAATATGATCAACCATTTCTTTTAGAGTAGAAACCTTTGAATAATATGCGAGATTCGGTCCGGGACAGACAGAAACTGCGAGACTTTGTTTGGCTTCTTCTATATTATAATTTATATAAGTAGAAGCGGAAAGTCCTTCACAAAGACAAGCTTTTTCAGAAGCCTTTTCAAATTCTTCATTGAATTTATCTTCTGTTTCTTCGTTATCCTTTAATACCGAAATCTTTTTCATAAATTCTATTGATGCCGTACATATCGGTTTTTCGGTATAATTTTTATTTGATACCAGGAATTTTTTCGCACATGGACTACCGGGTCTGCCTCTTTCAAGTCGATCCATTTTTTCAATATCTTTTGTATTGTTACGAAGACTATTGAAAGGAACACCAAGCGGAGAAACATTACTTAGGTACAAATCATCTTCTCCTGCTTCACAAAGTCTCTGCAAAGTATCCGGATCAACATTCATCACTTCGGGCACTAAAAGGAAGGGGCTTCCCCATCCGACCGATTCAACTTTATAATACCTTCTTAAAAATTCATGTTCTTCTGTTTTACCTACGCCGCCCTGAACTGTGACTTTGAAATTTAATTTTTGATTATCAACAGGAATTCCTTTTTTATTTAAAGCCGGGAGCAAAAGCTCTTTCAAGGAGTCAACAAGTTCACTTTTTCTATTTTTGAATTCTTCAAGTATTGGTCCCAATAAAAAGCCATCGGAAGCAAATGCATGCCCTCCGCAATTCAATCCGGATTCGATTCTATATTCGGAAACCCAGAGACCTTTTTTTGCTAAAAACTTTCCCTGAATAAAAGCAGATCGGAAATCGCTTACCTTAATAGCTATTTTCTTTTTAAATGAACCGTCAGGCAAAGGATAGAAATCTTTAAATGATTCAATATAGCTGAATAATTTTGGATTCATACCTGCGGAAAAAACAATCGTACTTTCAAGAGCACTCAATGCAAATCCCCGAAATGACGCATGTGCGTCATTAAACTCAATTGGCATCTGAGATCCGTCATGGTTGTAATTTGCCTTATCGAGTTTTGTCATGATATTAACTTCGATTGAACCCGGATATATATTTTCCCGCAACCAATTCTGAAGTTTATCTTTTATAATAATATCAGCCGAACCAATCATATCATTGTATTTCTCTTTTAACTCACACATTTCGGGAAGCATTTCAAAATATTTAGTTATATCACTTCCTTCTTCAAAGGCCGAGTTTTTTAATTTTTCAAACTGTTCTTTTACAATTTGATTGATCATATTGAGATAAGCAGTCATTCTTCGAGCGCGTGAGTCTTCTTCGGAAGATGTAATCTGCTGATACGGCAGGCTCATTTTTTGACTATAATATTTACGCAAATGTTCCATTAATGTATCATCGACTAAGGATATAACCGAAGAGATTCCGAATTTTGCAACTTTGGCGGGGGCATCAACTGAATATCCAACTCCCAATACCGGAATATGAAATGTATGTCCAAAATTATTTTTCATTACTTATACCTAAAATTATAATAGATAAAACTCGTTCAATACTTATTTGAATTACAAGAAACGTTGTAATTAGTTACCGTCGTTATAAATATTTCCGCAGAAATACTAACTACAAATTATAAGATGAATCATCGCGGCGTGAACTTACAAAAATAATTTTATACTAAAGTGTTTCGGGAGGGCTATAATCATTATTGAAAGCATGTTTTACATTACTTTTACAAATCTGCAATCTTAAAACAAAATAAATCTGAATATTTCTGCTAATAATTAAGGTGGCTACTGAATTAATAGATAAAGGCAAGCGCTTGTGCCAGGCACTTAAAACGATCAAATAATTTGATCCAAATCATTCCCCGATTATTTTTCTTTTGTTGGGTTCAAATTATATTCTTTTGATTGATCTTTTGGAATACTTAATGATTTCCATCCATCACCAACATGAATTTTAGCTACGAGAACTATTTGTCCGGCATGGTAGGATAGATGTGAAAGTGATCTAATCAACGCATCTGAAACCGTTAAGTCACGATTTCTGATTTTAATAATTTTATCTAAATCAGAATCAGAAAGTTTATCTAATT
>Ga0182027_10008777_pt1 | contig 14645 bp, 10 predicted proteins | sample 712E1DmetaG_FD_121300 | JGI IMG/M metagenome (GOLD analysis project Ga0182027, IMG submission 121300) | Permafrost microbial communities from Stordalen Mire, Sweden - 712E1D metaG (Illumina Assembly) | ecosystem: Environmental > Terrestrial > Soil > Wetlands > Permafrost | place: Sweden... | reverse complement strand
GGCGTGACTCTGCTTGACGGCATGAGCATCGAAGATCATTTGATCGAGGACTTATGGGCCGGTATGTCCCAGGATGGCAGCCTGGATGTATTGGCTCAACTGTCCGGTCACGTGGGACCGAAAGGCGATATGGTGGGCTGGATGGGTGATTTTAATCCGCCTGACATGCATTTCACTTACCTGGCCGGGGCGTTATTCGCAATGGATGTAGAGGCTCCGGAAGGTTTTATTTGCCGGGATATCGAAGCCGGTGAGATGGCAGTTTCTTGGCTGCAAGGCACGGATGAGGCTGAAGGTGGTGATTTACATACGGATGCATCCTCCAATACCAGCCAGGCCAGGGACGCTCAAGGCTACGAGTACGATGGCTCGCGCGGCCTGTTCGAGATGGAATACCAATCTTTTGAGCGTTATTACACCCCGTTGAAACATGGTGAGCAGCCTATGCTGGATTTCTATTCGCCGTGTAAAAAGAAAACTGCCTGATTGAAGGTTTATATGAGTGATTATGTAACTGTGTATGTAGCTAACGGTCAATTGGATGCGGAAATGGTACGTGGGTTCCTCGAAGCTTCTGGAATTCCGGCCATGATTTCCCAGGAGAGCGTCGGCAAAGTATTTGGGCTGGCCTCCGGACCTTTAGGTGAAGTCAACGTCCTGGTTCCTGTGGAAAATTCAGAAGAGGCGTTAGATCTGCTCAAATCGATGGAAAGCGGCGATTTGATCGACGATCAGGAAGATGAAAATTCCTCCACAGACGAGGAAGCTGATGACGACGATGAACTTTCTTCAAGCGAGGACGCTGATGATGGTAGCTAGCGGCCAGGAGACCAGGTTATGAAAAACGAAAACAGGATCGGTGGGAAAAACCTGGTTCTTTTTGTCAGTTTACAAATCATCTTAATGGGGCTGATGTTTTCAGCCGGGTTTCTTGCCCAAAGAATTATTTATCAGCGCCAAAGTACTTATCCCATTTTTACTCAGGCCTACCAGCTGCTGATGGACAACGCCTTAAAACCTCTCCCCGCTCCAAAAGTGCTCGAGTATGGGATGATCCGCGGATTGTTGGAGGCTTACAAGGACCCTTTCACCGTTTTCGTTGAGCCACCCCAAAATGAGCTGCAAACTAACCAGTTAGAAGGGAAATTCGGTGGAATTGGCGTCCGGTTGGATCGCGATCCGCAAAACTTTTATATCGTTTTTCCCCTGCCCGACTCTCCGGCTGCCAAAGCCGGCCTTCTGGACGGCGACCGGCTGGTGCAAATCGATAATCTACCCGTTACCGCTGAAACCTCCCAGGATGATGTCCAGGCAGCTATCGAGGGAAAGGTCACTTCCACCGTTCAAATTGATATTACCAGAGCGCCGGATTACGCTCACCATCACTTTTCCATCGTCCGGCAGGAATATCCGATCCCTTCCGTGGTGTGGAATCTGGTCCCCGGAACGCCTCAGACTGGCATCGTTCAGGTTAGTTTAATTTCAGATACCACTCCAACGGAAATCCAAAAGGCAATGGATGATTTAAAAAAGCAAGGCGCCTCCAGCTATATTCTGGACCTGAGGAATAATGGTGGTGGCCTGGTTCAGGCCGGCGTCAATACGGCCAGGTTATTCCTGAAGAAAGGAATCGTGATCCAACAGCAATATCGCGATAAGCCGGTCGAAGATTTTGACGTGAGTAAAACCGGCCTATATTCAGACGTTCCCCTGGCTGTCTTGATCAACCACGGCACTGCCAGCGCCGCGGAAATCATCGCCGGAGCACTGCAGGGGCAGAAACGCGCCCCGCTGATTGGTTTCCCTTCCTACGGCAAAGATACCATCCAGCTGGTTTTTGACCTGGATGATGGCTCCAGCGTCCATATCACCTCGGCCCACTGGTGGGTTCCTGGCCTTTTTACTTCCATTGAAGGAAAGGGCCTGCAACCCGATATCCAACTATCCGAAGACCAGGCCAACGGACCCGAAGCAGTCCAGGCGGCTGTGAAAGAGCTGCAGAAAATTCAACCTTGATGAGCCGGTCGATTTTTCTGGTAATCTTCCGGCGTATCCAGGTCGCTTAGGACGCTGGCCGTATTCACTTCCAGGTAGCGGATCATGCTATTGTGCTGTTGAAAAAAATCGCGCATCGTGGCAGGCGGGGTTAAATTTTTAATTTCTGGCCAAAGGCTTATTTCTATCAGCCAGGGATGCCCACGGCGCAGCTGATAACTGGGAACGATCAAGGGCGATTTCTCTCTCCGAAATAGATCCAGCATCCCTTTGACCGTTTTTTCTTCGATCTGCGGTTGGTCGCCCAGAACTACCAGGGCTGCCTGGACCTCATCAGTCAGTGCAGCCAAACCGGTCTGGATTGAAAAAAGCATGTCGCCGTTCGAGTAATCCGGGTTGAAGGCAGTCTGGACATCGAAATTGGCCAGGGCAGTCTCCACCAGGCTGGTAGTGCCGCCTGTGACGACGATGATGGATTGGATGCCGGCCTTCTGTAGAGTTCCAACGACCTTACCAATCACCGTTTGGCCTCCCCAGGGTAAGATCATTTTGGGTTGGCCCATGCGGCGCGATAGACCTGCCGCCAAAACAACCCCCGCGATAACGGACTCCCATTGAATAGCCATTCCCTTACCCCGCTTCCAGTAAACGGCGATAGTCTTCAGGCGTATCCACGTCGAGAGTAATCGCGCTGTCATCCCAGGGAAGCCATACTGGCGGGTATTTCGAAAAAACGGCTCTGCCTCCAACGTCCCCTTGCAGGCCAATAAATCTTGAAACGCGTCCCGGTCGAACAGATTCGGATTGGCCCTTTTACCGTCCACCAGGGGGCTGATTATTATGGCCAAGCTTTGATTGTGTATCTCGACTAAACCACGCAGAAGAGCTGCAGGGATTTGCGGCTGGTCACATAATAAGAAGATTGCCGATCCAGTTTCAGATGGCAGCGCTGTGACCCCGGCCCGGATGGAACTGCTTTGACCAGTTTGCCAGGCTGTGTTTTCGACAATATTGACCGGCAGGTCTTTTAATACCTCTCGAATCGGCTCGACGACCGCCCCCACGACCACGCTGACCGGAGTCAGCCCGGCCGCAATAGCTGTCTGTACGACCACGCGAATGAATGGTTGGCCTTTCCAATCCAGTAGCGCTTTAGGCTGGCCTAATCGTTCTGATTTACCCCCCGCCAATACAATCCCGGCGGTCGGTTCGTAAACCGCATGGACCCCTTTTCCCTGGCCAAGCGAGGCGACCAATACGCTGTGATAACTTTTCCACAGAAGAACGGCAGCTTTAGCAGCTTCAGCCTGGAGGTAAGCAGTGTCGGCCTGGTTGAAAATCACCACTTTCCGCGCGCCCGCTGGAATATTTTTCAACCCTCCCTGCGCATTCAGCAGCAGGTGCAGAATGGCCGGCATGCCTACCGGTTTGCCCATTTCAGCCCCTGACAGTTCGGCAAATATTTCCGGCCGGTGGAAAGTTCCGGCCGCCAGCGGTTTATCCAGTCCGGACAGGCCTACAACGATGGCCACCATGTTGGCCCAGGCAGGGATAGCTGGCTCGTGAGCAGCCGGCGCCTTGAGGGGCAGGCCGCGCGAACCATCCGCCTCAACCAGGAGTGGACAGTCCAGTTCATCAGCCAGGCGGCGCAGGTCTTCCAAGTCATTTTCCGCCAATCCCCTGGTGCGCTGGTCTTCACTGGTAGGTCCGGTGAACAGGTTTACCCCTTCAACCAGGCGGCTGCTCAAATCGGCAATAGATTGCGACTGATCGACAATAAAATGTGCATCCGCCAGGCCGGCCTGTTCAACGCCTAAATGTGTGCTGGCCGTTACCAGGACGGGAGGTTGCATCTGGCGCGCCAGTTGGAACATCGCGGTAGTTTTCCCGCCTGCCCCCACTATCGCCAGTCTGAGAGTCCGCCCGGCTCTGATAGCCTTTACAAGGTCCAAAGCTAACCTTTTATTCTTCCGGTTTTATTCTTCAAGCTTTCCCAATCCCTTTAGAACCCGTTCGGGAGTCAGGGGAAAATCGTTGAACCAAACCCCGGTGGCATTGTGCACTGCGGCGATAATGGTTGGCGCAAAAGGTAAATAGGGCATTTCTGCCATCCCACGTGCTCCCCATGGACCAATCGGGTCGGGATATTCGAGGATCACCGACTCGACAATTGCTGGTACGTCCAGGACGGTTGGGATGAGGTAAGTGGAAAAGGCCGAAGTCAATACCTGGCCATTCTTTTCAATAAAATTCTCAAGGAGAGTATAGCCTTGAGCCTGGACAACGGCACCTTCTATTTGCCCTTCAACCAGTTTGGGGTTGACGGCGTGACCCACATCGTCAACGCAAATCATTTTTACCAATCTGATCTGACCGGTTTCAGTGTCTACCTCCACCTCGGCTGCTTCTGCCACGTAGCCATAGGCAAAATTAGGCTCTGACTTACCGGTTTCCGGGTCAAACGCGGTCGTTTTAGGCGGGCGATATTCGTAGGTAGCGGTAGCGGGCCTTTCTTCGTTTTTCCACTTCTGCAATGCCAGTTCAGCGGCGCCCTTGATCGAATTCCCGGCCATGAAGGTCATGCGAGATGCCGAGGCGCTCCCTGAATCGCCGGTAAGCAGGGTATCCGAGACGACCAGGTGGACCTTTTCCAGCGGGATTTGCAATGCTTCGGCCGCCATCTGAGAAAAGACGGTATGCGCTCCCAGGCCTACGTCAGCGCCGGCATGATACAAAATCGCTTTCTCGATCTCGGTGCCACCCTGTAACTCTATCGTTGCCGTAGATTTCTCAGGGGCGCCAAACGAAAATCCAACATTCTTAAAACCGCAGCCCAACCCTAACCCACGTAGAATATGCGGCGGATTTTCGCCGGTCCCTGGTTTTGGCTTGAACTGCCAACCGGCGGAAGTTTGTTCCCATCCGGCCTTCTCGGCGCATTTAGCCAGTACCTTATCCATGGTAACACCTTTGGGTAACGGCGTCCCCACCGATAGCAATGAACCTTCTTTGAGCAGGTTGCGCATGCGCATTTCTACCGGGTCGATCCCCAATATTTCAGCCAGCTTATTGAGCTGGGATTCGGCTGAAAAAATAGCCTGTGGACCGCCGAAGCCTCGAAAAGCTCCGGTGGGCACATTATTGGTATAGACTGCGTACGCATCGACTTTTACGTTGGGAATATCATAAGACCCGGTACAAAGCAGGGTAGCATTTCCCAGCACTTTTGTAGAAGTGTAGGCGTAACCGCCTCCATCGGCGATCAACTCAACCTGTGCTGCAACGATTTTCCCGGCCTTCGTGGCTCCCCATTTTGAATGGATGTAATAAGGATGGCGTTTATGATGCCCGATGATGGATTCTTCCCGGCTCCAGATTATTTTTACCGGGCGATGGATGCCTCTCTGGTTCAAGCGCCAGGCTGCCAGGGCCAGCACGATTTGCACTGACATATCTTCACGCCCACCGAATGCGCCTCCGATGGCCGGATAGATGACTCTGATTTGATCGGCAGGCAGACCCAGGGCATGCGCAATCTGGGTTTGGTCTTCGTGGGTCCATTGACCGGCCACTATTACCGTTACTCTGCCTTCCTGGTCTATGTAGCTTAATCCGGCTTCGGGTTGCAGGTAGGCATGTTCCTGGGCAGGCGTCAGATAATTGTCTTCCACAATCACGTCTGCGCCGGCAAAGGCATTCTCCACATCACCTTTGCGAATGCGATAATGGCAGAAAACGTTAGAACCGCGCTCAGGATGCAGGATCACGGCGTCAGATTGCATTGCGTCAACCGGATTGGTAAGCACCGGCAGATCCTCATAATCGACCACGATCTTTTTTACCGCTTCGGCAGCAATTTCTTCAGTCTCGGCGACCACCAGCGCTACCTGGTCACCGATAAAGCGCACGCGCTCAGCATTGGCTATGCTTGAACCAGGACCGCATAATACCGGCTGGTCGTCCATAATCAAACCATATTCATTCACCGGGACATCTTTGGCGGTGAAGACGGCCAGAACGCCTGGCGTCATTTCGGCTTTGGAAGTATCGATCCGGTTGATAATGGCGTGGGGCCGCCTGGCGAACAGGATTTTCATATACGCCTGCTCAGGCAGGTTAATATCTCCAGGGTAGTAGGTTTCTCCTTTTACTTTACCAGGCGCGTCGACCCGTGTAACAGACTGGCCTATATATTGCATAAAAGCCTCGTGGACCTAAAGGTGAAACTAATTAATGGCGTTTCTTTCGTTTATAAGCTACCCGGGGAACATCAAAGGGGCCCAATTGTGAAGGAATAAAAATTCGGTTGAGCACAAAAGTAAACAACATTAAGAAAGCATACAACACGAGCATCAAAAATAAAGTCATGCCGATCTCAATAAATAGATATGGATCGCCTCCATAATGGTTGATCGCGTCCAGGGGGATCTGAAATAAAGCGTAATTATGCTGCTGGTTGTAATCCATAACCAAGCGCATCCCCGCATAAGACATAATCGGGATAATGATCATCATCGCGAAACCAATCCCACGCCATACTGGAGGAAGTTGTTGGGGCTCTTTTTTGGTACTTGCCCGTCTTGATACGCTGTTATATTTACCCATATTTACTCCTTTTGTGCAGCAAGTTCTATCGCTTCGATAATTTTATAGTACCCGGTACAACGGCATAAATTGCCCGTGATGGCCTGCTGGATATCTTCGAACGCCGGTTGTGGTTTTTCTTCAAGCAATTTGGCGGCAGACATGATAAAGCCTGGGGTGCAGTAACCACATTGCACCGCACCCTTTTCAATAAATGCCTGCTGGACTGGATGAAGTTTCTCGAAATCTCCCAGGCCTTCAATGGTCACGATTTCAGCGTGATGGGCGCGTGGCGCAGCCACCATGCAGCTCATCACCGCTTTTCCGTCGAGGAAAACGGTACAGGCGCCGCATTCACCTTCAGCGCAGCCTTCCTTGGTGCCGGTCAAACCAGCTTCTTCGCGCAAGAAGCGCAGAAGAGTTTTGTGTTGGCCGCTGTCGAACACCAATTTTTTTCCATTTATTGTGGTTTCGATGGGAGTCTGGTCATCATGGTGAATCTGACTTTTCAGGTCTCCTGGTTTCAAATTATCTTTTCCCCATAAAAGGACCGGCTCTTCCGGGAAATTGGCCCGTTCTTCTTTATTAGCGAGGGAGTCCAGGCACCTGTGCACGATCACTTTCACCATCTGGCGCCGGTAAGCGGCAGAACTGCGAATATCACTGATCGGCCTGGCTGAATCCATCGCCAGTTTGGCGGCCGCTGCGATGGTTTCAACGGTCAGTTTCTTCCCGACCAGGTACTTCTCCGCTTCGACCGCATGGATAATCGTTGGTGCGACCGCGCCGAGAGTGATCGCAGCAAATTTAACCATCTCACCGTCGAATTCCACAACTACCGCAGCGTTGACCAGTGAAATGGCTTGCGCTCGCCGCAGGGCCAGCTTATAGAATGTTCCGGATCGATTGCCTGGCGCGGCGGGGATAGCAATATCAACCAGCATTTCATCCGGCTGCATGACCGTCTTGCGTACACCTGTGTAGAAGTTGTCGAGGGGGACAATCCGTTCGCCATGCGAGGATTTCAGGGTAAGCCGCGCCCCCAGGGCCATCAACGGGGTAATCGTGTCGTTGGCTGGCGAGGCGGTGATCAGATTTCCGGAAATCGAGCCGCGATTACGGATTTGCGGCGAGCCTACTTCCCAGCAAGCTCTTGCCAGGGGAAAGGCATACTCTTTGATGATTGGTGAGGCAACACACTGGTTGTGGGTTACCAGCGCCCCAAGGTGGACTACGCCGTCCTCATCCAGGGTAATCTGGTCCAGGTCTGCAATGCGAGTGATGTCGACCAGGGTATGGATATTTTTCCTTACCCCGCGTTCCATTTCAAGAATCAGGTCAGTTCCTCCCGCGATGATCCGTGAATGCTCCTGGCGTTCCTGTAGAAATTGCAAGACTTCTTCGATGTTACTGGCGCTGATGTACTCCTGCCACATAAAACCTCCACGCTAATTTATTTTCATGCTCTGACCGGTACCACCATTACGCAGCATGATGATTTCACCCATAATACTGACCGCAATCTCTTCCGGAGTTTCAGCTTTTAATTCCAGGCCCATGGGAGCATTAATCCGGTTTATTTTTTCCTCCGGCACACCCGCTTCGACCAGCGTTTTTTTGGTCAATGCCCAGCGGCGGCGTGAGCCAATCAGCCCTATGTAGCCTGCCTCAGTGTTCAGAATGGCCGGTAGACCTTTTACATCCACGCCCATATTGCGGGTGGGCAAGACAATATAAGTATAAGGGGTAATAGACATTTTTGTGGGTACTTCTGCCATCGATGCCGGCACAAAGAAATCCGCGTCCGGGTTTGCTTCAAGAGTGCAGAATTCAGGCCGGTCGTCTGAAACACCCACCTTGAAACCGAGCCAATGCGCCAAGTGAGCGATGGCCTTACCCACATGCCCGCCACCAATAATGAGCAAGATTGGTTTAGGTTGCAATGGTTCCACAAAAACCTCCACAGTACCGCCGCATACTCCCGGGTCCCCTTGCTGCGGGTTGACCATTTCGTAACTGAGCAGCCTGTTTTTTCCATCCAATAATGCCAGGGCAGCTTCTTTGATCACCCGCCCTTCAACTTCTCCCCCTCCTACTGAACCGATAAAATGGCCATCCGGATAAAAGAGCAATTTACTGCCTTCGTGGCGCGGCGTCGAACCCTGGCTGCCCACAATTGTGCATAAAACACCCCCTTCCCCTTTTTCTTCAAGATCAGCCAACGCTCGATAAATTGTACTCATCTACACCTCTAATAAGCCAAGTATAACTGGTAATAACTGTTTTTTTCGAGAAACTATCCCTTCTGCAAGGTACGTACCATCATTAAGATGCGTGTAAGGAATGTTCTCTAAGACAGGCAGTGGATTATTGATTAAGAGTTTACTCGAACTGCTGACCACGTCGGTTACCATCAGCATGGCGAAATCCAGACCCCGGCTTTCCCTGAGCTGGGCGAGAGCCTTATTCAAGCTGTCAAGGTGCTCCGTCACCTCATACAGATCGGTGACTTCGGCTTGCGAGATGGCAAACTGGCTGGCGCCGTTCTTGTAGATCTTCATATCGGTGCGGATGATTTCTTCTGGCGAACGTGCTCCCAGCCCGGTACCAGCGGCAATCACTTTTTTACCGAACGATTCTACGGTCTCATTCGCCAGGCTGGTACCTCCAATAAATGCCCATCGGCCCAATCTTTCGGCCGCTTTTCTGTCTCGCTCGGTGACCGTCGGAGATGTAAGGATCAAGGTATCTGAAAGCAGCCCGGCCAACATAAGGCCTGCAATCGCAGGCGGAGCGCTCAAGCCGGCGTCCTGGATACCTTCTGACACCAGGGTACTGGTACTGCCCACTACGTCAACAGTAAAACGGATTGGGAGATGCGTAGAAGGGTTGCCCAGGCGGTGATGATCGAGTATTTCCAACAATTCGGCTTCTTCCAGGGATGCCACGGCCTGTTGCGCCTCGTTATGGTCGACCAGGATCAGCCGGATGCGCGGCGGTTTCAGCAGATCTTTCTGCCGGCAAATCCCCAGGTAATGCCCGCCTTCGTCCAAAACCCAGAATTCATCGCCTTCCTCGCGTAATAAACGCGGCAGGCTGTCGCGAATACGGGTGGTTGATAGAACGCGTGCCACCCGCTGATCGGCGGCCTGGTTGCAGGGCAGCATCAGGATTTCGCTAATACGCATTTCCTGCTGGAGGGCGTGCGTGCCGACCAGGCGGTTGACAAATTCAAACAAACTCCGCCCGGTAACCAGCCCAAAAGGCGTCCCATCCGGATTAATCACCGGGGCAATTCCGCCAGCTTTGCTGGCAATATCCCAGGCGTCTCTGAGAGGTTTATCGGGGGTGGTCGTATCCAACCTGCGCATGGTTGATGAAAACCGGGGAGAAGCATCCGTCAGTAACACCGGCGGGTTCAGGCCCAGGTACTTGATCACCCAGGTGGTTTCGGGGTTCAACGGGCCTGCTCGGGCCGGTACTGTATCTTGCCCATCCCTTTCCTTCAGCAGCCAGGCATATCCGACTGCCGCGGCGATCGTATCGGTATCCGGGTTTACATGCCCAATCACGTAAATCGGTTCAGCCATTGCATTTACCTCGCAGCTTGTTCAGGACCTGATCTCTCGAATAGCCTGCCATACCCTTTGCGGTGTAGCAGGATTCTTGTCCACCTCGGCCCCACAGGCATCCACTAATGCATTCCCAACCGCCGGTGCGACCCCATCTAACGGAATTTCAGCTACCGCTTTGACCCCGAATGGATGAGTGGGTTCAAAAGTTTCCACAAACAACGTCTCCATTTCGGGCATTTCATTCGCTCGGAAAATATGATATGTCTCCAGATCGCAGGTGGTTGGACGGCCCAGGTCATCATAGAGCATTTCTTCGCTCAGCGCATATCCCAACGCCTGCACCATGCCGCCTTCAATCTGGCCGGAGGCGGTCAACGGGTTGACAATCACACCTGAATCAACCGCCATGACCATTTTGTCGACAGTGATTTTTCCGGTTTGTGTATCGACGGTAATTTCTACGAATTGGGCGGCGAATGGCGGTGGTGAAGACGGTGACACAAAAGAAGCCACTGCCATGATTTGTTCCTGGTCAGTATGGTGTAAAGAGTTGTAGCCAATCTCTTTCATGCTCACATACCTGCCATCCGGCGCCGAGGCTTTGCGATCGCCCAGGGTTATCTGGGTCTGGTCTACCTCTGCACCATTTTTCCGTTCGTTGATCATCCGCGCGGCCCGAATCTTGACCCTTTCAGCCGCCTGTTGGGCAGCTTTGGCTACCGCCGCCCCGGAAATATAGGTAGTGCTGGAAGCGTAAGCGCCTTTGTCAAAGGGAGTGAAGTCGGTATCAGAGGAATAGACCAGAATATCGTCGAGGGGAACTCCCAGGGTTTCTGCCGCCATCTGGGCCAGCACGGTATCAGAACCGGTGCCCAGATCGGTAGCCCCGATCAGCAGGTTGAAAGATCCATCTTCGTTCATTTTGAGGCTGGCCCCGCCCAGGTCCAGGTAAGGGATAGCAGTCCCATGCATCGCCAGGGCCACACCGATCCCTTTTCTGAGGTAGGGCTTGCCGGCGCTGGCACGCCAGGCTGCGTTGCCATATTTTTGGTCCCATCCGATGGCCGCTTTACCCTGGCGCACACATTCTTCCAGGCCTACCGTATGGATAATTTCCGGCATGGGTTCCCGGCCTTCGCTCCAGGCAGTGCTGAAAGGATGCAGCTCGCCGGCGTGCACAGCATTTTTCAACCGGAATTCAAGCGAGTCCAGGCCAAGGTCGCGGGCAATCTTTTCCATGTGCCGTTCAACCGCCCAAAAGCCCTGGGGTACGCCGTAACCTCTGAATGCGCCTGCCGGGGCATGGTTGGTGTAAACGATGTCGGCATAGAAACGGATATTAGGCGAAACGCGATAAGGTCCATCGCCTACGTATAAAGCCATGGCTTTGTGGCCGGTATTGCCCGTAACCGTCAGGGCATGGCAGCCATACGCGCCGGTATCGGTAATGACCTTCATTTCGTTGGCGGTGATCGTGCCGTCCTTTTTCACCCCAGTCTTGAGATGGATAAGCATTGGATGGCGCGAACGTGCCGAAACGAATTCGTCTTCGCGGGTATATTCATAACGCACCGGGCGATGAGTGGCGATGGTCAGATGAGCGGCCACATCTTCGATCAGAACTTCCTGTTTTCCGCCAAATCCACCCCCAATGCGTGGCTTTATCACGCGGATGCGTTTGATCGGCAGGTTCAGGACCGGAGCCAGGATGCGCCGGACGTGGAAAGGAACCTGGGTGCTGGAACGGATTACCAACCGGTCATCCTCATCCCAATACGTGATGGCCACGTGCGGTTCGATGCTGACCTGTTGTACCTTAGGCACTTCGTAATCGCCTTCAAAAATTTTATCGGCTTCGGCAAAGCCTTTATCCAGGTCGCCGATGTCGATGCGGATAGCAGCAGCCAGGTTTTTCTGCGGGTTTGACTCCCCAAAATTGACGAACTCAACTTCATCATGGATTTTGATGGCTTCTGCGTCCATCGACGTTCGTGGATCGAGAATAACCGGGAGTGGTTCGTATTCTACCTCGATGAGTTTCAAAGCCTGTTCAGCGATGGCCTCGTTTTCTGCTGCTACGAAAGCGACTCTGTCACCTACAAAACGCACTTTGTTATCCAGCGAAAATGCATCCAGCGGCCCGGGGATTGGGTCCGATTGTCCGGCGGTCGAATAAACCACGCGGGGAATATCTTGCCAGGTTAACACGGCTGCCACGCCGGGCAAGGTCCTGGCTTTGCTCACGTCAATTTTCTTAATTCGGGCATGGGCGAGCGGGCTAAACAGCACTTTAGCCACCAGCATGCCGCGCATTTCGATGTCAGGCGAAAAAGCCGGTTTGCCCTGGGCAAGCTTGACCGCATCAACTTTGATTTCAGGTTGGCCAACCGTTTTCCACTGCTCGGTTTGCGGAGTGGTCACAACGCGTGGCATGACGGTGGTGCGCAGTTCCAAATCGACCCCGGATTGCGAACTTTCTCCGGAAGGGGAATTTTCCCTGGGTTGATTGGACATCCATTCGTGCGGCACAGGCAGGCTGCCTTCTGGCATTTCGCCGCGTAAAATTGCGGCGGCGCGCAAGATGGCCTGGACCGGCTTAAGATATCCCGTGCAGCGGCACAAAACGCCTGAAAGGGCTTCCCTGACCTGGCTCTCGCTGGGATTCGGATTTACATCCAGCAGCGCTTTTGCCGCCAGAATCATGGCCGGGGTACAGAAGCCACACTGGATGGCGCCGCTCTGAATGAAGGCCAGTTGGATCACGTGCAGGCCGCCGGTATGTTTCCAACCTTGATCGGGATGCTGCCCAATGCCCTCGATGGTTTGGATTTCACACCCATCCACCTGGGCAGCCAACATAGAGCAAGAATTCACGGGCCGTCCATTCAATAACACCGTACACGCGCCGCACTCGCCTTTCTTGCATCCACCGAATTTTGTCCCGAAATATCCTCTTTGGCGCAGCGCCGATAATAAAGTATCCCCTGGGGCAACTTCCCAGGTTTGGTCAGCATGGTTGAGAGTAAACTGTATATTCATCTTTTGCTTCTATTTATTCTTCTAATTATTTGCTAATAACCGCCGGGCGAGTGTCTTACCTGTTTCTAGAATGTAATCTGAATTTTGACTGGTGAGTAATTGGCTACACGCAATTTTAATGGATAATTCAACTACGCCCATATCCTTGCTGTCCATAGCCAGGATCGGATAGACAGCCTCTCCACCCAGAATGACCCGCATGCGCCCATCTGCCCACTCAGCAACGCATACGCTGACAATCGGCAAATCCTGCGGAGATCGCCCCACGAAATCATATTTCACGACGACGTCATAAGGAACTTCGAACCCGGTAATCAGTACGCCTTCATTGCGGGTAGCCCTGTGGGCGAGCCAATCACTGACCCCCTCTTTTTGCCCGCCTGGCTGCAAAACGACCCGGGCATCTAGAGCCAGGAGCGCACTGAGGAAGGCTGATTGCCCGTCTCCCGTCACTACCGTACCCGCTATCGTAGCCGACTGCCTCAGATTGTAATTAGCTTCGAAACGCAGAACTTCTTTAAACATTGCAGGCGTTTCGTCCGAATCCATTAATGTTTGCAGTGTTACTGTGCTGCCTATGCGCAATCCCCCATCCGCTCGCTCGATCTTTCCCAGGTCGAGTCTGCGCAGGTCAACCACGGCAATCGGATCACCCCGGTAATGGCTCAGGTGCGTTCCGCCTCCCAAAGGCACGGTGTGCGGATTTTTCCTGGATAATAATTCGACCGCAGATTGTAAAGTCTCTGGACGATGATATTCAACAATCATTGCCAGTTCTCCTTATTTTTGAGCAAATGTATCAATCAACAGGCGCACATCCCCGCCCACAGGGTACAAAATTGGACAGGTGCAGCCATTCTTCTTGTATTCGTCGACCTTTTTGCGGGCCTCTTCGGGGGTCCCAGACGCAGTAATGCGCAGGATTAATTCTTCTGGCACGAGGTGCTTGGCGCTCTGAATTTGTTCGTGGGTGGCCGGCCAGCCCAGGATCGACTGGATTTGAGTGACCACTTCTGGCGCCACTCCGGACGCTTTGGCAATATGCGGCTGCTGTGCCAGGTACTGGGTCAGCAGTTCCCGGGTGGTATCGATGGCTTTATCGTGATCATTATCGACCGAACAAACCACCAGCTGCGGTCGATCGAGGTCCTCCATGCGCCTGCCGGCCTTCTTGGCGCCTTTCTCCAATAATTCCAGGGCTTTAATATTGTATTCAGGGGGAACGCAATAATTCAAGACCACGCCATCGGCAATCTCACCGGTCATCTCCATCATTTGATCGCCAGTCGCCCCGATGTAAATAGGCACATTTCTCGGTTCGCGCCGGCCATGAACGACATCCAACTCAATCCCATCTACATGCATAAATTCACCGTGAAAAGTTACCCGCTCCATATTGAGCAGCCTCTTCAGAATAATGACAGTTTCACGCATGGCCGTCAAAGGTTTTTT
>Ga0182027_10008776_pt1 | contig 14645 bp, 14 predicted proteins | sample 712E1DmetaG_FD_121300 | JGI IMG/M metagenome (GOLD analysis project Ga0182027, IMG submission 121300) | Permafrost microbial communities from Stordalen Mire, Sweden - 712E1D metaG (Illumina Assembly) | ecosystem: Environmental > Terrestrial > Soil > Wetlands > Permafrost | place: Sweden... | reverse complement strand
ACCGACAATACTCCGAACTGGAAAGGGCCGGGCAACTCGCGGAGCTCGAACCGCAAAAGAACGTGCGCGTGAAAGATGGAAAACTGGATTTGAATTTCGCCCTGCCCCGGCAGGGGGTTTCGTCGCTGGTGCTGACTTGGAATTGAGTGACGCATCACTATTTTGGCACGCTGGGGCCTTGCGGTTGGGGCGGGGTGGCCTATTGGGGAGGGGGCGCCACTTTGGCAAACGGCATCTCTTCTTGCGTATGAACCCGGTTGCCGGCCGGGTCAATAATGGTCGCAGTAACGAAGACCATCACGTCCGCCCTCTGGCTGTTCGTGGACTGCTTCTGGCTGGGGTTGCTTTCCTGCATGGGTCCGCCCAGGACAACGCTCCACCACTCCATCACTCCATTTGCCTCCCGGCATTTTCCAGAATTTTGCGCTTTGCAGATTTCACTTTGCTCTTATATTTGCCCCAATGCTCTATGAACCGCTACTGCAGTTGGATTTGCCCGGTGTGAAAAAGGTGAAGAGCGGCAAGGTGCGGGAAATTTTTGATCTGGGGGACCGGCTGCTCTTTGTCGCCACCGACCGCATCTCGGCTTTTGATTGCGTGATGCCCAATGGCATCCCGCGCAAAGGCGAGGTGCTGACGCAGCTCTCCTTTTTTTGGTTCGATCTGCTGGCGCAGGTGACGGCCAACCATCTGGCCGCCCGCGCCACCGACCCGCTGCCGCCGGAGTTGGAAAAGTTCTCCGGGGCGCTGGCCCGCCGCAGCATGGTGGTGAAAAAGGCCCAACCGCTGGCCATCGAGTGTGTGGTGCGCGGCTACCTCACCGGGTCGGGCTGGAAGGATTATCAGAAAACCGGCTGTGTTTGCGGGATCAAACTGCCCACCGGGCTGCAAAACTCCTGCCGCCTGCCCGCCCCCGTTTTCACCCCGGCGACCAAGGCGGACACCGGCCATGACGAAAACATTTCCTTCGAGGAGGCCTGCCGGATTGCCGGGGCCGACGTGGCGGAGAAGGCGCGCGATCTGACGCTGAAGATCTATTGTTTCGCCGCCGAGTTCGCCTTGAAACGCGGCATCATCATTGCGGACACCAAGCTGGAATTTGGTTTGCACGACGGTGAGTTGATTCTGATTGATGAAGTCCTGACGCCGGATTCCTCGCGGTTCTGGCCGGCGGACCAGTACGAGCCGGGCCGCAGCCAGCCCAGTTTCGACAAGCAGTTTGTGCGGGACTATTTGGAAACCCTTTCCTGGAACAAACAGCCGCCCGCCCCCGCCCTGCCGCCGGGGGTGATCGCCAAAACGACGGAGAAATACCTGGAGGCTTTCCAGCGGCTGACCGGAAAGGCGCTGTGAGGGGCGGCCCAGGCTGTATGGAGTGCGGAAGCTTGCTTCCGCTTTTCCAAAGCGGCGGCGAGCCGCCGCACTCCAAAGGTTTCCTATCCGAAACACCGTTACATTTCCTTTGAGGCCCGCCCCGCCATGCAAAATCTGGTCGAAGATTTTTTGGCCTATTTGCGGCATGAGAAAGGTTGCTCGCCGCAAACCCAGAAGACTTACGCCGCCCTTCTGCTGAATTTCACCGCCTGGGCCGGACGGCAGGGTTTAAGAGAATGGACGCAGGTGACGTTGACGCATCTGATGGCCTTCATGGAGCATGAGCGCACCCGCGCGTTGAAGGACGCGCCGCCCGAGTCCGGGAAGAAACTCAGTTCGGAAACCCTCTACCTGCAAATCGCCGCGTTGCGCGCCTTCTATTCCTTTGCGGAGGGGGAAAAGCATCTGGCGCTCAACCTCGCGGAAAACCTGTCCTTCCCGCGGCGCTGGAAGCGGCTGCCCAAATGGCTCTCCGACGCGGAAATCGAGCAACTGCTCCAGCCGGAAACGACCGCCGACCCGCCCACCCTCTGCGATCAGGCGGCGCTGGAACTGGCCTACGCCTCCGGGTTGCGCCTGGCCGAATTGCGCGGCATCCGCCTGGAGCAGCTTCATCTGGACGCGGGTTTTGTCAGCGTCATTGGCAAGGGCAACAAGGAACGCGTCGTGCCGCTGGGGCGCAAGGCGGTGGCGGCGATCCGGCGTTACCTGGAGGCGGGCCGCCCGAAACTGGTGACAGCGAAATCCCCGGCCAATCTGTTCCTGACCCGGCGCGGGACGCCTTTTGCGGCGGTGACAATGTGGCAGCGGATCAAGCGGCGCGCGGCGCGGGCGGGTCTGGAGCGGAACATCACCCCGCACATGCTGCGGCACAGTTTCGCCACCCATTTGCTGGAGCACGGCGCGGACCTGCGCGTGATCCAGGAACTGCTTGGCCACGCCAGCATCAGCACCACCGAGGTCTATACCCACCTGGACGGCCGGCATTTGCGCGAAGTCCACCGCAGATTCCACCCGCGAAGTTGAATTTACAATTTGAATTGCGGCTTGCAACTTTTCCCGTCTGGCGGGTTAATAGAGGGTGAATCGGCCGCTTTGGCCGCGCAGCTATGGCGCAATTTAATTACAAAGCCCGAAAACGTTCGGGCGAAGTGGTCACCGGAATCCTGGAAGTGGCGGACCGGGGAGCCGCCTTGTTGCAAATCGAGCGCCTGGGATTGTTCCCCATCGCGGTCGAGATGCCCAAGGGGGCGGCGGGCGCCGCTGCCGCGGCGGGTCAAAAACCGGGCGCTGCCAGCGCGTCCTGGACGGAATTCCTGCCCCCGGCCCTGCGCCAGCATTTCCAGAAGCAACGGAAACCCAAATTGCAGGAGTTGGCGACCTTCACCAATCAACTGGCCAATTTGCTCAAGTGCGGCATGCCCCTGACGGTGGCGCTCAACAGCATGACGCACCTGGAAACCAAGGGCATCCCCTCCGAGGTCAGCCGCCAGCTCAAGCAGGATGTGATGGAAGGCAAGGGCCTCTCCGAAGCCATGGCCAAGCAGAAAGTCATCTTCTCCGACCTCTACGTCAACATGGTCCGCGCCGGCGAGCAAAGCGGCGCCCTGGTGGAGGTGTTGCGCCGCATGGGGGACCATTTCGAGCGATTCTCCGAGGTGCAGGCCAAGTTCACCTCCGCGCTGATTTACCCCGCCTTCGTGTGCTGCGTCGGCATTGCGATCTCCATTTTCTTCATGACGGTGATGCTGCCGAATTTCTTGAAGCTGTTCGAGGGTCTGCACGTCCCGCTGCCCTGGACCACCAAGATCCTGATTGGCCTCAACGATTTCGTCAAGCATTGGGCATGGCTCGTGGCCCTTGTCCTGGTCTTTGCCATCTTCCTCTTCAATCGGTTCCGGGCCACCGAAGACGGCAAGGCCAAGATAGACCAGTGGAAAATGAACGTGCCGATCGTGGGCAAGGTGGTGCGGCTCCATCTTTTCGGCCAGTTCTGCCGCACCCTGGCCACCCTCCTCCAGAACGGCGTGCCGGTCTTGAAGGCGCTGGAGATCGCCGAGCAAATTGTTCCCAATCGCGTCATCAAACAAGCCATCGCCAAGACCCGGCAGGAAGTGACCGACGGCAAAACCATCGCCCAACCCATGGCCCGCAGCAAAGTGTTCCCGCAATTGATGGTGGACCTGATCAAGATTGGGGAGGAGACGGGCGATGTGCCGGGTTCCCTGGCCAACCTGGCCGAAACCTACGAAAGCGAATTAAACATCGGCCTGCGCGTGATGACCAACATGATCGAGCCGGTCATTATCTGTGTCATGGCCATGGGCGTCGGCTTTTTGCTCATCGCCATTCTCTCCGCCCTTTTCTCCGTCGTATCCAGCATCAACGTCAACGGATGACCGCCAACCCGCCAACTCCTCGGTCCTGGGGACGCGCACTCCGCGCGCGCCGGAGCGGGCCGGCGCGCGCCGGCGCTTTCACCTTGATTGAAATCCTGATTGTCGTCGGCATCATCGGGCTGACTTTGACGATGGGAGTCCCGGCCTTTGTGCGCGCCTTTCAGAAGGAAGGCATGCGCAAGGCCCAGTCCGATTTGCTGGAGGCGTGCCAGAAAGCGCGCGGCGCCGCCATTATCAATGTCAAGCCGCAGGAGCTGATCATCAAGCCGGTGGAGAGGTCCTTTGAAGTCCCCGGCGCCTTTCCCCTCACGATTTTTCCCGAGGATGTGAGCCTGGGAGTAATCATGGTCAATGACCTGCCCAGAGAACAGGACGACGTGATCGTCGTTCGCTTCTTTCCCAGAGGCACCAGTGATGAGTTCATCATGGTCATTCGCTCCGAGCGCGACGGCTCGCGATGCACCCTCTCGCTCGACCCGGTGTCGGCTCTGGCGGATATTTCGACAGGCAGATGAAAACGCGCGAAGAAAAATGGCGGGAGCGGCCGGTCCCAGGAGGCAGGGTCCGGCCTGGCCGGACGCGGCTGGCTTTCACGCTGCTGGAAGTCTTGATCGCGGCGGCGATCTTTTTTATGGGGATGTTCGCGCTGTTGGGCGTGTTGAGCACCAGCCTTCATTCCGCGGCGATCTTGCAGAGAAACGCCCCCACCGCCGGCATGGCCGTGGCCCAATTGACTCTGACCAACAAGCTGGAGCAGGTATCCCAAAGCGGTGATTTCGGCGAGCTTTATCCCGAATACCGGTGGGATCTGTATCCTCACGAGATTTTGTCCAACGGCCTCTTTCAAGTGGACGTGAGGGTTTATCATCAGAACCAGGTCTTTTCCACCATGAGCATCCTCCTGTTCCGGCCTGATTCGCCGAAGAACTTCTGAAAGCGATTATGAAATTGCCGGATCCCATCCGCCCCCCGGCCCGCGCAGGTCTTTCACGCTTGGCCTCAGGCGCCGCGCCTTTGGCTCATGACTTCGCCAGGCGGCGGCGCGCTTTTACGCTGGTGGAAATCATGGTGTCGCTCGCCGTTTTCATGTTGATCATGGGCAGCGTCATGGCTTGTTGGAAGGTCATCGTCAGCGGCACGCACACCGGCGAGGTGGCGGCGGCGATGGCCCAGCGCGCCCGCACCAGCATGCGGGCGGTGGAAGACTCGCTCAACAACCTCGAGATTTCCGCCCAGAACATCCGCTACGATGCTTTCATCGCCGACACCAAAGATCCCCAATTCGCCTCCCTGAGCTTTGCCGCCCGCCTCCCCGCCTCCTTTCTTGGCTCGGACTACTTTGGCGATAATGTGATGCGGCGCGTCATTTTCGATGTGGAAAAAGGCGCCGACGACAAACTGAATCTCGTGATGACCCAATATCCCCTGCTGGCCATTTCCAGCGAGCAATACCCTCCCAAGTCCATCATCCTGGCGCGGGACGTGAGCGCCTTTGTTTTGGAATTCTGGTCGCCCAAAGATGTGGACTGGCTTTCCGAGTTCACCAGAACCGATCAAGTCCCGCCCATGATCCGAATCACCCTCGGCACCGGCCATTCGCCGCACGACGCGAAGATTCCTTTTGAGGTGATTTCCCGGGTGGTCGTCCCGCCCACCGTAGCCCATTGAAAACACGACGCCTCCATTCCTCCCCTCCACGCGCCTTCGCCTTGATTCTGGTGATGGTGGTCCTCTTCACGCTCACCGTCATTGTGGCCGCCTTCGCCTATTCCATGTCGGTGGAGATGCGGCTGGCGCAGATCACCGACTATGATGACGAGATGGAATGGATGGGCCGGTCCGGCATGGAACTGGCCAAATTCGCCCTCGCCGTGAAGTGCCCGCAACAAAGAGACATTGACTCCCTGAACCAGTTCTGGGCCGGCGGCACTTCTCCCTGCACCAACGACGTCCCTCAATTCTCGCTCAAGGATTTTCCCCTCGGCAACGGAAAGATCACCGTCACCATCACCGACATGGAGCGCAAGTTCTGCATCAACCACATCACCGATCCGCGCGCGCCGCAAATGGATGTCATGCAAAAGGCGCTGGCCGCCGCCGGCGTGACCGATCCGTCCCAATCGTCCAAGATCATTGATTCGATTATGGACTGGGTGAATCCCGGCGCCGGCACCCACATGAACGGGGCCAAGGACGAATACTACAACCATTTGGATCCGCCTTACTATTGCAGGAACGGCCCGATGGAGGACATTTCCGAACTGCTGCTGATCCAGGGGGTCACGCCCGAAATCTACTGGGGCGCCAACTCGACCAACCACCCGCCGGCGGCCTACCAGCAACAGGGGTTCAATCACACCCCGCGCGCCACCAAGAGCCGCTTCCTCAACGAGGCCAACAATGTGCCCAACCCCATCGGCCTGGTCGAGCTTTTCTCCCCCTTCGGCACCAGGCTCAACATCAACACCGCCTCCGCAAAAACCCTCCAACTCCTTCCCGGCGTTGACGAAAGCACCGCCCAGCGAATCATCGCGCAGCGGGCCGGGCCGGATGGCATTGACGGCACGGACGACGACATCCCCTTTCACTCCGTCGCGGAAATCAACAGCGGCCTGGCTGGCGGCGGGCTTCCGCCCGGCATGCCGCCCGGCATGCCGCCAGGGGGAATGCCGCCCGGTGTGATGCCGCCGGGGGGTTTGCCGCCCGGGGGCATGCCGCCAGGCGGCATTCCTGGAGCGCCGCAAGCGGGCGTCGCGGCCAGCGGCCTGGCCGCTTATTGCGACGTGCGCAGTTATGTGTTCGAGGTGCATGTGGATGCGGAAATCAACGGAGTCAAGCGCACTTTTATCGGCGTCCTCAGCCGCAGCGGTCAAAACGCCAGCCAGATCATGTGTACGCGGTTTCATTGGGAGGATTAAGAACCGGGCTGAAATGGGCCGGGGGAGCTGGTGCGTCCGCGCTTATCTGAAGCGCCCGTTCAATTATCATTGCTTATACTTATCGTTAGAACAACCCCACCCCTGGCAGCTTTCGGCGTAAGTGGCTGGCAGCAAGGCGTTTGCGTAAAAACAGCCGCAGTTGACATTCTTTTCCCGCCATGTTAGCGTCTTATGAGAATCAATGCTTGCGTCGGAGTTGGCGGACGCGGAAAGGGTCCTTCTCCTTAAGGCGGAACTGATTTGACTTAATTGTAATTGCTTAACATGAGTGATGCTATCGCGACGGCGGGCGTGTCGGAGGACGCCCCAAAAAGATCGAAGATTTCCGAGGCGGTGATCCGCTTTGCGGGCAATTCGCAGGACGGCATTCAAGCCCTCGGCGGGTTCCTGGCCCGGCTGGCGGGCCGGAGTGCGCAGGAAGTGATGACGTTTATGACCATCCCTTCCACCATTTCCGGCGGACCCTCCATTTTCCAGGTGCGCATCGGTTCGGGCGAGGTGTTGAGCGCCGGCGACGAAGCGGATATCCTCCTGGCTTTTTATCAACATTCCTACGAGGGCCATTTCCACTCCGTGCGCAAAGGCGGCATTATTATTTATGACTGCGATCATGTGCAGCCCAACCCGGAGTGGGAAAAGGAGTGCCGCCATCTGGCCGTTCCCATTTCCAGCCGCACCATCGAAGCCATCGGCGGTTCGGGCAAGGACAAGGGCAAGAACATTTTCGCCCTGGGCCTGGTGGCCAAGATTTTTGATTTGAACGTCCCCAAACTGGAACGCCTCATCTCCGAGCGGTTCGGCGGCAAGGACGAAAGCCTGGTGAAGAATGCCATGATGGCCTTCCATGCCGGCTACGGCTATTCGCTGGGCAACATTTTGGAGACCTTCCAGTTCATCCCATCCGCCAAGCGGAGGGCGCAGCAGGTGGTCATGACCGGCAACGAGGCGCTGGCTCACGGCGTGATCGCCGCCGGCGTGCGCTTTGGCGCCGCCTACCCGATCACCCCCTGGTCGGAAGTCATGGAAGTGCTCCGGCGCGAACTCCCCAGCTATGGTGGCACCTTCGTCCAGTGCGAGGATGAAATCGCCTCCATTTCCATGGCCATCGGCGCCAGTTGGGCCGGTCGCGTCGCCGTCACCGGCTCCAGCGGCCCGGGCATCTCCCTCAAACAGGAGGCCCTGGGCTGGGCCGTCATGGCGGAAGTGCCCCTGGTGGTCATTGACGTGCAGCGCGGCGGCCCTTCCACTGGCATGCCCACCAGCGTCGAGCAGTCCGACTTGAACCTCTGCTGCTTCGGCAGCCACGGCGACGCGCCCCGCGTCGTCCTCGCCCCGATGGGAGTGGAGGATTGTTTCTATACCGCCATCGAGGCAGTCAACATCGCCCGCAAGTACAATGTCCCCGTCGTGATCCTGAGCGACCAGGCCATTGCCACGCGCATCGAAGCGTTCGAGGAGCCGAACCTGGAGAAGATCTGCCAGGACATTTCCCCCGATCTGAGCGCCGTCACGGAATACATCCCCTACGATCTGAACGCCCCCGGCGGCGTCACGCCCCGCAAGGTCGCCGGAACGCGCATTTTCAACGGCATCTATCCCGTGGCCAGCGGCCTGGAACACGACGAGACGGGTCATCCCACCGCCTCGCCCAAGCTCCACATGGCGATGACCGCCAAACGCCGCCTCAAACTCCAGAACCTCGCCGCCGAACTGCCGGCGGCCAAAGTCTATGGCCCGCCCGAAGGCAACATCCTCCTGGTCGGCTGGGGTTCCACCCAGGGGCCGTTGCGCGAAGCGGTGGACCGCGCGCGCGCCGCCGGCGACAGCGTTTCCTCGCTCCACATCCGCTACATCAATCCGCTGCCGCCGGGGCTGGAGAACATTTTCTCCGGTTTCAACCAGGTCTATGTCGTCGAGTTGAACGACGAGGGCCTTTACGGATACGGGCAGTTGGCCGGCCTGCTGCGGGCCAGGTTTTGCGACCCGAAAATCCAGGGCATCAACAAGACCGACGGCCTGACCTGGCGCGTGCGGGAAGTCCTCGAACGTGCCCGGGGCGCCATTGCCGCCGGCTTGCGCAAACTGTAATCTCAACCTCATAAAGAAGAATTGAAATGGAATCCATGAGCCAAATCACTCTCGAGGCGCCCCCGGCGCCCCTGGCGCCCGCGGCCGAACCCGAACGCAAGCCTGTCACCAAGAAGGACCACTGCCGACCACCCCACCTGGTGCCCCGGCTGCGGGGACTTTTCCGTTCTGGCCCTCTATCTCAAACTCCTGGAGAAGCGCCATATCCAGCACGAGAAAATCGTCAATGTGGCGGGCATTGGCTGCTCCAGCCGGTTTCCTTATTTCGTCCAGGCCTACAGCGCCCATTTCATCCATGGCCGCGGCCTGCCCTTTGCCAGCGGCATTTCCCTCTCCCGCCCCGACCTTCACCCCTTCTTCTTCGGCGGCGATGGCGACACTTTCTCCATCGGCGGGAACCACCTCACCCACACCGCCCGCAAGAACATCCGCATGACCTGCGTGGTGATGGACAACTGGGTCTATGGCCTGACCAAAAAGCAGACCTCCCCAACCTCGCCCATAGGATATAGGAGCAAGACCGACACCACCGGCGCCATAGACCAGCCGATCAACCCCATGAAACAGGTGATCGCCGCCGGCGCCAGCTTCGTCGCCCGCGCCACCCATACCAACCCCAATCATCTCCTGCAAATGTTGGAAGCCGCCATGGACCACGACGGATTCAGCGTCGTGGAATGCCTCAGCGAATGCGTCGAGTTTTACGAAGGCGCCTTCGACGCCTCCAACCCGCGCAAAGGCGGCGCTTTCAATCTCGTTCCCGCCGGCCACGACGTCACCGATGAAGTGGCCGCCTACAAACTGGCCGATGCCCCGTTCCCCGGTTACTTCGGCATATTTTACAAGTCCAATCGCCCCGCCAAGAACCAGCTTGAAGCCGACATCATCGCCGCCGCGCAAAAAAAAGTCGCCGGCAAGAAAGACTGGCAGATCCTGCAGGACACCTTCGACCGCCTGAAATAATGCCCCTGGGCCGGCAAACGAACCCGACTTGAAACTCATCGGATGAGGGGATAAACTCGCGTTATGATAACTGCGATGCAACTGCGCGAGCGCATGAACGAGAATCCGTTCCGTCCATTCCGAATCACCCTGTCGGACGGCAGGGCATTCACCGTCCCCAACCACGACGTGGCGTTGGTCAAAAGAAATTCCGTCCTCATTGGCATTGACCTGGACTCCAGATCGTTCGCCCAAAAATATGTCGAATGCGCCATCCTGCACATCACCAGCCTTGAGGACATCGCGACCTCGCAACCCGCGTAATGGCTCCAGGACAACTAGCAATGGCAGCACGGGCGTCATTTGTATTGGAATGGGGCAGTGCTCAAATGGTTGATGAACTGGAAAACCCCCGACGCGACCAGCGCCACCGTAACGGCATTGATTAGAACCAGGCTCGTGCTGATAACGTGCGCGGCGGCTTGTTCCAGTTGAAAAGCTTTGGCGTCCAGTGAGGCCTGCCATCCCTCCAGGGCGGAAAAAAAACCGCGCGCCCCGTGAGCGCCGTTGACCAGTCGCCAGCGAAATTCACCCGAGTCATCCAGCAGTTGCACCGCATCGGTCATCTTCGCCCCCTGGCGCAACCGCTCCGCCGCCTTCTCCGCGCGCCTTATAAAAACCCGGTTGGCCGTGCTGAACGCCGCCAATCTCAAAGCCCTTTCCTCGGGCACGCCGGCATCCAGTAACAGCCCCAGCATGGCCGAGAAATCCCGTTGCAGCCGTTTGCGCCGCCAGGGCACGCGGAGGAACAGCCAGTCGCCCCAGTCTGGCAATGCGGGCACCCTGGCTTGGAGCCACGAAACGAAGCGCGTTCCCCCAAGGAGAAAAACCGCGAAGGCATAACAGGCCAGCAAGAGCGCCATCTGGATCAGGAATAAGAGTGGGAATGAAGTTTGCAGCAGGTTAAAGAGGCCGGCGGGTTCGGCCTGATTGGCGCTCGCGATAGCTTTGAAGTTCGGGACCAAGGCGGTGAACAGGATCGGCAGCAGCAAGACGATGATGGGATTCAGGATCAGGCCCAAGGCCACTTGATAATTGATGAGCGCGCGCGTTTGCGAGGTGCCGTCGTGCAACAGATGGCGGCAGGCGGGCAGGACGCGCCGAAAATCGCCCAGCGTCGCGCCGACCTTGAGCATGGCCAGGACCTGGGGCGGCAGCAATTCCGGCACTTTCTCCAGCGCGGCAATCAGGCCGCGGCCTTTTTCCAACTCCACGGCCAGCAAATGAAATGGCATTCCCGTCGAGCCGTCCCTGGACCCGGCCAGAGAAAGGATGTGATGCTCAATGGGCCGGCCCTGCTGCAAGGCGGACTCGATCAAATCGAGCAAGAACCGCGCGCCTTCCTGCCGCCGCAGCGGACGGCTGTTGACATAGTAGATGGCCGCCGCCACCGCGCCGGCCGGGACCAGGACGGGCAGCAGCCAGCCCACCACGACTTGCAGCGCGCCCCTGGCGAACGGAGCGCCCGCGGCCAGAATTGGAAATAGTTTGACCATGGTCATCGGCTTAGAACCAGCGGCAACTGATAAATCATCCGCGCCAGCGGCACCATTTGCGCCAGAATGACCAGCCCCAGAAACAGCAGCGCGGCCGGCAGCGCCGCATACAGCAGAAGGTTGGAGCGGTAGGCCGCCCGCGCGTGATAGACCTGCGCGGCCCGTTCAAATCCCGCCGCCAAGTTCTCGCCCGCCCCCGCCACCAGCCAGACAAACATCGGCGGAAAAATCTCCCCGCCCGCCGCCACGTCGGGGAATTTCCCGCGGCCCGCCGCGCAACGCGCCTTCCACCGGCCCAGTTCCGCCGCGGCGCGAGTTCCCGATTCCATTCTTTCGAGCAACCCCAGCGCCTCGCTCAACGAACAGCCGGCCTTGAGCAGAATGGCCATCGTCGAAGCCAGGCGCGCGAGGCTGGCTTCGCGGAAAGCGGGCAGGCGCCATTGCATCTCGCGCCGCCATCCGGGCAGCACGGCCACCGCCAGGGCGGGAAGGGACAGGGCCGCCAGCAACACTGCGGGCGCCCACAAATAGGGGGAGAACGCAGCCGATGGCGGGGCCGGGGTCTTGGAAGTCAGGAAGAGGCTTCTCATGATGTTGCCATCCAGCATCAGCATGGAGGAGATTTTCCCAAAAAGAACCGCGATCCAGATCGAGAAGCCCGCCGAGAGCGCCAGGACAATCGCCGGATAAACCATCAAACCCTTCAGCCGCGTCCAAACCAGATTGGCGTCCTGATAATAATCGGCCAGCAAAGTGAGCAGGCCGGGCAGATCGTGGCCGCGCGCGCCGATTTGCAGCATGAGCCGGTAGAATTCCGGCAACTGGCGCCGCGCCACCGCCTGGTCCAGCGGCGCGCCGCCGGCCAGATCGTTTTCCAGCAATTGCAATTCCGCGCGCAACGGCCCTTTCTGCATGGTGGCGCACAACTGGCGCAAGCTGCCCTCCAGCGGAATGCCCTCGCGCAGCATCACCGCCAGTTGCTGGTTCACAAATGCCAGTTCGTCGTATTTCATGTGTTAAAGGCGCGCCGCCATTCCGTCTTGTTGCCCGCGCCCTCAGTCGCGGGCGCGCTCGGAATAGAGTCCTCAAGAACTTTTGGGGCCGGGATTTCCATGATTGGCGCGGCGGCGCATTGGCTTGTCTGACAGAAACACCGCAAGGATGCAATGGTTTCTGTTCGACCGGCCCATGTCCGATTCATGAAGGTCACTCATGTTCACTCGAATTAGGGCTGGTTTTGGACCGCGAAAAACGAAAACACGACTGAAATGGTAGAGTATCGGCCTGATGGAATGGGGGGTATCCTGATTCGAAAAAATACCTTTACCAGGCTTGATTAGGCTTGATTTATCTTGATTCTGAAATCTCGGTTTTGCGCGTAAGTAGTTCATGGAAAGTCACTTGGATTTATTTTGCTCAAAAATGGCCAAACCGGACCAAAAAGGCATGCTTGCAGCGATGAAATCGTAAAACATACTAAATTGATAAAGTATTAAATGATTTGAGGCCGGGTGCGGCATTTGCCGCCGTCTGCCGGAACAGCAGAGATTGGGAGATCGGAACAACTACAAGAGAGTTGCGCCTTGGGCGCGGGCGGAAAGCAGAAAGCCGGATTTCCTAATTCTTCACCACGTTCTCCGTGGCAGGGCTTTTCCCCAAAAGACCCTGTCATGGTCCCGTTCCCGTCTTCCCATACGTTTCTTGCCCTCACGCGGAAAGATTAGCATGTAAGCCGAAGTCGTCAAGGCAAAAGCGCAAAAAAATGCGGATTTTTGCAAGGCCTTAATGATTAGACACTTGCGCAGCGAGATAAACGCATAGTGGAGGCGGCGGGTTTTTGGTGGAACCTCACCGGCACGCGCCAGGCTTCCGATTGGCTGCTGGAAGCTCAAGCGCAAATCGGGCAGAGTTTTGGCCCGGACATTTCATACCTCCAGGTTCGGAGCGCCGATTTTCAATCGGCTTTCAACGTCTTCGCGGCCACAAAGCCGACTACAAGTCGGCGCTCCGGACTGTTGGCATTTCGCGCGGAGCATGAAATATGCGGGTTAGCCCCTCCGCCATGATGACGTCTTCGATGGCCAGAGGTTTGGTTTGACCGACTTGACGCGAACTGGAAGCCATTGCATTGCAGCAGCTTACAATTTAAATGGGGCCAAGCTGTAGCGACCCCTGCCACTGACGCAGGCGAATTCGAGTGCCGAACTTGCGGTGGAATTCGTCCGTCGTCGCGCTGGGCGCTTCCGCTGTCGCCGGCCCTTTTTTCAATTTGCGATTGAAAGGCAATTAGTTACATTTGAAACATGACTGCGGCCGAGAATAGGTTCCTGAAAAAAGCCGTCAAACAAGGACTTCGGATGCAGCATCGTTTCCTCACCGAACCCGTTTTGGCGCGGACAGGCAAGGGCTGCTTGAAAAGCGAAGGCGTGGTGACTTTGCAACGGATTAAAGCCGGCCTGAAAAAATCAAAATCCAACCGCAGCCGTGGCCGCGCTGAATAAGAAGTGGCTTCAAGTCGTGCCGTGGGAAGCGGTCGTTAAAAATTGATGAGGGTGGGGGATGCGTGTCGCGAGGCGCGGCACGCTGCACGCGGGGGCGCGTGCGCTCCCCCGGAATCTCAAGAAAGTCGCGGATTGGCTTGCGCCGCCCTACGCCGGCTTGAAGGCGGAGATGGATTCGACGCGGTAGCGGCGCTTGCCGCCTTCCACGGGGACTTCCACTTCCTGGCCGGTCTTGCTGTTGAGCAGGGCCTGGCCGACCGCGGTCAGGTAGCTGATGACGCCTTTGTCCGGATCGGAGTCCCAGGCGCCCAGGATGGTGAAACTCTCCGTGTGCTGGCGCTCCAGATCCGTCACGGCCACGATGTCGCCGATGCTGACGACGTCGGTGCGGGGATTGGCGAAGTCGCTGCCCTGGGCGCGCACAATCTGGGCTTCCAACTCGGACTTGCGGCGCATGAGGATCTTTTGCATTTCCTTGGCGGCCTTGAATTCGTGGTTCTCGCGCAAGTCGCCGTAACTGCGGGCGACGGCGATTTCCCTGGAGTTGGCGGGGATGGCCTTTTGCACCAATTCGGCGTACTCGTTTTTGCGCCGCTCCAAACTTTCCCAAGAGACGACCAGGGCGGTTTCGGCCTTTTCGGCCTTGGATTGCTCGCCGGAAATCATGGTTTGCACGGCGGGGTAGCTCTTGACGATGCGGGCCAGGAGGGAACGCTTGTCCATGTCGTCGAAGCAGGGGGAAAGTTGCAAGGCGCGGGTCAAATCCTTGATGACCTCCAGGTCGGCCGAGCCGATGAGTTCGACGAGGAGGTTCTGGTCGCCGTCGAGAATATAATCGCGCAGTTT
>Ga0182027_10008775_pt1 | contig 14646 bp, 16 predicted proteins | sample 712E1DmetaG_FD_121300 | JGI IMG/M metagenome (GOLD analysis project Ga0182027, IMG submission 121300) | Permafrost microbial communities from Stordalen Mire, Sweden - 712E1D metaG (Illumina Assembly) | ecosystem: Environmental > Terrestrial > Soil > Wetlands > Permafrost | place: Sweden... | reverse complement strand
CGGTAAAGCCGGTTTATCCGCCACGTTGGCCGCCGTCAAAGCCGGCAAAAAGGTTGGTATTGCCAATAAAGAACCGCTCGTCATGGCGGGTGAAATCATCACCCGGGAAGCAAAAAAGAGCGGTGCCCGGCTTCTCCCGATTGACAGCGAACACAGCGCCATCTGGCAGTGCCTGAACGGTGAGTCCCAACCGCCGAAACGCATAATGCTGACCGCTTCCGGCGGTCCGTTCCGCGGCTTTTCCGCTGAACAACTGGATAGGGTCACTCCCAACCAGGCGCTACAGCACCCATCCTGGCAGATGGGGCAAAAAGTCACGATTGATTCCGCCACCTTAATGAACAAAGGTCTGGAGATCATGGAAGCCCATTGGTTATTTAACGTGCCGCTGGAGCAGATTGATGTCATTATTCATCCCCAGAGTATTATTCACTCGATGGTGGAGTTTATCGACGGTTCATTCACAGCCCAGATGTCTTTCCCCGACATGCGGCTGCCCATCCAGTATGCTCTGACCTGGCCGGACCGGGTACCGAACCCGGAATTGCCAAAACTCGATTGGACTAAAATCAAACAATTAACCTTTGAACCGCCTGATTTGCGGCTGTTCCCCTGTCTGGAACTGGCCGTCAAAGCGGCGAAAACTGGGGGTACCGCCCCGACCGCGCTTTGTGCCGCCGATGAAATCGCCGTTGACCTGTTCCTGAAAGAAGCCGTAAAATTCACGGATATTGCCCGTTTGGCCGCAGGGGTCATGAAAGAACATCAAAACATACCTCATCCGGCGCTTGATGATATTATGAATACAGATAGATGGGCAAGCGAAAAAGCGCTTGAGCTCTACCGTCAGGATAAAAAATGCTGGTAACACTGGTATCGTTTTTTCTGATATTAATCATTCTCATCCTCGCTCATGAACTGGGACATTTTTTTACCGCCAAATTCTTTAAAGTCCGGGTGGAAGAGTTCGGGATATTTTTGCCCCCCAGAATCTTTTCGTTTAAAAAGGGCGAGACCGTTTATTCCATGAATGCCATTCCACTCGGGGGATTTAATAAGCTGGCCGGAGAAGAAGATCCTAATGTCCCCGGCAGTCTGGCCGGCAAGAGCATTCCCGTCCGTTTAATCGTGCTCAGCGCCGGTTCAATAATGAATATCCTGCTGCCAATCGTATTGCTTTCTATCGCTTTTATGATTCCGCACCTGGAATCGGTCAGCGTGAACTCCACCGACAAAGGTCAGGTTTTTGTGATGGAGGTCGTAGCCAATTCACCCGCAGCGAAGGCCGGTATCAAAGTAAACGACATTATTCTCGATGCCAAGGGGGAACCGGTGCAAAATGTCAATGGTTATGAAAATATTATTCTATCGAATCTGGGAACAGAAATAACCGTCACTGTCAAACACTATGATGGCAGTATCGCAGAAGTGAAACTGACGCCGCAGGTAAATGCGCCTGCCAGTCAAGGCGCCACCGGTGTCGCCATTACTAATGCCGTGAGGAAGAGTGATCCGTTCTGGGTCGCCATCCCCAACGGGGCAAAGAGCTATTGGAACATGATTGTTCTTTTCGTAAGCGGTATTGTCGGGATGATTAAAGGGTCAGTCCCCGTCAATCTCACAGGACCGGTGGGACTTGCCCAGTTGACCGGTGAAATTGTGAAGACCGGTATTGCCAATTTATTGAGCTTTACGGCCGTTATCAGCCTGAATCTTGGAATTATCAATATCTTTCCGATTCCTGCCATGGACGGCGGCAGAATTGTCTTCGTTCTGCTGGAATGGGTACGCCGCGGCAAACGCGTTTCGCCGAAAACAGAGGCAATGGTACACTCTATCGGGTTCATGCTGTTAATGCTTTTGTTTATTGTGATCTCTTATCATGATATTTTACGCATCATCCAGGGCGGCAGTATCGGGTAGTAATTATTCTAGGTTTTCTTTTGGCTATTTAAATAAATATTCAAATCATACTTTCATCTGAATCAGAATTTAACCGGATAGTATTTTATTCTTGACAGTCCCTTAAAAAGAGCACTATAATGCCTCAAAGAGCCACTCCGGGAGCATGAACTAAAATGCCTTCTAAAAAAAGTAAAAGCAGCGTTGCGACCAGAATCAAAGCTGCCGTTATCATCATTGCCGGCGTCATTATCTTGGTACTGGGTATCGGAATGTGGCAAAGTCCGGAAGTCGATTGGGCCGGCTTTATGGGAGCTTGGGGTTCTCTGGGAAATGAGTTTACCCGTTTAAAACATGACCCCTTTGCGGTACTCGGCATACTGGTTATCATTGTCGGTGTAATTATTGCCTACACCGGCATAAAGCGTCTGATTAGAGGCAAATCCGAATAATTGCTACAAATAAACTGCAAAAACTACCGCATCCTTAACATTATGCTCATCAAAAAAGAGCACTGCTAATTTCCTGCCGCCCGACATTTCTGTCACTGGTAAATTATAAGCAACTGGAACTCCTTCAAGATAAGTCTTGCTGCTGCCCGCAATCTCAATCGTCGCAGTATGACTCCCGGAATCGAAACTTCTCAATATCGCCTTCTTTACAATCATATCAATTTACACTCCACCCAATAACAGCTTCTGTTCGTATTCCCCGCGTTCGGGCAGGTAACTCACGGTTATTCCCTCTACCCGTTTCTTGGCGACGCATAATCCGGCCCGCAGGTCGGTGATTTCAATGACATCGTATAATTGCTGACCACAATTGACTGGCGTACTTATTGAACCGGAAGTAGATTCGATCTCGGCCTTTCGCAGATAGGCACCGGCAAGACTCTGCCCCGCCGCAACGCTGCCGATATTCCGGTCTGTAATCTGTTTTGTCCTGTCATGGAAAAAAGCCATCTGCTGCCAGGAAAATCCATCTGTGATAATGGGCTCACCGCTGGCGGCATCGCTGCCTTCGATACGGACCTGATTTGTTTGCCAGCTGCCGGAATGATATTTTCCCTGTGAAATAAGGTGCGCTTGTCCATAAGCGTAAACAGGGCTGTCGGCAGATTGGGGATTTACCAGAAATACCCGCAAGCCCTCGATAAATATCGTATCCGGAATAAAAGAGAGCAATCGCTGGACAACAAGGTCGCCTCTATCATCGGGGTGAATCGTAAAATCGGGATAAAAACCGATGACAACCGCTGACTCTGACTGCGTCTCCAATTTCAAGCCGACTCTGCCAAGAACAAATGCCAGAATCTGTTTCACAGACATTTCATTGGAATCTTTATTCCAACGGAATTGGTGTCCGGCCCGCCAGTTTTTTAACAGGTTCCAGCCATCGATACCATACAGAGTCAGGCTGCTTTTCCCGCCGGAACTGTTGTGTTCCCAACCATCCAACCAGAAGACCGGCCCGGAACTCGTTTCATTCCCCATTGCGGTAACATAACCCGGATTGAATTCCAGCTGACTTCCGGTATTTAATATTGACAGACTCCCTGCACCGGGGGACTGATAATTACCCTCGTCATTCCTTAATGTCACCAGAAGACGGCCTTCTTTGGGTAAAGTCTCATATTTTACCTCGAGGATATCGGCGGTAATGTCCAGACTTGCCTCTGCCAGACTTGTTCTCCAGACACCGTTCGCCGTCGACAACCAGCCGTAACCCCCGGAATGCACCATTGCCAAACCATATTCACATGCCAGGTTGAAAGGCGACGGTTCACCCCATAGATTATCTGAAAATTCGGTCTCCGGAATTGAAGATGAGAAAAATGGTCGATTGTAACTCTGTACACCGCTGAATTTCTCCACGTAGCCGGCCCGGTAAACATCCGGTTTGTCGAGAAATACCGATACGTATTCAAAATTACCACCGGCGGGTGCTGAAGCCAGTTCCTGCAAAGACGACCACACCCCGGCAGGCACATCACCGCCGTCGCCGTAAATCAACGACCAGACCATATAATTCCCATTTGCATCCTGCCCTGTTAGCAGCAGATTCCAATCACTGTCGTAAACAGTACTGACACTGGAAAGATATCCAGTGATTTTGTCCCAGCCCGACGTTGTCTGCCAGTTGCCGCCGGTGCATTTCTTTACGCACACGCTCATCTGGTCCGTAAAGAAGACCGCCAGATCGCCATTTGGTTTGTAAACCGCCGCCAGACCGTGGACATCGGTTGAAGGCGTGTAATCCAGCAGTTCCGGCGTCAACCAGCTTGCACCGTAATTGGTACTTTTCAGACGTCTCAATTCACGGTTGCTGTTTATCCAGAAAATAGAAACTTCGCTGCCGTAAGCAGTTGCTGCCACTGCCAGACAATTATATTGGTTGGCATATGTCCAGGCACTGAAATCAGACTGGGAACCTGGGTTTACAGTCCGCTGCCGGTAAAGCTTACGCCCATCGGCCGGTAATGTAATTCTGGTTCTGATCAGTGATCCGTCATCGGCCGCAGTCATCCCATGATAATATTCATCTTCGCTGCCCTGGTACAGCCTTTCCCAGTTTAAGCGGGTGACGCCGGTCATTTTGTTTTTAACCTCGATTTTTACCGCCGGCGTCAGACTGGCTGCTTGCTGCGCCGCCAACAGCGTCGCTGATAAAATCCTCATCTTTTATTCCTTTTAGGCCGGTCCGTAATCAGTGCTTTTCGATACCGTCCGGGGAAAGGGACGGTAAAGAGAGCGGACTCTTACCCGGTTTTTCCTGCCCAACCTTCTCAGCTCCAGATGAAAGAAATCCAGTTTTTCTTTACCCCAGCTCAGCAGTTCTCCGGCCGTTCCTCCTCCACCGGTGTTAACACGATTGATGGCATAAACTGCCCATTCCACGGCTGCGTAGCCGCAGGCACCCGTTGTTATTAAATCTTCATGCCAGGCCGCAATAGTCGAAGTGCTGACATTGAGGATATGCATTTGCCCATAGTAGATACAGGCGTTTGCACCATTGGGAATCTCCTCCCCGAGTAAAGTGATCGTATCGCTCCACAACGAAAACCGCTGGTACCGCTTTGGAAAATTGCCGGTTGGATATTCGACGGCTTCGATCATTATCCGGTCGCTCAGGGAGGAAACATCAATTTCCCTTGCACCGGCAGTCGTAGCTTTAATCGCTTTTTGCTCATAAGGAATTGCTTCAGAGTAATCTTTCACCGCGTGGCTGATGTGCCTGTCCAGTTCATCATTCGTCCAACGGTAATTATTGGCATCTTCATCATGTAAGTCCCGCCTGACAATTGCTCGCATATCAACTAAGTTCATATTCCACCTCTAAAATGGAGAAAATTCCAAGTTACAAGATCTAAGCTCCAAATAAATTACAATCTCTAATTTCAAAATTTTATTTTTGTTTTTGAATTTGTTTGGAATTTGATTATTTTTTATTGGTATTTCCAGTGGGGTTGTCTCAAGATTCTCTGTCAATGTACTTGAGACAACCCCACCAGGTTTTAGTTATCCTGCACGCCGATAAGCGCGGCTGCTTTAATCGCGCTGAAAAGTGCTAACGATACATACCATTTAATTCTGTTCCGGCTAGCATCTTTGGTTTCCAGCGAACCGATCGGTTCCACCGTAACAAAACCGGGCGCTGTCAGGCCGCAGAGAGCGCCTTCGCCCATCTGCAAAGCGTAAATCGAGGAGCAGGCACCGCCGGTGACTCCTGTTTCCACACCCCCGGCCAATACATGCGTATCCAGAATCCAATCAGAGACGCCGATGGGAACGCCGTCCCAGTACTGGACAAAATTGCCCCAGCTGTCGCGGTTGGACTCCATCATACCGCCTGATGCCCTGACCAGAGCATTAATTTTGCGTCTTGAACGGCGGCTCATCAGCAGCATATCCGGCTTGCCGCCTTTGACGGCATCGATCAGCTGGTCCAGCATTGAAAGAGTGAGGGTAGCGCCGCTGGCGCCGGTCGCAATCACCTGGGAGCTTGCGGTGCCGGTATTAATCAATTTTCTCAAGCCGTCAAATTGTTTGGCATTACTGGCTGAATCGCCATAAATGAACGTGTCTTCGAACTTATTCTTGAGCGCTTTGGCTTTCAATTCCACCACCGAGGCTTCAAGGTCCTGAACGTTACTGCGGGTCGCTTTCAGAAAATTATCGACATCCGCATCGCCGCCCATAATTTTCAGGTTGGCAATTTTCTGTTCGAAGGTTGGAGTTGACTCCGTCCAGGTGTCACCCACATCGTAGAAATCGATGTCCGGTAAGGTCTTTTCCTGATTGTAGGTCAAACCGTTGCCGACAATCTCGATAAAAGGCATCACCTGCAAAATCGGGGATTCCTTCACAATTGTCTCCACTACTCCCTGAAGAAGGATATCATTGGAAAGTTTGGATGCTTCCGCTAATGTTAGTGCCATTATTTTTTACCTCCTACTGCGTATTGAATTTTTTCCCGCGGTGAGAGCGTCGATAAATCAGAAGTCCGTCTGCCGGGCGCCCCGACCGGTACTCTGATATTCGTTATTTCTTTTTCCACCGATTTCTTCAAGCGACCCACCAGACTGATTGCTTTTTCCAGGGATGTGTTCACCGCCTCAATCGTATCCCCGGTAATCAGTTCCTCCGTAATTCCCGGATTCATCTGTAGCACCCGGTCTTTATAGCTCGCCACTGCTTCCGACAATGACTTACTGACGGTAGTCAATTTTTCTTTCAGGTCACCCTCTGATTTTCTCAGAGCTGCAATTTCGCTTTCTTTTTCGGCAATTACCTGCGCGAACTCAGCCGCTTTCTGCTCCAGTCGAGCGTCGGCGCCGGGATTATCATCCCGCACGTTTTCTTTGTTTTCTTCCCCGGTCAATTTTCTCCTCCTTTAAAATTTATCTGCTGACCTTTAAAATCGGCATAATCGCTCACTCTCCAGCCGCTCCTTTTGAAGGTCGCACATTCAAATCACGGTTCATTTTTAATATGGCATCTCTTTCTTCCAGCCAGCGGGTAAATTCTGTCTCCGGGTCTTTGACTCCCACTTCATACATGGCGGTGTGCCGTGAATGAATACCACCCTGTACCATTACCTGTTCGTTTGCCACTAATTGTGTCATATCACGTGGCAGCACCGGACTCCAGACAACTCTAAGCTGATAATCCCCAAAATCATCACCGCGGTATTTCTCCAGTAACTTCAGAATCATCCGGTTCCGTTGATTATATGCCACCGTCCGGATGGCTCTTTTGCGACTCACTTTCTGTAAAAGCGGCTGCAATTCAATCTCCAGTGCTACGCCGGAGAGATTAGTTTCATTACCCCCGAAAGCCGCCCGCGGCGATTCCGAAACATCATGCAAAGTGCGGTACAAGAGATTGATATAGTCGATATGAAGTTGCACGCCTCCGCCTTGCAGTAAATCCAGCAGATAGGCTTTGGCATCTTCCGGGATATTCCAGACCGCGCCGGGCTTGACGGCGATATCTTCAGACTCCTCAACATTTTCCAGCACGGCTACCGGATTACCTGATAACTCCAGAATGCGTGATAATTGCGACATTGCCCGGTTGAATTCCCGCAACGGTTCTATCATTTGCGTCAGGTCGGAAACACCCCAGGTTTTTTTCGGTTCACGTAAATTTGGAAAAACAACAAAGGGGATAAAGCCGTACGGGTTGACCTTCTTTTCCATCCGCACATCGTCCACCCATAGTTCGAATTCATCCGCTGTCCAGAGTTCCACTACTGTGGTAGTTTTACCTTTCGGTTTGATGCCGTACATTGCTGCGGCGACATCAACATCGAGGTTATACCGTGAAGCTATCCGCCAGACCCGCGAAGCGTCGTCGCCACCCTGCCAGACATAAATACCTTGAACATCCGGTGCGGTAACTCTGACACCGGCTGTTTCTGCATCCCAGATGACCTTGTAGACCGCATCTCCCAGTACCGCGCAATCTATTTCGGTCTCGAAATCCAGTTGCTCCAAACCGTTCGCATCGTAGACCTGCTGCAATACGGCTTCCGCGTGACGCGCCTTATCTCTGCCGGCAGCAGCATCCTCGCCCGGGTCGACAACGAACTTGACACCGGACATCAGGTAGGATGCCATCTTATCAACGACCACCCTGGCGTAATTAAAAGTCAGGCGTTTCTCTCCCATCCGCTCCCTGCCCGGCCATTGTGTCCCCTGATAGAAATCCAGCAACTCACGATAGCGTCTCATTCTATCGGTATCCCGTCGGTTTAAATCACCCGGTTTAAAATCGTCTTTCACTTTTCACTCCTTGGATTTGTCGAATAAATCTCATTCTCCCCGAAGGCAACCTTCAGCGTCCTCTGCACCGTACGCCTGCTCACTTTATAGATTTTCGCCAGCTCCCTGATGTTTTTCCCTTCTTTGATAAACAATTGCGCCATTTCTGCTTGCCGCTTTCTCTTAAATAACCGGGTTTTTCCGCCCGGTTCGTCATAAACACAAACCGGCAGCGGACAATTTAGACACGAATGTGCAAATTCACAGCCTTCATCGCGGTACTGACAAAATTCCGGTGGCAAATCCAAATAATAATCACTCATTTTTCGCAAACTCTCATATACCGCTAATAAATTAAGATAACGCCTTGAACGAGGTGAAGAGTCTCCCTGTGTTTCCTAATATGTTACATATTACTTTTTCATATTAGTACATTTGTTCTACTTTAGTCAAGAGGCTTTTGTCACCTTTTTTCTTAGTCATGCTGAGCGTAATGAAGCAATCTCAGGGTAGTGTTAAGAATATAAATTGACTTCATCAGTCTTATTCTTCATAATGACATTTAGTCAATGCCGGACAGGAGTGCTATGCACCGCTTTTTTGTACCCAAAGACTGGATTCATCAGGACAATATCACCATCACCGGCGAACCTTTGCGTCAGATTGGCTATGTCCTCCGCCTCAAACCCACCGACCGCATCATTGTTCTGGATAACAGCGGCGTGGAATTTGAGGTTGAAATCCAGCGGATTACCAAAGAGCAGGCTCTTGGTAAAATAATTAGCAGGAAACCCGGGCAGGGGGAACCCAATATTAAAATCACCCTGTATCAGGCGCTCCTGAAATCAGATAAATTCGAACTCGTGCTGCAAAAGGGTGTCGAGCTCGGGGTAACAGCCTTTGTCCCGTTTACCAGTGAACGTTGTGTCTCCCGCAAAGAGTCCGCCGTTAAAATCGAACGTTGGGGAAAGATCATTCAGGAAGCCGCCGAGCAATCGGAACGGCTGGTTTTACCTGTTCTCCATCCATTGATTTCTTTCGAAGAAGCTTGCGGTACCGTCCGGCATCCCGCGCTTTTACTCTGGGAAGAAGAAAAAAGTGTGAGTCTGAAACAAACTCTGCAAAATCCTCCGTTTAAAAATGCTTCAGCGTTAAGCCTCTTTGTCGGCCCCGAAGGCGGTTTCCCGGAATCCGAAAAAGAACTGGCAAAACAACACGGCATCGTAATTGCCAGCCTGGGACGCCGTATCCTCCGCGCGGAAACGGCCGGCCTGGCTGCCGTCAGCGCCGTCCTTTACGAAACAGGAGAAATGGGATAATTGTGTCAGAATCCATCAAATACGACCCCGGACAAATTACTTTTAGTAAACTAACCGAAGCCGACCTGCCGCTGTTACACAGGTGGCTGAATACAACCCACGTCAGTCAATGGTGGGAGGTCGATGGAAAAAGAAACCCCGATTACGAAGATGTAATCAACAAATTTATACCGCGGATTCAGGGCCGGGACCAGGTAAACTGTTATCTTGTGCAGTATGATACCAGACCGGTAGCATTCATTGAGTCGTGTCTCATCGATAATTTCCCAACCGGAAAAGAGGCGCTCAGGATTCCCGCGAATGCGGCAGGAGTCGACACTTTTATTGGTGAAACCGATTTTCTGCACAAGGGTTTTGGTGCTGTCTACATTCGAAAATTCTTAAAAGAAATCGTTTTTCTGCAGCCGGAGATAACATCCTGCATCATTGACCCCGAACCGGTGAATAAAATTGCCATTAGAGCCTATGAGAAAGCCGGTTTCAACTACTCGCATATGGCATGGAATGCGAAGGATAGCGCTGACGCCTACATCATGACAATCAGACGGGAATCCGTTTGCTGACGAACTGCCATGTTATAATCAATTTTGTTTCTATTATCTGAAAAGAGGTGTGCCGTGTCCTGTTTTTTTATGTGAGTCGAACCGTTGTGCAAACGGTTTTCGCCCTCGTTACGCGGGTTAAAGTAAACGGGCGGGAAAACATTCCGCAAACCGATAAGCTGGTGGTCGTTGCCAATCACATGACTTATGCCGAGCCGCAACTCGTTGGTTTCCTGATTAAAAGAAAGATGAGGTTCGCCGCCAAAGAAGGTTTCTTCCGCTATAAACTCACCAAATTAATCATGGGATCGCTTGGCTGTTTTCCGGTTCGTCAGGGAGTGGCCGATAGAAAAACCATCCGTCTCATGGAGCAATATGTTAACGACGGATTTGCTCTTGTCATTTTTCCGGAAGGGGGACGCAGTCTGAAGGCCGAATTAATCCCGGCACTGCATGGCGCGGCGCTTATCGCCCGGCGTACCGGTGCTTTTATCCTGCCGGTCGGAATTGCCGGCACCGAAAGAATGAAAGGATGGTACTGGGTATTTAAACGGCCGAAAATAACGGTCACTTTTGGCCAGCCTTTTCAACTGCCCTCAAATGATGATAAACTCTCCAGAGAGGATGCGACAAAATTAATTATGGCCCGCATCGCCGACTTACTGCCGCCGGAATATCACGGAGTCTATGCTGAAAAATGAAAAATAATACCATCAAAATTGAAAAGGCAGCCGGAACCGGTTTCTGTTTCGGGGTCAGACGCGCTATAACGGCCCTGGAGAAGGTCGCCGCAGAACAGGGCGGCATTGAGACCCTGGGAGCAGTTGTCCATAACCAACAGGTACTACAGCGACTTGCAGAACTTGGTGTCAGTGTTGCGGGCACAATAGATGATATTACCGGCAATACTATCGCCATCGGAGCTCACGGCGTGGGACCGGATATCGCCGGAGAAATCAGCAAACGCAACCTGAAAATCATCGATACTACCTGCCGTTTTGTCCACCGCGCCCAATCGGTCGCGCAGAGGTTATCAAAAACAGGATTTTTCGTCGTTGTTTACGGAGACGTCAATCACCCGGAGGTTAAAGGCATTCTTGCCTGGGCCGGCGGCACCGGTATGGCAACTCTGGATGCTCGGAAAATTGCAGAATTGAAACCATTGCCCGGACGCATTGGCATTGTCGCCCAAACGACCCAGATTCCGGCTAATTTCAATGAATTCCTCAAGAACGTTATCGATATTGCGCTGCATAAAGATTCGGAATTATATATTGTCGATACTATTTGTCATGATATTCGCCGGCGGCAGGAATCGGCACAAAAGTTGGCAAATAATGTCGACCTGATGTTTGTTGTCGGCGACCACACCAGTGCCAATACAAATCGTTTAGCCGAGTTATGCAGTCGACTGACAGAGACAAATCTCATCGAGACCGCCGATGAGATTCAAGCGAAATGGCTTAAAGGACACCGGCATATCGGCATCACCGGCGGCGCTTCCACCTCTGAAGAAACCATTACTGCCGTACAGTCAAAGTTGGAAAAACTTACAAAACAATCTTTTCCTGAATAGATTGGAATCTAGAATACTGTTTTGTCATTCCCGCGAAAGCCTATAGTCCCGTATCCCTATCCTCCAGCGGGGAGGGAATCTATCAAACCACACTTGCCCCAAATTCAATCCGCGCAATCAGAACGCAGGAAATTCCCCGGCAATAAGATAAGCTTCATTTTTAGTCGGGACAGGCATCCCTGCCTGTCTCATTTCTATTTAGTAATTACTCTCACAATTATTTCTAACTAGGGGTCAATCCCGAATTTGTCGTCCCCACGAAAAATGAGAGGGATGTATTTCTGTAAATTCCCCTTATAGATTTTAGAAATCTCGTATCTTTATATCAGGGCTTCCCTTTATACCACCAAACAGGTTACCGTTCGGGTGATGCCGGTGATGGGATGAATGTGCTGGGTCACCAGATCACCGATTTCATTCAGGGTGGCAAGTTCAACAATCGCAATTACGTCATAGGGGCCGGTAACCGTTTCAACTGATTTCATACCCTTCAGGCGGCCTAAACCGGTAACCACCTCTTTAGTTCTGCCCACCGTGCACTCAATCAGAATGTAAGCTCTAGCTGCGTTTGCCATAGTAAATTACCTCCCTATCGTATTTTTATTATTAATTTTAACGAAGCACTATAAGTATTTCCCATTATATCCCAAAAAGCCTGCGATTTCACTAATTATTTCCAAAAAATTCCATCCCTTTCTCCCTGACCTTGCAGTGAGACTGCTGCTGATCTTATAATATCTTTATCCTTTTATCTTGCTGTAAACCCCGTAAACAATGGAGGGATGTATTGGAATATTTTTTAACCGAACAACAAAAGACTTTAAAAAGCCTGGCTCACCGGATTGCTGAGGAAAGGATTTTACCGGTCCGCGCCGAGCTTGATGAAAAAGAGCAATTCCCCAAGGAAATCCTGAAAGAACTGGCCGATAGCGACCTCTTCCGTATTTTTATCCCGGAAAAATATGACGGGTTAGGCGGCGGGACGCTTGATTTATGTCTAGTCGTAGAAGAATTAAGCCGCGTTTGCAGCGCCGTAGCCGTTTCTTTCGCCGCCACTGCCCTTGGCGCTTATGCTATTATCCTCTACGGCAGCGAAGAGCAGAAACAGAAATACCTGCCCCAGATTGCCTCCGGGAAAATCGCGGCTTTCGGTTTAACCGAGTCCACTGCCGGCAGCGATGCCAGCGGGGTTAAAACTACTGCCGTTAAAACGCCTGAAGGCTACATTCTCAACGGCACCAAGCAATTCATCACCAACGGCGGTGAAGCCGATATTTATACCGCCATTGCCTTAACCGATAAAACCAGGGGGCCCCGCGGCGCCAGCGCCTTCATCGTCGAAAAAGATACCCCGGGCTTCACCTTCGGCAAGAAGGAAAAAAAATTAGGTATCCGCGCCTCGGCTACCCGCGAGTTGGTATTCCGCAATTGCCTCGTGCCTGCTGAAAATCTTATCAGCCGGGAAGGCATGGGTTTTATCGTCACCATGAAAGTCCTGGATAATTCCCGCCCCGGCATCAGCGCTCAGGCTTTGGGTATCGCTCAGGGCGCCATGGAAGCTGCCGTCGGGTACACCAGCCAACGCGTCCAGTTTGGTCAACCACTCATCTCATTGCCTGTTGTCCAGTATAAACTGGCCGAAATGGCCTTACAGGTTGAAGCTGCCCGGGCGCTAGTTTACGCTGTGGCCAAAACCATCGACAGCGGCGTGAAAAACTTTACCGAGGAATCGGCGATGGCTAAGGTCTTTGCTTCTGATGTCGCCATGAAAGTTACTGTCGATGCCGTTCAGGTCTGCGGCGGCGCTGGTTATATGCGTGACTATCCCCTCGAAAAAATGATGCGCGATGCCAAAATCACCCAGATTTATGAAGGCAGCAATGAAGTCCTGCATAATGCTATCGCTATCGAGTTACGCAAACGGAAAGGCAAACGGGAATGAATGTTATCGTCTGTTTAAAACAGGTACCCGGTACCACCGAAGTAAAAATTGACCCCAATACCAATACCCTCATCCGCCAGGGTATCAAAGCGATTGTTAATCCCTTCGACAGTTATGCCTTGGAAGAGGGCGTCCGTCTCAAGGAAAAGCACGGCGGCAAAGTAACAGCGATTACGATGGGACCGCCGCAGGCAGCAGACATGCTTAAAGATGCAATCAGCGTCGGTGCTGATGAAACTGTTTTATTGAGCGATATGGCTTTTGCCGGTTCCGATACCCTGGCCACGGCGGCCGCATTGGGGAAGGCCGTTGAAAAAATCAAAAACTATGACCTGATTATCTGCGGCCGGCAAACCATCGACGGCGATACCGGTCAGGTCGGGCCTGAACTGGCCGAAAATTTGGGTATCCCTTTCATTGCCTACGTCAGCAAGATCGATGAAATCGGTAACGGCAAAATACGAGTGCAGCGGGCGGTAGAGGACGGGCATGAAACCATCGAAACTTCATTACCGGCCGTCATCACCGTAGCCAAAGAAATCAACGTGCCGCGCATGCCTTCCTTGCGGGGGCTTTCTAAATCGAAATCGGCGCAAATCCCCACCTGGACCGCCAATGACATCGCCGCCCCCAAAGAAACTATCGGCCAGGCCGGCTCCGGTACCTGGGTTGTCAAAGTATTTTATCCCCAGCGCATCCAGCACGCCGAAATGCTGAAAGGCGAACCCGAAGCCCAGGTGAAAGCTTTAGTCGAAAAATTAAAAGAGGCAAAAATCATTTAAACCTAATCCTACCAGCCGCTACGAGGGAAAAGGTAAAACAATGTTAGTCCTCTCGCCCCTTGTGGGAGAGAGCTAGAGAGAGGGGAATATATTTTGCCATCCAGACACCTTGGTACCGCTAATACTATTGGGAGACCCTATGGCACTGAAATTTGATAAAGAGAAATGTACCGGTTGCGGCAGTTGCGAATCCGTCTGTCCATTCGGATTAATTACCATCGTCGATGACAAGGCCAACATCAAAATGGAAGGCTGTAACCTCTGCGGCGCCTGTCAGGATGCCTGTGCCGCTGAAGCTATCAAAATTGAAAAAGCAAT
>Ga0182027_10008774_pt1 | contig 14646 bp, 12 predicted proteins | sample 712E1DmetaG_FD_121300 | JGI IMG/M metagenome (GOLD analysis project Ga0182027, IMG submission 121300) | Permafrost microbial communities from Stordalen Mire, Sweden - 712E1D metaG (Illumina Assembly) | ecosystem: Environmental > Terrestrial > Soil > Wetlands > Permafrost | place: Sweden... | reverse complement strand
CCCGAGATCCGCGTCGAGACCGATCGAACGAAGGCCGGCATGGTGCACGTTTCCTCGCGCTCCGCGGCCCAGGCCACTCTCGAAGCCACGCTTGGCAACATCAACACGCCCAGCGTCTGGATCGACAGTGCCAACGGCCAGTCCTACTACGTCATCACCTATCTCGACGGGCACGTGGTCAATGACCCGACTGCGCTGGCGAGCATTCCGGTGCGCATCGGCGATAGCGGCGGCGCCGTCACACTCGGGGCGTACAGCAACATCCGTCGCTCGCTCGGCCCCATTGCTATCGAAAGAAATCGCCTGCAGCGCGTGGCCCACGTGCTGATGCAGACCGAAGGGCGCGACATTGGTAGCGCCGCGCGCGAGCTCGAACAGAAACTGAATTCCGATCCGCGCACGCGGGGCCTCTCCTTCCGTTTCGTGGGGCAGGTGGAGCTCATGCGCACTACGTTTTCGGGACTCGGCATGGCCTTGGCCTTGGCCATCATGGTGGTGTTCATGATCATGGCCTCGCAGTTCAAGTCGCTGCGCTTGCCGTTCGTCATGCTGTTCACGATTCCGGTGTCTCTCCTCGGCATCGTGCTGGCGCTGCTGGCGGGCGGGCAGGGATTTTCGGTCACCGCTCTGATGGGAATCCTTATGGTGGTGGGCATCGCCGTCTCGAATGGCATCCTGCTCGTCGACGATGCCAATCGGCGTTTCATGGACGGTATCGACAAGGTCGAGGCTGTCGTCGCCGCGGCACGGACGCGTTTCATTCCTATCGCGATGACTAGCCTCGCCACGGTGATTGGGCTTATTCCTACCGCGCTCGGTATTGAAACGAGCACCGAATCGAATCGTCCGCTCGCGCTAGCGGTCGTCGGCGGACTGACCTCGTCGACCTTCCTGTCGCTGTTCCTGATTCCAGTGATGTTCCTGCTGCTTGCCAAGCGGCCGTCCTCGTCGCCGGCCCCCGTTCATGCTGTCTTGGCGGAGGTGTCGGCATGAACACGTTGCTCTTCTTTTGTTTTTCCCGTTGCCAACCCCATTTCGATCGCATCGTTCTTCACGAGCCGTCCACCCAGTTGTGGCAGTCGTGAAGAGAAAGGAGAAAGTCAGATGACCAAATTCACAATCGTGGGGACAGTATTGTTTGCTTCCGGCTGCGCCTTTACCTTGCCAGCCCGCAATAGCGGCCCGGTGGAGTCCAAGGAAGGAGTTCAAGTCGCCTTGGTCAACCTGTATTGCTCGCAGGACGAAGGCCCAGAGTGGATGAATTACGCGAACGACCAGGTCATCTTGCACCTGAAAATCAGCAATCGAACTTCTTCGCCTGTTCTTTTCCACCGCGACCGCGTTCACCTCATCACGCGCGATTCATGGACCCCCAAGGACCAGTCCTGGCACTCCGACCGGCCCATCGCTGTCGACAGCGGAAAGGAAGCGGTCACCTCGGTTGACTTCCTGTCGCCGGATCCCGAGGCATGCGACGAGGATCTTCGCCTCGACCTCGACGACGCCGTCACGGTGGGGGACGAGCCCGTGCCGCTAGAACCCATTCGCTTCGTCGCAGAACTTGCACAATGAAACAAGAAGGAGACCGCCATGAGATTCACGTATCCTGCCGCCCTCGCCATTGCTCTCGCTGGATCCGCTTGCGCCCATCCACCCAAGCCGTACACGTTCACGCTCGAACCGCCCAGAGATGCCGTTGACATTGTCGTTCGGGCGCTTGACGCAAATGGACTCAAGCCGGCCGTTGTGGACCGGAGCAATGGCACCATCACCACGCGGTGGACGGACACCGGCTATCGCTTCAGAGACATTGGCGACATCGACAATGGTTCCCACGTCGAGTACGACACGAATGTCTTTCTTCGTTACAAGGTTTCACTGACCGGAAGCAACGGACAACAGACCCTAACGCTCGACACGGACGTGCAGCGGTGTTCGCCCGCCGATTCCGTCATCACTGCCGCCAGTGTGAACGGTAGCTGCCTGCCCATGACGATTGTCTTCCCCACCCAGCAAAAACAGGTCGACGAGCTCGGCGCGAAGCTAAAACTAGCGCTCGCCGGGGACAAGGGCGCAGGAGGCTGAGCGGCCCGCGCGTCAATTCGCCTGAAGCTCGCCCTCACGATAGTGACGGAGACCTTCGATGCTTCCGGTGGGTTGGGTCAGAATGATCGCCTCGCCGATGGCCGAGCCGCCGAAGGCATTCCATGCCCCCGCGCCCCAGTGATGATATCCCAGGCCCAAGAATAGGCCCACGCCGGTGTTCAGCACGACATTGCCGACATGAAGCCACCAACGCCGTCCGTCCTCCTGATTTTTGGCATCGCGCACGAGACGCATTTCCGCGTCGGCAAGCAGACGACAGACATTGTCCTGGCTTGCTTCAGCGAAAGCCCGGCCGTGCAAAACGCGCGCGTCATCAATGACATCCAGGGGAGCAATCAGCAGCGGGACAATGCCGACCACGGTCGTGGATGCCCCGACGTACCAATCGATGCGGTCGCCCTTGGCGACAAACGGCAAGGGCGCCAAATTGGCCGCGGTGGCCGCTGTGATGCCGATGCCCCACCCCCAAGTCCACATCCGCGCCCGATGCGCGGTGGCCGAAAGGTGGGCGTCGATCCAGCTTAGACGAACCTCCCCATCGACGCTGGAGAGCGTGTCACGGCCTGCGGCCCCGGCGGGACATCGCGTGGCTGCCCGCGCGGAAGGGCAGGACATCGCGCACAGAACCGCGGACAGGCAGTACAAAAAACGCGCGCCGCCCCACCGCCCGCATTTTCGGAATTCGGACGTCTTGGTTGGCGCTGGCGGCGCGATACGCATCCGTCCCATTGTACCCTTGGTCGCCGCTTCCGCGCGCGACCGCCCTGGGCGATTTTCTCGCCATCAATGACAGGGAAATGAGCGGCTATTCGCTCGACTGCTGCAGCGCCGCTTGAATGATCTGCGCCAAGTCGACCTGCGGTTGGGCGGGGGAACTTCCCGACGTAGACGATGTCGAATTGTAGCTTTGCACATGATGGTGGTGGTGATGGTGACCGGAGGCGCCTTGCTGCTGCCCCGCGGGCTGCAAATCGGGCATCTGACCGGTCTGTGCAGCCTGGTCGAACTTGTTGGCCAGACTGGTCAGTCGCTGCGCCTGCGGCCCGGTCGCGTTCTGGGCGTCGGTCTTCAAGGTGTCAGCGATGCTCGACATCACCGACTTGAACTTGTCAGGATCAGATTGCTGCAATTGCTGAAGCTGGTTGAGCAGGCTGGCCATCGGCGACATCTGGGTTGAGTCGCTGGCGCTGGCACCGCCCGTGGCAGCCGTCTGTGCGGTCGCAACTTGCGTGGGATCGAGTGTCGTGATGCCGTAGTTGTTGCCGATACTGCTGATGTCCATCGTGTCCTCCAAACGTGTTTCTCCAGGGCCGCTCTGGCCTACCTAGCCTATCGGTGCTTGGAGAGCCGGTCCTAAGCGGCAATCTTGGCAATCGCCCTGCACGGCCAATTTCGCAGCGGGAAGTGCGAACGCCGCAGGCCGTGTCGGCGAAAACGATGAACCCGACTGCCGGCCCGACGACGCGTCGGGCTACCACAAACACGACCAAATTCATCTCCTATAGACGCGCCACGACGCGCGACGCCTTCAACGGATCGCATGGCCGCGTGCTTTTGATGAGCCGCGTCCGTTGCCGAGGGCACTTACCAGGAAGATCCTGCCGCACACGCAACTCGGCCCTTCCGCTGACGGGAATGTCGGTTGGGCAAACGGCAGGCTGACAACCATAAATCGGATAACATTGGTCTGATATACGGCATCTATAGGACGACCATCAGACAGAGATGGGTCACCGCTCGGCAAAAGCTCGCTGCGGAAGCGAGGACGTTCTCGCGGCAACAGACACGGAGGAGAGAATGCACACACGAAATGCTTTCACACGGAGAAGACTCGGTATCGGAACATCGCTTGTAGAAGTTCTGATTCCCGCCGCCCTGCTGTTCGGCTGCGGCGTGACGCCCGGAAAGGTCCAACCATCCGGCGGCTCCGGGGGTCGTCAAGGGCTTTCCGCAGGAGGTGCGACGAACGCCGGCGGCCTGCAAAGCTCGGGAGGACAGGAAAGTTTGGGTGGTGCGCAAAGCTTGGGCGGTGCGGTCAGCGCTGGCGGCGTGATTGGCACCGGCGGTGTCGTCAGTGCCGGCGGCAAAGCGGCAAGCGGCGGTGCGATCGGCAGCGGCGGCAAGAGCAGCGCAGGGGGCGCGCTGAGCACCGGCGGAACGACGGGCGCAGGTGGCGTTGTTTCGGCGGGCGGGGCGACGAAGATTCCCGTCCCGGGCAGCGGTCACTACCAGATGGAGAATCTGGATCGCGGTGTGGTTGCCGTGGTGGTCACCGGCGGCGTCTACGTCGGCTGGCGCATGATGGGCTACGAGTACGACACCACCGCCACCAACGTCTCGTACAATCTTTACCGGGACGGAACAAAGCTCGCCAACGTCACCGACAGCACCAACTATTTGGACGCTGCCGGCAAGGCCACGTCGAGCTACACGGTGACGCCGGTGATCAAAGGTGTGGAAGGCGCGCAGTCTCCCGCGGCCACGCCCTGGGCGCAGAACTTTCTATCCATTCCTCTCACCCCGCCTACGGGCACGGCCACGTACTCCGCCAACGACGGAGCGCCTGGGGATCTGGACGGCGACGGCAAGCTCGACATCGTGCTCAAGTGGGATCCGTCGGACGCGCACGACAATGCCCAGTCGGGAAACACCAGCGACGTCTTCATCGACGGATACACCCTGGCCGGTAAGCGCCTGTGGCGCATCGACCTGGGACCGAACATTCGCGCCGGCGCGCACTACACACAGATGTCGGTGTACGACTTCGATGGCGACGGAAAAGCCGAATTGGCGGTCAAGACCGCGCCGGGAACCAAGGACGGCTTGGGCAACTTCCTGGCCACCGGACCGGCGGTGGGCGCCGATAACACCGCCATCTACCGCAATACGAGCGGCTACATCCTAACCGGGCCCGAATGGATCACTGTCTTCCGAGGTACCGACGGCAAAGAGCTGGCCACCATCGATTATCCCGTGCCTCGCGGAAGCGTTGGGGCGTGGGGCGACACCTACGGCAACCGCGTGGACCGCTTCAACGGTGGTTTTGCCTTCGTCAAGGATGGCGGCGTAGCCAACGGGTTGCCGAGCATCATCCAGGGCCGTGGCTACTACACGCGTCTAACCGTGTCGGCGCTGACCTTCCGCAACGGCGTGTTGGCGAAGAACTGGATCTACGACAGCGTGACCAGTTTGCAGAGCTCCGGCGCGGGCGCGCACTCGGAAATGGCGGCTGACGTCGACGGCGACGGCGGGCAGGAGATCATCACCGGGCAAACGACCATCAACAGCGACGGCACGATTAGGTGTCAGTCGGGATTCGGCCACGGCGATGCCATCGATGCGACCGAGCTGATTCCTGGCAAGGGGATCACCGTGTTCTCGATTCACGAGGGTCAAGGCGGTTCGGATGCGCACGACGGCTCAACCTGCAAGCCGTACTATGAAAACACCGAGCCCGGCGTCGACTCCAACCGTGGCCGTGCCGAATACGTCGGGGCCGGCAACGAAACCGGCGCGTCCTGCTACTGCGCATCGTGTGCCATTCATCAGCAACTTTGCGCCGACGGTACCGCAGCTGGGCTTTCGCCCGGGTCCAACTTCGTCATCTACTGGGACGCCGATGAATGGCGCGAGCTTGAAAACGCCAATTCAATCACCAAGGCCAGCGGTGGAACCCTGCTGACCTGTGCGCAGTGCTCCGGAAACAACAGCACCAAGAATACTCCGACGCTCACCGCGGATCTCCTCGGCGATTGGCGCGAGGAGATCGTTTGGCGCCAAAGCGACAACCAGGCCCTGCGTGTCTACACCACGACCGACGTGACCAAGCGCCGGATCTACACCCTCATGCACGATCCAACCTACCGGTCGCAGGTCAATTTCGAGCAGTCGGCTTACAACCAACCGCCGCACACGGGCTTCCGCATCGCCCCCAACATGGCTGATCCGCCCGTACCCGACATCTTCGTGAAGTAGCAACATCACCACAAGGGCCGTGGTTCGCGCGGGATGTCCCGCCAGGACCACGGCCTTTTCGTTGACATGAAGGCGCGGCGGCGAATTCAGACAAAGACCGTTCGCTGGAGCAGCCAATAGCCGCCGAGCAGAACGACGACCGCTGAAATGGCCGGCACGCCATAGCGCACGAACGTCGGGCGCGTTCGCAGCTTCCACAGCACCGGAAGCAGAACGATGACCACGGCGAGCTGACCCAACTCGACGCCCAGGTTGAAAGCGAAGAGCGGTAGAAGTAGCGATTTTCCGCCCGCACCCACGCCCGCTTGGCGCAACACGCTGGCGAAGCCAAAGCCGTGGATCAGGCCGAAGGCAAACGTCAGCAGCCAACGACCTTTCGGCTCCCCGCGCCGAACGAGATTTTCCACGCCGACAAAGACAATCGAGGCCGCGATCAGTGGCTCGACCACGCGGCTGGGAAGGGTGACGACATTGAGCGCCGCCAGTGCAAGCGTCAGCGAATGCGCCAGGGTGAAGCACGTGATGATCGTCATCGTGGTGGAGAAACGCCGGCAGACCACGAGCAGCCCGCACAAAAACAGCAAGTGATCGTAGCCCGTAAGAATGTGTTCGATGCCGAGCTTGAGGAAGGCCAGGAATGAGACGGTCGGCCGGGAGGGACGAGAAGAGGCCGAAGCTGCACCCGGCAACTCCACGTCGACTGAGCTCTTGCCGCATTCACGAGCTCGCTGCGCAGGGTCTTATTTGCCTCGTCCCGCACCGTCAGCGTCGCCCGATGGTCGGAAGGCAGCCGCGCAAGATAGCTGGCATCGAAACGCGCCGGCCCTGCGGCGGGGCGCGGGAAGATCAACCCAATCACCACCGACCCGTCCTCGTCGCGAAAATCCACGTTGGTCGCGCGCGGCGCCAGGGTCTGCCCGGCAGCGAAAAGCTGGTAGGCCTCCGCCGCGTGCAACTTGAGCCTGGGCAGCGAGCCCGCGATATCGGGCGGCGAATTCACCGGCTCGCCCAGAAATAGCCACGCTGTCTCGGAGGCCATCTCGAGCCTGAGCTCCAGGCGATCGGGATACAACCGAGCCACGGCCCAGCTTGTAATCGGATTGTGTCCAAGCGCTGTTGCGGAGAACAACACGAGGGACAGCAGACCCAGCAGACCCGCGGCCACCAGCTTTCTCGACGGGCAAAATGCTGCATGAATGGGGCGGCGAACCGGTTGCCTCGAAGCGCGAGTGTGAAGCACAACTAGAGTTTACTCACGCCCCGGCGACAGGCCATCCTGGGCGCCCTTTTTGTTTCCGTGACCGCCGTACCGACGGCCGACGAACTGGGGCGCTACGGGTTGGCCTTCTGAGCGGGCGCGCGGTGAAGCTCGGTGCGGTCGTTGCGCATCCGACCGGTCCTCGTCAGGTTGGGCTCGATGGGATCCTCGGAGCCGCGCCCCGTTGCCACCAGCTGGTCGGTGCCAGCGCCCTTGAGCACCAGCGCATATTTGACCGTCTCGGCCCGCCTTTTCGACAGCGCGAGATCCTTCTTGGCGTCGCCGTTGTCCGCGGTATGGCAGACGATTTCCAAGCGAACCTTCGGCTCCCTGGTGAGCGCGGCAGCCAAGTCATCCAAAAAGCGCGCTGCCGAATCCGATATCTTGGCCGTCGTGCCGTCGAACCTGATTTCCCGCGCCCGGTCGAGCAGATCGCTGACGGTTTTGACGTTGACGGTTTGGACGTGTGCGGATGAACCGCTGCCCTGGCCAGCGGTTCCGGCGTTACCGGCAGACGCAGCGAGCGCGGGAAGCGCAAGGCCGACACAAATGAGTGCAAGAAAGTTATGTCGTCGCATCGTCGTGGAATACCTGTTGCATGGTTAGACCGCCAGTATAGCGCATCGGAATGACGACTTTTCTTGATTGAATCGCCTGCTGTCCCTAACGTGAAGGCGTGGATTTCTTCCAAGTCGCGCTGGGTGACTTGCACCGGGTGGTCGCCGCACCTTGGTGCGAGATCATCTGCGTCGTCATTGCCCTCGTTTGCGGCGCCATCGTGGGGTTCGAGCGGGAAAAGGGCCACAAACCGGCGGGCCTGCGCACGCAAATCCTCATTTGCGTCGGCTCGGCCATCTTCACGGTGATTTCCATGTCGCCCGCCCTGGGTGGCCACGAGCCCGCGCGCATCGCCGCGCAAATCGTGACCGGCGTGGGATTTCTGGGCGCGGGCTCGATTTTGCGCGACCGCCACCAGATCACCGGGCTGACCACGGCGGCGACGATCTGGACGGTTTCCGCCATCGGGATGGCGGCGGGCGCCGGCTACGTCACCGCGGCGGTGCTGCTTTCGCTGGGGGTCTTGTTGGTCCTTGGCAGTTTCCGCAAGGTTGAATTCTTGCTGGGCGGGCGCTGCACTTCGGCCAGCGTGGTGGTCGTGTACCGTCCGGATCGGGGCAGGACCCGTGCCCTCATCCAAGATGTCCTCGACGAGGCTCACGGCCCGGTGCACGTCGCCGCAGAAAAAGATCGCCCGGATGGTACGTCCGAGTTGTCCATGCGTTTTTGCGACAAGCACCGCGATCACCGGGCATTCCTGGCCGCGCTGGCAGCCATGCCCAGCATCGCGGCGCTGGAAAAAAACGCCGCGCCGGAATAGCCAGAACAAGCACGGAAGCCGACTCGGCTCTCAGCCGCTTTTCACCATCGACCGGAGATCCGCTTCGCGGCGTTTGCGTCCGTCTGCTTCGAACCACACCACGAATTTGCAGCCCTCGCGCCACCGACTGCATCCCCAGCCGCGTTTCCCCACAATCACCTGGCCTTGCTTGCCGGCTCCTGGCGCGCGTCCGCGGTCATCCATGACCCCATTCCTAGCGCAAAAGAGAGCCCTCACGGTCCCATGTAGGGCAGCTGTTCTGTCATAAGGCGGTTCACGGGTGCGGTGGCCCGAGCGGATGACGTGCTGGCGAGCTTGTCGGATGGCGCAAGCGACTGACTGGCGGGCGCGACAGATGACGCCGAAAGGTCGGCGTACCATTGCATGACATCGGCCAATATTTCGCCGGGCGCGCGAATGGTTGCGGTATGTCCTGCGGCCGCGTAGTAGGGAAAGCGAATCTCCCTGGTTGCCGGACCGGAAATCACGGCAGGCAAGTAGGTCAGGTCTATCCAGCCAAGGCGAACGAAACCGGTGCGGGGCGCCGAATCGTAAACCGAGCTCGACACGATGCTGGAATACTGGCCGAGGGCGGCGGGAATAGCAGGCGCCCAAACGTCCATGTCGAGTCTGGCATTGGTAATGAACGTCTTTACGTAGATAACGTCGTCGAGGAAGCTTACGCCAATTGCGGGATCGGTCCACCAGCGCGAGGTGGCGTCATACGGAGATCCAGCCGAGAAATTGCGAATCAGAAAATAGTTGTCGTCCGCGCCAAGGACACCAAAGGCCGCAGTCATCTCTGGTGTGTTGACGACGCTGCCCGAGCTTCGCCCGTAGGCACGCGTTCGCGCGGCGGCGTGAAGCCAATCGATGGTGGTCGGATCGACACCCAGCGCCTGGCGCAGCGTCGCCAGCGTGGTCAGGTTTGTGGAAGCCACCAAAGCTGCTTGGTCGGTCCAACCGGACGACATGTCGCACTGGTAAATGTCGTAATTCACAACGCACACCGAATTGTCGGGCTGGTTCAAGCTCCATTGGTATTGACCCGCCACGACCGGTTCAATCAGAGCTTGGTGGCCAAATTGCGTGGCTATCTGTTGGGCAGACAATTTCTGTGCATTCTGTCCTGGGAACACGGCACCAAAGTGTTGCAATAAATCGCCGTACAGCGCCGCATCCTGGTAGGCGGCGCCGCTTGTTGCGAGAAGCTGGTAATTGAGAAGGCGATCCATCATGAGTGTGGCCCGCGTGCCACCGTAGCTCTCGCCCACCAGAATCACCGGATTGCTCTGCAACGGGATGTGCCGGTCAAGGAAGCGAACCACCACACGAATGACAGAAGCGGCCTCGCGGTCGAGGTCGATTCCGACGCTCGGCTGCGCGCCCCCGTCGAGCGACATGGGATAAGAGAAACCAGCTCCGGGCGCATCGATGTAAAGCAGATTGGCGAATTGCGCCCAGTTGTTGGTATTGGCAACGATCTGTGCAGTGCCTGTCGCTGCGGGATCGAGCGTCCAGGGACCGGTATTGAAGCTGAAGAGGTAGGCGGACGTGGCCGAACCGGGCCCGCCATTGAAGAAAACAGCCAGGGGCTTGCTGGCCGGGGCGACATTTGCGGGACGAAACGCATACCAAATTCGATGCGTGGGGCTGACTCGCGCCAGCCCTTCCGAGACGTAGTTTCCACCCGTCAATTCGAAAAAGCCTGCCTCCGCGGCCAGCGTGACCGCGTGGCCCGTCGAATCGACGCAGGTGTCGCTTGAACAGGACCAAGAGGGATCGCGGCACAAACACCCGCAGCAAGGCCCACCCGCCTCGCTCGAACCATCGCTTCGGTCTACGTCGCCGAGGCCGCCGTCCTTCGCGGCTGAATCGAGGCTGCCGTTGGGACCATCCTTGCTGGCGAATCCGCCACTGTCAGCCACAGTATCCGCACCGCTGTCCTTCGCGACTGAAACGTCGCTTTGAGGGGCATCGACGCCGCCGTCGCTGCCCGACAGGCCTCCGCCACCACCGGCTGCGTCGACAGCACGGTCCGCCGCCAGAGGAACATCCGCGCTGTGGGCGCTGTCGACGGCGCCATCCAACCCGCCGGCCAAACCGCCCGCGCCACCAACGCCGGCGTCTTGCCCCGCCACACCGCCAGCACCACCGCCCGCACCAACGGCACTGTCGGTCTCGGCCAAATCCCGCCCCCAGCCGGAACCCTCGTCCAATTCTATCCCACCATCGCTTGCACCAACCTCGGCAGGCTCAGCCGTTTCAGTCCCAGACCCGGCGGCGTCTTGGCTGCTGCCACCGGCGTCTGACTCGCCCGAACCGTCGACTGAACCTTGCTCCGATCGGCCTAGATCTGGACCGCTGTCTCGACCTTGCGCCTGTGCACCGCCGTCGCTACCTCCCGAGGCGTCGCTGTCGGAGAACCCCGCGTCCGGCGCGTTTCTTGAGCTGCCACTGTGTGAAGGAGAACAGGCGTGAAGAGGCAAGACCAGGGTAGCGCCCAAGACGGTCCCGAAGACAAATCGGGCCGAACGCCAACTGGGCTGCATGGGTTTCATTTCGGACCGCATGATACGCTATTAGACCGCCGCAGGGATGAGACAGCCCTCACACGTCCGCGCGCTATCGATTGTCCTTGGCGGCGCCTTCGAGCTCTTTCGCCGATAAGCCGAACTCGAACTTCCGCGCATAAGTCAATGCATCATACCCTTCGGCGTTCTTGATCGTGCGATTCGCCCCATGTGCGAGAAGGAGCTGGATGATGTCCGCCTGACCATAGTAGGCCGCGATGATCAACGGCGTGCTGCCGGCAGGGATGTGGGAAAACGAGATGCAAAGTCCTGAAGGCGAAACCGTCTTCGCGTTCACGTTTGCCGATCGGCTTATCAGGTAATCCACGACCGGAGTGTACTGGTAGTAGCTGGCATAGTGGAGAAGCGTCCAACCGCACTCATCAGGCAACTCCGGGCTGAGCCCCTTCCCCTCAACTTGCTGCCGAGTCTGCGCCAAGTCCCCTTGGCGGACTGCGTTTCGCAGGTTCCACTCCGCGCACGCAGTAAGAAGCATGGCCAGGGCGAGGACGACTATGCTCGATGTTCGCGGACGAAGTCGGGATGTAGGCAAAGTTACGTCCTCTGCAACGGTCGGAACAGCTTGCAGCAGTGTACCGATCCTTGCGGCGCATGACCACGGGATTCTCACCATCGGATCAGGACGGCGCAAGAACCTGGTCGTCAAGACGGACGTGGCGCGCGCAAAATGGGACTCGCTTCAGTCCACCCCGGACGAGGTGCTGGCCGCAGTGGATCATTGCTGGTCATGGAGCTCCACCATGTGGATCGTCCCGTGTTCGTCCAAGTCATCGGCGGTTCTGGACGCCAACCGGGGCGCCTGCCAGGACAAACACGGAAGCTCGCCTATCAGCCGCTTTTCACCATTGCCCGGAGATCGGCCTCACTGCGTTTGCGTCCGTCCTCTTCGAACCACACCACGAATTTGCAGCCCTCGCGCCACCGACTGCATCCCCAGCCGCGTTTCCCCACAATCACCTGGCCCTGCTTGCAGGCGGGACAAACCAGATCGGCGATGCCCTGTCCGAGCTGCCTCGTCTCTTTATCCTCAACCTTGGCGGTCTTCCGGCGCGGCCCGCGCGCGCCCTTTCCGCCGGTCGGCTTGTGCACCGGCTTTTGTACCATGATGGGCACATCGACCATGGGCGCGGACACGCGGATGGCGTCGACGGTTTCTTTCACGTAGCGACCGATGTCGCCCATGAAAACCGCTCGCTGCTCCTCGCCGCGCGCGATGCGGGCCAAGCGCGCCTCCCAATTTCCCGTGAGCTCGGGCGAAGCCAAGCTCTGCGTCGGCAGCGCAGCGATGAGCCCCATGCCCATGGGCGTGGGCACGACGTGCTTTCCCTCGCGCACCACGAAGGCGCGCTTGAGCAAGGTTTCGATGATGGACGCGCGCGTGGCCGGCGTGCCGAGGCCGCTGTCCTTCATCGCCGCGCGCAGCTCCTCGTCCTCGACCAGCTTGCCGGCGTTTTCCATGGCCGCGAGCAAGGTCGCCTCGGTGTGGCGCGACGGCGGTTTGGTCTTCTTGGCCACTGCCTCGAAGGTCCCGGCCAGCCGCTCTCCCTCGGCCAGCGCCGGCAAGGTCGAGGTCGCGCTTTCGTCCTCGTCCTCGTCCTTCTTCTTGCCCTTTTTGCCGGCCTTTTCGTCGGCGTCGTCGCCGAACCCGGCCACCTCTTGCCAGCCCGCCACCAGGCGCACCTTTCCCCGCGCCAGAAACCTGTCGGGCGGCGGCGGCAGGGCCAAGATATTGCCGCTCTCGTCGACGCCAGGCAGCTTCACCGTCGCCGGAATGTCCGGTCCAACCCGAATAACGACTTCCGTCTGCGCGAATTCGGCGTCGGGATAGAACACGCCGAGAAACCGGCGCACCACGAGATCGAAAATGCGCTGCTCATCGCGACCGAGCGATTTCGGATCGATGGTCTTGCCGGTGGGAATGATGGCGTGGTGGTCGGAGACCTTGCTGTCGTCGAACACGCGCTTGCCAAGCTTGGGTGGCTGGCCCTGCAAAAGACGGGCGAATTCCGAGTAGCCCGCGATCTTTTCCACGCCGCCCACAATGCGCGCCATTTCCTTCGCCATGTCGCCGGACAGATGGCGCGAATCCGTGCGCGGATAGGTCAGCACCTTGAAACGTTCGTAGAGCGCTTGCGCGGCTTCCAGCGTCGCCTTGGCGGAAAGGCCGAAGCGCTTGTTGGCCGTGCGCTGCAGGGATGTCAGGTCGAAGAGCAGCGGCGGCGGCTCGCGCGTCTTGCTCTGCTTCAGGCTTTCAACAATCGGGCCGTGCGGATCCGCGGCCGCGCCGTGCTCGCGATCTCGGTCACGCACCGTCTCGGCGAGCTCGGCATTGGCGAAGTGGCTGGCCTTGCCGAGCACGAAGCCCGCGGGAAATTTCGCGCCCCCGGCAGTGGCGAGATCCGCCTTGAGCAGCCAAAAATCCTGCGGCACGAAGGCGCGGATCTGCTTTTCGCGCTCGACCAGAATGGCCAGCGTCGGCGTCTGCACGCGGCCGATGGAAAACAGCGTCGAGCTATCGCCCTTGCGGTGCCGGATGGTCACCGCCCGCGTGGCATTGAGCCCGACCAACCAATCGGCCTCGGAGCGGCAGCGAGCCGCATCGGCCAGGGCTTCGAGGTCGCGCCCCGGCTTGAGCGCCGCGAAGCCACGCCGAATGGCCTCGTCGGTGAGCGAGGAGATCCACAGGCGCCGGATGGGCAGCCGGCTGCCCGCCAGCTGGTAGACATAGCGAAAAATCAGCTCGCCCTCGCGGCCGGCGTCGCAGGCGTTGATAACCTCGCTGAAGCGCTGGTCGCGCAGCAGATCGCACACCGCGCGCAACTGGTCCCGCGTGGACGGCACGGCTCGCAGCTTGAATTCGTCCGGCACCATGGGCAGCGTGTCCATGCGCCAGGCCTTCCAGCGCCCGTCGTAGCTGGCCGGCTCGTCCAGCTCGACCAGGTGGCCGATGCACCAGGTGATGACCTTGTCCTTACCCTCGAAGCACCCCTTGCCCGACGGGCGCACCTCCAGCACGCGCGCCAGGTCGCGCGCCACTGACGGCTTTTCCGCAATCACGAGCTCCACATTGGCAGTGTATCGGATGCGAGCTCGAAGTTGTTGCCAACAAACGAACCCGATCCGACTGGCATGCGGACCCGGCGGCCGAGTCCCCGCCCGCAGGTAGCGGTCTCGGCATCAACTACATCATTGCCCTCGGCGGGGGTTCAGGGCGATGATCTACACCCATGTCCTCAACCGTGGTGCCTGTGGCGTTCGCAGCCCCCTCGACCGGTGATATCCAGCAGCCTTGCAGCGTTTTGTTATCGTCTTATCAAGCTTGCGAGCAGGCCAAT
>Ga0182027_10008773_pt1 | contig 14647 bp, 10 predicted proteins | sample 712E1DmetaG_FD_121300 | JGI IMG/M metagenome (GOLD analysis project Ga0182027, IMG submission 121300) | Permafrost microbial communities from Stordalen Mire, Sweden - 712E1D metaG (Illumina Assembly) | ecosystem: Environmental > Terrestrial > Soil > Wetlands > Permafrost | place: Sweden... | reverse complement strand
TCACCCCGAAGTGCTGGAGCGGCTGGGCGAGCTGAGGGAGCGGGCCGAGGGCGCGGGCGTTTGGGGCGTGGTGGATTATCTGAACGATTTGCGCGCCAAGGCGGAGGTGGAAAACTGGTACGCGTTTCTCGCCTGTCGCGACGAGCTGACCTACGCCACGCGCTTGATTGCCGACCATCTCAATCCCGACCATATCTCCGAGGGTTTCATCTCCGAACAAGAGCGCAAAGCGCAACAGGAAGCGCAGGAGCAGGCCATCTGGCTGGGCGCGGATGTCGGGCGCGGGCCGCTGGTCGAGGCCTCCGAAGTCCTGGCGCGGGTTGACCGGCTGCCCGGCTGCCCCGTGGTCGATTCGGTCGCGGCGGCGTTCAAGATGACCGCGAACGGCCAGGCCACCAGTCTGTCGCAGGTGACGGATTTGGTGAGCAAGGATCCCGGCCTCACCGCGCAAGTGTTGATTGCCGCCAACCGGCTGGAGCGGGATGACATGATGACCGTCATCGAAGACCCCAAGATCGCCATCGGCCTGCTGGGCAATATCAAGCTGAGCGCGCTGGGGCAGGTGCTCCCCATCGCCGAGGAACGGCACATGAACATCGCCCCCCTTTCCTGGCCCCAGTTCTGGATGTTTCAAATGGGCGTGGCCCAGCTCAGCCCGTTTATCTGCCGGAATCTCGAACTCCGCGAGTTGGCCGCTCAGGCGCACACGGCCGGCTTGTTGCACGACATCGGCAAACTGCTGCTGCTCCATCTGCATCCCTTCGCCTTCCAGGCCATCGTCGGTTATGCGCGGAAAAATTCCCTGCCGTTGCAGGAAGCAGAGGTAAAATTCATGGGTTGCACCACGCGGGAGATGGGGGACCGCTTCGCCCGGAAAAAAGAGCTGCCCGATGTGTATCGCAGCGTGATCCGATGGGTGGAGACGCCGGAGATCGCGAGCGACTACCGGGAACTGGTGGCGATCGTGTCGATCGCCCGGCACATCTGCCTGCACAACCACGTCGGCCAATGCGGCGAAACGCCGAAAGATTACGGCGCCCCGATCGAGGGAACGCCGGCTTGGAGCGTGCTGCGCGAACGGGTGTTTCCGAGCTTCAACCTCCGAAAATTCGAGTTGCTGGCGCACGGCTTCTGCCGGGATCTCAAGCAGGAATTGTCGGGCCGGATCAAACAGTAGACATCCGAATTAGCAGCCTGGAGGACTTCGTCCTCCAGGCTGCTAATTCGGATGGAGGGACGGCGGCGCGGTCCACTCACCGATCGGATGCAGGCCGCCGCAGTCCAGGCAGCCCATCTTCTCGTAATGAGCGCCGCAGTGCGGGCAAATCCCCTGCTCGGCGAACGCATCGAACGGCTGCCGGCATGCTCCGCAGTGCCAATAGGCGCCCAACGGCGGTGTGGCCTGGCAATCCGGACACGCATAACCGGCGCGGCGCGGCACCCGCGCGGCCCGGACCAGCGCAAGCGACTGGCGCAGCCCGCGACCGCAGTTGAGAAAAACGAACCCGGCCATGATGCCGATCCAGATCGATTGCAGCCAAACGGCGACCGCGATCAAGCCGGCCACGCCGACGAAGCCCAGAATGCTCGCCACGAGCAAACTATGGGCGCGTCCCACCACAAACCACAGCAGGGAGCGCACAATCTGTCCGCCATCGAGCGGATAGATCGGCAGCAGATTGAATGCTAACAAGACGCAGTTGACGTAAAAGATCGCGCGAAAATACCTGATTACATCGGGGGGCAGCGCTGCCATCGCCGGCATCGAGGGCAGCACTTTCCAGAGCAAGTACAGCACGGGCAGCAACGCCACGTTCACCAGCGGCCCGGCGGCGATGCTCCAAAGCGTGGCGCCCGGCCGGGGCGGTGGCGACACATAGGCCACGCCACCGAGCGGCCAGAGCACAATCAGATTCGCCTCTCCGCCCACTTGTCGGCAAGCCAGCGCGTGGCCCATCTCGTGCAGCAGCACGATTCCGAACAGCGTCAGGTATTCCAGCGCGTTCCACAACGGGGAGGAATATCCCCCCGTCCGGCTGCTGATCTCGTACAGCGCCACGACGAACCATGACCAGTGCAGGTACAGGTCGATGCCCGCGATGCGGAACAAGCGGAAGGATCCATTCTGAGTGGGCGCCATCGTCGAGACCTACCACACGGTCCGCCGCGCCAACAAGGCTTTTGTCGTAGCCGCCCGGGTTACTGTGCGGTCGGAAATCCAGGTCGTGGTCGACGCGGCTAAAGGGTTCTTACCTTCGCAACTGGGCGCGGGCCAAGGCTCCGCACTGCTATGATAGCCGGCAATCGGCAGAGGCTCCGACGTAGCACGGTCCACCTGAACGTGCCGTCTGGCGCCGCAAACCGGAACATCGCGGTCAGGTTGACCGCGCTACGAGCGGAATCGAGCATCGCGGAAAACGGAGGCGCGCCCTGGGCGCACCATTTCCGCCGCCAAAGGTTGCCAACCCCACCCGCCCGGGCCATATCACTCGCTTCCCGCAACTTTAACCTGTGCCGGCCCGCCCGTTTCGCCATTCTTCCTCCTGCGATGCTTCTGGTATTTTACGTTCTCGTCGTGACTCTCGGCATCTTGAGCATGGGGTTTCAGCTCCTCGCCTCGCGCCTGTTGAATCCGCACTTCGGCTCGTCGATCATCGTCTGGGCCTGGTTGATTTCCACGTTTTTGGCGGCCTTCAGCGTGGGTTCTCTGCTCGGCGGCTGGATCAGCACCACCGCGCCGGCCCGCCGTAACCGCATGCAGCTGGCGGTCGCGTTGCTCGGCATCGGCTCGCTTACCGTCACCGCCTTTTTCGGACGGCCAATCCTCGATTATATCGAAGCCGCTTTTATCGCCCTGAACACCGGGCTGTTCGTGGCCTGCCTGGCGTTGTTCTTTCTGCCGGTGACGATGCTTTCGACGTTCGGCCCGCAATGCGTGCATTACCTGGCGGCCCGCGGCACACCGCCGGGCCCGGCTTCCGGCGTGATTTATGGCATCAGCACGCTGGGCAACATCGCCGGCGTGATGCTGACGGCGCTTGCGCTGATTCCTCATTTCCGCGTGTCCACCCTCCTCTATGGCTGGCTGGTGGTCGCCGTCGTCAGCCTCGCCGGCCTGATCGGGTTGCTGCGGTCGGCGCCCAAACCATCTTCCTCATGAAAATCTCCCGCCACTTCACCGTCCTTTTGCTGACGGCCGCAGTGCTGGCCGGGGCGGAGCGCGACTACGTCGAAAGCTTCGATTCGCTCTACAACAACCTGACGGTGGAAAAACGCGGGACCGTTGTCGAGCTGCGCGCCCGTTCGCGCAGCACCCAGGCGCTCGAATCGGCCGTGGACCTGAATGACCCGCTGAAACTGGTGGTGAATTACACCCGCACGCTGTACGCCGCGCTGTTCTTCCAGCCCAAGCCGGAGCGCGTGCTGATGATCGGCCTGGGCGGTGCCGGATTTCACCGGCTCTTCGCCGCCGCTTATCCGCGATCCCTCCTGCAAACGGTCGAGCTCGATCCGACGGTCCTCGAGCTGTGCCAGACCCGCCTGGGCTTCCACCCGACGAAGCAAACGCCCGTCGCCCTCATGGACGGCCGCATGTTCGTGAAACGCGAGACCGGCAGATGGGACTGGCTCATCCTTGATGCCTTTCGCGGCGGATTCGTGCCGCCCCACCTCAAGACCGAGGAGTTCTATCGCGAGTGCGCCGCGCGGCTGAGCGATCGCGGCGTGTTCGTCAGTAATCTCCATTCTGGTAACGAACTCTATTATTCGGACCTAAAAACCATCCGCGCCGTGTTTCCGCAGGTGGTGTTGTTCGCCACGGCCAACAGCGGCAACGTAATCGTCTGCGCCGTCAATTACCGCGAACCGGCGATCACCGATCCCGCCAATTGGCCGGCGATCGCGGAGCTCCAGCAACCCGTCATGGCCGGCCGGCTCGACCTCGCGGCCATCCGCCGCGAACAGACGGACTGGCCCGGCGAATACGTGGCCCGCGCCCGGTTGCTCACCGACGACTTCGCGCCGGTGGAATTTCTGAACACCGTCAACGCGAACAACACCTTGAAGTAATCCGGCAGGCTTCCCGCGAATTCGCTCTAATCGCCACGGTTGCCGACGACGTACTGCCGTTGGGGGGCGGCCGGCAACATCATCGATCCGGCCTCCGTCGGGCGGGCGGACGCAAGGCGTGGAAAACGACCGAGCCCGGGCTCAACCTAGCCCTCCAGAAATTTCTTCACTTTTTCCAGCAGGCGGCCGTTGTCGAAGGGCTTGTGCTGGTAGTCGTCGGCGCCGGCGGTGTACGCCTTTTCCATGTCGCCCATCTGGGGGAGTGAAGTCAGCGCGATCACCGGAATATGCCGCAGCGCCGGATCGTTCTTGATGATCTTGCAGGCGTCGAAACCGCTGAGTTTGGGCATGATCATGTCCAACAAAATCAGGTTAGGCATGACGCTTCGCGCCTTCTTCACGGCCTCCTGTCCGTCGCAGGCCACAAAAACTTCGTACCCACTCAGACCCAGGAGAATTTCCAGGCATTCGGCGACGGACTGGTCGTCGTCAGCGATGAGGATCTTCTTACGCATTAATGATTGAGAGGGCACAATTGAGGACGTCGTAACAGTTTATTTCCTGGCGAGGAAGCAGATTTCTGCCCCACCCGGAAAAACCGGCCATTTTAGTGGAAAAAGTAGAGACCGGCGACCCCGGCGACGGCGAGCAGCGCGCCGCCGTAATAGGCTGGCCGGGGCCAGCCGCCCTCCAGCCAGGCCGCGAGTGGGATCGTGGCGAGCGGCGACGTCGCTACGATCGGTTGCACGATGCCGGCCGGCGTCGTGCTGAGCGCCCATTGGTAGCAGGTCACGCCGAGGACCGGCCCGGTGAGGACGTTGGCGAGCACCCAAGGCCAGGCGATCCGCCAAGGGCCAGCTGACCCGTTTTGCAGTTTTGTGTAACAATTGTTACACAAAACTGCATCCGTGGCACGGGGCCGTCGGGCCGCCAGGCGCCGCCAGCTTCTTTCGATCAGCACGGCCACCACCGCAACGAGCAGGCCGCCGAGCGCCCGCTGGTAGGCGGTCGTCGCCGGGTCGGGATGCTGCTGCACCGCGGCGGCCAGCGCGAATGCCTTGCGGCTCATCACCGCTCCCAGCCCCTGCCCGGCGGCCGAAAGCACCGCCCACGCCACCCCGGCCCACAGCGCGTCCTTCGGCACGTTGGGCAGGCTGCGCGGCAGCAGACCGATGATGACGCCCGCGAGCGTTAGCAGCGCAAAGCCGATCTGCACCGGCGTGAGGCGCGTCCCCAGCCAGAGCCACTCGCCGCCGGCCGCCACCAGCACCGTCCCGCACTGCACGATCAGCATCGCCAGGCTGGAGCCCAGCCGCGGCAGCGATTCGAACATCGCCACGCCGCCCACCCCGAAACCCGCGAGCCCGCTGACGAAAAACCAGCCCCCCGATGCGCCGTGCAGTCCCCGCCCGGCCAGATGCGCCCACCCGCCGAGGATCAGCGCCGCCAACAGCAGCCGCCAAAAATTGGCGATCGTGCTGCCCAGCAGTTTGGCTGAGCGGTTCGCGAACACCGCCGTGAGCGCGAAAAAAAGGGTGGTGCCGAATGCGCCGATCATGGATTGAGTGGTGGAAGTAGGAAGTCGCCTGCCGGAAACGATCCCGGGTGTTCAGGTCAACGGGCTCCACGCCGCATGGCAAATTCCCTTTCCGTCCGTTTTCGGCGAGCCCGCGAAGGCGGCGGCGAAGCATGGCGCCGATCGCCGGCGCGCCGGGCAGCGCGGCCCGCGCCGGCCATCCCGGCCAGCCCTGGCGTCTTGTGTTTCCCTCCGCGCCGAACCACGTTGCCGGCCACTCCGTTCAACTCCCATTGCCCATGCGTCCGTACCTGCGTTTTTTCGCGATCGCCATCTTCGCCTCTTCCGGGTTGTTTTCTCTCCCGGCCGCTGAACCGGTGGCCCTCCGCCACACGACCGTCGGCATTTCCGGCGAAGATTTCTTGATCAACGGCCGGCCGACATTTCCGGGGCGCACGTGGCGCGGTTATTCCATCGAAGGCCTGCTCCCCAATGCCCGGATGGTGCAGGGCATTTTCGACGATTTCAACCCGGCCACGCGCGCCCGATGGGCTTATCCGGACAACGGCCAATGGGACCCCGAGCGCAACACCACCGGGTTCATCGCCGCGATGCCGGAATGGCGTCGCCACGGACTGCTGGCCTTCACCCTTAATCTGCAGGGCGGCAGTCCGGAGGGCTATTCCAAGACCCAGCCCTGGGACAACACCGCCCTCGATCCCGCCGGCAATCTGCGGCCAGAGTACCGGCGACGCCTTGAACGCATCCTCGATCGCGCCGACGAGCTCGGCATGGCCGTGATCCTTGGCCTCTATTATTTTGGGCAGGATCACCGTCTGCAGGACGAGGCCGCCGTGAAGAACGGCGTCAAGCACACCGTCGAATGGCTGCTTGACCACGGCTACCGGAACGTACTCATCGAAATCGACAACGAATGCGACGGCCGGTACCAACATCCCATCCTCCAATCCGCCCGCGTGCATGAGCTGATCGTTTATGCAAAATCGTTTTCGCGCGACGGTCGGCGCCTGCTCGTCAGCACCAGCTATGGTGGAAACAAGATCCCCTCGCCCGCCGTGGTGCAGGCGGCGGACTTTCTTCTCCTCCACGGCAACGGCGTGCAAACGCCGGACCGGATAACGGAGATGGTGCGCCAGACCCGGGCCATCGAAGGCGATACTCCGAAGCCGGTCGTCTTCAATGAGGACGATCACTTCGATTTTGCAGAACCCCAGAACAACTTCATCGCCGCGACCTCCGTCCACGTCTCCTGGGGCTATTTCGATTATCGCCTCAAGGGGGAGGGCTTCGACGAAGGTTACCAGAGCGTGCCTGTAAACTGGGGCATCAGCTCCGAGCGCAAACGCGGCTTCTTCACCCTGCTGCAGGAAATCACCGGCGCGGCTCAGCCGTGATTGCCCGGGAGTCAAGTTTTGGGGCGGTTAGGTATTAGCATGGTTCGTAAAATTGTAGCGGCAGGTGTTGGCCAAGCGTTCCCCGCGCCGTAACCGGCGCGGCTACTTTCCGATCGTAGCCGCCGCGGTTACGCGGCGGAGTCCGAGACGGCTACCGCGATTAACTCCGGCTACAATTTAATTGAAAATGCACTATACCACTACCGATCGGCTATCGCCGCCATTCCAACCCGATCGTGAAGCTGCGGCCGGCGCCCGGCAGAAAAATGCTCGTCGCAGCGGGATTGCGGGCGATGTCGAGCACTCCGGCGGTGCTGGCGATATGCCGTTCGTCAAAGACATTGCTTACATCGACAAAAAAGGTCCAGGCCTTGCTCCGCCAGCCGGCGCGCAGATGCGTCAGCGTGTGGCCGCCATAGGTCATGCGGCCGGCATGATCCACCGGCGTCTGACCGGCGGTCCAATCGAGCCCGGCCGCCCCAAAGAAACCGCGCGGATGTTCGTACAGCAGCTCGGCCGAGCCGACGTGCGGCGGAGCCCCGGCCAGCCGATTGCGGCCAAACACCGGATCGTTTTCGAAATAGAAACGATTCCATACGCCGCTCACGTTGAGCGTCAGCCGCTGGCCTTGATCGAGGAGTCGCCAGTGCGCCGTGGTTTCCACGCCGAGGTGCCGGGTGGGGCCGGCGTTGACCGCGCCGAGCGCAGCGCCCTTGGCATCGGCGAGGCGCAGGATTTCGTTGATCCAATCGCCGCGGTAGGCTGTGACGTCCCAGCTAAACGGGCCGTGCTCCCCGCGGGTGCCGACCTCCCAGGTCGTCGCGCGTTGGGTTTGCAGCTGCTGGCTGCGGCGGGTCAGCCGAGGATAAGTGCCGCTCACGACGATCAGGTCGTCGAACGTCGGTGACTCAGCCGCCTGCGAAACCCCGGCGAAAAGAATTACTTCGGGCCTGACAGACCAACGCAGGCTGGCCTGCGGCAACGTGGGCGCCGCCTCGAGCGATCGCGTCGTCGGCGCGGGCGTGGTTCCCGCCGGCATGCGATCGACGATGTCGCGTCGCGTGTACACCTTCGCGACGCCGACGGTCGCGGTCAGCGTGCGCGTCAGCGTAATATCGTCCTCCAAACCGAACGTCGCCGTTGTGGCGTACAACCCGTCGCGACCGAACAGCGCACCCGTCTGGCTGGAATCGTTGAGGAGACGCTTGCTGTCGCGCCAGCCGCGGGACGCCGTTGTCGCCAATTGAAACCGGTTTTCACTACCGGCGATCGGGAAGCGGCGGGCGACCGAACCACGGAGGCTGACATCGTCGCTGGAGGAATCGCTGATTCCATTGGCCTGGAGCTGGCGGAAAAAATCGTCGGTCCGCAGCCAGGCGATTCCACCCTCCGCGGCGTAATCCGCCGTTTGGGCGGAAGTCGTCGCAGCCAGCTGCCACACTTCGGCCTCACGCCGCGGCTGGTCGCGCATCACGTCGGTCGACACCGAACGCGGTGCGCTCTGCGCCTGGGTGAGAGTCAACGGCCCGGGCACGTCGTAATCCGGTCGTGCATAGTAGACCGAGACCGTGCTCTTGGCCCCGGGTTTTCCCGCCTCGCGGAGGCTGCCGAAGAACGCCGACCGCTCCTGGCCGCTATGGTCGCGGGAGCCGTCCTGACGTGAAAAAGAAACCGCGCCGTTGGCGGAGAGGTCCGCCTGGGTCCAACCGTCTGCGGCATTCGCCCGCAACGCACCAAATGAACCGGCCTCGACGTGCACGGCGGCGGAGGATGGCGACGTACCCCGCGCGCCGACAAGATTGAGTGCCCCGCCCATCGTGGCCGGAGCTTCCCGCCAAGCGTCGAGACCGCGATCGATTTCGATCCTCTGCGCCAGTTGCGGATCGATCAACGAGCTGTTGAAGGAACCGTCGGCGAGGCCGAGCGGCAGGCCATCGAGGAGCAGTGCGACGCCGCGACTCGATGGCGCGCTTTGCAGGCCCGAGCCGCGGATCGACAGCCGCGGCGGTTCGAAACCGCCAAAGCTCTCCTGCATGATCAGGCCCGCAGCATGGCCGAGGAAATCCGTCAGGGTGCCGGCATCGCGGCCGGCCCACTCGTCGCTGGTCACGATTTGCGAAGCCGGGGCGCCCGCGCCGTCGTGCAGGGCGCGCCCCTCCACGATCCACGGCGGCAGATTCACCGTGGGCTCCGCTGCGCGAAGGGAAAAGCCACACGCAAATATCAATGCGACGAATGCGCCCCGGATGGTCGAGCTGTAGCGGCGGTCTATGACCGCCGACAGAAACAAATTTCGGCGGTCGCAGACCGCCGCCACAGGGGACGCTGTGTTGTAGGAGCGCGCTAGCGCGCGATAATCGCCTGCCCCTCGACGAACTCGGGGCCTTGAGCCTGTCGAAACGGCAAGCAGGCTCCTACAAAGCGACCGACAGTCAGAACGTGCCGTGCCCGAAGTCGCAGCAAAACTATGCCTCCACTCGCTCACGCTCGTGGCTACAGGCCGGAATCGATTTGATGGATTGATCATTGAGTTGCTTGAAGTAAATGGAACGCCTTGGCCCGTCCCACCGTGTATGAGCGTCATGAGGACAAGGTGCTCCGTGGGCATGGCAAGCGCACACTGCGGATGTCGCCACGGTCGGTCGCGCCCCCCCTCCACCCTCACTGAGCCTCGTGAAACACTGTGACGTTGGCTGTCGGCTTTGTAGGTCGGGCTTTACGCCCGACATCCGGGAAAACGTGCCGGGGATAAACCCCGGCCTACGGTCGGATCACGTCACCTTATTTCGCAGGATTCTGTCCGTGAGGACCGGCGGCGGGCCGGGAACCGGACGGGCAATAAGGCGCACGACCGTTACGATTTGTAGAGCGGGCGCGCGGTGTAGTGCGTGTGCAAAAGATGGTGGGCCTTCTCGCCGCCGATTTCGCCCAGGTGGCGCTGGTAACAATCGGCGACGAAGTGGTTCTCCTGCGATTTGTGAAGATCGAGGTTCTTGTCCACGTCGTAGAGTCCACGCGTGCGCTGGCGGCGCGCCTCGGGATCGCGATTGACGGGCTGACCCGCGCCGCCGATGCAGCCACCGGGGCACGCCATGACCTCGATAAGATCCAGGTTGGTTTTGCCCTTGCGCACCTTCTCGGCGAGCGTGCGCGCGTTTTTCAAGCCGTGCACGACGGCGAGTTTCAGGGTCACGTCGCCAATCTCGATCGTGGCGAGGCGCATCCCGTCCTCGCCGCGCACGGCGTGGAAGTCGGGGCTGCGCAGTTTCTCGCCGCTGACTTTTTCCGCCGCGTAACGCAGCACGGCTTCGCTCACGCCGCCCGAGTTGCCGAAGATCACGCCGGCGCCGGTCTTGAAGCCCATCGGCATGTCGTAGGATTCGGGCCGCAGCTTGGTGTAACGCAGTCCGCCCTCCTCGATCATGCGCGCGAGTTCCTGCGTGGTGAGCACATGATCGACGTCGGGCGAACCGTCGCGCGCGAACTCCGGCCGCTTCGCCTCGAACTTCTTGGCGGTGCACGGCATGATCGCCACGACGACGAGATTCTTCCGCTCGAAGCCGAGTTCGGCAGGGAGCGTCTCCTTGCAGAGCGCGCCGAGCATTTGCTGGGGCGATTTGCAGGAGGAGAGGTTGGGCAACAGGTCGGGAAAATACTGCTCCGCGAACTTCACCCAGCCGGGGCAGCAACTCGTGAACTGCGGCAGGCGCTCGCCCTTGGCCTTGCGTTGAAGGAATTCGCCGGCCTCCTCGACGACCGTGAGATCGGCGGCGTAGGAAGTGTCGTAAACGCGGTCGAAGCCGAGGCGCTTGAGCGCGGCGACGAGCTGGCCGCTGCTCGCGGCGCCCGGCTCGAGGCCGAATTGTTCGCCGAGCGCGACGCGCACCGCGGGCGCAACCTGCGCGACGACGTACTTCGTGCGGTCGTTGAGCGCGGCCCAGACCTGCTCGATCTCGGGGCGCGGCGCGAGCGCGCCGGTCGTGCACACGGCGGCGCACTGGCCGCAGTTAATGCACTCGCCTTCGCCGAGGCCCTGGCCGAAAGCCGGCAGCACCGCGGCGTCGTGGCCCCGGTAGGCAAAGTCGATCGCACCCACGCTCTGGATCTCCGCGCAGAAGCGCACGCAGTCGCCGCAGAGGATGCACTTGTTCGGATCGCGGATGAGCGCGATCGACGACTGGTCAATCGGGTGCGGCTCGTGCACCGGTTTGAACCGCACCGTTTGCACCCCGAGCCGGCGCGCGACTTCGCGGAGTTGGCACGACGAGCTTTTCAGGCAGGTCGGGCACTGCTGATCGTGGTTGGCGAGCAGCAACTCGATCGAGATGCGGCGGATCTCGCGCAGTTCCTGCGTTTGCGTGCGGACCTTGAGGCCGGGTTCGGGCGGCGTGGAGCACGCGCCCTGGATGCCGCGGCCCTCGATGTCGACGAGGCAGAGCCGGCACGCGCCGTAAACGCTCAGCTCGGAATGGTAGCAGAACGTCGGCAGGTCGATGTCGGCCTTGCGGATCAGTTCGAGCAGGTTGCGCGCGCCGTTGATCGGCACTTCGATGCCGTCGATGGTCAGCGTCTTGGTGGTGGTGGTGGGAGCAGAAGTGGGCATGACGAGTTTTTCCGGGTGGTGGCGGTGAGCATCACACGCCGAGGACGGCGTCGAACTTGCACACGTCGGCGCATGTGCCACAGGCGGTGCATTTCTTCGGATCGATCACATGAGGCTGCTTGCGCTCGCCAGTGATCGCGCCGACCGGGCATTTTTTCGCACAGGCCTGGCAGCCTTTGCACTTTGCGGGATCGATCGACGGCTTGGCGAGCGCCTTGCACTGGCCGGTCGGGCAGCACTTGTGGATGACGTGCGCGTCGTATTCGTCGCGGAAATAGCGCAACGTGGAGAGCACGGGGTTCGGCGCGGTCTTGCCGAGGCCGCAAAGCGAGCCCTTTTGCACCGCGTGCGCGAGTTTTTCGAGCAGCGCGAGCGTCTCGCCCGTCGCGCGGCCCTCGATGATGTCGTCGAGGAGCGCGAGCATCTGGCGCGTGCCTTCGCGGCAGAGCACGCATTTGCCGCAACTCTCGCGCTGCGTGAAATCCATGAAGAAACGCGCGATACTGACCATGCACGTTTTCTGGTTCATCGCGACGAGGCCGCCGGAGCCGACCATCGCGCCGGCGCTGCGGAGCGAGTCGTAGTCGAGCGGCAGATCGAGGTGCTCGCGCGTAAGGCAGCCGCCGGACGGGCCGCCGATTTGCACGGCCTTGAAGCCGTCGGCGGTGATCTTGCCGTGGCGGTCGGTGATGCCACCGCCGATGTTGAGCACGACTTCGCGGAGCGTGGTGCCGAAGGGCACCTCGATCAGGCCGGTGTTCGCGACGTGGCCGGTGAGCGCAAACGTCTTCGTGCCGGGCGACGCGCTCGTGCCACTCTGGCGGAAACTCTCCGCGCCTTCCTTGATCACCCGCACGGTGTGCGCGAGCGTCTCGACGTTGTTGATGATCGTCGGCTTGCCCCAGAGGCCGGACTGCGCCGGATAGGGCGGCTTCGGTCGCGGCATGCCGCGGTGGCCCTCGATCGACGCGATCATGGCCGTCTCTTCGCCGCACACAAAGGCGCCCGCGCCTTCCATCACTTCGCAACTCAGGTTGAGTCCGGAGCCGAAGACGTTCGTCCCGAGAAAGCCGAGGCGCTGCGCGTGCTTCACGGCCTGCTTCATCCGCTGCACGGCGAGCGGATATTCGGTGCGCACGTAGATGATCGTCTCGTCGGCGCCAATGCCACGCGCGGCGATCATGAGCCCCTCGAGCACCGAGTGCGGGTCGCCCTCCATCACGCTGCGGTTCATGAACGCGCCCGGGTCGCCCTCGTCGGCGTTGCAAATGACGTATTTCTTCGCGCTCTTCTGCGTGCGCGCGGCCTCCCATTTGCGGCCGGTCGGAAAACCGCCGCCGCCCCGGCCGCGCAGGCCGGACTTGAGGATTTCCTGACAGACCGTCTCCGACGTCATCGTGGTGAACGCCTTCCGCGCGGCCGCGTAGCCGCCGTAATGGATGTATTCCTCGATGCAGCCGGGGTCGATGACGCCACACTCGCGTAACACGTGGCGTTGCTGGCGCCGATAAAACGGGATCTCGGCGACACCGCGGCACGGTTTTTTGGTTGCGGGATCGGTGTAGAGCAGACGGTCGATGACCTGGCCGGCGACGAGCGTCTGGGCGACGATCCCGGCGACATCGGCCACCTGCACTTTCGTGTAAAGAATGCCCTCAGGCAGGATCGTGACGAGCGGGCCCATCTGGCAGAAACCCTGGCAACCGCTCTCGTTCAGGCGCAGTTCGGGGCCGGCCTCGGGCTTGAACTCCGTCGTGACCGCGATGCCTGCGGCCTTGATTTGCTCCGCGAACGCCTGGAACACGGCGGAGGCGCCATTGGCCACGCAGCCGGTGCCAGCGCAGACAATCACGCGGCGTTGTTTCGCGTGGGGCTCGGTCTGGGGTTTTTCGTTTACGGGGCGGGTGGCGAGGGTCGCGTCCTTCATTACGCGGCCTCCTTCGCGACAATCGACTCGACGAGAGCGACGCCCTTGGCGGGCGTCATCGAGCCGTGCACCTGTTCATCCACCACGACGACGGGCGCGAGGCCGCAGGCGCCGAGGCACGCGACGGTCTCGACCGTGAACATCAGGTCGGGGGTCGTCGGGTGCTTGGCATCCACGCCGAGGCGCCGGCGGATCGCGTCGAGGATCGGGATCGAGTCCTTGACGTGACACGCCGTGCCGTCGCAGAGACGGACGAGGTGCTTGCCTTTCGGCTTTATCGCGAAGTGCGCGTAGAAGGTGGCCACGCCAAACACCCGGGCCGGCGCCACGTTCAATTTTTCCGCGACGAGCGCGAGCGCGTCAGGCGGAAGATAACGGAACTCCTCCTGCACTTCCTGCAGGATGGGCACGAGCCGCGCCGGGCGGCGGCCGTGTTTCTCGACGATGCGCGAGATCGCGGCGGCGCGCCCGGCCGCATGGGCGGCGGGCGGCGGCGGGGCGGGCACCGGCGGCGTGGTCGCAGCGGCAGTTCCGTGAGTGTCGTGGTTCAGGTTGGATATCATGGCGATGAATGGGTGGCGGGGTGGGCCGCGGAGCGACGGGGCTCGAGGTAACTATTGCTGCAATTATCGCTTGTAGAGCGGACGCGCGGTGTAGCGCGTGTGGAGGAGATGATGGGCTTTGGCGCTGAGGGGTTTTTCGAGGAATTCCTTGTAGAGGAGGATGACCTCCGGATTTTCGTGCGAATAACGGACCTTTTGGTCGCGGTCGTCCTGGTACAGGCCGGCGGCACGCTTTTGCCGGCGTTCGTTGTCCACGCCGTAAGGCTGGCCGCCGCCGCCGATGCAACCGCCGGGACACGCCATGACTTCGATGAAGTGATAGGGCGTTTCCTTGCCGGCCTTCTGGGCCTCGCGGACGCGATTGAGCACTTCCTCGACGTTGGCCAGCCCGTGGGCGACGGCGACACGAACGGGAGTGCCGTTGATGTCGATCGTGCCCTCTTTCACGCCTTGCAGGCCGCGGACCGCTTCGAGTTCGAGGTTCTTCAGTTTCTTGCCGGTGGCATAGAAATAGGCCGTGCGCACGGCCGCTTCCATCACGCCGCCCGTGGCGCC
>Ga0182027_10008772_pt1 | contig 14648 bp, 9 predicted proteins | sample 712E1DmetaG_FD_121300 | JGI IMG/M metagenome (GOLD analysis project Ga0182027, IMG submission 121300) | Permafrost microbial communities from Stordalen Mire, Sweden - 712E1D metaG (Illumina Assembly) | ecosystem: Environmental > Terrestrial > Soil > Wetlands > Permafrost | place: Sweden... | reverse complement strand
TAGTTCGAGTGTCCATCGAAAAGGCTGGCACTTATGCTTTGAAACTGTGGAAATGGGCGCTGGCTCTGGGCATTGCCAGGACCAAGGCGTGCCAGCGGGACCTGATTGATGTCTCGCTGGAAACCCAGGTGTGTGCCCTTTGTATTTACATAGCCCGCGCTGAGCATAAGTTTTCCAGGCAACTGGCGTTCGATGTTCAGGAATATCTCCTGCACATACTGTGTCGGAATCGATTTCGCTTCGTATGGGACATTCTGTCCATTGAGAAGCTGCGGAGTTCTACCGGCTGCTGTCGGAGTAATCGGCTTCGGTGGACCTTGTACGTATCCTTGGTTGTAGCCTTCATTAGGGCCTAACGAGAAGACGGGATTTATGTTATCCGGCGACGACAATGCTCCAGTTGTATTCGAAGCTACCCCGAGGAACGGGTCAAAGGTGGCATCCGCCCCCCTGACCATATTGAACATTCCATAGGAGCCTCGCACCGCCCAATTATCAACAGGAGACCAGGCGAATCCAACACGGGGGACGAAATTATTAGGGTTAGGATCGTAGACTGCGTTACGACCTTGTTGTCCGCCGAAGACCATGGCACCGGGGGTATTCGTAGCTGGATTCATAAGGGTAGGATCGAAGACTCCAAAGTCGTTCTGAAATGGGCTGCTAGCATTGTCGTGCACCAACCATGAACCCAAATATTCCCAGCGGAGCCCGAGATTCAGTGTGAGCCGCTTGTTCACTTTGAAATCATCCTGCACGAAGGCCGCACCTGAGGAGTAGTGTGCCGCATCCTCCACAGATTCTGTTACATTCCACGATTGAGGCAAACCAGCCAGGAAGTCAGCGTATCCGACCCCGGTGCTGGTGGGGTTCGCAGGATTGCGCGTGGCTATGCCGTTAAAGGTAAAATTTCCTGCGCTGATGTCGCCCCAAGCGCTAAGGTTCCCATAGGATCTGTCATACTCTCCACCTATCTTCAGGAGATGCTTTCCTTTTATCAGAGAGATTACGTCTGAGAACTGTTCTGTGCCCACAGCCCGTACCGTGTCTGTACCGGCGTCTAGTTCTGAAGACACTACGCCGGTTACATTAATTACCGGGAAAATATCCGCAGGCGCGTTTATAAGGCCTAACTCAGCCGGATAGCCCTTGCCCTTGGTGGGTGAAAAGAATCTTGTCAATTCACGCACATATCCAGCACGTGCTTCGTTGCTCATAGATGAACTGAATGTTGACGTGTATGTGACCTCACCTGCTTGATCCTGCAAAATGCCTGGATAGCAATTGGCCGGGCAACGAGGGTCAGGACTTTCACGATCCTGTGGCTGTAACTGTTGGGAGTAAGAAATCCGATTGCGATCATTGATCTGGTAATCGAGTTTTGCTACCCACCATTGCCAATCTGAGGCATTCACCACGCCTGCGTAATAATTGTTATATATAGAGTTTCCGCCAGTTCCGAGGTTGTTTGGCTCGGGCCAGAATTTCTGAATTTTCGCAGCGACAGGGTCTATCGTTGTCAGTTTATTGCCAGCCAGTGGAGTGCGCGTGGCCGTTCCGCCTGCATAGGTCAGACTCGCGGGGTCATAGACGGTGGGGAATGTTGCATCTGAAAAGTCCCCTTTGCGCATGGCGTCGGTAGGAAAGGTATAGTAATTTGGCGAGGTCGTAGAATTCGGGTTAGCCATGAAGGTGAAAAAGAAAAAGAGCTTATTTTTCAGGAACGGACCTCCAATGGAGGCGCCGGCCTCATTCCAGTTAAGTGGCGTTACGCTTTTGGCAAAATAGTTCCTTGCCATAAGCGCGTTGTTCTGAAATTGTTCGAACACCGTGCCATGGAAGCGATTTGTGCCGCTCTTCGTGAGGATGTTGATCACGGATACGCCGTTCCCATATTGAGCGCTGAAGTTGCTCGTCGAAGCCTGTACCTCTTCAATGGCATCGGAGGGAGGAAAGTTTTGTCCTGGGTTGTAGTCAAAGGGAAGAACAGCGCCTTGGCCGTCGAATACCCAAGCCGTGGTATTGGCTTGAGTTCCGTTGAATCCGGCTCCCTGGCCGGATGCATTTGAGCCGCCGCCGCCATTGACTCCGGGCAAAATGCCGTTTAGTGCTCTCCAGTCAGCGCCTAAAACAGTCATGTCTTGAACAGTGGCCGCGCTGATCGTCATTGTCTGATCTGAGCTCTCAGTTTCGAGCAAGGACGCCTCCCCAGTGACCGTTACCTCTTGAGAGACTTGGCCGATTTGGAGTTGGGCGTCAAGCCTTGTTGTACTCGCGGAAATGAGTATGCCTTGGCGTATCAAACCCTTAAAGCCAGCTTTTGTGAAGGTGACCGTGTACTGGCCAAGTTGGACGGAAGGGACAGCATACAGACCGTCCGCGTTTGTCTTCGTAACTTGCGAAATGCCGGTCTCGACATTACTAACATCCACAGATACGTCCGGAACCACTGCACCTGTAGGATCGGTAACGATACCCTGCAGCGCTCCTGAGTTTGCGTTTTGGGCTACTGCCAATTGCGTCAGTAGGCCGACCATTAAGAAAAGTGCGGCGAAAAACAAGCGTCTCATACAGTCTCCTCCCCTCGACTTAAGGGCAATTTACGGGCAATCGTAGGAGGGTACGCGCTCTTAGTGAAGTGCTCGCACTGTCTTTAACATGTTCCAAACAGGTTTTAACAAAGACCGGCCGGGTTTTCGAGACATGGCCAGACAGCTTTTCGGCCTGGGATGCGAGCGTTCAGATGGGGAGTGACAAGGATTCATCCAGCCGGCTGCCCAGATTCACAGATCTCAGAGACTCCGAATCATCGAATTGGGAACCAAGTCAGCCACATCGGAACAGTGAGTGGACTCAGATAGATAAGCCGGTGACGTAGGTCACCTTAGCCGTTAGTAATTTTGGTATGTTAAGGTCATCAGGCGTGGCCGAAGTCACACGCTTTAAATCTACAAATGAATCTTCAACTCCCAAGCGCCACGCGAGCGATTCTGTTGCGCGTTCGATATGCATTCAGACGGTTATCTCGTTTGTCTTTGTGGAGTTGCTCAAAATATATGGATCGTTCGCGGACATCCATTCTAAGCAGGATTCTTCAGGGGGAGGGCGAACAATCTCCAAGCCGCCTTAGTCGGCGGCCTGAAATTCGGAATGCCAATGTAGATCCCTCACCTTTGCTGGTCGCCGTTTTCTGGAATGCCTGGCTCATCGAGAAGCTGGATGCTGGTGGCTGGCCCCAAGTCGGGATCTTTCCACGATGACAAAGCCCACACGATTTGCTTGTCCGGAGTGACTTCAAGTACCTGGATGGTTCCGGGCCAGTGTGACGTGTCATTATCCCCGGCAATCCAATTGGCAATCACTGTGTTGCCGTTGGCAAGTCGGTCGGCCGTCTGAATATTTCCCAGCTTGTAGTTGGGCACATCCGCCTGGGTGAATTCCCATACCGTCTTCCCTTCCGGGTCGACCTCCCGCGCATAGCTGCTCCAGTCCCCTGCGATGAGGGTGTTGCCGTTCTTGAGCCGCACCGCCTGCCACGGGGATTTGGCGGGAACCGACCAAAGCACCTTGCCATTCAAGTCATACTCCACCACCTTGCCTTCTCCCAGGTGGGGCACCAACAATGTACCCGCCTTCGTCATGCGAATGTGACGGAACTGTCCGTGGGTGCCGGTGATTGTGGTTGGAACTGGAATTTCCTTTTCGGTCTTTCCCGTGGCGGTGTTGATGATCATTGCCTCTGACGGATTGCCGTTGCGCATGATCAAGACGCGGTCCTTGCCGATGGGCTGGCATGAGTGCACTTCGGTTCCGGGCGGAGCCTGGTAATCCCACAAGATCCTTTTGTCCGGACTGACCATGCCTGCCCCCGACATACGCGAGAACACCACGTTGCCGTTAGATAGTAACGTCGCGTCGTCGAATTCCTGATTTCCACCGCTCGGGGTTTTTATCGGCATGGAATACTGCCAGGCGATTTTGCCTTCGCGTACGATGAATATAGACTGCTCCAGCGGCTTTCGCGTGTCCCATTCGCCAGCATAAACAAAGGGATGTTGGGCCGCGCCCTTGCCAGGCAGTGCCGGCGCCTTCAAGGCGGTAGCGGTTCGGTTTGCGCCAGGTTCGATCTGGTATTTGACCATAAGGTATTTCTCCACAGCCTCGCGGTCGGCATCGGAAAGCACTACATTGAAGAGCAGAACTTCCGCAATATCTCCCTGCCAGCTGCGATCGGCGAATTGCCGATCCCGGCCCAGTTGATTGGCCTCAACCGGGCCGGTGCTCTCGATGGAGATGACCCCGAGTTGCTTGGGAAATGGCGTCTTCGACGCATCCATTGGCTGCCCATTCAGCCATGTCTTGCCGTCGTGCAGGTATTTCGAAAGGTGTCCGCTCGGATGCGGGTTGTCGTAGACGGTATTGAAGATGGTGTCGTCCGTCCATCCGGCGTGGAAATCGTGAGAAACCGTGTCTCCGAGCACGCACCGCTCGTTAAGCTTGCCCATCGCAGCAGGATCTTTGCTCACCACCCAGAAGGCGGTTCGGATATCGGTGAGGCGCTTGAAGCCAAAGGCCATATTCTCGCCGGAGAAGCGCAGCACCGGTTTGCCGCTGGCAGCATCCACAACCAGCGCGGGGTCGGCCGACGGGGCTGTCGAGTCGGGGCTCCGGCTCGCGTTGTTTCCGTTGCCGCTCAAGTCCCCAATCGCCGTGATATCGCCATTTGCTCGATCCACCTGGCCAGCAGAGAGCCAAAGTTCGAGGCCGGCTTTCGGAAAGTCGCTTGGAATAGGAACTGCATTGAGACTGTCAGCTCTTGGCGCCCCGGCTGGGGATGCGTTCAAAGATGAAGTCGTGCCATAGAGAAGCGGATGTTGCGCGTGGCCGTTCCCTGGAAGGGTGTTTTGAGCCTTCGACACAGGAACAAGCATTAGGAAGGCGGGAATAATCAGAAGACTGGACCTAGGCATAGCTTTCTCCATTGAGGAAATGAAACTGTTAATCCGGAATCTACATTTTGAAAATAGATTCCGGGGAATTGTATGCCCGTTGGCAACAATCGCAAAACGAACGGGGATACAACCAATGCGATGACTAATTCGGTTCGTGCACTTGGAGAATCCGGTCAGCAGCAACATCTCGAAGTACTTGTTTCGCTCCGCTTGGCCAAGCGATCTCTATCGAGCGCGCCAGACGGGACTTGCCCAGTCCAAAATGAACGCGGCTGTCGCTCGAAGACGCGTATCCTGCGCTGGTGGTGACTTGGTTATATTCTTCAAGCCCAGAGTCAAGAACCAGATGAACCTTCGCTCCAATTCCCATGCGATTGCTCTTGGATCCAACTAACTGAAGGATCAACCAATGATTTTCATTCTTTGTGATGTTATGGAAGATTTTCAGGGGACCATTCAGGACTGAAACTACGACGTCGATCTTGCCGTCGTTATCGAGGTCCGCAACAGCGGACCCGCGATGGGCGCCTGCTACCTGCATGTCCGGCCCAGCGGACTTGCTCACGTTCTCAAACCTCCCGTTTCCCATATTCCGAAAAACTCCATTGGGTTCCCGGTAGCTTCGATCGGAGACGTCCGCGATATTATCAAGGACGTTAGATCGAGCAACAAAAAGATCTTTCCAACCGTCGTTATCGAAGTCGGCGATGCCATTGGACCACCCTGACATCTGCATCGTTTCCGAGGCCAGCCCGCTGCTTCTTGTGACGTTCGAGAATTGGCCGTTTGCGCCAAAGTAGAGTGGAAACGTCTGCTCCTCCATCGCCGTGAACCAAATATCTGGCTGCCCGTCATTATTCACGTCCTGGAAATCGACTCCCATGCCAGAGATTGCGCGGCCTTCTTCGGAATACGCAACGAGCTTATCGAAGCCGGCCTCTTCAAACCGCTTGCCTTTGAGGTTATGGAATAGAAGGTTTGGCGTCTTGTCTCCGGCCACAAAGATGTCCGGCCATCCATCGCCGTCGTAGTCCGCAACGGCGACACCCATGTTGCGTCCCGGATGCTCGGATATGCCTGTTTCGTGTGAGACGTCCGTGAACGTGCCATCTCCATTGTTTCTGTAGAGAGTATTGGGAAGAGGCTTGTAATAGATGGGATCGCAGTACGCCCGTTCTCCGTTCAGTTGGCAGGCATGTTCATTGGACGGATCCCACTCACAGTAGTTCGAGACAAACAGATCCAGGAGTCCGTCGTTATTGTAGTCGAACCAAACGGCGGAAACAGACCACATTTTTGACCCATTGTAGGTCGCTCCGGAAAGGCCGGCTTTTTCGGTGACATCGGTAAATGTTCCGTCTCCGTTGTTATGAAGCAGCTGATTTCCATTTACATTTGCGACAAAGATATCCGGCCTTCCATCGTTGTCGTAGTCGCCGACGGCTACACCGATTCCGTAGCCTCTACCTTCCACATGAGCTTGCGCAGTCACGTCTGTGAATTTCAGATTCCCATCGTTTCGGTGAAGGCGGTTATAGTACTGTGGGCCGTCTTTCCTCAGAGAAGGCATTGTGGCGCCATTGACGACGAAAATGTCCACCAACCCATCCCCGTTGTAATCCAAAAGCGCAACTCCGCCCACCATTGTCTCTGGCTGGTGCTTCTGCGCGGTTGGACTGGCGTTCAAAACGAACTTTACCCCGCTTTGTTGTGCTATCTCTTCAAATGAGATTGCGCCCGATGGAACACTGGATGAGCTAGCCGATGCCAGCATTGCTAAGAGTGTCAGAACGACGAATACCTTCAATTCTTATCACCCGTCTGGTCTAGCTTTGCCAGTTGTCGACGCACACGTTGCGCAGCAACCTTCTCATTGAGCTGCGTATAGGCCGCCGCGAGCGACCAAAGGATCTGTCTGTCGTTTGGCGCCAATCGAGCTGCTTGCGAGAGATGTCCTATCCCATCTTGCGTTTGGTGAAGTTCGATCAAGCATTTGCCCAATGCAAACTGCGCCTGAGCACTCTGATTGGCGATCGCAACCGCGCGCTCTGCATATGAGAGTGCCTCGGAAACCTGTCCTCTGCGTAGGTACTCAAGTGCCAGCAGCGTGATTGCCGGCACATGTGTCTTCGAGATTGCAAGCTCGGCATTCAACTGGGTCAAAGCGTCGTCGGGATGATCTTTCAAGAGAAAGCAGCCATAAAGGTAATGGAGTTGGGGTTCATTGGGGTATTGGTCGATTAGGCTTAAAAACTGACTGTTTGCCGCGGTCGAATGATTAGCTGTCGCATTACAGACAGCTCGACCGGCGCCCAAAACAAGGTCCTCCTGTTCCTTCGGAAGATCTTTCGGGAGCATTTTCATCCGCAGCACGGTAAGACCGGCCCCTTCGATCAGGATTTGGGAACTACAGTCAGTATGACTCAGCTTCTGAGTGAGCTGAAATGCTTTGTCGAAATCGCCCGCGGCATTCAGGAGCAAGAGCTCGTGAACGTTGGCCACGCGTTCCAGATTCCCGTCCTCCGTCATGCCAACCCGATCGGCACGTTGCAAATCTTCGAGCGATTGCCGGCGCTGGCCCAACTCGAACTCTGACAGCCCCTTTAATGCCCAGGCTGAGCCATCCTGTGGTTGGAATGATAGATATCTAGACAAAGACGTGCGGCATTCATCGTAATCACCTATGTCATATTCGAGGGTGCCCAACTTCCACCAGCCATCTTTCCACGCCGGATGTGTGGTCAACGCTCTCCTATATAGGTCAGTAGCCTCACGAAGGCGATTTGCACCCAGAAGCTGCTCCGCCTGTTGTTCAATCTGTCGGAGATTTGATTCAGGAGCCGTCTGCTCCGCGCGAACCCGAGGCTGGAAACATTGCGGTCCCATAAGAAGAAGAGTGCAGAGGCTGGCAACTTGGAGTCGGATACGGGTCATAACAAGATTCCCCTCTTGTCAAAGTCGCGCCACCACTCTGCGCATTTCTCGTCCCTACCGGAGTTTGCATTGAACCAGGAAACCCAATTCTGAGAAATCACGGGTGCGGAGACTACCAAGGCGCACATTTACACCTCAAGGACTTTTCGATAGACTTGGGTCGAACTGGTTGAGTAAGACTCCGATTCTCGTGGGCGTCCGATGCATAAGCGCCACCGAGTGTCAAAGAGGATTGTCGATCCGCGAGTCGGTTTCAGGATTGATCCATTAATGGAGGAGCGCAAGTTTTCGAACGTTCGAAACATGTTTCCAACGCTGCTCCTTCCTAGAGACAGAAGTATAATACTGGTGCCCTTTGGAATCAGGATCGACTTGACGTGTAGCTCGAAAAGGCTTACATAGGTGCCCTAACTATGACCATCGAGATTTCAGATCGGCAAGTATCGGACGAGGAAAAGCGCGCAGCGCTTGATTTTGCGCTGCAAAGCCACAGTCTGGGGCGGTCTGACCGATTAAAGTCCTTTCTTTCATATATTTGCGAAGCGGAGTTCGAAGGGCGTCACGAACGCCTTACGGAATATGAAATCGCGACTTCAGCGCTCGGGCGCCGCGAGGATTTCTCGCCGATAGAGGATTCTACCGTTAGAAGCCGGGCCTATGAACTGCGTCAAAAACTCGAGAGGTTGTATACGTTGGAAGCACCGGAATATCCAGTGCAAATCGATCTCCCAAAAGGAAGCTACAGACCAACTTTCCACCACTCTCCTCGACCGTCTTCGAACGGGGTTACCTCGGGACTTTCAACTGAAAATGTCGTGGCGCCAAAGACACGACGATTGGCCATAGTCCTTGGCACTTCCGGTTTCATCGTTGGAGTTGTTGCAACGGCTATCATCGCAGTCGTTCTTTCGGCTCGTCATTCAGAATCAGACCCACCGGCCAGAGTTCAAGCAAGTAATCTCGGTTGGACCCCTGAGTTGCGGGAGCTTTGGGCTCCCTTCACCTCAAGCCAGCGACCCATTGCCGTTACTTTTGAGACTCGTCTCTTCGTCGGTTTTGGATCATCTTTCGTTGTCAGGGATCCAGATATTGAAAACATGGGAAGCATCGAATCGTCAGAGCCGATTATGAAGATCAAACGTCTCTTCAAGGCAAATGAGGTCTACGAGGTAAGACGCTACTCGGATTTCAGCGCTGCCGTTGCTCTCTTCTCCGTCGCTCGATTGCTTTCGCCCACAGGAATACCTATGAAAGCCGAACGATCCGTCGATATGACAAATGAAGACGTTCATTCCTGTAATCTGGTCCTGGTGGGCAAACCGGGTGCATACGACGGGATAGGAAATGGACCCCCACTTGGATTCAATTTTGTATATCAGAAGGACCGAAGTATCCGAAACATCCATCCAAGGCCTGGCGAGCTAGAGACGTATCCAGCGAGCCAGAATCTCGCAGTAGCGGGTGGTCTGGTCCAAGATTACGCAGTCATCACAATGACCCCGGGCACTGAAAACGGGCTGCATATTCTCAGCCTTATAAGTGCTGACAGCGAGTTGTTCTGGCCCCTGGCGCTCTACGTGACGGATCCCTTGTATGCCAAGGAACTCGTGGAACATCTTCGTCTCCCCTCCGGAAAGCTGCCGAATTCATACGAGGTGTTGATTAATATCCAAGAGCGCAATCAGAGGCCCATTAGAGTTTCATATGTGGCACATCGAGTTCTTCCGAGCTCTCAATAATTGACCCCAATTCGTCTTTCTTCTCTCTGAACGGCTTCAGCTCAAATTACTGATTCATCTTCCTCGCCGGCTCGAAATCTCAGTTACATCGCGGCGTCTATGTGCTCGGCCAACGGCCCGGGTTGGTCCTCTGCACGATTCTCGCACCCCAATCCCATCTTCCCCCTAAAGCGATTCGTTCTTTGCGCTCTCGGCATCCGCGTTTCCCGATCCTGCAACGTTCGGAACCTATTTCGAACCGTGTGATGACCTGCACAGAACTTGCGCCCAGCCTGAAACGATTGCTAAATGGCTATGTAAACTACGAAGCATTTTAGAAATTCGACTTGGCATGCCTTGCAATCGCAATGACGAGCGCTACCGATAGGACGGATGACGGTTTGCGGCTATCGCCAAAGGTATTGCGGCCGGCACTCATTTGCCAGGATAAGGGGATTGGGATTTGTTCGATCGAAGAAAGTTGCTGTCCATTGCTGTTCAGGGTGCTGCTCTGGCCGGATTGCCGGCGATGGCCGAGAAGCCCGCCGCCAATCGCGATCGGTCTGACCTCGCCAATCTTGGGATTGTGGGTGTCCGGTCGTTTGGGGCGCTTGGTGACGGACGCGCTATCGATAGTCCCGCGATCAATAGCGCAATCGACGCTGCGGCGGCGGCCGGTGGCGGCACTGTGTACTTTCCGGCTGGGACCTACGTCGCCTATTCAATTCACCTCAAAAGTCATATCTCTCTGTTTCTTGACCAGGGAGCAACCATACTCGCGGCCTCCACGCCACTCGAAGGCGCCACCAGCGGGGGCTATGACCCTGCCGAGCCGCAAGGAGAATGGGAGCGCTACCAGGACTACGGTCACAATCACTGGCACAATAGCCTCATCTGGGGCGAGGGTATCCACGACTTTTCGATCGTTGGCCCTGGCCTGATTTGGGGAAAAGGGTTGAGCCGGGACTATCCCAGCGATCGACATTTGCCCGACTCTAGAAAACCAGGCGTAGGCAACAAAGCCATCGCGCTCAAGAATTGCTACAACGTAACCCTGCGTGACTTTTCGATCCTGGAGGGCGGGTGGTTTGGCGTACTCGCAACCGGGGTTGATAACCTGACGATTGACAACCTCAAGATCGATACGAACCGCGATGGCATGGACATCGATTGCTGCAGAAATGTCCGCATTTCCAACTGCACCGTGAATTCGCCTTATGACGATGGTATCTGCCCCAAGAGCTCATTCGCACTCGGCTATGCTCGCCCCACGGAAAACCTCACCATTACAAACTGCTTCGTGACGGGCAGTTATGAAGTGGGATCCGTGTTGAGTGGTAAATGGAAAAGAATGCCAGCCTCGTTTTCATCCAGTGCAACCGGACGAATCAAGTGTGGTACGGAGTCCAATGGCGGTTATCGAAATGTCACAATTTCAAATTGTGTCTTCGAACATTCTCGAGGGTTTGCTCTGGAAACGGTTGATGGCGCTCTCTGCGAAGACATCACCTTCGTCGGGGTCACAATGCGTGGAACCCTCAACTCGCCAATGTTCCTGCGCCTCGGCAGGCGCATGCGCGGGCCTGCGAATGCGGCCGTTGGAACATTGAAGCGGATCATCATCGGCAATGTCACAAGTTATGGCGCCGCCCAACTTCCCTCTATCCTCAGCGGCGTGCCAGGCTATCCCATCGAGGACGTCAAAATCAGCGACGTCTATCTGCATCAGATCGGTGGAGCAGACGATCCTATGGAGGAGTTCCAAGCCCCCGAGTCCGAAGGGGACTATCCGGAGCCCACCATGTTTGGCGCTCTCCCTGCGACCGGTTTCTTCCTTCGCCACGTTAAGAATCTCGAAATGAGCAATGTAGAAATCGCGGTTGAAAATCCAGATCGACGCCCGGCCTTTACTCTTGTCGATGTCGATGGCGCGGATTTCTTCCGTGTCAGGGTTCCTCGTCAGCCCAAGTCTAACGCGTTCCGTTTGGCTCAAGTCGGCAGCTTCCGGGTCTTCGGAAGCAGGTTTGTGCAAGATCGGGAATCGTCGCGCGTTGACAAGTGTGTGATTTGACCTATGAAGCAGGCGTGCTTTTTGAGACGCCTGTGACATCGAGGCCGAAAGATGTGCGTAGGGAATAACCACCGCATGCGCTGCATTCGATCTGTTGCAACGATCTCGGCGTCTTCGAGGCTTGCTGAACCATGCGCGCTTGTTCAGGCGTATTAACCTCCGCCTGCCGCGCTTGGCAGCAGAAAAGGATTTGCCATCGTGAATCAAAGCAATCGAGCATCGATCCCCTCGCTTCCTTGGCGTAAATCGATCGTGGTGATAAGTGGATTTTGTGCGCTCGCATGGTTCTTGTTGCGCGTGATTCCAAAGCCAAGTCGCGCCGCCTACCCTTGCCAGCGTGCGGCATTCCCGGTCGCGAGCGCCTTTGTCGTCTGGGGCTTCGGCTCGCTTGGTGGCCTCTTCTCTTTCGCGCGCCTGCGCCGCCTGGCGCTGCGCAATCTCAGCATGGTTGTGGGCACGTGCGTAATCGTATTAATTGGCTGTGCTGGTTGGGTCATGCACCTCCGAACCATCGCGGGGGCCGAGATTGCAACTCGCTATGACTATGCACCAAAGCTGCGCAACATGCCGATGGGCGTTGCTCGCGGAATCGAGCCTGGGCGAGTGGCCTGGGCCCGCGATCCACTGGCCGCCCAATGGAGCGGGCATATCGACTCCGCGACCGACCAATGGTGGATGGACGCAAACACCAACCAGCAACGAGTGGATGCGCTCCTCTCAACTACGCTGCGGAGCCTCACCAACTCAGCGACCGATGAAGATGCCTGGGTGAAAGTATTCGCCTACTACAACCAGCGTGCACGCGGGCTTCAGCACCGGGGCTACCAACCCGGCGAGGCGGTCGCCGTCAAGGTGAACCTGAACAACAGTAGCGCTGCGGGGCCTGGCAATATCGTCAATGTCTCCCCGCAGGTAGCGTTGGCAATGGTACGCCAACTGGCGAATCGCGCACATGTGCGGCCCGCGGACATCATTGTCTATGATGCGCGCCGCGACATCTATCCAGTGATGCTAACCAAGATTTGGAGTGAATTCCGGGATGTTCGCTTTGTGCAGTGGGATGCTGCTTCGAGTCCGCAGCCAATGAATCCAGGTTATGGCGACTACCATGGACTCGAGCAGGCGCAATGGGTAGAAGGCGTAAGCTACTCCCTGCACCAAGATGAATATCACGATGCGAAGCTGATTCCAAAACAAATATTCGATGCAACGTATCTAGTGAACGTGGCGCTCCTCAAGGCTCACTCCTACCCATACGCAAGCGCAGAGGGTGGGGATGAAGGTCAGACCGGTGTGACGATGACCGGGAAGAACCACTTCGGCTCGATCAAAGGAACACCCGAATTGCACGACGCAATTAACACAAATCAACACGGCACTCCTCATGCCTATTCCCCGATTGTGGATCTTGCCGCATCGCAAAATCTTGGAGCGAAGACAATTCTCTATGTGCTGGATGGGCTTTATTGCGCAAGAAGGCATCAGTCTTATCCGCTGCACTTTCCGAATCCTCCATTCAACAATCGGGTTACACCATATGAAAACCCTGACTGGCCGTCAAGCCTCCTGGCCTCAATGGACGGTGTTGCGATCGATTCCGTTGGTTTGGATATTCTCTATTCTCAGACTAAGAACAATCTGGATGAGCATCAGCATCCACGCATCATGATTCGCGAAAATGCCGATGACTACCTTCAGGAAGAGGCGCAGGCAGACCATCCACCATCCGGAACTAAGTACACACAAAACGGCAAGCTGGTGACCAGCCTCGGCGTATTCGAGCATTGGGACAGCGACAGCAGCCGTCAGTACTCTCGCAATAAGGACCCAAGGAATGGCAAAGGGATTGAGCTTATATACATTCCGGACAAGTAATCTGCAATCGCCGGCCTGGAGAAGATGTTTGGGCGCAAGTTTACTTCCATCCACATGCAGGGCGGTGCGAACAGGAACAAGCTGCTGGTGCGGTTGACGAAAGAGCGCACCGGGGTGCCTTTCGAGATTTGGGAAAATGAGAGTACGACGATCGGCAGCCTTGCCGTGCAACTGGCCGCAAGCAAGGCGGGTGGACAGGCGATCAAGCGGGAGGCTGTGCAGCAATGGTCGAACGCTCTCTGCCAGCTGCGGCCACTCAATGCATGATCTGGTTCGAGGTCGCTTGGCGTCTACTTACGGCTGAACGGCGACTGCGCCGATGGCGTGGTCGATGCGCTCGAGTGCCTCAGCGGGTAGCGTGACGCCGATCGCGCGCACGTTGTCTGCAATTTGCTCCGGGCGCGATGCGCCGATGATGGCTGAGGCAACTTCAGGCCTGCGCAGAACCCAGGCAAGCGCCATCTGCGGCATGGTGAGGCCCAGTTCTGCGGCTATGGGCTTGAGTTGTTCGACTGCCTCAAGCAAGAAGTCGGAGCGGTAATGCCGACCGGCCGATTCCATGAAGATATTCATTTGCTCGCTGGCGGCGCGGCTTCCTGGCGGGGGCGGTTGGCCGGGTTTGTATTTTGCAGTGAGCACGCCGTGGGCAAGCGGAGAGAAGGCGAGGTTGCCGATGGAGTGGCGTGCGCAGGCCGCGAAGACCGCGGCTTCGGGTTTGCGCCACAGCATGGAGTATTGCGGCTGGCTTGAAGAGAAGGCAATCAGGCTGAGATTGTCAGCGATCGCGGTCGCGGCGTCAATCTGGTCCGCAGTCCACTCGCTGAAGCCGATGGCACGCACCTTGCCGGACTTCACGGCGCGGTCGAGTGCGGTGAGGGTTTCTTCGAGCGGGGTTTCCTTGTCGTAGCGGTGGCACTGATAAAGGTCGATCACGTCGACGCCCAGGCGTTGCAGCGAGCGATCGAGTTGTTTTTCGATTTGCGGCGCAGAGAGGCCGTGATCGGGTTCGTCGCCGACAGGGAAATACAGCTTGGTGGCGATCATGTAGCTGTGGCGCGGGTGGCCGCGCAATGCCTCGCCGAGGACTCGTTCCGCTTC
>Ga0182027_10008771_pt1 | contig 14649 bp, 18 predicted proteins | sample 712E1DmetaG_FD_121300 | JGI IMG/M metagenome (GOLD analysis project Ga0182027, IMG submission 121300) | Permafrost microbial communities from Stordalen Mire, Sweden - 712E1D metaG (Illumina Assembly) | ecosystem: Environmental > Terrestrial > Soil > Wetlands > Permafrost | place: Sweden... | reverse complement strand
GCGAAGGTCCTTGGAAGCGAAGCTTCACCCGTTTGGGCCATCTATCTGCGCATTTGCAGTTTGGTGTGCAGCGGTTTCGTGCGCCCCCCGGGACTCGAACCCGGAACCTGCGGATTAAGAGTCGGCCTGGAGCCGTCCAGCCTGTGTTCTCTCGTCCGTAGGAGCAGCTCAGGTCGGGTGCCCAGTCCATCGCGTAGTCCCCAGTCTTGGCGGTGGTCCCCAGTTGAGTAGCAAAACAGTAGCAAGAAGGCGGTCGAGCTGAGCATCAGACGACCTTCGGTGCTCCGCGTCGTCGTAGTCGTACCGGCTGCCATCGTCGGCGCCGTCACCCGTGGTGGTCCTCGTTGGCGCGGTCGACGTGGGCGCGGTGATGGTCGGCTTGGTGGTGGCCGTCTTCCTCCTCCTTGCCGCCCTGTTGCGGTCCCACTGCCGCTCATTCCTGGCCCCCCGTACTCGGCAGCATGATGGGATGCGAGTCGGGCTGATGGGATGCGCGAAGGAGAAGGCAGATGAGCCGCGTCCTGCCCGCGACCTCTACATCTCCCCGCTCTTTCGCGGCAGTACGTTCCTACGTCGAGCAAGCGTGCGATCGGTGGTTCATCCTCCCGGCGCGACACGGGTTGACTCGTCCGGAGGTTGTCATCGCTCTCTATCACGAGACTCTCCCCGATCGATCTGTGTCGCAGCGCGAACCGCCCGGTCATTGCGCAACTCCTCGACGAACTGGGCTCGTTCGCGGGAGCCACAGTTGGGATCCATGCTGGCGCGATCTACCGCGGGTTCGGGCTCACCGTGACCTGGAGAATGGGGAGCAATCGTGCAGGTCCCTGCGGCTGTCGGCATCGTCGGAGACCGCTACGGCGCCGACGATGCCGCGATCTGGGCAGGTAATCCCACCGCAGGCAACCTTCGTGCTCGCTTCGACGAGCTGCCCTGCGTCGGCCAGAAGAAGGCGGCAATGGCTGTCGAGATCCTCGAACACGACATGCGCGTGCCCCTCACTGATTTGACGGGTGCCGATATCGCCTACGACGTCGACGTACGGCGGGTGTTCCTGCGCAGTGCCCGTTTGACAGCCCTGTAACGGAACAATAACATCCGACCATACCTATCAACCCGACTGAGCCCATCGACCTACCAACCTTGGCAGGCTGCTACCTGGCTTCGCGACCGGACGCGCGGGATACAGACTGTTTTCACGTGGGTCCTAGGGCCGCATTCCGTCCGAACCCAGGCAAGGCCCAATCACAAGCAATCAGAAAGCGAGGCATACAAAAGTCCAGCCAACGCTTGGATACTACCTCTTTTAGAGGTGTAGGACAACCCGGTGTAGTGTTTCTTTGCCGAACAATAGGTAGGGACGCTTCGCAACGCGCCTGCTCCTACTGTCCTGCTGGCCATGGGGGAGAATGACGGCTGGAACATGACTGCCGGGCGTCTCAGGTGAACCGCCCAACCAACTAGAGAAAGAGCGTTTGTTATGGTTGCTTTTTCACGCAAGAGCCGACTGGCTGTGGCCGCCTTCGGGATCGTGATCCTAGCTAGCACGGCCATCTTTTCTGTCTCGGGCGCTTCAACGCGAACCCCTGGCGCTTCAGCGCGAACAAGTAGTGCGACCGCGGCTTCAACACTTGTGTACGCGGAGACTATCCCACCCGCAACTCTCGACCCGCAGGCATCCAACCTTGCGGCGGACCGGCTTACTTGGTCGCTCAGCTACCAATGTTTACTCACGACCTCGAACACGGGCAAGCTGGAGCCGCAACTCGCAACGAGTTACTTGGTCAGTCACAACGGCCTCGTGTACACTTTCAACCTGCGACACGGAGTGTACTTTCAAAACGGTGAACCGTTTACGTCAGCGGATGTAGTCTATACGTTCCGTCGCCTCTTTACGGTCGGAGATCCATCGTCGAGAGAAATCTTTCCGACCTACAAGAGCGTCAGCGCGGTGAACCCGTATACCGTGCAGTTCACGCTATCCGCCCCCACCTTCGGCTTTGTCAACGCTAACGCTGATCCGGATCTAGACGGTTGCAGCATTCTCAGTAAGACAGCTGGTGAAGCCGGAGGGCTTGCAACGAAGATGGTCGGGACAGGTCCCTGGGAGCAGGTTTCATATCAACCTGATAGCTACATTAAGATGACAAGGTACAACCAATACTGGGGTCCGAAGACGAAAACGGCCAACCTCGAAGTCTTGTATGTTCCGGAAAGCACGAGTCAAATCACGGATCTGCAAGCGGGGACCGCTGACATAATTGAGCCAAGCTCAGCTGGCGTCGCCAGTTTGAAGGGAGCACACGATATTACGGTTCAGACTGCGCCTTCGGATGTGTCCGTGTTCCTGGAAATTAACGAAACCAAGGCGCCGTTCAACAATGTAAATGTCCGGCGTGCGGTTGCTGTCGCGCTTAATAGGACGGCGCTGGCGAATATTGCATACGCTGGCTCAGCCGTTCCAAGTGGATATATACCGCCAAATTACGGCTGGAGCATCCCGGTGAAAGACCTGCCGTATTCGCAGTACAATCCCGGCGAAGCCAAGCATCTCCTCGCAATCGCTGGTTACTCCCACGGGCTGCCAATAACGCTCTCGTACATTACGGACTATGAGTTTGGTACGAATAGCCTTGTTGCGCAGATGCAAAGCGAGTTGAACTCCGTTGGCTTCGTAGCGACTCTTGTGCCTATGGAAACTGCGGCGTGGTTGGATGTCACAAATCAGAAGCAGGACTATCAACTCAACTGGAACGAGCAGTCGTACTATTCGGACCCATACTTTTACGTGAACGTCCCGGCTCGCCGAATACCGCCACCCGTTCTCCCGGCTGTGCACGTTCTGCAAATGAAGGCACTGGCCGCGACTTCCTTGAATGCCTATCAAGCGGACCTTAACGCTATCCAAAAGGAGGAAGCGACGCTGGTCTATCCGACCATTACGTTGCTCGCTGAGAAGGCGTACGTGGCGTACCGAACGGACGTAAGTGGCGTAGCGATCCCTCCGAGTGGCAGCCTCGCCTTCCTTGCGAATGTTCTAAAGAGTTGACAGGCGATTTGCACTCGGACTAGTTTCGCTTGAATGCGGGCTTTTTCGGAGGAGGAATGGCGTAGCTGCTTTGCCGTTCTTTGGGAAGGGTTATATAGGGCTGAGAGGAGCCTGCATTCGGATGCGGTTTGTTCGAATGCAGGCTCCGTTGTCAAGAGGCTTGAAGTCGGCAGCCTCCGTGGAGAGGCCGGTGTCGTGGGTGTTTGTTGAAGAGCACTCGAACGGGATTGGCGCGGATAGGAGGCCAGTGCGCACAGCGGGTGTAGTTGCAGCGTGATGTCTGTAGAGTTGGATGAGGTTGCTCAGCTGCAATGACTCCCCTGTTGGCGGTAGAGGACTTGCGGGTGAGGTACGGAGCGAGCCTGGAAGCAGCGGTTGACGGGGTAACGTTGAATGTGGGACCGGGGGAACGAGTCGGAATAGTAGGGGAGTCCGGGTCGGGTAAGACAACCCTAGCCCTGGCGATCACGAGACTGCTGCCGTCTTCAGGGAGGATTGAAGGTGGCTCCGTCTCGTTCGGAGGTGTTGACTTGCTCGCGGCTGGGGGACGGGAGCTAAGGAAGATACGGGGCAGTCGAATCGGAAGGGTGCCCCAAGACCCACTGGGGGCCCTGAACCCAGTGATCACTATTGGGCATCAACTCCGGGATGTGGTGCGGGCGCATCGAAAGTTAGGATCGGCCGAGGAGCATGCCGCCATAGTTGAGATCCTCATGGCAATGGGGATGCCGGATATTGAAGTTAAATTACGGTCATACCCACATGAGCTATCCGGCGGGATGAGGCAGCGTATCGTGATGGCTATGGCAATGGTGAATTCGCCGGAGCTGCTCGTGGCTGACGAGCCCACTACGGCTCTGGACTCGACGGTACAAGTGCAGATACTTGAGTTGCTCAAGACGGCAGGTGCGTCCAAGAACATGGCGTTTGTGGTTATTTCCCACGATATCCACGTTGTAAGCGCGATTTGCGAGCGGATAGTAGTGATGTACGGCGGTCAGGTTGTCGAGGATGGGGCAACGGGCGCCGTCTTGCACAAGCCGCTCCATCCGTACACAAGGCTTTTGTCACAAACGAGTGCAAACCTTGCCGCGGAGAATCGTGAGGCAGGCACGGTATGGTCGAGGTTTGAGATGGACGGGGCAGGGGAGGCCTGCAAGTACCGGGCGCGGTGCCCGGACGCCTTCGGCGCGTGCGCTGCGCGTCCGCAACTCGAGGAGGTGGACGGACATCGTGTCAGGTGCTTTGCTGTGTTTAGGCGGTCTGCTGAGGGACGGGATGAAGGACATGCTGGTGGGTCGAATGAGGGAGAGGTCGCTGGATGATTGGCGATGGGAGTTTGTTTCGAGGTCCCAGTCAGCGCGAGAGAGGGCGGAGTAGGTGCGCTGTACGCAGCGAGTCTCGGTCGGCCGCCCAGCCAATCACCGCACGCAAGTGAAGAGCGTCTTCAGGTGAGCACAGGAAGGAGTAGCTGCCCCACAGGCGGGTGGACCAGGAGTAGACGTCCCGCGTTTGCAGGCTGGACGAGCGCGACGGCAATGGGACGTGCTGTTTTCGTGAGCCCGTTTGATGCAACTGCAGACGCCAGTGCGAGGAATGGGTCGCCCCACGTACGGGTAAGAGGCTTCGGCAAGTGATTGGGAAATCCAATGAAGTGGCGCCGCTGGTGAGCGTCGATGAGGTTGTGAAGGATTACCGTGTCCGCAGGCAGTCGGAGGAGCATCGCTTACGCGCAGTCGACGAGGTGACGTTCCGGTGCGAGCGAGCCGAGACGGTCGGCATCGTGGGGGAGTCGGGCTGCGGGAAGACGACGGTGGGGCGCCTGGTGGCAGGGCTGATTCGTCCTACCGCCGGAACTGTGGTCGTTCGGAGCGTCAGTGATACCGGGACTTCAGTGCCGGCGTCAACGTCTGCCGGTGTCCAGATGGTCTACCAGAGCCCGCTCGAGTCGTTAGACCGAAGGATGCGAATTGGGTCGAGCGTAGGCGAACCGCTTCGACATGTAGCCAGGTCGGCGCGGCGAGAAGCCATTAATAGGGCGTTAGCAGGCGTCGGACTGACCGAGGAACACGCGCGGAAGTACCCACACGAGCTATCTGGCGGACAGCAGCAGCGCGCCTGCATCGCGCGAGCACTCATCGCGTCTCCCTCAGTTGTGGTATTGGATGAGGCCGTCAGCAATCTGGACGTGCTACTTCAGCGTGAGGTCCTCGCGCTGCTACTGGAGTTACAAGCCGACAGTGGTGTCGCGTACATCTTCATTTCCCATGATTTCGCAACAGTGGCGGCAGTAAGCACTCGTGTTCTTGTCATGTACCTGGGCAGAGTCGTTGAGGTTCTTCCAGCGCACGAATTGAGCCAAGCATTGCTGCATCCGTATTCGACAGCTCTGCAATCGTCGCAGCTGAGGCCACGGCCCGATGGTACACGGGCGAAACCGATAATCCTGAAGGGCGATCCGCCGAGCGCCATCGGAAGGATCCAGGGTTGTCGCTTCGCGAGCCGGTGTCCGCTCGCCGACGACCGCTGTCGCAGGGAGGAGCCACCATTGACCGAGTACACGGCTAATCATTTGGCAGCCTGCTACTACCCAGGAGCGCTGGTACCCGAAGAGTTGGACGCCTAGGCGACGACATTAACTTCCTAACGGAAAGCCGCACAGGGATGAGACCGGATCCAAACAGCGAAAGGAGCGATACGGGTGTGCTTCTGAACCAGCGATCTGAGCACGAACGACCTAAACCGGATTCGAAGGGCGCATTAGCATTGCTGGGGCGATTGGTCAAGCGTCCAATCGTTCGGTATGCGTTCCGGCGTCTTCTCACTTCAGCGTGTCTCGCCCTCGCTCTGTCCCTTCTTATTTTTATTGGTATCCAGCGAATCGTACCAGGTAGCGAGGCTGACATATTGGCCGGCTCGTATGGAGATACCCCGAGTCAAGTGCATGCCATCGAAAAGCGGCTTGGTTTGTTAAGACCGATCATGAGCCAGTATATGAGCTGGCTTGCCAAAGCACTGCACGGCAACCTAGGCGTATCGCCTGTATCCGGGCTAAAGATTAGTGGCGTTATCGCACAGCAAGCGCCTGTTTCGATAGAACTCGCCCTGCTGGGGCTCTTAATTGCGACTCTCGTCGGCGTTCCGATCGGAGCTTTGGCGGCACTCTCAGGACGTCGAAGCCCTAGGATCGATATGTCAGTAAGGCTTCCGTTTCTCGTCATTTATGCGCTCCCGTTCTTTGTTTCCGGAGCTTTGCTCCTCATGTTGTCCGCAAAGTTCTTTCCGAGCGTGTACACCGCGAGCTATGTGCCTATAACGGCTGGCCTGCTTGGCAATTTACGTTCGATGATCCTACCGGCAATTGCAGTTGGGTTGCCCGTCTGTGGCCTTCTTGTTCAGATGACGCGGGCCACTATGAGTGAGGTGCTATCACAGCAATTCATTACGACGGGGCTCGGGAATGGCTTAGGGCCCTGGAGACTGTACGGCGTCTACGCGCTGAAGGCTGCTTCGCTCCCCATTTTGGCACTGGAGGGATTCAGCTTTGGGATGTTGATTAGCGGCCTAGTCGTTGTCGAGGATGTGTTTAGCCTTCCGGGTATCGGTCGCGGGCTGTTGCTTGCGATCGAGAACCGTGATTTTCTTGAGCTCGAAGCGCAAGTGCTGGTCTTGGCCGTGGCCTTTATCGTGGGCAATCTACTGGTTGATCTCGTCAGCCCTCTGGTGGACCGGCGCATAACGATACGATAGGGAGTTGATGGGATGGGAGATGTTGGCGCGACCGTGAGCGGAGGAACGGGGTTGAAGTTGTCCCGGTTCGCCAGGCGTATCCGTGCGTGGCGGGGCATTGGGCTCATCGGCAATATAGGTATTGCCATATGTGCTTTGTTCTGTCTTGCGGCTATTCTTGGTCCGTCGGTTGAGCCTGTCAACGCCAACAGTATGGTAGCGCTTCCATTCCTTCGAGTGTCGCTTCACTTTCTATTCGGGACAGACGAGCTTGGACGGAGCGAGTTCAGTAGGGTTGTGGTGGCTTCACGGATTGGTATTTTAGCTGCAGTAGAGTCGGTAGCTGTGGGGATTGTTCTTGGCACGCCGATGGGTGTTGCTGCTGGGTACGTCGGCGGTGTGGTGGACGAGGTCCTGTCTCGTTTAATGGATCTGCTCTTTTCGCTTCCGGGACTGCTTTTGGCCATCGCGGTCATCGTGGTGCTGGGACCGGGGCTCAGCCATGCGACGTTGGCGCTGGGGATTGTCTTTGCGCCGCAGTTCGGCCGGATTGCTCGTACATCCACGATCGAGATACGCGGTCGCGCGTATATCGAGGCCGCTCGACTGGCAGATAGGGGTACGCTGTGGATAATCGCCCGGCATGTTCTGCCGAACATCGCGACTCCGCTGTCAGTTATGGTCGGACTGACACTTTCGAATGCGGAGGGTTCGTACGCCGTGCTCAGTTATCTTGGGTTTGGAGTGGCGCCTCCAACACCGGACTACGGAACGATGCTGTTTAATGCGCAGGCATACCTCATCAGTGATCCATGGTTGGTATTATTTCCTGCGGCTGCTCTGGTTTTGATGATTCTGGGATTTCTTTTTGTCGGCGATGGGCTGAGGCAGCAGCTGGACCCGGAAAACAGGGTGTTTTCAGGGGGTGTGTTGGGCGGTCGGTAGAGAGGCGTGTAGACCGTGCTCGCCTGCTCGGTTGAGTGGGCGGCCATTACGTGGTTGGTTAGAGTGTTACGTGGGACTTTCGGTTGTGGCGTGAGCCGTTTCTGAAATGGCTTTGGGCGCACATCATTGGTTGGTGTGGGGTTAGAGGGTTACGGGTTTCTGGTCCGTGCGAGCGGATTCGGGTAGCTTGGTCTCAATGTTGTGTTGCTGTTGATGGTTATCGCATTGTTTAGGAGTGGGTCGGCGGTCGGCTAACTTTCGAGGGAGTAAAGGGATGAAGATGCGTGTAGGTGTAATCGGCGCTGGCATTTTCGGAGAGCATCACGCTGCTGTGTATTCCGCGCTTGACGCGGTTGAGCTAGTGGCCGTCTGCGATCTTCAGGCAGAGCGCGCGAAGGACGTGGCAACTCGCTTCGGGGCGTTGGGGTGGTATTCGAGTGCTGACGAACTGTTCGAAAGCGTGGATCTGGACGCGGTCTCGATCGCCACTCCGGATGACACGCATACGCCGCTCGTGCTTAGCGCCGTGAAGAGGGGACTTCACGTGCTGTGCGAAAAGCCGCTGGCAACAACGGGTTCAGAAGCAAGGCTCGTTGCTGACGCAGTTCGGGAGGCCGGGGTGACTTTGATGGTCGACTTCCACAACCGCGTGAACCCGCCTTTCGTGAAATCAAGGCAGGCTATCGGGGACGGGGAAATCGGGGCTGTCCGACACGGTTATCTGCGGCTGTCCGACACGGAGTACGTGCCTTTAGGGATGCTGCCATGGGCACAGCGTTCCTCGGCGTTGTGGTTTCTCGGCAGTCATGGTGTTGACCTACTGCGTTTCCTTCTCGACGACGAGGTAGTACGCGTGTTTGGAGTTAAGCGACGCGGAAAGTTGGTTGAACTCGGAGTCGACACCGATGACTTCCATGTGGCCATTCTGGAATTCGCACAAGGTGCCGTCGTGACGATCGAGCACAGCTGGATCCTGCCCACGAGTCAGCCGACCGTTTATGATTTCAAGCTTGAGCTCGTCGGCGACAAGGGTGCCCTCTACGTCGACACCTCCCACAACCGGTGCTTGGAGCTGCACAGCGGCGGTAAGATGAGCTATCCGGATCTCCTTGGCGTCGCGCCGACAGGAGGCGGGCGGATCGGCGGTTTCATCCAAGAATCGATAGCATCCTTCGTTGATGCGGTTCTTACCGGATCTCGGCCAGTTGCCGATGCCAATGACGGGGCCAGAGCTACGGAGATAATCGAGGCCATCGAGCACTCCGCCCGCAGTGGTACCCCTGTGACGCTCGATCCAAAAGGGGAGCCTTCAGGGCAGGAGACCGGGGCACCGAGTTAAGTAAGGGAGTTGTGACTGCCATTGAGGGCTACCCTCGCGGGCCGGACCGTTCTCGTCACCGCGGCGACAGGCACGGGCGTCGCCGCGGGAATCTGCGAGGCTGTCCATGCGGCTGGGGGACGGTTGGTCCTCAATGGCCGCAGTGAGGCGCGTCTAGCGCCGGTACTGAGCCGCTACCCAGATGCGTTTGGCGTAGTTGGCGACGTCAGTTGCCCGGAGGACGCAGAACGTATCGTTAACACCGCTAGCGACCGTTGCGGCCCTGTCACAGGGTTGGTCAACAATGCCGGTGTCGGATTGGCCAAGCCCTTCTACCGGGCGTCGCTGGAGGAGTTCGACCGTATATTCGGCGTCGATGTCCGAGGCATGCGGCTGGTTAGCCGAGCCTTCGTGAACGCCCTTATCGACAACGCACCATCCGACGCCGGGCCCACAGCCGTCAGGCTTGCCAGCATGTTTCCACAGCCAGCCATCGTGAACGTCTCATCCGTGCACAGCCGGGCGACGATGGACCAATATGCGATCTACGCAGCCGCAAAGGCCGCAGTAGAGGGTTTCACTCGGGGTTGTGCGGTCGAACTCGGCCATCTCGGTGTGAGGTGCAACGGGATCGCACCTGGGTATGTTCACTCCGAGCAGAACCCCGCGCTCCTGGCAAAGGTGACCTCCGACCCCACCGGTTGGGTGGAGCGGCATCGGCTCGTCGAGCAACCGCTGCAACGACTTGTCGAACCCATCGATTGCGGTTGGTTGGCGACGTTTCTCCTGTCCGAAGAGAGCCGGTCGATCACAGGCCAAACGATTTATGTCGACGCAGGGCTAACCTCCCGCCTCTACAACTGGGAGACTTTTGACCTCTTCGACGATTCTAGGACAGCGCACAACCCATGATTGAGAGTACTTCTAGCGATCAGCACCTGGCCGGGCAAGCGCAACGCCACAGGGCCATCTTGGACCGGATCTTCAGGATGGGATCGGTCGCGATCTCTGAGATGGCCGACCAACAGGGCGTCTCTCAGGCCACGATCCGTCGTGACGTCGACCGCCTGGCGACTCGGCGGTTGATCGAGCGCACCCAGGGTGGCGCGCTAGCTAGTGTGGTTTGCCTGGTCCAGGACGGGGAGAGCGGCAGATCCACGCCCAGCTCCGAGTCGTTGCATCGACGGTCGCCAAGCGGTGCGACGGCGCCGACTCCATCGCTCTCACCGGCGCAGTCCTTGGAGATCTCATCGGCGAACACCCGGCAGGACAACCAGTGACGGTGCTCACCAACGTCAGAGATCTCGCGACCACCCTCGCACGTTCCCCGCGAGTTGAGCTCGTGATGATGGGGGGATCCGCAAGCTGGGCCTACCTCTCCTCGTCGGGGGCATGCCTGACTCTGCGGCGACAGCGTTCCAGGTCGACTTGGCCGTGGTGAGCACCGACGCTGTGTCAGTGTCTGGCGTGAGCATTGCCTCTGCTAATGCCGCCCGTGTCGCGGCTGCCATGGTCGCTCATGCACGTCGCGTCGTCGTTGCTTGCGCTCCCGAGTGTATCGGGACAGGTGCCTTTGGCGCCATCTGCCGGACTGAGGTAGTGAATGAGGTCGTGACATGGAACCCTGGCTTGGATTGCAGAGGCATAAACCCAGGATCGCTTCGTGCCATCGCGGACCTCGGCACCATGGTAAGTGTCGTAGAGAAGCCACCGGAGTGTCTACATCCATGAGCAGCTGGGCTCGTGCGGGCCGTTCTGACCTGGTCATTCGGCCATTTGCCAGCTGGGACGAGGGTGTGAACTCCCCCATGTACAGAGGTGAACGATGTCAAGGACGCGAATTCGTCGGATAGTGGCCACCGAGGTCGTGGTGCCGGCTAAGGCTGGGACCATCGAGTCTGCCGGGCTCCATCAACCATTACACAAGTTGCCAATGCACGGTACCCGGGGCTGGACGCTCCAGTTTGACGAGCTTCCCAAGGTCGTGCTGCAGCTTGAGCTCGCCGATGGCACGGTCGGCCTCGGGGAGCTGTACCGAGCCCATGACTGGGCGACCGTCGACGCAGTGGGTGAAGCCCTGGTCGGTATAGACCTCAGTGGTCTCTGTCGTCAGGATCTGCCCTTTGGCAAGACGCGTGAGTACGACGGCTTCGAAGTCGCCATCTGGGATGCCTATGCGAAGCATCTTAACCTCCGGGTCGTAGACCTCTTGGGTGGTCCGATCCGTAGCCGTGTCGAGGTCAGCGCTTGGTCCGGCCATCGCACGGTGGCGGAGGTGGGAGAGGTCGCCAGGCACTACCTGGAGCTTGGCTTCACCACGCTCAAGCTGAAGTGTTCGCGGGACGACGACGTAGTCGCTTGGTGCGTCGCCATTGCCGAGAAGGCCCCAGGCATGCAGGTAGTGCTCGATCCAAACGAGCGGTTCGATCATGTGGCCGATGCCCGCCGCATCGCCGTCGCGCTTCAGGAGATCGGGAATGTAAGTTGTCTTGAAGATCCTATCCCACAATGGATGCTCGAAGAGTGGAGGGAGTTGCGGCGGAGCGTGACGATCCCTGTTGCTCGCCACGTCTCGCTGCCTTATACCTCCCTTGGTAACAGGTTGTCCGATGCGGTCACCGCGGTCAGATACGGGACGGTCGATGGATTCAACTTCAACGCGGGGTTCGCGGACTTCCAACGGCTCGAGCATGTCGCGGACGTCGCTGGCGTCCCATGCTGGCACGGTTCGGAAGTCGACCTCGGGATTCTCGAGGCTGCGTACGTGCAGTCATGCGCGGCAGCCCGGTCCTGCACCTGGCCGAGCGACATTTTCGGCCGCTTCATTCGTTCACACGACCTGCTCCGCTTACCCCTGGACCTGCAGCCGCCCCACGTGCTCGTGCCGTCGGGTCCTGGCATAGGCGTGGAGCTTGATGAAGAAGCCCTTGCCCACTTCCGCACCGCCGAGAAGGAGTACCCATCTTGAGGACGACCTACCGAAATCTGTTCGATGGGGACGGCGACCGCGCCGAGATCTGGGAGATGCTTGTCCAGCGCGACATCCGAGCGTTTGCCGACGGTGATTGGAGCCAAGTTGCCGATGACTTCCTACCCGACGACTTCCTGGCAGTAGACGGCCGGATGCGGTCCAACCCCGACTCTTGGAGCCTGGGTTTCGCCACCCTGGAGAAGTACCGCACGTCGTGGCTCGAGCAAAGCGAGGCAATGCGAGATCTCGCTATCGACCTGGAGCAAGGGCTATATGAGGCGACGACCCTGCGCGACATCGAGATTCAAGCCGACAGAGCCTTGGCTCACAAGAAGTTCGACGGCCAGATTCGCCGCAGCGACGGTGGCGTCATTCAGCTCCGCTGGCAGACCCTGTACCTATGCCGTAAGAAGGACAATAATTGGAAGATCGCAGGTTTCGTCGGTTATCTCCCGCACCCTTTTGGTGTGACGGAGCTGTCAGCGCCAGAGAAGCAACCACCAGCGTCTGTCGCCCAGCACGCGACTGCTGGGCCTTACTCCCCCGTGCTCACGGTCCGTACAAACCGGTTCGTGGTCATCTCCGGTCAAGCGGCTGTCGCAGGGGACGGCTCGGTCATTGGGCACACTATCGAAGACCAGACCCGGGCGACGCTCGACAAATGCGCGAAGCAGCTGGCAGCGGGTGGCTGCAGCCTACGCGACGTGTTCAAGGTGAACGTTTACCTTGCTGATGTCGGCATGTGGGAGGCGTTCAATGCTGTCTACCAAGAGGTCATACCTGCTCCACTACCCGTACGTACGACGGTTGGCGTGAGGCTGCTCGGCGAGTTTCTCGTTGAGATCGAGATGTGGGCGGTCAAGCAATGAAACGAATCAGAGGCGAGGAGGACCTGTGACCAGCTGGGCACAACTCACGTCGAGCCAGGTCGGTAGCTGGGACCGAGGCGTTCCTGTCGTCCTGCCTGTAGGGGCAGTGGAACAGCACGGCCCCCATCTCCCTCTTATCACTGACGCGGCTATCGCAGAGCATTTCCGCCAGCAGCTCGACAGCGAACTGAGCGAGGACGTCCTGACCCTCCCCACGATTGTGGTCGGTTATTCAGCGATCCACCAGGGCTTCAGAGGGACACTCTCGGTTCGACACTCCACTCTCCTCGACCAGCTGACCGACATCGCCGAGTCGGCGCTGACCGACGGGTTCCATAACTTGATCTTCCTCAACACGAACGGCGGGAACGAGGGAGTGGTGCAGGTAGCCCTCGAGGAACTCGGTGCCCGATGGCCTGGTAGGCGCATTGTCCGCACCACCTGGTGGCGCATCGCCCTCGACGCACTGAAGGGGATCAGTGACACCGGCCCCGGCGGTGTAGGCCATGCGTGCGAATTGGAAACGTCCCTGATGCTCCTGATCGAGCCAGAGCTCGTCGATCTTGCCGCAGCCCCGCCGCGGGCGAACCAGCCAGCCTTCACATGGGACAGCGGAGATCTGCTCCGGTCCTCGCCCGTGACGCTGTACCGCAGTTCCGCCGACGTCGCCGAGACCGGCGTCTTCGGAGAGCCCCGGACGGCAAGCTTGGCCAAGGGGAAGGCCATCAGCGAGGTGGTGACGGCACAGCTGGTAGCGCTTGTGCGATCACTTCGCGAAGCTCCAACCTCCGCCTCGTCGTAGTCAAAGGGCGAGGCGGCGTACGAGTGCAGATACACCAGGCAAATGACTCTTCTAACCTAAACCGGTGACTCCCCGAGGAACTTTCGCTCCCACGCTAGGACAAGGGTTGATGAGATGTCCTTGCCATTTCGGACTGGCGCCGCCACTGACGGCTCGGCTCAAACTGCTGCAACGCAACCATTAGCAACAGCGACCCGTGAGAACGCCGCCGCGCTCCATACCGGCTCCCGCCACCGGGGCCACAGGGTGGTCCCAAGCGGACCCTCATTCCTAACTGAGTTGACAGCTACACAGCAACCGTGTTAACACCCGATGGTTTTATCAAGCCGCCTGAGCCCATCGGCATATTCCAAATCTATTAAGGCAGCACCGGGTCCCGGGGACGGCACCACGGGTCCGTGATGACGCGAACGCGCCCCGAAGAGTCGAAACCGAGATGTTCGAGGCAATCTATGGCTGAGCGCGGACCGAGTTCTAACCTGACAATGTTCGAGCTCTTTAGTTTCTTTTCGATTGACTCCTGCCGCTGGGTGCAAGGCACCGGCAGGTATTGGCTCCTCAACTGTGAATCGGCTTATGTGCGTAGGTACCGAAGCGAGTGCGCACAATGATCGATAGCCGAAGAGCCGGGCTAAAACGGCAGAACCTCAGTCAGGCGCTGTCCGGGGAAATACTGGAGCGGATTCGCGTCGGCGAATGGGGACCAGGCGACCGTCTGCCTTCGGAACGTAAGCCGATGGAGCAGTTCAAGATTGGTCGAAATGGGGTACGTGAAGGTGTGCAGGCGCTCGTTCAGTTGGGTGTGCTTGACGTGCGTCCAGGTGTGGGCACGACGGTGCTCGCGGAGGTTGACCCGCTGGTCGTGGAACTTCGTGACGGCCTCCTGATGGATCATACGGTCACGTTGTAGCAACGATGAGGTCGTTGATGGCGACAGGCTCGTCGCAGTGGGGACAGGTTCCGCCT
>Ga0182027_10008770_pt1 | contig 14651 bp, 12 predicted proteins | sample 712E1DmetaG_FD_121300 | JGI IMG/M metagenome (GOLD analysis project Ga0182027, IMG submission 121300) | Permafrost microbial communities from Stordalen Mire, Sweden - 712E1D metaG (Illumina Assembly) | ecosystem: Environmental > Terrestrial > Soil > Wetlands > Permafrost | place: Sweden... | reverse complement strand
CAAGATATTCTTTTTCAACTAAATCATTTAACCAGTCTATTATTCTTTTGTGATATTTATGTTTAAGGAGTTTTTGTATTTGTATTCTGTTTAGGAATCTGAAGCAGTAGATTTGTCTAGGTATTTTTTGTTGTGTTGGAGTGATGTAGGGAATTGTCATATATATTTATATTATTTTTATTTATTATTTAAGTTTGTATTTCTGGTGTATGTTGTTTTAGTTTTGATATTTTTGATATTACCTTTACTGCCTACCCCAACCTACTCCTATATTGGTAAGGGTAGGTGACAAAATATTTCAACTTTTAGCTTCAAAAGGGTTAGATATTTGTATCAGCCCGCTGATACAAATATCTCTATTGTCTTACTTTCTTCTGCCAGGCTTTTTTGCCATGGTAGTTTGCTTAATTCTCCGTATTCCTTGCCTTTTTTTCGTCTTTTTAGATTTCGGTGAATCATCTGCAAACAGCTTTTCTAAATATTGCTCAACCTCGCTTCTTGGGGTGGCGTAATGAGTTCTGGTATAGTCAATAACTTTATCTTTGGTCTGGTCGCTCTTCTTGACATTAACCGGTACAGTTTTTCCCGAGAAAGCGTCTTCACTTTCATCAGTCGTAACTTTCATGAAAAAATTAAAGGGTGCCAAATTTACAATATCTCCTTTTTTAACCTCCGGCTCCATGAAAGGTAGGATAAACTGTTCGTCATCCGGGGAAGCTTTGGTACAAACAATAACGTGTGCGTTGCCGGCAACTATTCTTAAGACATTAGAATCTTTAATCTGGGCGATATTTTGATGAGAGGTAATTAAAGACACGTGAAACTTTCTGCCCTCACTGGTAATTTCCGCAAATTGCGGTGTAGCGAAGTTTTGAAACTCATCAATATAGACAAAAAAATCTTTTCTTTGACTTTCGGGAATTTTGGTTCTTTGGTAGGCTGCCATCCAGATGAGAGAAGTTAAAATAGTCCCGAAGAAAAAGCTTTGGTCTTCCCCCAGATCCCCTTTGGAAAGATTTATTAAGAGTATCTTCCCCTCATCCATAATTTTTTGAATACTGATAGTAGTTCTCTCCTGAAGTAAGATGTGTCTGGACATTTTAGAGGAGATAAAAGATCCTAAGCGTTGCGTTAAGGGAGCAGTCACGGATGATAACTGCATGCTACCCATCAGAGCAAACTCTTTCTGCCAGAATTGTTTTAATACCGGATCTTTGAGGGTTGCGGCAACTTGTTTTTGATAATGCTTATCTGTTAATAACCGTTGCAGGGTAAAAAAAGTCGGATTGGGAGTAGAGAGCGCTGTTAAAGTAGCATTCCGCAGAATATGCTCCATTCTTGGTCCCCAGTACTTTTCATCAGCCAGCTTTTTAAAGACTGCTAAGACACTACTTGTGATCCAGTCATGTTCGTCTTCTTTATTACGAAACTTGATGCCAGGTGCAAGAAGATTTAACCCCAAAGGATAATCTCTGTCGGATGGGTCAAAGACAACCACGTCTTTTCTCCTATTCTCAGGGATAATGGCTAAAAGCTCCTGAAACATATCGCCATGAGGATCAAATACTGCCAACCCTTTGCCACTTAACATATCCTGATAAATGCTACTTGTTAAAAGAGTAGTTTTGCCCGTACCGGTTTTTCCGATTACATACATATGTTTTTGCCGCTGTTCAAGGGTTAGTCCGATGGGTGAAAGTTCACCGCCATATTGATTTACTCCAACTAGCACATCAAATTTAATATTGCCTTTTTTTAAAGAAAGCGGAGCGGGTAATTCCCTGCTTCTGCTCTTAACCAACCCCTCGGTCTTGGTGATGTCGGTATATGGGAAATGGTAAATATCGGAGATTTCCGAAGTTGAAAGAATGGGATTTTGATTAAATTCAGAGTCTACGGACAAAGTTCTTTGCTGAAACTGCTTAAGCCGTCTTCTTGCACCACCGAAAGGAAGAAGCATGCTTTTGGTAGTAATTGACTGATATTCGCTACTCATGGGGCCGAATGAGGCAAGTAATCCCGACAATCTTCTCTCTAAATCTTCCGCATCCTTTTTAACCACCAAAAATCTCATGGATGTCTCGAAAAGCTGCTGACCGATTTTCTCTTTAACTACACCCCGTAGCTCCTGTTCATATGAATTTAATAATTCCTGGGTATTGATACTTTTAATCGCCTTCGCAGTCGCCAAAAAGGGAATGGATTTACCATTGGGATCAAGAATTCCCCCGATCAGGCCCCAGATCAGCATGGCAACAAATCCAAAAAGCTTAAAGATCCCTCTGATTAGCAAAACGATTAAAGAAATACCGGGCAGAGATCCGAGCTTGGTTAATAATCCATCATTAAGCATTGGTGCAAGCGGTAATCCCTGATACATTCTATCCCGCAGTTCCTTTATTTTCCCCACCAGAGTCCCGTGAATTGAGTTAAGAATTGGCGTAATAATTATTTGAAACGAAATTAACTCGCCTGCAGCTAATTTGGTCATGTTGCCGGTTAGGTAGGAAATGGGATCATGTTCCTCAAGGGTCTTTTGGGCGTTTAAGGATAAGGCAAAATGAGAACCAAGCCGTAATTCGGTAATCCCGTATGTTTTACTCTTGAAGCTGTCGGGAGGTTGGGGAAGATAGTCGCTAACTTCTTTGATTTTAACTCCGGGGAGATAAGACAATAAGCTGGCGCTAATTACTTCCGCATCTTGGGAATTAGCTACCAGGATATATCGAATGCCCTGCTCTTTGGTCGAAGCAATTTCCAGGGAATAGATTTTCTTTTGCTTCAATAATCCTCCCCAAAAGGTCTGTCTCCGGGCTAAGGTATGGATTAGTTTATATAACTGAGAGGTGGCATAGGCAGATTTACCGGTATCTGAAGGAAAAGTTACTTCGAGAAAGGTTTTAGACTCTATCGGAATATATCTACCGAGAAACGACGGAGCAACAGTCCTAAGAAGCACAATAACCGCTTTTACCAGAAAATATGCCAGAGTCAGAAATAACATGAAAAATAACGGCCAGGCTAAAATCACCAGAGTGGCAAGAAAAGGAGAGGGATGAATAAGCGATGCAAAAGGAATTTTTATTGCTGTTAGAGAGCTATATATATTAAGTCTTGTTTCAATAGGGAAAATAGCGGTAGGCAGCGGAAAGCCCAATAAGTAGCTTAAAAGAGCAGCTTGCAGCGGAGATATTGCATGGGCTTGAACTTGATGGAGTAGTTGCAACTGTTGATAATCAGCAGGAATTTGATTATTTTGGGCAAACACTGAAGAAGGGATTGCTAAAAATACAAATAGGAAGATTAAAATTAATTTAAAAAGATAAAGAAATTTATAATTTAATCCCGTCCTAATCATAAGCTAGGGCAGGTATAACAATCTAGGTCAGAATATAGCAGATGGAAGAGATAAAAGAAAGAGGAGAAATAAATCGTTTAAGAGATAAATAGTTTTTAACAATTTCACTAATCTTCAAGCCTAAACACATATTTTTTAGGATTTGATTTTAAAAAAACGTAAAATACTTCCATGTCAATATATCTGATGAAAATAGGCTTAAATTGAGGCTGGTTTTACTATTGACAAACAACCAACCGCTTGGTATAAATGACTTAGATTTGGGGACTAGGGTTTTCCTGGGCCCCATTTTTTATGGGAAAATCTTAAGTCCATAATTCAGATAACTTGAGTTCTTAAAACTTTTGTGGAACTTCTTTTCTATAATCTCAAAGGCCTTATTCTCTTTCGATTCATCCAATACCCTTTTTCCTATTGGATAAGCAACTAAATCAGCAATTTGCATACCAATGATATTTTGTGATTTTTGATTAAAAGATAAGTCAACAAGCTTTGCTTGAATTTCGTCTTTTTTAAACATTGTTTGATCTTTATTTCTAAAGCTCTCATATACTTCGGCGAGCTTTTCATCATTATGAGTTTGCCTAGACTCAATTCTGAAAATCATTTTTTCGTCTGTTCGCCCAAGGTACATAACAGCTCTTTCGAGAATAAATCTTAAACATAAATGATAAGGATTATCCGGAGTCCTATATTGATTTTTTAGTTTATCTTTTCTTATTGCAGCTGCAATTATTTTAAAATCTAAGTTTTTAATAAAATTGTCGAGGGCTTCATAAAAAGCTGTTCTTTTAGTCATATCGACTAAGCTTGCAAATTCACCTTTTTGTTTACGTATGTCGTAGGATCGCAGAATAATGTTTGTTTTACCAAAATGTTTAATCTTAAGTTTATTAACTTCCGGTTCAACATATTTGGAATAGTAATCAAAATCGAATATGCAACCTGCCAAAACAAACATGGGATATGATGGATCAATTTTGCCTAAACTATGATCACCCGATTCGTCCATAAACATTATTTTCATACCTCAAGTATAGGTCTAACGTTAGGGGGTTTGCAACAACAATTTTGAAATGTATAAATTTACCTTCTTCAATTGATTTTGTACTTAAGATTCATAAAATGATCATTTTCGTGCCTAGAAGTGACTAAAAGCAATACTATAACCCCTTGACAACTATCTCGTTCGAGATATATACTATCTTCAATGAGATAGTATTTAAAGATTATGGAAAGTTTAAATTTACCCCTATATCCTACTCTAGAATCTACGCCTAAGTTCAATACCCGTACCGAAAACATTATGTATGTAAAACCATCTATACAATCACCAAATCCTCAAATATTAACCGAAAATATTCTTAATTCCATTCTTCCCCAACAGACTGAAGAAACTAAAATCACCAGAATTCGAAGCATTTTAGGTGAAACTGCTAAAACCCTCTCGGATGAACAAATAAGGTGTATTGCTACGGAATTTCAATTTTTAATTGATACTTGGCTAGATGAGTACGAGAAGGAAGTATTTAATGGAATGTCTTTAAAAGAAATTCTCAACGAAAAATGAATACAGAACTGTCCAAAAACCTTACTAATACCAAACGAGCAATAGTTTATCTTCGAGTTTCAACAGAAGAACAGGTTGAAAATTTTTCATTAGAAACCCAGGAAAGAATATGCTCACAGGAAGCAGAGCGTCGAGGTATGGAAATACTTCAAGTTTTCAGAGAAGAAGGACGTTCAGCTAAAAACATTACCGGAAGACCTGTCCTTGTTGAACTTTTAGAGTTTTGCAGAAAAAATAAGAAAAATATAGGTGCACTTATTGTTTATAGATTGGATCGGTTATCTCGTCAAACAGGAGACTTTTTAGCTATTCGTAAAAGGCTTTCCGAGTATCAAATAATCATTGTTTCCGCCTCCGAACCTACAGGAAATAGTCCTACTGAGAGATTTATAGAAACAATGCTTGCTAGTTTTGCTCAAATGGATAACGACGTCAGAAGTGAGCGAACAAAAAATGGTATGCGGGCTCGATTTCTGGCAGGACTTACCAGCGGTACTTCACCACTTGGTTATAAAAACAAAGACGGATACGTCATAAAAGATTCCAAGACATGGGATAAAGTCAAAGCAGCGTGGGAATTGATGGCGACTGGAACAAAAACTTTGAAAGAAATGGCAACCCTTATGAATGAGTGGGGCCTCAGGCAACAATTTCATTGTAAAGAACATATCGTAAGACCTCAAGCAATCGGCAGGATGTTTAGAAATAAATATTACATTGGCATCTTAACCTCAGCAAGCTATCCTGATGAAATACGCGGACAACATCTCCCAATGATCTCAGAAGCTCTTTTTTATCGAGTACAGGCATTTATTGATGGCAGGAATACAAACATCCACGTATCCCTAGCTCGAAGAAATAAAGACAACGCAGAGTTTCCCCTAAGAAGAATTGTGAAATGTGAGAGATGTGGCAATCCCGTAACGGGCGGTTGGAGTAAGGGTAAGCGTGCAAAATATGCATATTATCGCTGTCAAAAAGGATGTAAAGTTTCTTCAATCTCTGCAGACAAGATAAATAAGGCTACTATTCATTTTTTATCCAGGATCTCTCCAACTAAAGAGGGTTTAGACGCATTTATTGCCTTATTAAGAAGAACCTACTATCAAAGATTTGCACAGCTGCAAAAAAGAAAAGATGAAGCGGATAAATCACTAAAAGGACTCCATGAGCAACGCCAGGCTTTAATTCAAAAAAACCTAAGCGGGGTTTATTCTGATGAGATATTTAAGGAACAAAACAAACTCATTGAAGATCAAGTCGCATCTGTCCAAGTGGCTAAAGACGATGCATTAGTTGCAAAATATAATCTTGAATCTATTGTAAAGTTTATGAAAGATAAGTTTGCAAATTTGGGAAGAACCTATCAAATGTCCAATTTGAGCCAGTTAAGAGTACTCCTGTGTTCAATATTCCCCTCCGGAATGACTTGGAGCTATCCGGGTCTATACAACACCGAGATTAGCCCGATATATCAATCTATTCGTATGTTTGAGACCGCAAGCGTCTCCTTCGGTGGGCCTGAGAGGACTTGAACCTCCACTCCTTTCGGAATACGCACCTCAAGCGTACGCGTATACCAATTCCGCCACAAGCCCAAACTTGTCTATTTTATCATATCAGGTGCCCAGGGGGAGACTCGGACTCCCAAGCCCTTACGAGCACAGCGTTCTGAACACTGCATGTCTACCATTTCATCACCTGGGCAATGCCATATCTGATTTTAGCAGAAGGCTGTTGGCTTGACAACTTTGGTAGAATATGCGACCATAAATGATGATGAGAAAGATAATTCTGTCTACCTCTTTCTTTACTTTTACACCCATTCTGCTTTTTGCAAGCATTGTTTACTTTCTTTTCCTATCTTATGACTTCAAGCTTCACAACAGCTCAATTAGCCAAAATTTAAACCGCGGAGTAGCCTTTGCGGCGCTTCCTTCCGCCCAAAACGTGCTTGGGGACAGTATTGTTTCTAAAGACGCCAGAATAGAAATAGTGAAGCAATTCTTCGCAAAATACAAATCCCCTCTGGAACCCTTTGCTGAAGATATCGTTGAAAATGCAGATAAATATAGCCTTGATTACCGTTTACTTCCGGCCATCGCAATGCAGGAGTCAAATCTGTGCCAGAAAATCATCACGGCTCTCACAATTGCTGGGGATTTGGAATATATGGTAAAACCGTAACCAAATTTGACAGCTATCCCGAAGCTATTGACACCATAACCAGAACACTGGCTACAAATTACGTTGGCGGAGGTTTAAACACGCCCGATGAAATAATGAGAAAGTATACCCCCTCAAGCAACGGTTCATGGGCTCACGGCGTAAATTACTTTATGGACATGCTTCAATAACCCTATAGTTTGCCACTTGACAAACCTATAGTTCCCTGATATAATTCCAAACAGATCCTAAGGTATGCCTTTCCAAATGCATACGTTAGGATTTTTTTATGGGAAAAATTTCCATTGTCGCATTAATCTTATCCTTAATTTTGTTGAGCAACATTTCACCTGTTTACGCACAGGAATTCTCTGCCGGTTCTTCTGCCGCCTTACTTAAACCCAGCAATCAAAAAACGTCCGATAGTCGCGTCAGAATTTTGAGAGAATATTTGGAGAAATATAATTCTCCTTTGGTGCCTTATGCCGGGACATTTGTTGAAAATGCCGATAAATACAACCTTGACTGGAAGTTGGTTGCCGCAATTTCAGGGGTTGAGTCAACTTTCGGACGGGAAATTCCCAATGACTCCTACAATGGATGGGGATGGGGGATTTATGGCGACAATATGATCCGTTTTTCTTCTTGGACAGAAGGTATTCAGACAATTTCCGAAGGATTGAGAACAAAGTACATGAATCAATGGGGAGCAAAAGACGTCTATCAAATCGGAAAACTTTACGCAGCTTCTCCGACGTGGGCACAAAGAGTGGAATATTTTATGAATTCGATTGAGGATTATAAAAATTTGAGCCTTGCAAACCTACCTATTTCGCTATAAATTGTGTTATAATAATTTTCGATCCAAACACTTGGGTCGGTGGCGGAACTGGCATACGCGCATGGTTTAGGACCATGTCCTGAAAGGGATGGAGGTTCAACTCCTCTCCGACCCACCAAGTTAAACTAAAATATGAACATTAATACAACGGCGCTACAAAAAGAAGAAAACGGAACAATTAAGTTAACCATCACTATTCCTAATGTCCAGGTAAAAAAAGCTTGGGAAGAAGTAATTTTGGCCATTGTAGAAAATGCGGAAATTCAGGGCTTCAGGAAAGGTAAGGCTCCCAGAAAATTAGTTGAAGAAAAAGCCGATAAAGAAAAAGTCAGAGAAGAAGTCTTGAGAAAACTTTTACCGGCGGCTTACACCGAAGCTATAAAAACTCAAGGAATAAGGCCAATTATCAATCCCAAAATCCACGTTGAGAAATTAGAAGATCCAACGACCAACAAAGATTGGCAATTTATTGCTTTGACTTGTGAAGCTCCGGAAATTAAGCTTGGAAAATACAAAGAAAATATCCAGAAAATTACCGCCAAAAGTAAAATTGCTATCCCTGGAAAAGAAGTTGTACCGGCCAAATTTGAAGAGATTGTCAAAGCCTTGCTGGACAGCGTTACCGGACAGATACCGGCAATTCTGGTTGACAACGAAACGGACAGGCTTTTGTCCCAGACTCTGGAGGATGTCAAGAAATTGGGTTTAACTTTGGATCAATACTTGTCTTCAACCGGCAAAAATCCGCAAATTTTAAGAGAGGAATATAGAAAAAAGGCAGAAAATGATATCAAGCTGGAATTTACGCTTTTGAAGATTGCGGAAGAAGAAAAAATCACCGTTGAAGACAAAGAAGTCGAAGAAGCCATCAAAGCCAGCAAGAGTGAAGACGAAAGAAAGAACTTGGAAGCCAACCGCTATCTCTTGGCCAGTATCCTACGACAACAGAAAACGCTTGATTTCCTCAAGAATTTGTGATAAGGTGAAGGGCAATGAAAACAGCCAAAAACAAGACTAAAAAGCAGGTAGAAAAGAACTCCTACGAACAAATTGGAGATAATGCCGCTCCTAAAACCGCAGACTCCCTAAAAAGTCTTTTGAATTGGGAAGAAATGTTGGGATTATCTAGTTCCGCCGAAGAAAAGCAGCAATATACCGGAGATCTTCAGCCGGGAGAAGAAGTAAACTTCAAAGAACTTCACGGAAAGAAAAGCAAAGCAGAAGCCGGTATTGATTATTCAAGAGAAATAATTCATGCCGGAGAAAGAACCATCAGCCGCACGAACAGAGAAATTGAAATGCAACTGAAGGAAATAATGATTGAAATCAAGAAATTGACTGACGGTTCTAAGGAGTTGCAGGTACAGTTCAGAGAAGTTGCGGTTGAACAGTACGTTGCAGCGCCCGGAGAATATCATAAAAACTTTTTCTCTTGGCTTCTTTCAATAATTAGAGCTGCCAGAGCCAAGATTGAAGATTCCAACGCTTGGCTTTCGGCTTTGCACAATAAGAGGGATGCGAAAAAATACGGTGCAATGGCCAAGAAACACGGCTCTTCTTTCACATTGAATAACGAACGCACCGTTGCCACCCAAGTCGGTTGAGGTCGCAACCGAAATGCCCGATAGAGGCATTGAGGTCGCAACCGAAATGCCCGGTAGAGGTACTGAAGGCGCAGCTGAAGTCCTCGAGAGGGGAATAAGCCCCAAATCAAATTGTTATTCCCATATTATTCTGTTAAAATATTGTCTATTGGACTCATAGCTCAGTTGGTTAGAGCGTCACATTGACATTGTGAAGGTCAGAGGTTCGACTCCTCTTGGGTCCACAGATATACAAACATATTTTCAACTGATAAGATAGTCTTATGGATCAAACGAAAATCAAAGATCATAGGCAAATTGGACAAGAACAAGACTTATTCGTCCTGTCTGACCTCGTCGGGTCTGGACTGCCGTTATTCACTCCCAAAGGAACTATCTTAAGAAAATTAATTGAAGATTACATGTTTAATTTACTTTCCAAATATGGTTACGAACATGTCTGGATTCCACACATTGCAAAAAAGGAGCTTTATGAAAAGTCCGGACATTTGGAAAAATTCGGCCAAGATATGTTTCCAGTAATGAAAACCAAGGGTCGTGAATATGTTCTTAAGGCAATGAATTGTCCTCACCACATCCAAATTTTTGCCAGAAAACCAATGAGTTATAGAGATATGCCTCAAAGGTACGCCGAGACAACTACCGTATACCGCTCCGAACAATCGGGAGAATTGGGCGGATTAACAAGAGTTCTTTCTATTACTCAAGATGATGCTCACGTATTCTGCACTAGAGATCAAGTCAAGATGGAATTCAAAAAAGCAATCGAAGTTAATAAGGAAATGCTCAAGGATTTTGGTTTCAGCAAATACTGGATCCGTCTTTCCATGTGGGATCCAAAACATAAGGAAAAATATTTAGGAGACGAAAAAGACTGGGAAGATAATCAGAGCTTAATGAAAAAGCTTTTAGTAGAGACCAAAACGCCATTTAAGGAAGTTGAGGGGGAAGCTGCGTTCTATGGACCAAAAATGGACTTAATGGTAGTTGATTCGCACGGAAGAGAATGGCAACTGTCAACAATTCAACTCGACTTTAATCTTCCTGAACGCTTTGGCATTACCTACGTTGGAGAAGATGGAAAAGGACATCAGCCCTATATAGTTCATAGAGCAACGTTCGGATCGACGGAAAGATTTCTTGGAGTATGGCTCGAACATATACAGGGAATTATTCCTTTATGGCTGGCACCGGTTCAAGTTATGATTATGCCAATCACTGATGCGCAGGAAGAATTTGCCAAAAAATTAACCGAGGATTTAAGAAAAGAAGGAATACGAGCGGAGCTTGATAACAGACCCGAAAGGCTCCAAGCAAAGATCCGCGATGGCTCTTTACAAAAAGTACCCTATTTAGGTATAATAGGGGGTAGAGAAATCGAAAGTGGCAATATTTCAGTCCGTTTAAGAGATGGAAAAGATTTAGGGTCACTCAAGATTTCTGATTTTTTACAAAAGTTAAAAGAAGAAATTGATAAGAAGATTTAACAAAAAAAGACAGGATACCAGGAAATTTTACCGGATTAACGAACGTATTTTTGCAAGTCTGTTAAGAGTTTTGGACGCAGAAGGAAAACAAATCGGAGTCCTGTCCAGATTCGACGCTTTGCAAAAAGCAAAAGAATTAGGAGTTGATTTGGTAGAAGTGGCGCCGATGGCAAGTCCTCCTGTTGTCAGAATAATCGACTTTAAAAAATATCTATATCAGGAATCGAAAAAGAAAAACGAAGAAAAAAAGAGAAGCAAGGTTTCGGAAACAAAAGAAATTCGGTTGGGTCCTTTCATGAACGATCATGATTTAGGAACAATGATTAGACGAGGAACCGAATTTTTGAAGGACAATGACAAAGTAAGGTTAATCGTCAAATTTATGGGGCGGCAAATTGCCCACCCGGAATTTGGGAAAGATACAATGCAGAAAGTAATTGATGCATTGAAGGATTTTTCCAAACTGGAAAGAGAGCCTCACTTTGAAGGGAAACAATTAATCGCGATTTTATCGCCGGAAAGGAAGAAAACAAATGAAGCATCAGAAGAAACGAATAAAAAACTCGGTGGGAAAAAGATTTAAAGTTACCAAAAACGGTAAGGTAATGTTTTCGCACCAATATAAGTCACACTTGAAGATTAATAAGTCAGGTTCCAGGCTCCGCAGACAGAAAGAACCGGGAATTCTCAAGGGAACATTCGCGCACAAGATTAAGCAATTGTTAGGAAAATAATATGGCACACGTCAAAAGAGGGATGGTATCCCGAAGAAAACATAAAAAATTATTAGGCCTTGCAAAAGGTTATCGTCAAAATAGAAGCAGGAATGTAAAACAGGCCAAAGAAGCCGTTTTGCACGCCGGCGCTTATGCTTTTCATGGCAGAAAAACCAAGAAGAGAACATTTAGAGCTCTTTGGAACATCAGGATTTCGGAAGCGTTGAAGCTGGAAAATATGGCTTACCACAACTTCATATATTTGCTTAAGAAAGAAAATATCGAACTGGATAGGAAAATTTTGGCCAATTTGGTATCGGAAGATCCAACAACTTTCAAATACATTGTTGACTGCGTCAAAACCAAATAACATCTTTCCCCGAGAGCCTCAATATGGTATTCTAATTGTATGGAAGAAGAATTAATGCAGATCAAGAATTCTGCCGTTTCAATGATCATTGATGCGCAGGACCAAAAGGAATTGGAGGAAATAAAGCTTCAATTTTTGGGAAAATCCGGAAAACTAACTTTGACTTTGAAAGAAATTACAAAAGTTCCTTCAGAGAAAAGAGCAGCCGTCGGACAACTGGCTAATGAGGTAAAAAGAATTGTTGAGGAAACGCTGGAAGAAAAAGTATCGGCCTTCAAAACTCAAGTATCAAGTCAAAAAAAACAAAGCGTTGACGTAACTAATCCCGGAATTAAACCAAACGTTGGTCATCTACATCCTATGACGCAAGTCTTATATGAAGTGGTGGATATATTTAAACAAATTGGCTTTCAAGCTGCAGACGGACCGGAAATAGAAACAGATCACTACAATTTCGAAATGTTGAATATCTCAAAAGATCATCCGGCCCGGGATACACAACAGACACTTTATTTAGACACGAGAAATAACAAGAACATGAACGCAGGAGAAACAATTCTTAGAACCCAAACTTCAAATATGCAAATTAGAATTATGGAAAAATCATCTCCACCCTTCAGGGTTATTGTTCCCGGAAAAGTTTTTAGATATGAACAGATAGACGCTTCTCATGGTTTTGAATTCTGGCAATTTGAAGGATTTATGGTAGATAGAAACGTCAGATTTACGGATCTACTCGGCGTACTTGATTATTTTGTCAAAAAATTTTTTGGAAAAGATACGAAAGTCAGATTTACTTCTCATAATTTTCCTTTTACTGAACCGAGTCTTGAAGGCTACATCAGCTGTACCGCCTGCAAAGGAAAGGGTTGCACTTTTTGCAAATTTTCCGGTTGGGTCGAAGTATTGGGAGGTGGAATGATTCATCCCAAAGTACTGGAAAATTTAAAGATTGATTCAAAGACTTATCAGGGCTTTGCTTTTGGTACCGGACTTTCTAGACTGGTTACGCTTCGATATCAGATGGATGACTTAAGATTATTGACTAATCCTGACATGAGAATTTTGGAACAATTTTAATATGTTGGCACCTTTATCTTGGCTTAAAGAATACGTTGACATAACTTTGACTCCCAAAGAATTGGGAGAAAAATTAACAGAGGTGGGCTTGGGTTGTGAAAAAATTATTAAAACCGCTGACGACACGATTTTCGAACTGGAGATAACCCCAAATCGTCCAGACTGTTTATCAATTATCGGAATCGCTCGAGAAATTGCAGCAATTGAAAATAAAAAAATAAAATATCCAATTTTTAAAACAAATCTTAAACCAAAAGCAAAAAATCTTCCGTTTACAATCAAAACCGACCCCAAAATTAATTCCAGATTTACCGGAATTATTTTAACCGACGTTAAAGTAGGGGAGTCTCCAAAATGGCTTAAAGACAGACTGGCAAAAATGAATCAACGGTCAATCAACAACATTGTCGATATTACAAATTATGTCATGTTGGAACTGGGAAATCCTATTCACGCTTTTGATTATGACAAGATAGTGGGAAATATTATGACTGTTTCTCAAACCAAAGGTGGAGAAAAATTTGAAAGTGTTGACGGAATTACATATCGTTTACCAAAAGATGCCGTTGTCATTTCCGACAAAGAAAAAGTAATTGATCTTTGCGGAATTAAAGGCGGTAAAAATTCAGGAACCTATGAAGGGACAAAGACAATTTTCATCAGAGTTCCTGTTGAAATTCCAATTTTAATCAGACGAACTTCTCAAACACTTGGCCTTCGCTCCGATGCTTCAAGTATTTTTGAAAGGGGAGTCAATACCGACGGCACAATTGATACGTTGAAAAGAACGGTCGATTTAATCTTGGAAATCGCGGGCGGAGAAGTTGCCAGCGAATCATACGACATCAGAGAGCAAAATTTTAAACCCTGGAAATTAACCTTAAGAAAAGACAGGTTAACTAAAATTTTAGGAATTGAAATACCGATAAAAAAGACTGTGGATATTTTGGAATCTCTTAGTCTCTCTCCTGTCTTAACAAAAGATGTTATCCAAACTACCATACCAACTTACAGGAATGATTTAAAAATCGAAGAGGATCTAATTGAAGAAGTGGCCAGAATTTACGGATACAATAATTTTCCAAAGACTATGCCGGAGGGCATAATTCCAACTGCTCAAACTCCATATTTCAAAGATTATCGATTGGATGAAAAAGTAAAAAATATTTTAAAGGCTTCGGGATTTTCCGAAATTTACACTTACAGCCTAATCGGAGAAAAAGATTTGCCTGAAGGAATAAATTCACAAGATCTTTTGAGAGTTGATAATCCGGTTAGCCGGGACTTTGAATATTTACGCCCTACCCTTAAGATTAATTTAATAAAAGCCTTCGCTGAAAACAAAGCAAATTTCAAGCAAATTAATCTTTTTGAATTAGGAAAAATATATTCCGGAAAAAATTTGGATGAAGCAAAAGAAATATATTTCTTGTCAGGAATTTCAAATTCAAAATCATTT
>Ga0182027_10008768_pt1 | contig 14653 bp, 14 predicted proteins | sample 712E1DmetaG_FD_121300 | JGI IMG/M metagenome (GOLD analysis project Ga0182027, IMG submission 121300) | Permafrost microbial communities from Stordalen Mire, Sweden - 712E1D metaG (Illumina Assembly) | ecosystem: Environmental > Terrestrial > Soil > Wetlands > Permafrost | place: Sweden... | reverse complement strand
TCAAGCGATGGCCGAGACGATACCGAATGCTATTGAAGGGTCATTTGTCGTTTGGTCCATTGCCGATACAGGCGTTGGAATATCTCCGGAGCAAATCGAAAAGATATTTGAGCCCTTTTATACGACAAAAGAAATCAGCAAGGGGACGGGATTGGGATTATCGATCGTTGCTGGCATAGTCAAAGGGCACAAAGGATTTATCACTGTAGAAAGTATCATAGGGAAAGGAACAACATTCCACGTCTATCTACCTGAAACACAAGGTAGTCAACCGGTACCTGCGATATAGTCCTACTACATCCAAGTAGTTGTATGGGAGCTTGATCGACAATGTGATTGTTCCTTTTTCATTGAGATTTAATTTTTTTAAAAAGAATTACAGGGAGATGCTGTTTCATGCAACAAGTTTACTTCCTATTCCGTATGTCCTTTTATTGTTGAGAGAAGGTGCGAGCGATTATCCCCCCAACCTTTTCGATTAAAGACAAGTCTAAAATAGTATCAGGAAAATTATTAGGAATCGGATGCGCCTTTTAGGATGTTTACTTCTGACGCTTTTTTTAGGGCCTGTCACTGGCTATAGCAACCCGCCCGAGTTTATTAAACAACTCTCCGCTGTTCGTTCTAAGGAACCAATCCAAATTGATGGTGTGCTTTCCGAAACGGTTTGGCAGCGTGCCGGCACGACGGCTTTTTTTCAGCAAGAACCAAACCAAGGCCAACCGGTTTCTGAACTAACGGAAGTATGGGTCGCGTATGATGATGAGGCGTTGTACATTGCTGCACGCATGCATGATGCGCACCCTGATTCCATTATTACCCGACTCGCACGGCGTGATAACGATGCCAGTTCCGATGAATTTGCTGTGGGGATTGATTCATATCACGATAAACGGAATGCTTTCTACTTCATTGTATCAGCAGCCGGCGTATTGCGTGATGGGATTCTCTATAATGATGATTGGAGCGATGGAAGCTGGGATGGAGTTTGGGAAGCAAAGCCAAGAATCACTTCTGACGGTTGGTGTGTTGAAATGAAGATTCCTTTCTCTCAATTGAGATTTGAACAACAAGATCAGTATGTGTGGGGAATCGATTTCGAGCGCGTCATAGCAAGGAAGAAAGAACAATCTTACCTTGTGTACACTCCGCGTAACGAAAGCGGATCGGTTTCCCGTTATCCTGATCTTATCGGTATAGAACATATTACACCCCCAACCCGGTTTGAAGTTACTCCCTATATTACTGAGAGGGCTGAATATGCAAAACATGATGCGGGTGATCCATTTAACACAGGATCAAAATATACTCCATCTGTCGGAGCAGATGTAAAATGGGGTTTAGGCACAAACTTAGTACTTGAAGGGACGATCAATCCGGATTTTGGACAAGTGGAAGTTGATCCTGCCGTCGTAAATTTAAGCGATGTTGAAACGTACTTCAATGAGAAGCGTCCGTTCTTTCTTGAAGGAATGAATATCTTTTCGTTCGGACAGGGAGGCGTGAATAACTACTGGAGTTTTAATTGGTCGTCACCAAGTTTGTTTTACAGCCGGCGCATCGGTCGTTCCCCGCAGCGCTCATTACCGGAATACGATTATGCCGATGCCCCCCTGGGCACGCATATCCTTGGCGCAGCAAAAATCACCGGTAAAGTTATTGATGGTTGGAATATAGGAGTGATTGAAGCTCTGACGAGACGTGAATATACACAACTAGATATTGCCGGCAAACGTTCATCGATTGAAGTTGAACCGATGACATCCTATACTGTGGGGCGTGTTCAACGCGATTTTAACGATGGCCATCAGGGTGCGGGAATACTTGTTACATCCGTCAATAGATTTTTCGATGACGAGGGAATAAAAGCGGATGTCAATAACAATGCTCAAGTTGCTGCTCTCGACGGCTGGACTGCATTTGATGCTGAGAAGGTATATATGGTATCCGGTTGGGCTGCATTCTCAAACATTCAAGGCACGAGCGAACGGATGATAAATCTGCAGCAAAGTTCTTCCCATTATTTTCAACGGCCCGATGCACACTATTTTTCTTTTGATAGTTCTGCAACATCGTTAAACGGGTATGCAGGTCGGTTTACTTTTAATAAGCAAAAAGGCAATATGCTGCTCAATGCTGCACTTGGATTCATCAGCCCGGGGTTTGAATCGGGAGATCTTGGATATTTATCACGCACCGATGTCATCAATTATCATGTGGGCACCGGATACAAGTGGAATGACCCGACAGACTATTATCGTTACATCAACATTTTAGGTTCAGTGTTCGGTACATTCGACTTCGGAGGGGATGCGACGTGTCGGGGTGTCTGGGGGGGAGTGGATTACCAGTTACCTAGTTATGATTACATTGGTTTGTATTATGATTATGGATTTGAATCGTTCAGTGATTTCCACACGCGAGGCGGTCCAAAAATGCTCAATCCTGTGTGCTACGAATGGAATTTCAATTATTCCTCTGACAGCCGGAACAAATATGTTTATGGAGCTTACTGGTATGCATATGAAGGACAAAATGCATTCTATCATAATATTAACTTTTCCATTACGATGCGTCCAGTATCGAGTGTATCAGTATCATTCAGTCCGGGCTATTCTTTCAACAGGGATCATGCACAATGGATTGACAAGTTTGATGATCCGTTGGCTGTGACAACATATGGCAAGCGTTATATCTTTGCTGATTTGATATATAAGGAACTCTCCGCTCAATTACGAATAGATTGGATACTCACACCAACGCTGAGTTTCCAGCTCTTTGCTCAGCCGTTGATTTCATCCGGGAATTATTCCAATTTTAAGGAATTTTTGCGCCCTCGTACATTTGATTTTCGGGAATTCGGCTCGGATGGTTCTACCATCACAAAAAATCTTAATCCTGATGGATCGATTGGAAGTTATGATCTCGATCCTGACGGCAATGGACCAGCTCCGGTAATACCAAATATATCAAATCCAAATTTTAACTTTGTCTCTCTTCGCGGTAATGCGGTATTACGATGGGAATATATGCCGGGTTCAACGCTCTATGTTGTATGGACTCAAAGCCGTTCTGATAATATAACGGACGGGGCATTTAATATGGGGAATTCGTTCGATCGTCTTAGTCTTTCTGCACCTGATAATATTTTTATGATAAAACTGACATACTGGCTTGGGAGGTAGTTGGTTTGTGATGGCCGCTGGCAATGATTCTACTAACCAAGTAACAGTCAAAAAGAGAAAGTTACTTTTTATATTCCTTCAAAGCCCGCTCTGTTGCTTCGAGCATGGCATCAGCATTGACAGGCGATCCTGTTGCATTTTGCATCCATAAATCCGGAGCGATACAGCCGGCTTTCACCATTCTCTCTACTTCTTTGCCGACGCTTCCGGTTTTTTTAATCTGCTCTTCAATTTGGTGCGCTATCAAGTGTCCAATTGGATAATCCGGTAAGTACATATAACTATCAATCATATGTGAATAAATGGCAAGGAGAAGAACATCTTTTTTCCTGAATACCGGAGCATAGTATTTGTTCCAAATACTCTTTGCAATATCGAGCGTGGCGGTTTTCAGTTGAGCAGGCGTCGTTGTCGGATGATCGTACATCCAATGCCATACTTCCATATCCACTAATGCCACACCGGCAATTTCATACACTGCCCAGAAATCATTTAGTGTTTTCAATGCTTCATCTTGGGGGGTGGAAGTTGAAAGTCCGAGTAAATCAAGATCGTGCGCCTGGAAAACAAATGCTATTGCTTCCGTGAAGGCAGTGTTTGGAACACCGTTTAATAAATAATGGTCGATGTCGTTCATCGACAATGTCTGTTCAACATTATGTCCCATTTCATGCACTGCTATATTAAACCCTTTGTAATTCATTCCGTTCTTTTCTACACGTGTCCGTAAGTGCGCATGGGCTGATTTCATTCCCGCACCCATTGCATGACCCGAGCCGCGTGCTGGATCGACCACAATATTGTTAGCAATGTATACCGCTCGCTCTTTCGTGAAGCCAAGTTTTATCAGCATGTTCGGGATGTCGGCTTTATATGCGTCGGCTGTAGGATATCTCTTAGCAACAATTTCATCAAGCTGAGTTTCGGTATATTGTCCGCGCGGCCGGAAACCATCGTACCAGATATCAAACGGCTCCAATGGACGTCCGAGCCGGGATTCTATCACAGATGCAATCTTCGGCACGAGCGGCGAACTTACCACGGCTTCAAGCAGCCCCTTTACGCGTGCTTCTGGAATTTCGCGGTTCTCATCAAACCGGCGGGCTATGAGTGTCGGTGCAGTTGGTGAGTAGGGATCGACTTTTGATGATGCGATAAATGTCTTCAACAGTGTCGCGTAACGCGTATCCGGTTCAGGTGCATTCGTTACGTTAATAGGTGCGTTCATCGGTGTATTAAAATCATTCACTGCTGATGATTTTACTTCGTTCGTAAATGGATTCCAATCCACATTCGGATTGTTAATAGCAATTTCCGGAATTGTCTGAGTCACGATACGTTCCATGACCTGTTGAATCATTTTCTGCTTGGCAAATCCAGTTTGTTTCTCATTGTAATTCGCTTTGAGCTCGTCCCGTAAATTCCAATGTGACAGCAGCCGAAGTTTCGGCGGAAATAACCGCACATCATTCATATCAATAAGATGGTGCATATAGATGTTGTATCCGGAAATATATTGTTCTGCTTCCGAAGAAATTTGCGAGACGTAGAGATTTACATCCGCGGGAATACGTTTAGAAAATTGCTGTGCCAATCGCACTTCTGCCCATTGCCGGCGCGACCATTGTTCGCCTTTCGTCAGGCGTTCATCCAGTGACGTCAATGGGAAATTCAGCAGAACAATAAATGCAAGTTTATTTTGGAAGAAATCATCCGTCACATGCGCACTGGCGGAATAGCCGGCGAATATTTCATCGAACGGATAAATAGTCCCGAGATCGAGGTCGGATTGCTGGCGGAACTCGCGTGTGACTTCTGTGAAATGACCGTTCAGTTGTTCCAGCAAATACTCGAAACGGTTAAACAGTACATCGAGCGTTGTTTGATCGCCGGCGAAATTTGTTCTGATAAAATCTTCAAACACAGGCGCATTGCCATCATCTGTGCGCCAGAAACTGGCCACCTGCCTCAGTCCTTGCCGGATCCGCGGGTGTTGTGCTTCGCCGTATCTCACCATGAGTTCTTTTTCAAGTTTGGCTTGTGAGTCTTTCATCCAAGGAAGAGGTGCAACCTGCGCGTTGACTTGAATGCCCGTGACAAGCGAAAGAAGGAAGACGAATCCAATAAGCAGGGGAATATGTTCGATTGTTGGCATATGAAATTCCTTGGTTCTTTGATACATCCACATAAATATATTGAATGATGATATACACAGATACCCGATGAGTTCGTTTTGGCCGGACTATGATGGAACGTCCATTCCCGGCATTTACACTTCTATCGGTTTGCGTTCTGCACGTAATGTATCAATAGTTTCCACTGCATGGCGCAGGTGTGGAATGAAAATGCTCCCACCGACTATAAGAGCAACATTCAGTGCGTCGTACAATTCCTCGTCTTTCCATCCAGCTTCGATACATTGAATGAGATGATAATCAATGCAATCGTTGCATCGAAGAACAGCTGACGCAACCAAGCCAAGCAGCTCTTTTGTTTTGGTGTCTAATGCGCCGTCTTTGTATGCAGCGCCATCAAGATTTAAAAACCTTTTCATACCAAGGTGATCAATATCAGCAATACGGTCATTCATTGTTGTGCGGTATGCACGAAATTCATCTAGCGATGTTGACATAATGTTTCTTTCGCAGGGTTAGAAAATTTATACAATTCAGAACAGATGTTTTATTTGATTTTATTTGCTTCAAGGTATGGAATGTATTGCCGGTCAATACCGAGAACATGCAAAGAATACCATTTCTCTAAATATTTGAGGAGATCCAGCCGATTATCTTTTGCACCTTCATGTACTTTGAGTGAAAGCTCTAATGTTTTCATAATGAAACCAACATGGTCAAGTACATGCGCCTTAATATCCGGATAATTCACCTGAGCAAGGTATCGTTCTTCGGTTGCAAAGTGAACGTACGCATAATGTATCAATGATGAGATTGCTTCTGAAAACTGGAGGGCATCATATTCGTTCTGTTGTCCTACAAGCAATGAGTTTATGATGTTTAACAGGTTTTGGTGCTGCTCGTCGAGTTCTGTCACTCCGACACTGTATTCATCTTGCCATTCTATTGTTTTGTACATAGTCGACTCCTTGGTTATTAATTGAATCCCTTTGTTTGGAACGACTTTTCTAAATCGCGGTCCGCTCCTAAAATATGAGCGACGTACCAGTCTTTTAAAAAATCTAGCGTCTTGTTCTCGCTATCAGGTTCCTTGTTCTCGACTTCCTGTGCTAATTGAGATAATTGTGCAATAAAGAGTTCATGTTCATTTTGATGCTCTGCAAACTTTGGGTAGTGCGCTTCTTGCATATACCGTTCCTCTGTAGAAAAATGAACCTGCGCGTATTCCATGAATTTATGTAGTGTCAAAATGAAATATTTTCCATCAGGCTCGTACTGTCGCGAATTGAAAAGTTTACTGATAAGATCAAATAGTCCGCGGTGCTGATTATCAATTTCCTTGACGCCAATGTTATATGTGTCTTTCCATTCAATGAATGGCATGCTTGTTATCCTTTCTCGTCCGCTCGTATAAAATGCGGCATGACAAATGGTAGAGGCAGACTGAGTTCAACAAATCCGGAGTAGCGCCCGTTGTCGTACCATGGTGTTTGATAAATAAGTTTCTTCACACCGCGCTTCTCAATCGTATAAGAATTATGTCGTTGTGTTCTGAGAATTTCTTCCAATTGTGAACGTGCCGGTTCTGGATGGCAATTCAACAGGTTTGTACCGATGAGCTTCTCGCCGCCATCTTCTTTAAACGAATCGATTGCTTTGTCATTCATTTCAAGAATAATTCCATCGACGTCGCACACTGTAATAGCGGCGGGGAAAGATTTGATCCACGCATGTTTCATGAATGTGTCCCTTACCACTTCATCTTTTCGCGGAACGAAACTATTTGTTGCACATGTGTCTCGCCATGGTTGGAATAGATTCTCAGAACATCGTCGAGTGTTACCTTGCCGTTTTCAAGATGAATACCTTCGCGTGTCCAGCTTGTGTCCGGAAGAGTATTTAAAAACATCAGCCATCGTTCATGCAATCCTTTGATGATCAAGAGCGTTGAATGTATTTGTCCGTTTTTACAATCTGCAAGCGACGCCCATTGATCTTGATTGTACGGTTTGAGGATCGGTTTTTCTTCGGTGACAATGAGTTTCATTCGAGAGTAGGCATTGATGTTTGCATCTGCAATATGATGCGCGATCTGCCGGATTGTCCACTTCCCTTCACTGGTGGGTGTGTCCAATTGTGCGTCGCTCAGTCCTTTTACCGCTGTTTCTAATTTTGCAGGAAGTTGTTGAATCTTTTGTATACAATCATTTCGTTCTGATGTCGTAAGCATGATGTTCCTCCATTATGGTCGAAAGAGTCCTTTGTGATTTGCACTTAGCAATCCTGCATGATAAGAACGTTTATCAACAGGAGAAAGTTGCCGTACCATTGCCGGTGTCAGTATTTTATACGTGCGATTTTTGTCCAGTCCTTCGGCAATTGCGTCCATCGCGGTATCATTCACCAGCCAGTGAAGTTTATTAAATCGATTGAGGTTTAACGGTGCAGTATAACCGACAAGTGTTTTTTCTTTTGCGATGTTATAGTATGATTCAAAATACGACATAATCAGTTCACGCAGTCCGCGGTATATAGGTTCACGAAACCGCAATCCTGAAAAATTGGATTTTGCTACAGCTCCCCAATGATTCTTTTGGTGGAACACTGCGAGAATATGGTCGTCGTCCCGTCTATTCGGCAGCATATCAACAAGCAATGGCGGATACCCGAGCATGCGTAAAGCCGCTGCTGCAAAGACAGCACCGTCGTAACAATGGGCTTTTCGATCCTGCAAAACGCTCCGTGGACACCGGTAGCGTTCTTCGTCGCTGTAAGGAAGTGAGTCGAGAAATTCCTGAATTTTGAATGGTGATATAAGTGTTGCAAAAATTCGTAACTCTGTCTTTGAGAGATCCATTGCTCAGTGATTTATTGGTTGTTTCATGATGTGTACGAAATATTTTTTGTAAGAATAAAGTAAATGAGACTTAAGTCAAAGGCAAGAAAGAAAGTTAAAACAACCTGTTGATAAGAATTGGAATGAGGAAATATGCCCAGCTCATTCCGGCAAACGTAAGTCCGGCAAGAGCAACCACGGCCCAAAATACCATCATCAGTTCTCCGTCTTTTTTCCTGGCATTCTTCACCGCAAGATAGATTGCAAGACAGCCGATGAGCAATGCAAGTGTGGAGAGAATTCCGAAGACGATGAGAAGTAATTTGTCTGGCATGGTATAATCAATATATCAAAAGGAGATTGCGAATGCAAAATAGAAAGCAGGTACAATGAGCGGTACAAAAAAATCGTCATTACGTACGAGATGACGGTTCTGAAATAATTTATTGAACGTTAGTCTTTAGTCCACGATTTTTTCCTGTGGATTTAAAGTCTTTGATCGATTCTACTGCCAATTTCTCGCCATTCATAGTCCCGATAATTTCAACTTTGATATTGTTTTCCTTTGTTGTAGCCTTTAAATATTCTCTCGCTTTCCTATCGCCCAAACTATCGAACTTATAAAATTTACCACCCGTCACAAGACCGTAGCCCGCTGCACTGCAAGTTTCGTCGAGCGCACAATCCTTTGTATGCCTTGCAGCTTTGGCATCTGATTTCTTTACATCATCCGATACCATTCTTTTGCCGCAGTTTTGATCAACCAAATAACCAGCCATCGAGCGGGACTTGTTGCGCAATCCCTTCGAGTCTGTTTTATCCTGTGCAAAGATAAAGAGACTGGACAATATCATCACGAGAATAACTGCCAATAATTTCTTCATACAAAGCTCCATTACTTAAATGGGAAAAACTTATGAGAGTAGTTGTTTCAACTTTATCAAGAATTCCTTCGGAGTTATAAATCCAATGATGCGAGATTCACTCGCTTCCGTTCCATCTGCTCGTATGAATATAACCGTCGGGACTCCGGAGATATTGAACTTCTTCCGCAATGCTTCAGATTCCGGTGAATCGAAATGTGTCATGTCCACTTTTATTTTTTTGAAGTCTTTTGTGGTATGAATAACTTCTTCATCTGTCCACGTATTGCGATCAAGTTCCAAACACGGGATGCACCAATCGGCATAAAAATCAATTATCATAGGTGTTCCGCTCTCTTTCGCTTTCAGGAGATCTGCATCAGAATATGTTTCCCATGTCATACCGTTATTTCGCAGATTGTTGGCGAAGAGTAACCCTGCGGCAAATGCAAATATTCCGAACATCCATTGAATTCGTTTTAGTGCCGGCTTGTCTTTTCCGGATTTATCAATGAAGCTGAGATAGATGCCGCCAGCGACAAGCGTCATTGGAACAACATATATGGCAAGCTTTGGTGTTACAGCGAGCGATAGATAAAATAGCGCCGCACCAACGAGAATAACCCCAAAGATATGTTCCACCCATACTAACCACGAACCGGAGCGCGGAATCTTTTTGAGGAGTCCGGAGAATGTAGCGAGAATCAAATAGGGAAATCCAAGTCCGAGCGCCAGTGTGAAGAACGTCCAGAAACCGAACGATACACTTCTTTTTGTCGCAACGAATGTAAGCAATGCAATAACCGGCGGACCCACGCAGGGTGCGGCAAATATTCCTACGACGAGCCCCGATAAATAAATTGCAATGAACCCGCTGCCGGATGTTCCGCCTAATTTACTTGTCAGCCAAAAAGGCATTTGTATTTGATACAAGCCGAATGAACTCAGTGCCAGCCCGAACAATAAAACTGCAATACTGCCAAGCACCCATGGACTTTGGAGCCAGCTTCCAAATAATCCGCCGCCAAGCGCTGCCATAACGCCGAGCACGCTGTACATGGTCGCGATACCAATTACATACAGAAGAGCTTTGAAGAACACGCGCGGAAATTTTGTTTCTGCTTGTGAGCCGAAGAGCGAGACCGTCACAGACAACATCGGATAGACACACGGCGTAAGATTGAGTGCGAGACCGATAAGAAAGAGTGCGAAGAAAGTCAACAGCGAACCCTTGGCTTCGAACATTGCTGCTATATCATTTTTTGTTTCAGTGTGAACAGCTTCCAACGGTTTGTATTTGGCAAAAAGGTCTTGATTCAGAAGTGTGACCGCTTCACCGGTCCCTATGATTTGAATGGGGATAATCAAATCAATTGTAGAAGGAGCTAAGCATATTTGATTATTGCACGCCTGAACAATGACAGTTCCTTTGAGGGTATCGATTCCAAGATTCAGGTTATGAGAAATCTTCAGAGAGGCAAAGATCGTGGTTGTTCCCTCATACACGTCAATCGGCTGATCTGCAAAAGAGAGCGAAACAAGATTGCCTTTCGGATATTGCACATCGGCAAGTATGATTCCTTCCTGAGATTGGAGTTCGAATGTTGTGCCAATAAGATAGTCAAAAGTTGGCGAATGCGAGTTGACATGCCATCCCTCGCTGATTTTCAATTGCAGAGCAATCTGAAGTGTACTCCCGGCTTGTATTTTATCTGCGGAGAGGATCGCTCGTGCGGTTACTTGCTGCGCTGTTGATGATGGTTGTGCGATGAGCGCCGATGCAACAGAGAGAACTGAAATAAGTATGAAAAGGAAATGTTTCATAGCTGTTTCTGCCTGTTGTTCAAATTTATAAAATCGGTAGTCTTCCATGAAACATTACACCTCTGCCACCATGATGCTATTTGAGTAATACTTTAATTTTCTGCTCGAGCATTCCTTTTGTCAGCATCCCAACTTGACGCTCAACAACGTTTCCCTTTTTGTCCACGATGAAAGTTGTCGGAATACCTTCAATGCCGCCGTATTGTTGCACGACTTCGGCGGTTCCAAGCACAATAGGATAACTTATTTTATTCTTGTCTACAAATGGTTTTACTTTCTCCCAGCCATCTTCATCGAGTGCGATGCCCACGATTTCAAATCCTTTTGACTTATAGGTATCGTATACTTTGATAAAATCTGGAATCTCAGCACGGCAGGGCGGGCACCAAGTAGCCCAGAAATTGACAACAACCACTTTACCCTTCAATTTGGAAAGTTCGACAATTTTGCCGTCGAAGGACTTCAGTGAAAAATTTGGGGCTTTCTGAGGTTGGATGGATTGTGCATGGGTGAGTGCACATAAAAACAAAATAGGAAGTATTAAAGCAATGAATCTTCGTGTCATAAATACCTTTCTTGAATTCTCTGTTCATAATATCTGTTTACATCTAAACGAGTGAAAGAAGGAAATCGTTTCATTTCACGCGCCTTTTATATAATAATAGGAATATTTCGATAGAATTGATAATTGAGATTCGGTGAGATGTATCCATCGCCTTATTATTGTCACCGGATCACTTGTTCCATATCGCTTTTATTTGCTTTTCTGCTAAATATCGTCAATATTTTTATTATTAATGAATAAACCTCTTTATATCATCGGCATTGAAGGCGGCGGAACAAAAACTACGGCTGTGCTCTGTGCATTGGATGGTCTCATTCTTACCGAGGCGCAAGGCGGTCCGTCAAACTTTCACATTGTAGGCATTGAAAAAACCGCAAATACACTTCTCGACTTAATCCAAACATGCTGTCATTCTGTTGGATGCAACGTTCCGCAAATCGGTGCAGTGGTGGCGGGCTTGGCGGGAGCCGGCCGCGTTCTTGATCAACAGCACATACTGGACAGGTTGTTGGAAGTCGCCCGCACAAGAAATGTGAGTTTAGAAAAAGTTTCAATCGAAAGCGATGCACGGATTGCATTGGAAGGTGCATTCAGCGGCAAGCCCGGCATTGTCGTTATTGCGGGAACCGGATCGATCGTGTTTGGGAAAGATGAACATGAGAGAGTATATCGTGCGGGTGGATGGGGAAGATTAATCGGCGATGAAGGAAGCGGTTACGCGATTGGTCGGGAATCGTTCCGTGCTGTGGCAAAAATGCTCGATGGCCATGGCGGCAAAACAAAATTGGTAAAATTATTTAATGAAAAATTCGGACTTGGATCTCAAGATACCATCATCGAAGCAATTTACAGCGAGAACTATGATTTAGCTTCTGTTGTACCGGCGGTGATGGAGGCGGCATCGAAAGGCGATCCGGTTGCAAAGAAAATTTTTATTCGTGCGTGTTCCGATCTCGTCGACGTGATTGAGACAGTCCTGATGAAGATGAAGAAAGGAAAGAAAAGTGTTCCAAAGCGCTCGCTGGCCTTTGTCGGCAGTTTGCTGATGCATGATAATTTTTACTCTCGTAAGATTCGTTCCGCTATCAAACGAGAAGTGCCGCTTGTATCTATTCGCAACGCTGAATCATCCCCTGTCGTTGGGGCAGCATTGATGGCTATTCGATCATTACATGAAGAGCGTGGTGACAAAATATTTTAATCCATTAAACGGGAATAGTAAGTGAGCATCACCATTCGTCCATGGCATCAAGACGATCTTGAGGTCGTGCGGTTCATTCTCTGGGAAACATGGAAGGAATCGTATTCGAGTTTCATTCCCGTTGATGATTTATTGGATTATTTTAATAAACAGTGCACTTCAAAAATACTTTCAGAGCAGTATAGCGATACAAAAGTGACAGGCTTTGTTGCTGAGTACGATGAAGTTATTGCTGGATATGAAAAGACATATTATAATAAAGATGAAAATCGTCTGTATGTACACCAGCTATATATTCTTTCTGTTTATCAAAATCTCGGGCTGGGTAAAAAGTTGATGAAATCAGCGGCAGAGCTGGCTCAATCGATGGGGCTTGATAAAATCTGGCTTGGTGTCATGGTTAAAAATGAATCGGCAGTCTCATGGTATAAAAAAATGGGATATGAAGTAGTAGAGAATGCCCCCTTCACGATGGGCAAGACCACAGTCGACCATTTTATTGGATTTGTTCCGGTCGAAAGAATCCTGGCCGGCGAAAAATAAAATAGAAAGTGTTTCTCCGTTATAATTCTTCAGATCGATCTTCTCTGTTCATGTGATCCTTCGGTAATGAAGGTGTTTCCTCTTATGAGTGACCAAGCTCAAATCACCAAGGCAATATGCGATTTGCAGACTGGCCTGCTGTTAGCAAAGATCTTCCTTAACGAAGAAAGCTCGTAATCCTCGTTGCCCCTTTTTCAGTCATGGTTCCCTCATCGCAGTAAGGAAGTAGAGCGTCTATCATTAACCGTTTTTCGATGTTTTGTGACGTATACTCCTTTCTACCAAAAAGGATTAACTACTTTTTCATCCTTTAGGACTATTCCCGGTTATTAAACTTATCCATATGCTTTTAGGAGAGAATTATTAACTCTTAAATGGCAGGGTTGGGTAATATCCCGCCTCTTTTGAGAAAAAAGAAACGTAAACCATAAATTCAATAAACCCATCAGTAAGAGGAACATTATGAAAAACAAAATAACCACCTTCGCTATTATTGGTTGTATGGCAGGATTATTTTTAGCGGGTTGCGACAAAACATCAGAACAGAAAGTTGAAGGAGCCAAGCAGGAAATAAAAGAGGCGAAAGCCGATTACGCCGCAGAATGGCAAAAATTTAAAACCGAATCTGAAGCACAAATCAAGATTAATGATGACAAGATCGATGAACTCAAGGCAAAAATGGATAAGGCTGGTACCAAGGCGAAAGCGAAGTACAAAAAAACAGTGGTGGAGTTAAAGGAAAAAAATCACGCCCTCAAGGAGAAGTTAGAAGATTATAAGGACGAGGGAGAAACCAAATGGCAGGAGTTCAAGACGAACTTCAGCCGTGATTTGGATGCGGTTGGAACAACAATATCGGATTTATTTAAAGATAAAGATTAGCAGCAATGAAAACGTTTTTCAATTGATGAGGGAACGACCCTAAGCCTGTTGTTCTCTTGTCAACATGTTGACATGAGGCACCGGAGCTGAAATTACATCGGCGAAGTATGGATAATATGGAAAAGAATACATTGAAAACACTATGCATCTTAATTGTATCGCTGTTGTGTTCAGTATTTGTTCAAGCGCAAAATAAACCTGTGTTTGAAAAAAAGATATCACTAAATCAAAATACCTGGTCGAGCCGGCAGATATCAGAAAATGAGATTAATCGTTTTTCTGATTTAGTTTTCCATCCTAATGAAACATCATTCCCGTACTCTGTCAACAGTTCTCTCATGGATACTATTCCCTCCCGGTTGAATAAACTGGACAAGCTCAAGGAATCTCTTAAGGATACGAACGAGGTAAGGAAAGACACTCCAATTCCGGATGCGAAAAAGGAACGTACTAAGGAAACCGATGTAAAGGCGAATGTTGTCCCCACGGATACGACCTACAAGCAAATTCTCGTCCAGGATTCGTCTGCGCACATTTACAACGAGTACCGGGGTTTGCTCAGTGATGACCCACTCTATAACACAAAGGCACCATTGTGGCAACCGATTATAAAGGTCTT
>Ga0182027_10008767_pt1 | contig 14655 bp, 15 predicted proteins | sample 712E1DmetaG_FD_121300 | JGI IMG/M metagenome (GOLD analysis project Ga0182027, IMG submission 121300) | Permafrost microbial communities from Stordalen Mire, Sweden - 712E1D metaG (Illumina Assembly) | ecosystem: Environmental > Terrestrial > Soil > Wetlands > Permafrost | place: Sweden... | reverse complement strand
TGCTCGCGGAAACCACCGGCATTCTACGAAGAATCAGTAACTTAGGGGCCTAATTTCAATGGGAGAGCCAGGCGGAACGATGCAGGGAGTGCGTGCAAGTGATTGAAAACAAGTTGGCTCCCCGAGTGCGACATTGCAGGAAATGGAAACCGGTGTACACGACAAGAGAGTCTGTAAGTTGCTGATTTAAAAACCACCTCGGTAAAATCGGTGACGTGGAAACAAGCTCATGCGCGGGCCGACGATTCTCCGTTTCGATCTACGGCTTGGGGAGCAAGCGATGCATCGCACGATGCAGTTCGCTCCCCGGAGAGGAACCCTCTTCTATGGAAAACTGAGAATTCTGTAGGAGAATGCTTCAGGGCATAGGCCTCGGTAACCCGGCCGGCGGTCGGATTTACTTCACGGCCCCACCGCCAGGAGATGCGTCCTTTCCGTCGGGAATCTCCAGGAGGCGTTGTACCAGTTCTCGTACGCTCGGCCATTCCTCCTTTGAAAGGTAGGATCGATAATGCATTCCCTGCGCCCTTTGCTGAGAAGGAGATAGCCCGATAATATTCATTGCAATTTCGTAAACCTTCTTGAGATCGCAGAGCTCTGAATCTAGCATCTGAATTCTCGCGCTCTTCGAATCACTGATCGATTCTTCTCTTAAAGAACGTTGGAATGAGGTTGGATCTTTTCCGCCGTAAGGGCCTGACATGATGCACCTCCTTAAGGTTCATTTGCGGTAGTCGTTGACGAATATAGCACGGCGAAGGGGGAATGCTGAGTTCACCTCTCCATCTCGACCAGCGGCCAGTGGCACCTCAACTTCGGGGATCGCCCGTAAGGCATGAGGGTCACGCTGGATGCGTTAAAGCCAGCAGGACCCGCCGCGTCCCACACAGCCGCGTTGATGTTATGATCGCGTGTATGGTTTTCACCGCCCCCCCGCCAAACGGCCCCGGGCTACGGGCGTGGTCCATCTTCTCCGTGCTCCTCGGCAACGTATTGGAGATGAGTTTCGAGCAGGAGTTCGAAGGCAGTCCGGACGGCTGGTGGCGGGTGAAGTTCTACAAAACGGAGCCCAGCAAGGCGACGGTAGTGCGCGTCCCCGCGAAGGAACTCGACACCTTCTCGGACGACGAGATCAGCAGCCTTCGCTCCCAGCGCGGAAAGAACGCAACGCCGCAGCGGGGAGCGGAACGCACAGGACCGCGGACCATTCGGATGAAGGTGGACCTGCTCGCGATGGAAGAACCAGGCAAATACGTATCGGACGTCACCTTCGAAAGGCGCCGTGGAAAAATCGTGCGGCGACTCCAGATCCGAAAGCGGAGGCCTGGCGAACGTCCACCCATGATACAGTGAGCGACCTGCCGAGCACGTTGCCATTCCCGAGTCGCGTCGGGACGACGGATGCTGGAGCGGGACGGCGCGTGCTCTGGCGTGGTAAACTCGGACTGGTCGGTTGAGGGCTGAGTCGTGCCGTGGACGCCCGGTGTTCTGCGTTCGCGGTCGTTAGCCTCATAATCTGGATCGAGACTGCGCGTCGTCGAGTGGCTGCTCAGCGCAGCCGCATCACTAAAGCGACGGGGAGTGACAGTTGATCCGAATCGCCAATATTTGAGTTGCGAAGGGCGCGGTATCTACAGGATTTGAAATGTATCTGCAAGCAAATCGTATTCGAGTCGGACATTTAATTGAATTTGAGGGCCAGCCCTGCAAAGTCCTTGAGTCAATACACAAGACTCCCGGCAACCTGAGGGCGTTCGTGCAAGTGAAGTTGCGCAATCTTCGCACCGGCGTCCAGTTCGAGACGCGGCTTCGGGCTGTCGAAGACATCAAGCGAGTGTCGATGGATGAGCGTGCCATGGAGTTCCTTTACGCCGAAGGCGATACCTATCACTTCATGGAATCTCAAACGTACGAGCAGATCGGGGTACATAAAGATGTTCTGGGTGATATGGCGCCGTGGCTGAAGGAAAACACCACATATCAGATTGAGTACTTTGATGGCAGCATTGTCGGCGTGGAATTCCCTCCGGCAGTCGATCTTGAGGTGAGAGAGACGACGCCGGGCCTCCGGGGCGCAACCGCGACTAACTCACCGAAGCCCGCATTGCTAGAGAACGGCGTGACTATCAACGTCCCTCCGTTCATCGAAGTTGGCGAAAAGGTGCGCGTCAATCCTGAAACTGGCGAGTACTTAGAACGCGTCAAGGGCTAGAGTTGCGGACCTAAGCCCACGCCCGATCTTCAGCAATTCAACTCCGACTCAAAACCCGCGTGACGGGAACGTAGCAAAACGTCGCCTCCATCTTCGGCGTCCGAATATAGTCTTGACAGCCGACGGAGGTTCTCGGCTTCGCGGTCAAAGAACGCATTCTTCAGCGAACGGTATCGTCGGGGCGAAGATGCACCCCCTTTTCTGATAACAGAAAACGCATCTAGATAGACTCGCCTCGTGCCCCAGCGAAACAGTTCTTGGCTTTCGCACGAAAGGCCGTATCTCGCAGCCATATTCCGCACCGAGTCCGCGCTGACACCAACGTCCCTCCAATGGAAATCGCGATCAACGATTCGAGTCGCCTCAAGTAGCCATCTCAAAGCTGGTGCTCGGTTCAAGATAGCAAACAGGCGGGGGTACGCTCCTAGATTCGAATGGTGAAGGAACGCGCTGCCACCATCCTTCAGGACTCGCGGCAACTGCGCTATGTAGGCCTCTATCGTCGGAGGATCTACCAGAGGCAAAGCGTCGAAGCTGAATACAAAATCGACGGATTCGTCGTCGACCATATCGAGGGACGTGCCATCATTGCAATGCAGTAGAATCTGTGGACACCCCTGAAACCGTTCACGGCAAGCCTCGATGCACTTCCGCGAAAGGTCAATAAGCACTAAATGGGCGCATCTGTCCTTTAGAAAGTAGCTCCACCGCCCGTAGCCACAACCAATCTCCAGAACCGTTCCGGCTGGCAAAAACCGATGTATGCGAGGAAGAATAGTGCCATACCACTGAATCGAAACGTCGCCCCAACTCCTCGACCACTCGTCGCCTCGATGCTCCCAAGAATACTCTCCGTCCCAGTATTTCATGTTCTCCGCGATTGTCGGCATAGTATCATCTCAATGTTCACTCAGAGACTGCTGCATCTGCGTCTCATTCGAAATTCGACACCCAGTGACAGACTTGCTGTGAACGGCAAGCACTCACGAAAGCGGTTATGGCCGCCTGGCCCGAACAAGCACGACCTCAAGGAATGAGCGAAATCCTTCCGTCCAGTTCTCCCAGGAAACGGGGAACGGATCGTGGCGTTCAAAACGCCCGCCGGCGAGTTCCGTCGTGATGCATCGAACGAACGGTAATAACTCAGCCGGTCCCACCACGGTATTCGGGAGTCCGAGAATGTGGGCGTGCTGGAGTTTGTCAGCTGCAATGATACGCGTCCCACTAGCATATTGATCAGCGATAACGCCACTGCCATAGGGGCTAGACGAAGCAGCCGTCCAGCACCAAAGAAGATCACAGGACTGGAGACGCCGGTTCAGGGTCTCTGATTCCAAAAACGTGTATTCGAATCGGAAGCAGTCCGCATATTCCCGCCTAAGGGACTCCAGCTCTGCGAGAACGCCGCGAGACTCCAGTCTCCACGGACTTGTTATGAGTTCCAAGAACCACCGGTTCCTCCGGACCTCAGGCAGCAAAGCTCCTGCAATTTCAGCAAATTGGCGCTCGAACTTCAGGAAGCCGTTTGTACCAACCACGGGGCGTGTCTGCGGCAACTTGAATTCCATCCGCAAAGAGGCCCGGTCTTCAAGTCGATTTGGCACCCATGCTGGATGCGGAAAAATACCGACGGGCTTCGAAATTGGTCCAATCATGCCGGGACACATTGCAACAAAACCTTGGAGAACGTCAGAGAACCGGCCAGCGCCGTCGGAGTGAGCGAAGAGGACTATGGGGACGGTGCAGGCCGAGGCCAGTGAACTGACCTCGCCATCGGAGAACAGTTCATCGTGGTGATGGAGCAAAACGAGATCTGCATCGGAGCTCTGCGCCCACCCGCTGGAGTTCTCGATGTGGATGCCAGCACGCCGCGCCTGCTTCTGTAAATTGTCGGCAAACAGTGCAATCCCACAGTCGTGACCTCGAGTCTTGCTTATCTGAAGAACTTTCATGGGGTCCCGGCTCCTGTCACGCTTGCATCATATTGCAGCATCTTAGACAAGCATCGAACGGCCCAAGTCGAGTGTGATGTAGGCGAAAGGCGCGGTAGGAAGGACCATCCCAAATATCCGCGAGCTTCTGCTTGAGAACATTCCCCATCTTGTACTCCAGGCAGGGAATAACATTGCCTTCTGGATCAATCCTGAGGTTCTCATAGATATACGTACACCCTTTATAAAACCGATGCGTGAGAGGCATGGAAAACCATGCATTCAAGGCCTCTCCATCTGGGTTCCTTACAGGATACACAGTTGTCTTGAACTGCCGACGATCGGCCAATTCTTGAGCACTGCGGAGGGACGCGAAGGCTAAACTCGCATCGAACCTGACAGTGTACCGTCGCTCGCTAAGTAACTGGAAGCTGAGTTCATCCACACCGAAATCCATCGCGAGTTGTGCCATGTCAAAAGGTACAGATTCGTTGCCCGGCTGAAGAACGCAATTGATGGTTATTAGGGGACGATCACCTCCTGCCGCGCGCCGTGAGTCTAATAGGTGACCCAATCCCGCTACGCATTTATCAAAGGCATGTGGTTTCCCCCGCAGGCGATTGTGGATCTCCCGCGGGCCGTCGAGCGAGACGAACACACTATCACAGCGTGATTCAGCTACCGTGTGGGCCACAGACTTATCACAGAGCATCATGTTGGAATCAAAACACCAGTGCAGTTTAGACCTGCCCAGCGCACGGAATATCTCCGGTGCATCGCGGCGCACTAGTACTTCGCCGCCTGAAAGGGCAATCGCCTCAACTCCACTATCCTCGCATTGGGGGATGACCCGTTCGATGATGTCGGCGGTCGACATCTCGCGAAAGTTGGGCACTGGCCGCAAAAAGACGCTTGGCGCCACTGCGGTGGGCATCACCAGAGAGTCAGATGAGCGCCAGTCGCTATTGAAGGACAAGCAGAAGTCGCAACGAAGGTTGCAGCGATACGTCAGGAGTAGCAAAACGTGGCTAATCGGCACTATGATCTCCCTCGATGGAATTGCTGTCAACGTGAATAGCAACCGCACGTCCCTCGTGATCGCGGACCGTCATGTCGCATGCCATAGGTGTCACGGATATGACTCGGTCCACGCAGAAAGCATGTAGATCACTGTCGGGTTCAACGGTACCAAAGTCGATCAGCTCAGTGATCGGTAATCGCGTTGGCTGAGAGAAGTTTCGGGGTTCGGGTTTCGCGCAGATGTAGTGGTTCAGCCGGCTTTGCGCAGTAATCCTGATTTCGGTCTCCAATGTAGCCGACCGAGGTATATTGACGTTCAAGAACTCGACACGCGGCGGCAGGCCGCGACGCAATGTCGAACAGATTATCCGTCGGACAACAGTGATGGGCACCTCCCATTCCTCAATACAATATGGTTTCGCAAATAGGACCGAGTCCTCCGGTCCCAGGCTGACGGCGAGGGAGGGGATGCCAAAGCCGGCTGCCTCTATGGCTGCGCCAACGGTTCCGCTGATGAGGTTGGTCGCACCAAGGTTCTCGCCGTTGTTGATGCCGCTTACGCACAGTGTCGGCCACCTGCTGCATACCTCAAGTACCGCGTGAGCCACAGCCTGCGCAGGGGAGCCGCTGACGGCGTGGTAATGCGTCGTCGAATGACCGAGGCCTTTCACTTGCGTTTCGATAATACCTTGATCTTCGGTCCGCGGAAATGATCGCCCCATTGCCGTCTGCGGCAGCTTCGGAGCTACGAGCACAACTTCGCCGATGGTCGAAGCAGCTTCTGCCGCGGCTCTGAGGCCGGGAGAATCGACCCCGTCGTCATTCGTAATGAGAATCAACGGACGCATCGCACGGACGCGGGCAGGCGTCCCCCTGATTATAATCAGATATTGTACACGAAGTGGCGGATCTCCGGATCTCCTAGCGCCCTCCGTGAAGGTTGCATGCGGCTGGAGCGCCCCCGACGGTCACGAAGGCTGAGCGAAGTGGAACGAGTCCTTGTGGCAACCCGCGTGGCACGGTAGAATATTTCTCGGACCTTTAGCTAAATTTTCCCTCGCATCGACGCATCGCGCTGTCGCGGAAAAGCGGGGCTGGGAGCTCAGAAAGTGAAGTCCTGTGGATCTTGCGTATTCGTCGGCGGGCCCATCCAGAATGCGCTCGGAGGAGATGGGTGTTTTCATGGTCCAACACGTTCTACTGTTGAGTTGGTCATCGCGAGCTTGACGCTCGACGGCCACGCAGTGCTCTCCGCACATATCCACGAGAACTTTGGAGAGATGGATGTTAGCGGAAAGTCTCAACAGGTATGCCTTCGAGACTTCGGCTGGATGAAACAGTGCGACCTGTTCATTGCAGTCCTCCCGCTCGACGAATCCCAGAACGTCATCCATTCAAGTGGGACCGCGATCGAATTGGGCTGGGCCTCCGCTCTTGGGAAGCCGGTCGTTCTGGTCTGCCACCCAGCACCGAAGTACAGCCATTTGATATTGGGTTTGCACGCAGTCACCTGCACAATTGCTCTCGACATCAATCGTAGCGACCTCGGAGAGGCTGTCCGTGAAGCGGTAGCACTGCTGCTCACTTCCCGGGCGACGCAACCGCGGATCGATCAGCCCAATTCGGCTCCTCAGATCTTTTCCTGATCGCCGAGGGGATAGCGCGCCTGAAGCATTCTATTCAGTGGATAGTACCACCTCGGTACCGCATAGCCCTCCTTATCAACACAACGGGCGCACAAACCGACGGAACTCAGCGCGCCCACTCGGTGAGCCTGCCGCAGCTCGCGGAGTCGCTCGCCAGACCAGATCTCCGCCAGAGATTGTTGTCGGAGATCACCTAACACGTACTTCGCGTCATGGTCGAAGCAGCAGGGAACAACGCGGCCGTCCCAAAGAATCGTCACTGATGTCCACGGCTTATCGCACACGAGTCGATCTACCTGTGGCTCAGGCAGAACCCGGAGAGCGTTGATCCGATGATCCTGCCCGTCCCAACTGACGTAAGACTTAACTTTCACCACATCCACTCCTGGGACGACCCGCCATCTCGATAACCAATCGCCCACTTCGTGATCGTTGAGTGTTTGGCGAACGAATTGCATTATTAGACGGGGCACGTTGGATTGCCGCTCTTGGCGATAGCGTATCAAATATCTTACCTTGCGTTCCGCCTCATCGACATCCTGAGCAGCCTTGCCGCGGACGGCAAGATTCGTCGCGGCACTCACGCCGTCGAGCGAAATAACAAGCTCCTCAAGTCCGCTGTCAACCACATCGCGCGCGCGCTTTTCAGTCAAGAGAGCAGCATTGGTCGACAAAATACATCGGAGATGTTGCCGGTTGGCGAAACGGATAAACTCACCGACTTTCGGGTGAACTAAAGAATCTCCAAAATGATGCAAGAACACTTTGGACGAACAGGACGAGATCTCTGTGACAGTTCGTTGGAACAGTTCCTCATCCATGTAACCCAAAACACGGCTCATGCCTTCCGTTCTCGGGCACATTACACACGTCATGGGGCAGTGATTCGTCAATTCAATCTGGAACACCTCAGGTTCCCCAGGCGTTGCCAAACTCTGGCGATTATACAAGAACTGATTTAGCTCTGAATTCGCTTTCCTTCTGAAGTATCGAACGACCGACGAAAAGAGTGACACATTCCGGCGCGTCAATTCCATATGCCCTCGCAACGAAGCTCCTCGATTGCGTCGATCACAGATTCGACAGATATCTCCAGAAGCCCAGGATCTGGTAGCTCACTGTAATTGTCCCCAGTTCTACCTGTCCACAGGGTTCTGTGCTGCGGATTTCCAGGCGGCGGTCCCCACCATGCTGGTGGGACCGGACCGAACAGAGTTATCGCTGGGCGACGGAAGGTCGTCGCAAGGTGGGAGACGCCGGTGTCCGTGGAGAGAACCAGGCGTGCGCCAGCAACCAAATGGGCAAGCCGCATAATATCGGTCTTCGTGGACCAGTTCACGTCCCAGGGGAGAGTGGCCACCTCACATACCTGCCGTACTCGCGGAAGTTCACTGTCACAGCCGGTAAGGGCGATGCGATGTCCCGTCGATAGAAGATACCTTATGACGTTTGCCCAGCGGTCAACTGGCCACAAGCGAGACGGACTGCCGGCACCAACGTGGACAACAGTGAAACCGGAACTGTCGACCTTTGTTGGCAGTTCCGCGTAGATGTCCTTATCTTGGACATCCACACCCACGGTGGAGAGAAGGCGTCGCCATCGAGTCAGAATGTGATCAGAGAACTCAAGGTCTGGATAGTTGCTTGTGGTCTCAAGGCCGACGTATCTGTAGCTCACGACGAGGCGCGGCGCGAAAGTGCGGACGATCTGAACAAGTTCCGGGCCTGGTGTCCGAAGGGACACCAAGGTGTCAACTTCTTCAACGCTTCTGAGTACGTTGCCTAGAAGCACACTATCAATGCCTTGGTGCTTTGACGGATCGGGCACTGCGGCGCAGGCGTGATCGGGTTGGGCGACCTCGGAAAGAATCTGATCTGCCGTGCTGAAATGTAATGCTAGTGGCACAAGCCACGATGGACAAGTAACTACTAATTTATGAAGCGGAAAGCGCTTCCTTAGCCCGCGCAAGGCTGGTTGGACGGTAAGGAGATCGCCGAGGCCATGATGCCGAAGCACCAGCAGTGTCGGTTTGGTTGCTTTTGGGGCCAAGAGAAGGCAGACTCCACTGCGTAAGACAGGAACAGAGCCGCACTATTTAGGGCGCGGGATCGGAGCCAGGAGTGCCTGCTTGACCAGCTGAGCAACCTGGGCGGCTCCCTTTTGGCCTAGACCGGATATCGACGGATCGAGCACGCCTTGCGGTGGTGCCGTGCATAGTGTAGACCTGATCGTAGCCAAAACGTCGGCGGCCGACTCCGTTGAACGCGCTGCATCGCTGATTGACTGGTAGATGTAGCCCAATGCCGCATCTTCGCCTTGTGGTCGAAGGCCGGCAACTGCTTCCATCGTCATTACGCTCGCGGGCCACCTCATAATTGGCGCCCCTGGCCACGAGTAGATCTGAGCGTTGAGGATCTGGCTGAGATTCTGCGGTGGTAGGAGGAGTGATGGCAGTTTGAGCGATATCGCCTGCAGGATGGTAGTGCTACCCGGCGAGGTTATGAGGAGGTCTGCATTCTTTAGCAAAGCCTCGAAGTCGTACGGTGTTTGTGGCCCGATGGCAGAGCAGCCGGGTAGCAATGACTCGACCCGGCGGCAGACATCGGCAGGCAAATTCCCGCAGACTCCGGAGATCTCACGCCCGGATGCCTTTAACTCAGCAATCAAAGGATAGAGAATGAGCAGCAGATAGGCATCGACTGTATCGCCTACCAGATGGCTATGTAGGCCACCAAGATTGATTACGATGCCATGTCCTCCGGAGCGGTGAGCCGAGGCCGGCACGATTGGATCGATCCAGTGGACACGCCGGTTCTTCAGGGGGCTGGAGACTGGCAGGCGATCTGCTGGGAATTTCTGTGCGCAGTAATACGCAACACTCTCGCGGTGGGGCACCTCCTCGTCGTTGGCCCAGAGGTACGGCAAGCTGTCTACGTAGATGACTGGGACACCGAGAGCGCCGATTTGGTTCGCTGCAGCAGGATCATTGATCACGATGGCGACATCAGCGCGCTCGGGTGAGCCGTGTCCGAAGCTGTGCCGGGACCCGAGGAGGGCGGTAGCTATATGGTTAATATCGGCACTGCCGTAGAGCAGGACACTACATGCATCCAATTCGTCTATGATTAAGCGGAACTTGCCTAAGCTCCCCCATCCGAAATCGCAAATTGCAGCAAGCAGAGTGTATTCGGTCTTAGCAGTCATCGATACCTCGTGTATACTTGATGCCGGACCTACGCGGCAAAGTGGCGCCACACGTTCAGTACGGCCTGGCTCGTTAGGCGCGCTTCCTCCAACGAGAGATGCGGCCCAGACTCAATTTCGATCAACCTCGGATGATTTGCAGCAGCAACTGGGCACTCCTGCGTCCCACGAAAAGCACCGTGCTGCTTGAGGTAATCGGAAAGCCACGGGATGCTGTACAGTGGGCGATGGGGAACCCGGCAACTGACGTTCTCGGCGCCGATAGCATCCACGACTTTCTGACGCAGTTGGATGCTGTCAGTCGGCAGCAATATAGGGCATTTGAAGTATACGCTACCACCCCAGCGCGGTTCGGGCACGACCGTCAATGAACTATCCCGTAAGGCGTCGATGTAGTAGCGGCCGGCCTGTTGACGAGCACAGACCTCTTCATCTAACCGGCCCAACCCGTCTAGTGCGACGATGGATGAAAACTCCGTAAGCCTATAGCTGAAGCCTATGGAAATGTAGTCGTCCCATCCAGGGCCCTTGCCGTAATTCGACATCCTCCTGACCCGCTCATATCCGTCCTCCGTATGGCACAAGACCATACCACCTTCGCCGCAGGCGATGTGTTTCCTGACGGAGAACGCGTATGTAGCGTAATCGCCGAATGTTCCTACCTTCTTCCCGTCAGCCGACGCGCCGAGCGCTTGGGCACAGTCCTCAATCAGAAGCAGCCCATTCCTACTGCAAATCTCACGGAGGACCGGCAGATTTGAGGGGTAACCCCAGAAATGTACGGGCAGGATTGCTTTAGTCCGGGGACCAATCAAGGCCTCGACCCGTTCGGTATCCAATGTTAAGCTCTCAGGCTCCGCATCGCAGATCACCGGAATTCCGCCATTTTGAACGACTGCTATGGCCGCTGCCACGAAGCAGAATGCAGGCACGATGACCTCATCTCCGGGTCCAATTCCTGCCGCTGTGACAGCAAGATGCAGGGCACTGGTGCCGGAGTTCACCGCAACTGCCCGATGGCTGAGGCCATGATATTCCGCAAACGCAGCTTCCAATTGATGTGCCCACGGGCCGTTATAATAATCCGACAGCTTCCCACCGTCGAGCAGATCCAAAACTCGTTCACGCGCAAGCTCCGAAACGTGAATGTCCGCTTCGATTGGCTTCGGCCGAATCGGCCTGCCGCCGCGGATCGCAAGTTCCTTTGCGGGTGCGGCTTGGAAATCACTTATCTGCGACATCGAGAACCCCTTATCTAGAATTGCCATAGAGCTACTGTCTCCGATTCAGCAACGCAATCGCTATACCCCGCGGCCGCGGTCGAACAGCCCCGGCAAACCTTCGGTCCAGCACCGCGAAAATGCTCGACATGGCGCTTAAAATCATCGGAATCCAATAACCACCCATCCTGAATTCTCAATTGTACGCCGCCACCGGACTGCTCCGAATCCCGATGCGGTAGCAGGCTACATCCATACCCTCGGCCCGCCTTAGCGTCGAGGTATATTACGTCCCCGACGAGGTTACATCGCGGGGGAGTGGGCCGCGGTGTGATCCCGAACCCAAAGAACGAACTGCGCTCCTGCCCCGTTTCCCCATAGAAGCGCTTTCCCATTGGCACAATCGCGACCCCAGGATCAGCATGATAGATTGGTTCGCAGACAGTGCGGACATGATCCGGGTCCGAGTACTCAATGGCACGTTCAAGCTTGATGGCTGACAGTTCCCATTGTTGAACTTCGAGAGCGGTGAGTTCGCTTTGCAGCAGAGGCATTTCTCTGTAGTTATGCGGTCCGACAACGGTATTTACGCGGGTGAGTACGCCGTACTGTCGCGCCAGCTTAAGGCCAACCACGCACTTTTCGAACAAACCAGGCGCCTTGCGATAGAAATCATGGGTTGCAGCCGATGCGCCGTCAATACTTACGATGACTTGGGCCAAGCCGGCAGCAGACAACTCTTCAATCCTCCTGGGCAGGAGGCTGCCATTCGTGATGATCGACATCTTCATGCCAGCATCGGATCCGGCACGAACGAGGGCGACGACATCTTTGTGAAGCAGAGGCTCGCCACCAGTAAAGCGGACGAATTCAAGCGCTGCTTGTCGCGCTTTTGGCAACAGATCGTGAAATTCCCGAAGGCTGAAACGGTAGGTATCGCGCGACATCGCATAGCCACACATGAAGCAGCCGGCGTCACACGCCTCCAGAATTCTAATGAACAAGTAACGCTTTCTCGCGCTCTCCATAGTGGCCCCGTAAGATACTTCTACGTCGCTGCCAAAGGACAGCGTGGCGTTCCGGAATTGAGCAACTCTGTTCCGAATACGCGAACGCCTAACGTTTGCCAGGATTTGGAAGACGTGCAAGGGCGATTGCTGCAGCTACTGCCACGTTCACGCTTTCGACCCCCTCGCGCCCAGCCGGGATTCTCACCAACACATCCGAGAACTTCTTTGTTCGCTGCCGAAGTCCTTCGCCTTCTGCCCCAAGAACGAGCACATTCTTTTCGCCGAACTCGACCTCATTGATTGTCTGCTCGCCTCGCTCATCCAGTCCGTAAACCGAAAACCCCAGATCCTTTAGAGTATCCAAACTTCGGGCAAGGTTTGTGACTTTGAAGATCCGCACGTACTCCGCACCGCCAGAAGCCACGCGTACTACACTCGTCGTAACATCGGCGGAACGATTCTTGAGCAACAGGACCGCGTCTGCCCCGAAGAAAGCGGCGTTACGCAATATGGCCGCCAGATTCTGCGGATTCGACACTTGGTCAAGCGCCAGCACAATTCGAGCGTCCGCAAGACTGTCGAGGTCCTGTTCTGTGTAGACTGTCCGAGCTTCGGCAACAGCAAAGACGCCCTGATGGCGGAACTGCCGCTCTTCGCTGGTGAAGCGCGCGAGGTGCAGGAACTCGTCCATCGGGAGGACTATCGGAGTAATGCCAGCGGCGACGGACAGCTCGGTGATCTCGTTTATGACGGCATCCTTCCCGGGGAGCACAACCACCTTCCGAACAGCTTTCGGACGCGTCCGCAATACCGCGCGGACCGAATGCTTCCCGAAAATTCGTTCCAACCTGGAGTTCTCAGACCGCGAATGTGGCGCGGCTGCTTGAACACCTCGATGTTGCCGATGATGACGTAACGCCATTTGATAACCAGAAAGCGCTTCGGTGAACGGCACGAAGCACCGCCCGACCCGAAAATCTCCCAATCACACGCTCAACCGAATAGAACTTGTTTGCAAAACAAGACGTAAGTGGTTGTACAGAAACGTAGTTTAGCACGGTTCAGCACGGGCCCCCCAGCACGGGCAACGCGTCTTCCGTTACACTCGACAAATGCTCCTCTGCTCTGTCCGCGGTTGTCGAATGCCGTTGGTGCGCGAGGGGCGGCGGCTGCTCTGTGAGCGAGGACACTCCTTCGACATCGCACGGAGCGGGTACATCAATCTTCTGCAGCCACAAGACCGTCGCTCAAAGCACCCCGGCGACGCGGCAACTGTTGTCGCTGCTCGCCGCCGACTACATGACCGAGGTGTGACCGCGCCACTGTTACGTGCAATCGCAGAGTTCGCACCTACCACGAGGGGCGACGTAGTTCTTGACGTCGGCTGTGGGGACGGCTTCTACCTCGCCAATCTCGGTCGTCAGACCGGGTTTGATGCCCACGGTGTTGACATCTCGATTGCAGCCGTAGATGCTGCTAGCAGGCGCTACCCCGAATGCGAGTGGGTTGTGGCCAATGCAGACCGATCCATACCTTACGCAAACGCGCGCTTCTCCCTGCTGTTATCGATCACGGGTCGCATGAATTCGAAGGAGTTCCGGCGCGTACTTCGGGACGATGGCCGGCTGCTCGTCGGTGTTTCTGGCCCCGATGATCTTATTGAAATGCGCCGTACGAGGCACGACCGCGTCTCACGGACCGTCGATGAGTTTGCACGCGAGTTCACCCTTGGCAGAAGACACAGAGTCACCACGGTAGCGCACCTCGATGCCGGGGCCATGAACGACATCATGCTTTCGGTCTATCGACCAAGCCGAACGCAGCCAGCGCAAGGTTCGCAAGTGACCTTTAGCCTCGATCTTCTTCTGTTTCGTCCTGTGTGAGCTTGCGGTCAATCAGAACTCTCGCGTCTTACGCCGCCGTCGTTTTCGCATTGATCGTGACCACCTGGGGCCTTTGCCTGTCTCTGGCGGTAGTTCGTTCCGGGCCGCACGGCGATTCGCGCCACCTCGTTGAGGCGGGTTTCAAGGTTTTCCATAAGCGTTCAGTAGATGAAGGAGCGGTCGTCGGTCGTGGGCATCGGCACGGGCCACCCGAACAGGCAGACGTGGTCGTAAGCCCAAATCTTGATGGCCGGAAGGCCGAGGCGGTTGACGTTCACGAACTCCCGCAGCCACGGCCAGGTGCCGTAATAGAGGCCCATCAGGTAGCGGCAGTGGACTTGGTCCCAGGCGAGTTCCCTCCACGGGTACGCGGCGCACCGGCTGGTCTGGTCGAGGTTGTGGTTGATTCCCGGATATTGGTAGCCCTCGATCAGGAACGTGTCAAAACCGGAGCCCGCGCGCGTGGTCCATTGCGACGGGAGGTTGATGTACCGCAGCAGCTTGCAGTTGTCCGGGTCGTTCACGTCC
>Ga0182027_10008765_pt1 | contig 14657 bp, 11 predicted proteins | sample 712E1DmetaG_FD_121300 | JGI IMG/M metagenome (GOLD analysis project Ga0182027, IMG submission 121300) | Permafrost microbial communities from Stordalen Mire, Sweden - 712E1D metaG (Illumina Assembly) | ecosystem: Environmental > Terrestrial > Soil > Wetlands > Permafrost | place: Sweden... | reverse complement strand
ATTCGCATTAATTGTTTGCCAGCAATAAAATTCAAAAATGAACCTGGTGTGAATATCAATTGGAAGGGTTTCATAATAATAATATTGCATAACCAGATTTGATGATATTCTGAACCGGGGAATTGTATCGGATTGATTGCTGATGTCGATGAGTATATCTGCTCCATGTGTGTTCGTCTTTAGTCCTGTTGATGGGTCCAGAATTTCTTGATTATCAAATTCTGCATTAACATTGTCAGGAGTGACGGCAGGAAAAATTTTCTGTTGATCCGATTCATATTCTGCACCATCGGCTGTAGCAATATGAAGCTGGTAGGAATGTCCGTTTTGCCCGGTAAACTGTAATGAATCAGACACATAATCTCCATTGATCCTTTCTTTGAATTTGAAGGAATTGCCCAGGTCATCGGTTACGTACATACTGGCACCATTAACCGGTGTCCCTTTTTCGCTCGAATTGAATGGCACCGGGTAGGAGAGAATAATATGATATGCCTCTGTTTTGTCTGTTACCATACCATCGACTGCCAGAACCTTCTGTGCCGCGTTAACATGAGGATCATAGACTTTGGAACAGGAAGTCATTAGACAGGTTATTAATGTCAATATTAAAATTACTGTTCTCAAACTTTATTTAATGATATCTGATCGTTCTATATAATACTTTTCGTGCCATTACCTGTAAAGATCCAGAATGCAGGAATATCATGATGTTTGCCGTCTGGTCTATCTATAAGGCAGCCATCAGGTTCAGGAGGCATGATATAAGGTGTTTTTATTAATACAGGCTGCGAGTTTACCAGGTTTCTGAAATCAACAACATACTCAGAATAACTGACAGAAGAAGCTTCGAAAAAACCAATGGCTTTTTTCATTGGGTCAGTTATACATTTAATGTTCCCAATTAGTTGAGCGGAGACAGGATCGAATAATTTCCCTTCAGACAGCATCTGTTCATTGAGGCTCTTGTAATATAAATAAGTTTCGTTATTAAGGGTATACAGGTCCAAAAAAAGAAGACGGTGGTGAACATCAGCGAATCTGGAAGCATCTACTTCCGCGCTGGCAGTCGTATCCTCCATATTTATCTTAGCTACGTAATACGGTGCATAAACGGTAGGATTATCATCCAGAAAACCGGCCTGATGTTTCTTTACAGAGGCAGAATTTAAAAAATACTCCCCGCCTGTAAGGTTAAAATCAGAATTGATATTTTCAGTCATCCAACAATAATTTACAAAAAGGTACCCGACTTTATTAAAATCATCGATCATTATCCATTTCTGATCATAATATTGAATTACCACATTTAATGTAATCCTGAACCGGGGAAGTGTATCGGAGTGATTGGAGATGTCCATGAGGATATCTGCTCCATGTGTGTTCACCTTTAGTCCGGAATAACTATTCAGAACTACTTCATTATCATACTCAGCATAAACATTGTCAGGATCTACCTTCGGGAAAATACGCTGTGGATCCGATTCATATTCTGTACCATCCTCAGTAACGATATGAAGCCGGTAAATGTGTCCGGGTTGGCCCGTAAATTGCAATGAGTCTGAAACGTAATCTCCTTTGTCCCTTTCATTGAATTTGAAAGAGTTACCCATATCGTCTGTTACATATACATTTGCGCCAATAGAGGGAGTGCCTTTTTCGCTCGAATTGAATGGCTTTGCATAAGTGAGAACGATATGATATGCATCGGTCTTGGTTGTAATTATGCCATCCACCACCAAAACATTTTGAGACGTGTCAATGTGAGGGTCATATACTTTGGAACAGGAAGTCATTAAACCGGTTATTATTATCAATATTGTAATTGTTGGTTTCAAGTTAAATAAAATAAAATGACTATCGGTATTCAATAATAAACTATTTTAAATGATTAAATATCAATCATATAATCATATGAACTCACCCCAACCCCTCTCTGCTTCGCAAAGAGGGGCAAAAAAGGATCTCCCCCTTCTTTTGCCTGCAAGAGAAGGGGGCCGGGGGGATGAGTACATGCATAATAAAAGCATTTCTCAGATTATTATTACTTATTCCTGATACTCATTTTAAATAATTTCAGTATCGGAATTAACCCAAATAAATTCATTGATATTGGCTGCGCCGGGCTCCGCTTCGCTTCGGTTCTTCGTTTACCCCGGTCCGCCAGCAGGCGGATTGTGGTGAATAAATTGATTTTCAAGCGATTTAAAATGTTGCTTTTATGATTAGCTCTATTCATATTAAATTTTATCAGATTATTCTATAAATAACTTTTAGGTATTTCCTGTAGAAATCCAGAATGCAGGAACATTATGATGTTTACTGCCTGGTATATCTATCAGGCAGCCATCAGGTTCAGGAGGCAAAATACATGGCGTTTTTATTAATACAGGCTGAGAGTTTACCAGATTCCTCAGATCAACAATATATTCAGAATAGCTGACAGAGGATGCTTCGAAAAAACCGATAGTTTTTTTCTCAGGATCGGTTATACATTTAATGTTTCCGTTAAGCTGAGAGGCGACAGGATCAAATATTCTCCCTTCTGACTGTATCTGTCCATACAGGCTCTTATAGTATAAATATGTCTCCCTATTGAGGGTGTACTGGCTCAAATAAAGAATGCGGTGGTGAATTAAGTAGGTATTATGCCAATTGCCTGAATATGCTATTGCGGTAGTATCATCCATATTGATTTTAGAATAATATTCTATTGCAATAACGTTATTGTTATCATCCAAAAAACCGGCCGGGTGGTTTTTTATTGAGGCAGAGTTTGATAAATAATCCTCGTCTGTAATGTTAAAATTGGAATTGATATTAACTGTCTGCCAGCAATAATATTGCAATAAGAGAAAATGGTCCCAATCCAATTGAAAATTGCCTTGATTATAATATTGAAGTACCAGATTTGAAACAATCCTGAACCTGGGCACTGTATCGGACTGATTACGGATGTCCATGAATATACTTGCTCCATGTGTGCTAACCTTTAATCCGGTAACACCATTCAGAATTACTTGATTATCAAACTTTGCGTAGGCATTGTCAGGACTGACCTCCGGAAACATTCGCTGTAGATCCGATTCATATTCTGTACCATCAGTCGTAAGAATATGAAGGCGGTAAGTATGTCCCGGCTGACCGGTAAACTGCAACGAGTCAGAAACGTAATCCCCTTTGCCTCTTTCATTGAATTTGAAGGAATTGCCATGGTCGTCAGTTACATACACATTTGCACCAAGAGAAGGAGTGTTTTTTTCGCTCGAATTGAATTGACTGGCATAGGTGAGAACTATATGATAAGCATCTATTTGATTTGTTATCCTGCCATCTATCACCAATACCTTTTCTGCAGAGTCAATATGAGGATCATAGACTTTGGAACAGGAAATCAATAGGCCGGAAATTATCATAAATATCGTACTGGCCGGTTTCATGTTAAAAGGTAAAACTGTATGTCAGCATAGGAAGTGGACGACCGATTATATACAACATATATGTATCATATTGCCTGTATTCATTTGAGACCATGTGGGCTCCTTTTTGATAATAAACCGAATATGCATTTTTTCTGCCATACAGGTTAATAATGGAAAATGTCCAGCTGCCTTTCCATTTTCTTCTGATCTTCAATGATTCATCCAGCGTCATCGAGACATCGAGCCTGTGATAGTCCGGCAACCTGTATTTATTACGGTCGGAATAATAAAGCAGTTGGTAACCCTGGTAATCGAATTTCAATTCAGGCAAAGTAACCGGACGTCCGGTACTGTAAGTGAAGGTGCCATTAAAGCGCCACCGTTTGGAAATATGATAATTTGCATTCAGAATAAGGTTATTTGGTCTGTCGAAGTTCGACGGGAAAATCTGATTATCATTTATCTTATCCTCGGTGAAAACCCCGTGTGACTGTTGCAACGACCGCGAAAAAGTGTAACTGGCCCAGCCTGTCAACCTTCCGGTGTTTTTCTTTACGTACAGCTCAACTCCATAATTATAGCCTCTGACATTTGTCAGATCTGCCTCAAGGTACGGATTCAGCAGAAGGTCCGCTCCATTTTTATACTCAATAGCATTTGTAAGGCTCTTATAATAAACTTCTAAAGAAGTTTCGTACATGTTATTCTTGAAATTTTTAAAATATCCGACTGCAAAATGGTCACAAGTTAAAGGTTTGAGGTTAGGTGAACTTAGTTTCCAGACATCAGTCGGAGCCATAACTGCAGTGTTTGAAACCAGGTTGACATATTGGTGTATCCTGTTATAACTCAGCTTCACCGAGCTATTGTTTGAAAGGGTGATACGCAGGGAAACCCTTGGTTCCAATCCCGAATAACGGCAGATCGATTTATTATTGCCATACATTAATGAATCAATCACACTTCCGCGGGATCTTGGCAAATCTGGCTGGTAGATATAGATTTTATTGGGTCCCAGGTATGTGTATAATGAATATCGCACACCTACATCGATCGCAAGTTTTGGAGATAATGTAATGTTATCGGTTAAATAAATTGCGCTTTCCAGAGCTTTTTCAGAAAGCATTTGGACAGGATTTATTATTGTTGAGTCACTTAGTCCGGTTAATTTGCCAGGCTGGATGTTGTAAAGAGCTGCATTAATTCCAAAATCGATTGAATGATTCCCATTTGGAAGCCATGAAAAATTCCACTTTGTATTTTTATAAAGCACGCCCGAGTTAATCCTGTAGGCTTCCCATAATCTTGAAGTGTCGGATTCAGAAACCTGGAAACGATAATCGCTTATCCCCGCTGTGAGGTTGAAAAAGAACTGGTTGGTAAATGTGTGTTTCCATCTAAGGGACCCTAATAGATTAGTATACTTATAATCAGTAGTTTTAGCGAATCCAAATCTGTCATTACTGATATAACCGAAAAGGTCGATTTTATTTCTGTCATTTACATTGAAGGATAATAAAGCGTCAGCGTCATAAAAATGAGCGGAACTATTCATTAAATCAATATCAGGTATTGAGTGGAGGAGCCAGTTTGAATAAGAGCTTCTTGCGCCGATTAACAGATTAATTTTATTATCGACCAGTGGAGTTTCAAGATAAAGAGAACTGTTAATAATGCCAATTCCTCCCTTCACTGTTGTTTTGTCCGGATTGGTGGGACCCAGTTGTATATCCATTACCGATGAAGCGCGTTCTCCGTACTTTGCAGAAATTCCTGCTTTCAACAAGGTTACATTTGAAACGCCATCTGAGTTGACTACCGAGATAAGACCGAATAAATGTGATAAATTAAATATGGGTACATCTTCGATAAGAACGAGGTTTTGATCTGCGCTACCTCCCCGGACATTAAATCCGGTGCCGAATTCCCCGATAGTCTGAACTCCGGGCATCAGGGTAATACTCCTGATGATATCTTTCCCACCAATTGAAACAGGAAGCTCTTTTATTCCCTTTACATCGATTTTAACAATGCTCATCTGTGTTCCGGAAACATTTGATTCAGCCCGTTCAGAATAAATTACCACTTCGCCAAGCTTAATGGCTCTTTCATACAATTTGAAATTTATTGAGCCATCGCTTAACAATTTAATTTTCTGCCGTGTATCATCATATCCCATAAAAGAAATCCTGATGGAATGTTCACCTACAGGGGCCCGCAGAAGATAATCACCATTTTTATCAGTATTTGCTCCGAGCTTTAAATTATCAATAAAGATTGTTGCACCTGCCAATGGTTTTCCATCCTTGCCATCGAGTATTTTCCCGTGAAATGTTGCCCTGGTATATCTCCCGTAATCATCCGGATTGCCAACTATCAGTAAATCAGAGTTATCTTGCTGTATCTGAGGTTTGACAGGTGGTTTGACAGGAATAAATAAATACAACACAGAATCGATTGTAACCAAAGATAATTCTGATGTCGTCTGAATTTTTGACAGGGTTTCTCTAAAGGATAACCCCAGAATGGAAGCCGGGAAAGTTTTATTTCGGAACCATTCGGGTTTGTAAAAAAACTGTACAGGATACTTGTTCTCCAGAAGAGGTATCAACTGATCAATTGACAATATATTCCCCTGATTGGAGGTTTGAGAAACTCCCGGTTTAGTAAATGAAAGAAAAATAAATCCTGTAACAATTACTTGTATTGCCGACCTGATGAATCTTTTCACATACCTTTATTTATTCTGATTTATTGAGACTATTCAATTTTACTAAATATTTTCTAAATATATTTTAACCCGCTGAATATTTGACTCTTCACGGTCACTTTATCCAGCATTTTCATGTTAACTTCAACACCAATACCTGGTTTTGTTGGGACATCCATTGTTCCGTCGGGATTCACAACAAACTCCGGCTCAACAATATCTTCTTTATAATATCGCTTGCTTGCAGAAATATCTCCGGGCAGAGTAAAATTTGGTAAGGAAGCCAGCGCTACATTTCCGGCCCGCCCGATACCGGATTCCAGCATACCACCATGCCAGACAGGTATATTCATCGAAGCACAATAATCATGAATTAATTTTGATTCGGTGAATCCGCCAACCCGCCCGGGTTTGATATTGATTATCCTGCAGCTGTCCAGCTCAATGGCTGCACGTGTATCATCAAGAGAATGAATGCTTTCATCCAGACAAATTGGCGTTTTTAATTCACGCTGAAGTTTTGAATGATCGAAAATATCCTCATATCCGAGAGGCTGTTCAATCAGGATGAGTTTATAATCATCCATCTTTTTAAAGAGGCTGATATCATCGAGAGTATAAGCCGAGTTTGCATCAACCTGCAGAAGAAGTCCTGGAAATTCTTTGCGGAGAGCTGCCACAAACTGAATATCATTTCCAGGAGCTATTTTTATTTTTATTCGTTTATAACCTTCTCCAAGATGAGTTTCAACCTTCTTTATCAGGGCTTTTTCTGAAGACTGAATTCCAATACTTACGCCAACATCCACTTTCTTTCTTGTTCCACCTAACATTTTGGAAAGGGATATTTTTTTTGCCTTGGCAAAAGCGTCCCACAATGCAGCTTCAAGACCTGCTTTTGCCATCATATGTCCCCTTACACGTGCATAAAGGGATATAGCCTCATCTATACCGGATATCTCTTTTCCAAGTATTGAGGGTATTAAAAAATCTTTCAGGATATGCCAGGCTGTGGGCACTGTTTCATATGAATAATAAGGAGTACCCTCGGCAACGCTCTCCCCCCAGCCTGTTACACCTCCGGTGTCTACTCTGACAATAATATGTTCTTCATCATATTCCGTGCCCATGGATGTCACAAATGGACTTACGAGGTCCATCTTAATATGTCTGAGTTCAATACGGTCGATTAGCATGCTAATGTTTTTAAGTGAAATTACTATATTATAAAATTAAACTTTTTTTTGTAAAATAGCGAATACAAATGCAGGTCGCTGGAAATGTGTGAATCATGTAACTTTTTTCAATAATTTTGTAGTGAAGTAAGGAATTCAAGTACTTAATATTGTGGTTTGTAATGTTTTCCTTTACGAAGCTATTGAAATCATATAACAATTTAATAAAGAAAATTTTATGGATAAGAATGCTAACCGTATCACTTTACAGAATATTGCCCGGAAGGCAATGATTGCAAGAGGGTTGGAGCCTGATTTCTCGTCGGCTGTGTTTGCCGAATTATCGAAAATAACCTCTCCGGCCGTTTATAAACCTTCTTTGGCAAAGGATCTTCGGGATAAGTTATGGTGCTCGATCGATAATACTGATTCACTTGATCTTGATCAGTTATCCTATGCTGAACAGCTGGCTGATAATAAAGTAAGGGTATTTGTTGCAATAGCTGATGTGGATTCACTTGTGTCTTCGAAATCAGGTATTGATAATCATGCAAGTAAGAATACAACATCTGTGTATACAGTAGCCCGGACATTTCCCATGCTTCCGGAAAAATTATCAACCGATCTTACTTCGCTGAGCTTTAATACTGACCGTTGTGCTATTGTAGTTGAAATGGTCGTGGGTGATGATGGTTCAGTTGAACAATCCGATATTTATCCTGCAATTGTACACAATCGTGCAAAACTCAACTATATGAGCCTTGGTTCCTGGCTCGAAGGAACCGGCCCAATTCCGGAAGAAATTAGCAGGGTCGCAGGATTAGCTGATAATATTAAACTGCAGGACAATATAGCACAGAAAATGAAAGAGTTGCGTTATGAGCATGGGGCCTTAAATCTTGAAACGATTGAAGCCGTCCCGGTTTTTGACGGTGATACTTTGAGCGAAATGAAGGTGGAGAAGAAAAACAAAGCTAAAGATCTGATTGAAGATTTTATGATTGCATCAAATGGATCAACAGCCCGATTCTTAACCGGGAAAAACTTTCCTTCACTTAGGAGAGTGGTACGGGTTCCAAAACAGTGGGACAGAATCGTTGAACTGGCTTCAGAGAATGGGTTTTCGCTGCCGGCAAAAGCTGATTCCAAATCACTTTCTGAATACCTTAAGTTTTTCAAACAAAAAGATCAGGATCATTTTACGGATATGTCGCTTAGTGTGCTTAAACTTTTAGGGTCGGGCGAATATATTCTTGAAAAACCCGGTGACAGCGAGGAAGGTCATTTTGGTCTGGCTGTAAAAGATTATACACATTCTACTGCTCCCAACAGACGGTATCCCGATCTTGTCACACAACGTCTGCTTAAAACAGCTATCACAGGTAAACCGGTTCCTTACTCCCTGGAACAGCTGGAACAGATTGCGAAACAGTGTACAGTGAAAGAAGATGATGTTAAAAAAGTAGAGCGTCAGGTCGAAAAATCAGCCAATGCAATACTTATGGAATCGAAGATTGGTGAAGAATTTGATGCCATCGTCAGTGGCGCCTCACCAAAGGGTACATGGATTCGTCTTTTCAACCCGCACGTTGAAGGGAAACTGGTGAAAGGATATGCTGGATTAAAAGTGGGTCAGAAATTAAAAGCACGTTTGATACAAGTCAATATTGAAGAGGGGTTCATCGATTTTGAACTGGTTGTATGATAAAAATCGGCTTAATTTAAGCAACACATTTCATTATAAACACATTAGCTTTTAAATTGTTAATATTAATAACATTATCTAAAAGAAAATAAGCATGGCTAAATATTCCCAAAAAGCGCAGGACAAAATTGAAACTGTAATGAATGAATATAAGCATGGCAAATTGAAATCGGGCAAAGGAGGCAAAGGCGGAGTTGTCAAAAGTCGTAAACAGGCAATAGCTATTGGTCTGAGTGAAGCACGACATGAAGGAGACAAAGTCCCGAAGAAAAAAAGTTGATATTATAATTTATGCCTGCTGCACGGAAGACCTTGAATTCTTTGCATCTGATCTTTTATTATAGAAATGAAAGAGTATTTTCCATTTTTTCGAAACTATCGAAAAGCGCTGATCCTGGCTCCAACACTTGTCATTATTGATGTTTTTTGCGAAATTGTACAACCCAAGCTCATGTCAAAAATTGTTGACCTGGGCGTAAGCCAGAAGGACATGTCATATGTTCTTCATACGGGTGGTATTATGGTGGCCCTGTCAATTCTTGCTATTGCTGCCAATGTTGGTAATATTTACTATTCATCACATGCTTCAGTTGGATTTGCCGCTGAGCTTCGGAAGGGTATGTTCAATAAAATTCAGAAATTGTCTGTTTCAAGCATAGAGAGTCTGAGTTCTGCATCCCTGGTTACACGGCTGACAAATGATGTGAATATCCTGCAGGAGGTAATCATGATGTCGCTGCGTTTAATGATACGAGCTCCATTAATGTTATTATTCGCCGTTGTCATCGCCATAAACATCAATGCCGGATTAGCATCGATCATCGCCATAGCTATACCGGTTCTGGCTGTCAGTATTTATTTTATTCTCCGCCGGGGTCTTCCTTTTTTTGAGAAAGTACAGCGAAAACTCGATAAGATTAATGCAACAATTCAGGAAAACCTAATCAATGTGCGTGTTGTGAAATCTTTTGTGAGGGAGGATTTTGAAAAGAAAAAGTTTGGCCTTTCAAACAATGAACTAAGGGAAATATCTGTAAAAGCATCCGGTACTGTGGTGCTCATTCTGCCGGTTATGCAATTGGTAATGAATATTTCTATTGTAGCAATAGTCTGGTTTGGTGGCAATAAGATCATTTCCGGCACATTTCAGGTTGGTCAGCTGATGTCATTCATTACTTACATAACTCAGATTCTGATGTCGCTGATGATGCTCTCAATGACCCTCATGACTTTAGCCAGAGCCGGTGCATCTTCTGAGCGTATTCTGGAAGTGTTAAATAACAAAGTGGATATCTTCGATTCTCCTTCTGCAAAAGAAAAGAACCTGACAGTAAAACTTGGAAAGGTGGAATTTGAAAATGTCTATTTTAAATATCATGCTGATGGAAGCGAGTATGTTTTGAAAGATATCAGTTTTACTATTCTTCCGGGCGAAACTATTGCCCTCATCGGCGCTACCGGTTCTGCAAAAACCACCCTGGTTCAGCTGATCCCGCGATTATATGAAGTATCAAAGGGCCGTGTATTGGTCGATGATACTGATGTTCGTGATTATACGATGCAAAACCTGAGGAAAAGCGTTCAACTGGTGCTTCAGCAAAATGAATTATTTTCAGGTACAATCAAACAAAACCTGAAATGGGGTAATCCTGACGCTTCGGAAGAAGAGATTGTGTCAGCAGCCAAAGATTCTCAGGCTCATGATTTCATTGAATCACTCCCAAAACAATATGAAACAGTTCTTGGACAAAGCGGAGTTAATATTTCAGGCGGTCAAAAACAAAGGCTTTGCATAGCCCGGGCACTTTTAAGAAAACCATCTGTTTTAATCCTTGATGACAGCACAAGCGCTGTGGATACGACAACAGAAGCTAAAATAAGGGAAGCATTCAATGGACATCTTAAGGCTACAACCAAAATTATCATTGCCCAACGTATCAGCTCCATCCAGTCTGCCGATAAAATCATACTTCTCGATAATGGTGAAATAATCGGGCAAGGCACTCATGACGATTTGATGAAGAACAATCCGGTTTATCAGGAAATCTACAATTCACAACTGCTTCAGAAGGAGAACGAGATATGATAAACCAGGGAAGTCAAAGCAGCAAAATAATCTTATCCGGTCTCCCCGGGAAGCGTGCCGGTATTAAAGTTGAAAAGCCAAAAAACACAAAACAGGTAATTTTACGTCTATGGAAATACCTGATTCGTGAAAAATCGTTATTGTTTTTTATAGTTATTCTTTTGCTGATTAATACCGGCGCTACTTTGGCTGGATCTTATTTATTGCGCCCGATAATCAATAATTATATCCTTCCCCATAATATACCCGGATTGATCCGTATGATCTTACTGTTGCTGAGTATTTATGTTATTGGCTCACTTGCTGCAATCTGGCAAAACAGGCTGATGATATCGGCAGCTCAGAAAACAGTCAGTCTGATCCGGTCTGATCTTTTCAGCAAGCTGCAGACATTGACTCTTAAGTTTTTTGACAGTAACAGCCATGGTGAACTGATGAGCCGATTCACAAATGATGTCGACAATGTGAGTGATTCTTTGAATACCAGTATTTTGCAATTATTAGCCAGCAGCATAACCCTGACCGGTATTTTTACTTTGATGGTCTATATCAGCCCAATGCTTACATTGGTTACTCTATTTATAGTTCCATTCATGCTGTGGGTGGCATCGGGGATAATAAAAAAGAGTAAAAGTTTTTTTACATCACAGCAGACTTCCCTCGGCATTGTGAATGGTTATGCAGAAGAAATGATCACAGGTCAGAAGGTAATCAAGCTGTTCAGCTATGAAGAAAATGCATCAGCAGATTTTGAAAAGATCAATTACGAACTACGCGACAAAGCCACTAAAGCACAGTATTATTCGGGTGTTATGATGCCTGTGATCCAGAATTTAAATACCATAAATTTTGCTCTCACTGCTACGGTTGGCGGCTTACTTGCAATTTTCAGGGGTCTCGATCTGGGTGGTCTGGCTGCATTTCTACAGTATTCCAGACAGTTTGGAAGACCGGTTAATGAAATCTCAAGTCAGTATAATACTTTACAATCGGCTCTAGCCGGAGCAGAACGTATTTTCCAGATCATGGATGAAAATCCTGAAATACCCGATATTCCTGATGCGGTTTCTCTGACAAATGTAAAAGGGGATGTCAGTTTCAACTCAGTGACCTTCGGATATGATCCAGGTAAAGTTATTCTGAAAAATATTTCATTCGGAGCTAAAGCAGGGCAGAAGATAGCACTGGTTGGTTCTACAGGAGCCGGGAAAACGACAATTATCAATTTACTTCCAAGGTTTTACGATATTCAATCGGGTCAGATCACAATAGATGGACATGAAATACAAAAAATACAACGTAATAGTTTGCGCCGGTCGCTGGCCATGGTTTTGCAGGACACACACCTTTTTACTGCTTCGGTTATGGAGAATATTCGGTATGGAAGGCTTGAAGCCACTGATAATGAGGTTATAGATGCTTCCACTCTTGCAGGAGCTCATTCATTTATTCAGCGATTGCCAAAAGGTTACCAGACAATATTGCATAACGACGGAGATAATCTGAGTCAGGGCCAGCGTCAGTTGCTGAACATCGCGAGGGCAACGGTGGCAAAGCCGCCTGTACTGATATTGGATGAAGCAACAAGCTCGATTGATACCCGTACAGAGCAGATCATTCAAAAAGGCATGGATCAGCTGATGCAAGGCAGAACCAGTTTTGTAATTGCTCATCGATTGTCAACAGTCCGGAATGCAGATGAAATTCTGGTCATGGAAAATGGCGAAATCGTGGAAAGGGGCAGTCACGAAGTTTTGTTGAAACTGAAAGGGCACTATTATGAATTATATACCGGACAGTTTGATTGATTCAGGAGCTTTCTTTTCAGATTCAATTAATACTATATTCCATGAGATCCCTCACATTCTTGTCATTCCTATTTGAACAAGAAAAATTGCTCACATTATTTCTAAAATAATGTCATTTTTTTACCACCCGGAGAATAGGATATTCCTCTCCGGCCTTCAGCAAATAGGCAAACTGCTTATATGTCACCAGTCCCAGCATTGACTTTGGTTCAAGAGCAATAACAAGCATATTTCCTTTTAACTGGGCAGCAGGGACATAGATATAATCAGCTGACGAAATCTGAGACGGGTAATCTTTAGAGATCACAGACGGATTTACAATGTTGTCTCCTTCAAAATCTATTGAATCAATAACTTCTATCTTATACTGTTCAATTCTGTCAGATGAAGTTAAATTTACGGATGTCTTCTTAAGCGCCTGACGATCAACCCAGTCTGTGACATCCTTCAACTTTTTTGGAATAAGATAACCTTCCGGTTTTATAATATCAGTGAGTGACTTAACCACCGGACGATAATCAACAACAGTATATATGGAATCAGTATCGGAATAATATGAATGAACAGGAAGGTCCAGTTTTTCACCGTTACTGACATGCTCACACTGGATTGAGATTATACTGCCCGGAGTATTTTGAGTTAATTCTTTCCGGTCATTGGCAACCATAGTTTTTATTTTCTCCTTATTCAGGTATGCATACTCTAACAATCCTCGCATGCCTGTCATCTGGCCTTCTGCCCTATGCCTTATATTATCGGCAAAGGAATCTTTTCCGTTTATTCCCTCCTGAATAAAGGAAAATGAATTAAGAATTCCAAAACTCTGGCGTCCATCGTTGATATCAAAGGTACTGTGACGAATATAATTTATACCTGGAGGTCCACCGGGGCTATATATAAAATTTGTAAAATGTTTGTCAGCCATGTATTTTTTCAGGAATGGAAGAAAACTCTGATTTGCCAGGTCTTTAATATTCTCCGAAATATTCGGATTGTTAACGGGACCAATGAACTCATCCGTATTATCCCGGTATCCGAATTTCTTCCATGCATCACCAAATGGAAAATATTCGTGCACATCCATTGTAACCTCAAAAAGATATTTATCGAAGAGATGATGCAGGGCAACCGTTTCAGGTTCAGTAAGTGTCAGGTGATTACGGTTCAGATCTGCCTCATTCCCGTTCAATCGTTTGTTTATTTCAGAACCATCCGGATTCATTTGCGGAACAATTACAAGATCAATGCGGTCAAACAGGTATTGATTTTCCGGTTTTAAAAGTTCCTGTGCGAGAAGCAATGCGCCTTCTTTTCCTGATTGTTCGTTTCCATGTTGTTGAGCAAACAGTAGGATTTTTATCTTCGACTTATCCTTCCCGAATTCTGAAGAAGAAAACTTCAATGCATATAAATTACGGCCCTTAGCTGATTGTCCGATTGTTTCCACATTTAATAATTTTGAGCTCAGGGCTAGCTGGTGTACATAAGCGCTCAATTCTTCGTATGAAGAAGGTTTGGAATAACTGTTCTTCTGCAAGGGTGTCTGGATGTTCTGTGCAATACCCGGTAAACTTGATATAATCAGGAAAAGGGAAAATATTTTTTTCATCTGGCTATAATTGGATAAAAAGTTGATCTCATATTGATCTTAAAACATATCCAATAAAGATGCGGAAAATTTGGTTTGTATCCAAACCCGGTGTTCCAATTTTATCTGTAGATTTGGATATTACTTTTTTATCTTTTCAGCT